>Ga0209026_1001009_pt1 | contig 13901 bp, 10 predicted proteins | sample AraplaCL_Col_mCL_FD_184262 | JGI IMG/M metagenome (GOLD analysis project Ga0209026, IMG submission 184262) | Arabidopsis root microbial communities from the University of North Carolina, USA - plate scrape CL_Col_mCL (SPAdes) (version 2) | ecosystem: Host-associated > Plants > Roots >... | reverse complement strand
CAGGCCGATCCGTCAGACCTGGCGGCGCGGCTGGAATGCCAGTTCGGCATGTGGCTGGCGATCAGCGGCGTCGGCTCGGGCCGCGGCATGGGCCCCAGCCACGCCATCGGCCATACCCTGGGCGGCAGCTATGCCGTGCCGCACGGGATCACCTCGTGCGTCATCCTGCCGGCGGTGCTGGCCTGGGCCCACGACGCCGCCCTGGTTCCCCAGGCGCAGATCAGCGAGCTGCTGGGCTACCAAGGGGCGGCCGCCGACGCGGTGCGCCGGTTGGTGGACGGGCTGGACCTGCCGACCGACCTGGCCAGCGTGGGCGTGACGCGCCAGGACTTCCTGGCGATCGCCGAGCACACGATGCACGACAACGGCGTCCGCAACAGCCCGCGGCCGATCAAGGGGCCGCAGGACATCGTGGAGATCCTGGAGCTGGCGGCGGACTAGCCCGGCCCCTCCGCTCGTCATCCCCGGGCTTGTCCCGGGGATCCATGGTTCAGCCGCCGCTAGTCCTCGCGACGGGCCGCGCCGCGCGGCCCGCTCCCACGACTGTGCAGCCGATGGATGGATCCCCGGGACAAGCCCGGGGATGACGAGCAAAGAGGGGGTAAGCGGCGGACTAGGCCTTCAGGAACTCGATGATCGCCGGATAGGCGGCGCGATCCTGGATCATGAACAGGTGGCCGCCCTCGAACCAGCGCAACTCGGCGCCGGGGATGCGCGCCGCCAGCTTCTCCTGGGTGGCGGGCAGGGCGATGCCGTCATAGCGGCCGGCGGCGATCAGGACAGGGCAGGCGATCCCAGGCAGGCGGTCCCAGGTGTCGTGCGCGGCCCGGGCCTCCAGCTGGCGGTGCGCGCCCTCGGCCCGTCCGGGCTCGCCGGCGAACGGGTCGGCCGAGGTCAGCTCGACCAGCTTGTCGTAGTCGGCGGGATGGGCGGCGGCCCAGGCGGTGTCGCGGCGCACGTCGCTGATCGGGATCATGTGCCGGGCGCGCGCCTCGCCCTTGAGGTGCTCGATCTCGTGGAAGGGGTAGGAGGCCCCGCCGGCGCCGCCGGGTGAGGTGCAGGCCAGCACCAGCCGCTTCACCCGCGTCGGATGCCGCAGCACCAGCTCCTGGGCCACCATCCCGCCGAACGAGACGCCCACCACCAGGGCCTCTTCCCGGCCGAGGTGATCCAGCAGCGCCGCCGCGTCGTCGGCGTAGTCGGCCATGGAATAGGGGACATCGGGCTTGTCGGTGCGCCCCAACCCGCGCTGGTCATAGGCCACGAGGTCGAACGCCCGCGCCAGCGGCGAGGCGAAGACGTTAGGCTGGACCCTGAGGTCCCCGCCTGTGCCCGAGATGAACAGCAGCGGCGGGCCTTCGCCCGTACGCTCGTAGTGGAAGGTCAGGCCGTTGAGGATCGCGCTGGGCATGGGGGCAGGGTAGCCATCCTCGGCGATGCCGTCATTCGTCGCGGAACGTGCCGAGCAACGTCAGGCCTTCGACGGTGGTCGCGCCGTTCGTCTTGAGGACTGTCCGGACTGCGCCGGCGCCGCTGGCTTCGATCACCCGCGCCAGGCGCTCGGAGTGGGTCACGAGCCAGACCTGGGTCCGCTCCGCCGCCTGCACGATCATTCGGCCGAGCGGCTCCATCAGCTCGGGATGCAGGCTGGCCTCAGGCTCATTGAGGGCGATGAAGGGCGGCAGACGGTAGGCCATCAACGCGCCGGCCAAGCCCATGAAGCGCAGGGTCCCGTCCGACAGCTCAGACGCCTCGAACACGCGGCTTGGGAAGTCGGGAAAGCGAAGCCCGAAGCTGGCCATCGGCCCGGGCGGCGGCACGACGATTTCGGCGCCGGGGAAGGCGCCCGCGATGGCGGCGTCCAGGTCCTGGGTGTCCTCGCGGATGTGCACCAGGGTGGCGAACACTGCCGCCAGGTCCCGGCCGTCCGAAGCAAGGTCCGGCGTCGCCACCGCCACACAGGGCCGGCGCAGCGAAGAGTCCGCGTCGGTTCGCAGGTCGTGGTAGAAGCGCCACGCGAGAAGAGTGCGCCGCACCTGGTTCAACGCCGGATAGCCGACTGGATCCTCCAAGCGACCCAGGACGGTCTCCGACGGCAGAAGGTCTATGTCGATCTCTACGGGACGCCCGTCCGCATCGCGGACCATCACCGAGGGCCCGTCACGCGACATCAGCGCGGCCGGCCGTCGGCCCCCCAGATACTGCAAGGTCTCGGTCTTGATGTCCGGCTCGTCGCCGAACGCGGCCGACACTGGGGGCGGGTAGCCGATCTCGACCTCATAGCGATAGCTGGCCTCGAGCCGGTCCGGCCCGGACAGCTCTACAGCCAGCTTGATCCGCGGCGGGCCGCCACCCTTGCGCACGCCGGCCCACATCGCCTGGCGCAGGCCCTCGGTGGCGAGGTCACGTCCGATGGTATTGGCCGCGGCGGCGCGCAGCAGTTCGAGGGCCCGGTAGAGGTTCGACTTACCTGCGCCGTTCGCGCCGACGAACACGTCCAGTCGCGACATCGGATAGGCGATCCGCTGCAGCGAGCGGTAGCCGGACGCCTCGAACCCTCGGACCGGAAGGCTCATCACGCCGCTCCCATATGGCGAGAACATAGTGAGAACTTCAAAGGCTGGATGTCAAGGCGCTGGCGGTGAGCAAACCCGGCGCGTCATCCCACGGTCGCGCGTAGCGCGATCCGGGGGACCCAAGCGGAGTCCGGTTGGCACGAAAGGCAGCTTGGGTCCCCCGGATCAGCCTTCGGCTGACCGTGGGATGACGCGCGGGTTGGAGCCTAGAACGGCGTCTCGTCGTCGGTGATGTCGTTGGCGGGGGCGGCGGCTTTCTTGGCGGCGGGCTTCTTTGCGGCGGTGGTCTTGGCCGTGGCCTTCTTGGCGGGCGCCTTCTTCTTGGCCGTGGTCTTGGTCTCGCCGTCGGCGGCCTTTGCCTTTGCTTTGGCAGCCTTGGCCGGCTTCTTGGCCTTCTTGCCGCCGCCCTTGGCCTCGCGCTCGGCGATCAGGGCGACCGCCTGTTCCAGCGTGACGTCCATGGGATCGGAGCCGCGCGGCACATTGGCGTTGGTCGAGCCGTGCTTGATGTAGGGGCCATAGCGGCCCGACAGCACGCGGATCGGCTGGCCGTCCACGGGGTGGGCGCCAAGTTCCTTCAGCGCGGCGGCCTCGGCCCCGCCACGACGGCCGGCGCGCTTGGTGGCGATCAGGTCGACGGCGCGGTTCAGGCCCACGTCGAACACCTCGTCGGCGTTCGGCAGGTTGGCGTAGGTGCCCTCGTGCAGCACGAACGGACCGAAGCGGCCGATGCCGGCCAGGATGGGTTTCCCATCCTCCGGGTGCTTGCCTACCTCGCGCGGCAGGCGCAGCAGGCGCAGGCCTTTTTCCAGGTCCATGTCCGGCGCGGACCAGCCCTTGGGCAGGCTGGAGCGCTTGGGCTTCTCGCCTTCGCCCAGCTGGACGTAGACGCCGAAGCGGCCGGTCTTCAGGAACACGGTCTCGCCGGTCACCGGGTCGATCCCCAGCTCGCGGTCGCCGGTCGGGCCGTCCTCACCGTCTTCTGAGACGGTCAGCGGGCGGGTGTGGCGGCATTCCGGATAGTTCGAGCAGCCCAGGAAGGGGCCGAACTTGCTGCTCTTCAGGCCCATGCGGCCCGAGTTGCAGACCGGGCAGGCGCGGGGATCCGACCCGTCCGCCTTTTCGGGGAACAGGTGCGGGCCCAGGGTCTTGTCCAGCGCCGTGAGCACGTCGCTCATCCGCAGCTCGGCGGTCTCGCCGATCTTGGCGTTGAAGTCGTTCCAGAACTCGCGGAGCAGGACCTTCCAGTCCAGGTCCCCGGCCGACACCAGGTCGAGGCGCTCTTCGAGGCCCGCGGTGAAGTCGTATTCCACGTAGCGGGCGAAATACTCTTCCAGGAAGCCGATCAACAGGCGGCCCTTGTCCTCGGGGATGAAGCGCTGCTTCTCCATGCGGACATAGGCGCGGTCCCGCAGCACGCTGAGGATCGAGGCGTAGGTCGAGGGCCGGCCGATGCCCAGCTCTTCCATCTTCTTGACGAGGCTGGCTTCGGAATAGCGCGGCGGCGGCTCGGTGAAGTGCTGGTCGGCCTTGGCGCTGCGCACATTGGCGGCGGCCCCTTCGGCCACCTGGGGCAGGCGGCCGCCTTCCTCGTCGTCCGGGTCGTCCTTGCCTTCTTCGTAGACCGCCAGGTAGCCGTCGAAGGTCACCACCACGCCCGAGGCGCGCAGGCCCGTCTGGCCGTCGGCGGACTCCAGGTCGATCGTGGTCCGCTCAACCCGTGCGCTCTCCATCTGCGAGGCGATCATCCGCTTCCAGATCAGCTCGTAGAGGCGGCCGAGGTCGCCTTCGAGCCGCAGCTTGCCCGGATTGCGGGCCAGGCTGGTCGGCCGGATGGCCTCGTGGGCCTCCTGGGCGTTCTTGGCCTTGGTGGAATAGAAGCGCGGCTTCTCGGGCACATACTCCTTGCCGTACAGGCCGCCGATCACGCCGCGGGCCTCGTCCAGCGCCTCGGGCGCGGTCTGCACGCCGTCGGTCCGCATATAGGTGATGAGACCCACGGTCTCGCCGCCGATGTCGATGCCCTCGTACAGCTTCTGGGCCGCCTGCATGGTGCGCTTGGCGTCGAAGCCCAGCTTGCGCGAGGCTTCCTGCTGCAGGGTCGAGGTGGTGAAGGGCGGGGGCGGCGAGCGGCGGCCCGGCTTGCGCTCCAGGGCGGCGACCTTGAAGGTCCCGGCCTTGACCGCATCGCGGGCGGCGAAGGCGCTGGCCTCGTCGGGCAGGTCGAACTTGGCCAGCCGCTTGCCCTGGTGCTTCACCAGGCGGGTGTGGAAGGGATCGCTGTTGGCCGAGACCTCGGCCTCGACGGTCCAGTATTCCTGGGTCTTGAAGCGCTCGATCTCGAGTTCGCGGTCGACGACGACGCGCAGCGCCACCGACTGAACGCGGCCGGCCGACTTGGCGCCCGGCAGCTTGCGCCACAGCACCGGCGAGAGCGTGAAGCCCACCAGATAGTCCAGGGCGCGGCGGGCCAGGTAGGCGTTGACCAGTTCCATGTCCACGTCGCGCGGATTGGCCATCGCTTCGGTGACGGCGGACTTGGTGATGGCGTTGAACACCACGCGCTGGACCGGCACGTCCTTGAGGCCGCGCTTCTTGTTCAGCACCTCCATCACGTGCCACGAGATGGCCTCGCCTTCGCGATCCGGGTCGGTGGCCAGGAACAGGCGGTCGGCCGATTTCGCCGCGTCGGCGATCTCGGACAGGCGCTTGGCGCCCTTGGCGTCGACTTCCCAGGACATGTCGAAGTCCTCGTCCGGGCGCACCGAACCATCCTTGGCGGGAAGGTCGCGGACGTGGCCGTACGAGGCCAGGACCTTGAAGTCCGAGCCAAGGTACTTGTTGATGGTCTTGGCCTTGGCGGGGCTCTCGACGATGACGAGCTTCATCTAGGGTACGTCTGATCCAAAAGAGCGCGGAAGGTGGGGGCGGTCATGTCGGGCTGTCAACGGGCCACTTCCGCACGGCCAAGGCAGCCCCTTAAGGGGCTATTCCTTTCACCACCATACCGCCGGGCAGCAAATCGGCGCGACCAGCCAGCGCCAGCTCCATCAGGGCGGCGAAGACGGCCGGCGCCGGGGCTCTTGCGGCGCGCACCAGTTCGTCCCGCGAGACAGCGGTCGGTGACAGCAGGTCGGCCAGGCGTTCGCGCAGGGCGTCGTCGGCCTCGGCGGGGGCGGGTTGGAAGCGGGGCGGCTCGGGCGCGCGAAAGCCGCTGAGGCCCTCCAGCGCGCGCAGGACGTCCTCGGGGCCTTCGCAGATGGCGGCGCCCTGGCGGATCAGGTCGTTGGTTCCCTTGGCCCGGGGATCAAGCGGCGAGCCGGGCACCGCCAGCACCTCGCGGCCCTGTTCGTTGGCGAGGCGGGCGGTGATCAAGGAGCCGGACCGGAACTCGGCCTCGACCACCACGACGGCGCGCGACAGGCCGGCGATGATGCGGTTGCGGCGGGGGAAGTCGCGGGCGACGGCCGTGCGGCCGGGCTCGTTCTCGGACACCACGCAGCCTTGCTCGACGATACGGGCATAGAGGTCGCGGTGCTCGGGCGGATAGATATCGTCGATCCCGCCGCCCAGGACGGCGACGGTTCCGGTCGGCAGCGACCCTTCGTGGGCGGCCGCGTCGATGCCGCGGGCCAGGCCCGAGACGATCACATGACCGGACTGGCCCAGGTCGGCGGCCAGGCCGCGGGCGAAGCGCTGGCCGGCCGCCGAGGCGACCCGGGCGCCGACGATGGCCACGGTGGTGCGATCCAGCAGGGTAGGGTCGCCGCGCACCCAGATCAGCGGCGGCGGCGGATCCAGGGCGGCCAGCGCCTGGGGAAAGTCCGGTTCACACGCGGCGATGAGCCGGGCGCCCAATGCTGCGCCGTCGGCCAGCTCGCGGTCGGCCTGGGCCGCGGTGGCGATACGGATACCAGCGGCCCGCCCGCCGCGCCGCGCCAGGTCGGGCAGGGCGTCCAGCGCCAGCGACGCCTCGCCATAGCGGCCGATCAGCTGGTCGAAGGTGACCGCGCCGACGTTCTCGGTGCGCGCCAGCCGCAGCCAGTCGCGCCGCTGGGCGTCGTTGAGCTGGCGGATCACCCCTCGGCGGTCTCCGGCGCCTTCTTGCCGCTGCCGATGCGGGGCTCCTGGCCCTTGAGCAGCCGGCGGATGTTCTCGGCGTGGCGGATGAACACCAGCAGCGCCATGAACAGGGCCAGCAGGGCGATGGCCGGTGGCCGTCCCAGCAGCAGCGCCACCAGGGGCGCCAGCGCCACGGCGACCAGGGCCGCCAGCGACGAGATCCGGAACAGGAAGGCCACGATCAGCCAGGTGGCCGCCGCAGCCAGGCCCACCGGCCAGGCGGCCGCCAGCATGGTGCCGAAGAAGGTGGCGACACCTTTGCCGCCCTTGAACCCCAGCCAGACGGGGAACAGGTGCCCCAGGAACGCGGCGCCCGCGGCCAGGGCGGTGAGGACCGACTGCTGGTCCACGCTGCGGTCGCGGGTGGCCAGCCAGGCCAGCAGCACCGCCACCGCGCCCTTGCCGCCGTCGCCCAGCAGGGTGATCAGCGCCAGGTCCTTGCGGCCGGTGCGCAGGACGTTGGTCGCCCCGATGTTGCCGGACCCGATCGAGCGGACGTCGCCGGCGCCGCCCAGGCGGGTGGCGATCACGCCGAAGGGAATGGATCCCAAAAGATAGCCGCCCGCCACGGCGGCGGCGATCATCACGGCGTTCAAACTTTCGGACATGGCCCCTCCCAATCGCCGGGAGTCCTAGCGCGGCTCGGCGGCCGCGTCAGCGTCGCCGACGACGCCCGTCCGCAGGGCGCTGGTCAGCCGTATATCGCACGCCATCGTGGTGCAAGAACAAAGGCGGAACTTACCGGGTCGCCAATCTGTCACATGCGACAACTCGCCTCATGCCTGCATTTTTTCCGTTCGCAAGTATAAGGTGAAGTATAGTGAAGTACATATCGATGTATATAGAACCATCGACCTCATAGAAGTATGTAATAGTGTCGCATATACCCAAAATGGGGGAAGCATTCCCACAATTCAGGAATAATTAAATCTGCTCGCAGCACACGGCTCGCAGAACGGCGTCATTGTCGCATAACGCGAGACGCTTGTTTCATGGGGATACGCTATGAAACTCTTTGGTGGCGCGGCTAGCGCCAAGAAAGCCGAAACGTACGTCCGTGATCTCGAAGGTATGGTCGCCGCTATTCAGCGTTCGCAGGCTGTAATCGAGTTCGAACTGGACGGAACGATTGTCAGGGCGAACAAGAATTTCCTGGATACGCTCGGGTATACTGAGGCGGAAGTTGTTGGCCGGCGTCACGCGATGTTCGTCGATCCCAATGAGGCGAACGGCCAAGGTTATCGCGACTTCTGGGCGACGCTGAACCGGGGCGAGTTCGTCGCCGCCAAGTTCCGCCGCCTGGGCAAGGGCGGCCGCGAGATCTGGATCCAGGCGTCGTACAACCCGATCCTGGATACGGCCGGCAAGGCGGTTCGCGTGGTGAAGTTCGCCACCGACATCACCGCCACCGAGCACGAGCGCATGCGCAACGACGAGGAGCGCGCGGCGACCGAGAAGGAACAGGCCGAGGTGGTGGCCATCCTGGCCGACGGCCTGAAGCGCCTGTCGCACGGCGACCTGACCGCGGTCATCGACGCCAACTTCCAGGGCGCCTACGCGCGGATCAAGGAAGACTTCAACAGCGCCACCGGCAGCCTGCGCCAGGCGATGGGCTCGGTGCTGCACACCACCGGCGCCATCCGCAGCGGCGCGGACGAGATTTCCAGCGCGTCGGACGACCTGTCGCGGCGCACCGAACAGCAGGCCGCCAGCCTGGAAGAGACCGCCGCCGCGTTGGACGAGATCACCGCCACGGTGAAGCGCAGCGCCGAGGGCGCGCAGGAGGCCTCCACGGTGGCCTCGGGCGCCCGCACCGAGGCCGAGCGCTCGGGCGAGGTGGTGCGTGAGGCGGTCGCCGCCATCCACGACATCCAGCAGAGCTCGGCCAAGATCTCGAACATCATCGGGGTGATCGACGAGATCGCCTTCCAGACCAACCTGCTGGCCCTGAACGCCGGCGTCGAAGCGGCCCGGGCCGGTGAAGCCGGCAAGGGCTTCGCCGTCGTCGCCCAGGAAGTGCGGGCCCTGGCCCAGCGCTCCGCAGAGGCGGCCAAGGAGATCAAGACCCTGATCTCCTCGTCGGGCTCGCAGGTCGACCGCGGCGTGAAGCTGGTGACCGACACCGGCAAGGCGCTGGAGGCGATCGTCGAGCGCGTGGCCAGCATCGACGGCCTGGTGTCCGAGATCGCCCAATCGGCGCGCGAACAGTCCACCGGGCTGGGCGAGGTCAACACGGCCGTCAACCAGATGGACCAGGTGACCCAGCAGAACGCCGCCATGGTGGAGGAGGCGACCGCCGCCGCCGCCCAGCTCAAGCGCGAGGCGGTGGAACTGGGCAACCTGGTCGCGCGGTTCGAAGTCGGCGAGCAGGGCGCGGTTTCCCTTCGTCCGGCCGCCCGTCCCGCGCCGCCCCGCAGCCACTCGGATGCGGCCGGCCTGCAGCAGAAGCTGCGCGTCGCGGTCGGCGGTGGCGGCGGCGGCGAATGGAGCGAGTTCTGATGACGCTGGGCGTCGACACCCAGGGCGCCATCGAGCTGATCCTGCTCGAGGTCGCCGGTTCGGACTTCGGCATCGACATCCGCTCGGTGCGGGAGATCCGCGGCTTCACCGCCTCGACCCCGTTGCCCCAGGCGCCGGAATTCGTGCTGGGGGTGATCAACCTGCGCGGCGCGGTGATGCCGGTCCTGGACCTGCGCGCCAGGCTGGGGCTTGGCGTGACCGAGGCCTCGGGCCGCCATGTGATCGTCGTGGTCCATCACGGCGAGACCCTGGCCGGGCTGCTGGTCGATGCGGTGCAGGAGACGATGATCCTGCCCGCCGATCAGTTGCAGCCGCCCCCGCGCTACGAAGGTGGTCCGACCGACGGGTTCGTGGACGCGCTGATCCCGCTGGAGGGGCGCATCCTCAGCCTGCTCAGCGTATCGGCGCTGCTGCCGCAGGACGCTGTTCTGGCGGCCGCCTGACCCGACGACCTTGGGGCGGAGCAGGGGTCGATCGACCCCTGCAACCGCACCGGGTTTCTCGTGGCGCGTTCAGGTTGTGGTCTCACAAAGCTTGACCACAGTGCGACATAATCGCCCAGTTTAACATAGGGCTAGCCCGTTTCCCGAGGGAGCGCCCGGCCGGCCCGAAACCGTGTTCTCGATCTTAGTTTATCGTTAGAAACCATGTGCTGATCGTCTCAGGGTTGCTGACCGAGTCCGGGCGCGCCGCCGGGATGGTCTGCAAGGTGGAGACGACGATGGGCTTTTTGAAGCGGGCGACGGCCAAGAACGACGCCAGCTATGTGCGCGGGCTCGAAGGCATGGTGGCGGCCATCGAACGGTCGCAGGCCGTGATCGAGTTCGAGCTGGACGGCACGATCGTTCGGGCGAACGACAATTTCCTGCAGACGCTGGGCTACTCGGCCGCCGAGGTCGTGGGTCGCAAGCACGCCATGTTCGTGGACCCCATCGAGGCGGTCGGCGAGGCCTATCGCGACTTCTGGCGCACCCTGAACCGCGGCGAGTTCGTCGCCACCAAGTTCCGCCGCCTGGGCAAGGGCGGCCGCGAGGTCTGGATCCAGGCCTCGTACAACCCGGTCTTCGACGCCGCGGGCAAGCCCGTGCGGGTGGTGAAGTTCGCCACCGACATCACCGCCACCGAACAAGAGCGCATCAAGGCCGAGGATGATCGCATCGCCGCCGTGGCGGCCGAGCAGCAGAAGGTCATCGGCAACGTCGGCGCAGGCCTCAAGCGCCTGGCCGACGGCGACCTGACCGTCAGCATCGGGCCCGACCTGGACGGGGCCTACGCCCAGGTCCGGAGCGACTTCAACGACGCGGTGGCGACCCTGCGCGAGGCGCTGTCGGTGGTGACCAGCGGCGCCGAGGCGATCCGCTCGGGGTCGGACGAGATCGCGACCGCTTCGGACGCCCTGTCGCGCCGCACCGAGCACCAGGCCGCCAGCCTGGAGGAGACCGCGGCGGCGCTGGACGAGATCACCGCCACGGTGAAGCGCAGCGCCGACGGCGCCCGTGAGGCCTCGCGCGTCGCCTCGGGCGCCCGCACCCAGGCCGAGCATTCGGGCCAGGTGGTCCGCGAGGCTGTCGCCGCCATGCGCGACATCCACCAGAGTTCGGACCAGATCACCAAGATCATCGGGGTGATCGACGAGATCGCGTTCCAGACCAACCTGCTGGCGCTGAACGCCGGGGTCGAAGCGGCCCGGGCCGGTGAAGCCGGCAAGGGCTTTGCGGTCGTCGCCTCGGAAGTGCGGGCCCTGGCCCAGCGCTCGGCCGAGGCCGCCAAGGAGATCAAAGCCCTGATCCAGGCCTCGTCCCAGCAGGTGGAACGCGGCGTGGGCCTTGTCGACCAGACGGGCGAAGCGCTGAACGGGATCGTCGAGCGCGTCGCCGAGATCGACAGCCTGGTCTCCGAGATCTCGGCCTCGTCGCAGGAACAGTCCTCGGGCCTGGGCCAGGTGAACACCGCCGTCAACCAGATGGACCAGGTCACCCAGCAGAACGCCGCCATGGTGGAGGAGGCGACCGCCGCCGCCGCCCAGATGCGTCAGGAGACGGCGAACCTGACCCGGCTGGTGTCTCGCTTCCAGGTGGTCGCGGTCGCGGCCCCGGCGATGAAGACCTATGCGCCGGCGCCGGCGCGCGCGCCCGTCCCCGCGGCCCCGCAACCGGTCCGCCAGCCTGTCCAGGCGGCCCAGCAGCGCCTCGCCACCGCGGTCGAGACCTGGGACGAGTTCTAGGCGGAATAGACCGTCCGGCCGTCCACGACGGTGCGCAGGACCTTCCCCTGAAGCCTGCGCCCGTCGAACGGCGAGTTCTTGGACTTCGAGACCAGCTTGTCCGCGTCGATCTTCACCGGCGCGTTCAGGTCGCACAGCACCAGGTCGGCCGGCGCGCCCTTGGCGATGCGGCCGGCTTGCAGACCCAGCAGCTTCGCGGGAGCCAGGGTGACTGTGCGGATCAGGTCCATCAGCGGGATCTGGCCGTCATGATGGAAGGCCAGCAGCGCCGCCAGCAGGGTCTGTAGCCCCACCGCGCCGGGCGCCGCCTCGTCGTAGGGCAGGCGCTTGTCCTCGGCCGGGGCCGGGGCGTGCGCCGACACCACCACCTCGATCAGTCCTGACGCGACCGCCTCGATGACCGCCTGGCGGTCCTCCTCGGAGCGCAGCGGCGGGTCCAGCTTGCAGAAGGTGCGGTAGTCGCCGATGTCGATCTCGTTGAACGACAAGTGGTTGATCGAGGTCGTCGCGGTCACCGGCAGGCCCCGATCCTTGGCCCGCTTCAGGCTCTCCAGCGCCGCCGCCGTGGTGATCTGATCCACGATCAGGGTCGCGCCGGTCAGCTCCACCAGGGCCAGGTCACGGTCCAGCATGATCTTCTCGGCGATGGCCGGCACGGCGGGCAGGCCCATCCGCGCGGCGAACTCGCCCTCGCTGGCCGCCGCGCCTGCAGACAGCCACGGATCGGCCGGCCGGTGCGCCACGGGCGTGCCGAACGCCTTGGCGTAGCTCAGCACGCGGCGGAAGACCTTGGAGTCCACGATCGGCCGGTCGGCGTCGGTCACATACAGGCAGCCGGCGTCATGCATCAGGCCGATCTCGGCCATCCGCTGGCCCTCTGCGCCCTTGGTGGCGGCGCCCGCCGGATAGACGTGCACCAGCTCGATGTCGCGGGCCCGGCGCAGGATGAAGTCCACGACCGACGGCTCGTCCATCACCGGATGCGTGTCCGGCTGCACCACCATGGTGGTCACGCCGCCGGCGGCGGCGGCCATGGCGGCGGACTTCAGCGTTTCCTTGGGCTCGGCCCCCGGCTCGCCGGTCTTCACGCGGATGTCGATCAGGCCGGGGATGAGGAGGGCGCCGCCCGCGTCCACGACCTCGACGTCGGCGGGCAGTCCGGTCAGCGTCGGTCCCTGGACCACGTCGGCGATCACGCCCTCGGTCACGATGACGCTGCCGGGGCCGTCATAGCCGCTGGCCGGATCGACGATGCGGGCGTTGATGAAGGCGAGGGGGCGCATCAGCGGTCGTTCTCCAACCGCGCCGCCAGCGACGTGAGCACGGCCATGCGCGCGGCGACGCCCATCTCCACCTGATCCTGGATCAGGCTGACCGACAGGTCGTCCGCCACCTCGGAGTCGATTTCGACCCCGCGGTTCATCGGGCCGGGGTGCATCACCCGGACGTGGTCGGCCGCATGGGCCAGCTTCTCGCGGTCCAGGCCGTAGAAGCGGAAATATTCGCGCTGGGACGGCGCCATCACCCCGTCCATCCGCTCCAGCTGCAGGCGCAGCATCATGACGACGTCGCAGCCCTCGATGCCCTTGCGCATGTCGTGGAAGACCTCGACGTTCCAGCGGTCGGCGGCGGCCGGGATGAGGGTGGGCGGACCCACCAGCCGCACGTTGGCGCCCAGCATCTGCAAGAGGGCGATGTTCGAGCGGGCGACCCGGCTGTGCAGGACGTCGCCGCAGATCGCCACCTTCAAACCCGCGATGTAGCCGAACGCCCGGCGCATCGAGAGGGCGTCCAGCAGGGCCTGGGTCGGGTGTTCGTGCTGGCCGTCGCCGGCGTTGATCACCGAACAGCCGACCTTCTGCGAGAGCAGGCTGGCGGCCCCGGACGAGGCGTGGCGCACCACCAGCAGGTCGGGCTGCATGGCGTTCAGCGTCACCGCCGTGTCGATCAGGGTCTCGCCCTTGGAGATCGACGAGGAGCGGGGGCTCATGTTGACCACGTCCGCGCCCAGCCGCTTGCCGGCCAGCTCGAACGAGCTCTGGGTCCGCGTCGAGTTCTCGAAGAACAGGTTCATCAGCGTCCTGCCCTTGAGCAGGTCCAGCTTCTTCGAGGTCTGGCGGTTCAGGCTCACGAACCCGTCGGCGAGGTCGAGAAGGTTCGCGACCTCCACCTCGTTCAGGTCGGTGGCGGACAGGAAATGACGTTTGGGGAACGAGAAGGTCCGCTGCAGGACCTCGTTCAGACCGGGGGGCGCGGCGCTCATTAAAGCGCGGTCTTAGAGCGGCGAGGGCGGCAAGGGAAGCGAGCGCAACGCGTGATCCCCAACTTCCTCGCCTGGACGGGGTGCGAAGCGGCGCCGAGGCTCTCTATAACAGCCGCAACAACGAACCTACCGGGGGAAACCGATGACCGTCTGCCTCTTCACCTTCGTCGAGCTCTACGCCAAGGGCCTGGGCACG
>Ga0209026_1001008_pt1 | contig 13923 bp, 9 predicted proteins | sample AraplaCL_Col_mCL_FD_184262 | JGI IMG/M metagenome (GOLD analysis project Ga0209026, IMG submission 184262) | Arabidopsis root microbial communities from the University of North Carolina, USA - plate scrape CL_Col_mCL (SPAdes) (version 2) | ecosystem: Host-associated > Plants > Roots >... | reverse complement strand
CTGGGTCGCTGTCGTACTCGCAGATGCTTAATTCGCGGTTGCAGGTTGCATTCATGGTCGATCTGGTTAAGCAAGACGGCTTTTTAAGTTTGCCTTTCCATAGGGTATATTTCACCACTGGTAAGGATACGATCGAACGGCTGCCGTCAACACGAGCCAAATTACCGTTGGGTTTCCGACTGAACTATTTCCTCGGCGACAATATTATTATCCGTTCGTACTATCGTTATTATACAGACGATTGGGGCATTAAATCAAATACGGCTAATATTGAAGTGCCGTACAAAATAACGCCGTTCTTTTCCATATCGCCGTTCTACAGGTATTACGATCAAACAGCGGCGAAATATTTTGCACCTTACGAAGCGCATAAACCAACCGATGAATACTATACCAGTAACTACGCATACTCTAAGTTTTCAGCTAATTTTTACGGTGTTGGTTTTCGCATATCGCCCCCGAAAGGCGTGTTAGGCTGGCAAAACCTGCACGAACTCGAAGTCCGCTACGGTCATTACTCACAAACTACCGACCTCGTGTCGGACGTGATATCCATGAGCCTTGGGTTTAAATAAGATAGTAAAAGCCCTGCTGTTAAATTAGCAGGGCTTATCTCATTAAGCATGGCTGTCGAGTTTTTCTGAGATGTTTTTGATGGATTGATCCAGGTCTTCGGCAGCGGTCAGCAAGTAGTCTTCAACTTCTAAGTAGTCCTCGCATTTGTTTTCGCTACTCTTTAACATGTTTACAATACCCAATATGTTTGACAGATGACGTCGTACTTCGTGTGAGTTGATAAAGGCCAGTTCTTCCCTCCGCGTGGCAAACAAAATACGTTCATAATATCTCTTTTGCCTGGCGCCCCTATAAGATACCGCAACAATAACTATAGTTAGCACCGCGATAATGACCATAAATATGAGCCATTGGCGCTCACGTTGATAAACTTCTTCTTTATGCAGATAAGCGCCCTGCATCTCATCTATCTTAATCTCCGATGAAACACTTCCTACTTTTGTCAGCCGTGCGATATGATCTTCTGATTGCTGCATTGCCATCTTAAAATTATAACCGGCTTGTTTATAATCCTTTTGCTGCTCGGCAATCTGGCCCAGAATTCTGTAAAGATGCAATTTTACTTCAGGGTGGTTATTCTGCGCTTCATCGGCCAAAAGTTTGTTTATGATATTCTTAGCGGAGTCTAATTTCCCGGCGTTGTAATAAGCGTCGGCAAGATTTTGTTCGTCGGTAGTATCATATCGGTATAAGGTGTCTTTTTGCAGTGCGATAACAGCCTTTATAGCGTCGGAATAATTATGACGCAATAACTGCAAATAGTAATCGGTGCGCTTCCTGTAAATATATAACCTGAATGTTCCGCGTTTGGCATCATGCAGCATAGTGTTATATTTTTCCAAGGAATCTATATTGCCCATCCTGAAATAGTTCTCAGCTTTATTATTATAAATAGCGTTTTTAAGCCGCTGCTCGCTGATATTATGTTTGTTGACCAACCATAACGCCTGCGTCAAATAAAACAGCGACTGATTGTATAGGTTATTTCTATAGTAGATGTCAGAGAGATTAATGTCGATCAGTACTTCCAGGTAAGCGTCCTTGAGCGTTATAGCTTCTTTTTTTGCTATCCTGAAACTCGAGACGGCATCGATGGTGTTGCCTGTGTAGGTCTGCAGAAACCCCAGGTGTGTAAAAAAAGTATATAACAAAAAGTCATCATCTGCCTTTTGGGCTACGTCAATTGCCTTGAGCAAAATACTTTCGGCGGCCTTCATGTTCACTAACTGACTTTGATACAGGCTCTCAATAAAATAATCGAAAGCTTCTTTGTTTTGTATCTTATAAGTTAACATCAGTTTGTCAAGCTCATGTTTGGCTCCGACCAAACTATTTGCCGGATTTTCCTGCCAAACGTTCCGGAGGTAATTGATAAGCTTGCGCTCCTTTAAATCTTCATTTTTTAACTTCAGAATGTTTATCAGACTATCTGGCTTAACAAGTGTTGGAGCGGCTTTTAGATGGAATGCAAGGAAGAGCAATAAAAAGGGAAAGCAGATTTTCGTGAGCATAGAAATAGATTTAAACAAATTTACAATCTACATCATTAAAAAATCTGTATAATTAAATAAATAAAAAATATGTTAATTTATGATATTTTAACGAAAATAAATATAAGTAAAGGTACTCGAAATTGAAAATATTATAACGATTAGGATAATGCGTTAGCTTAATTTGCGTCCGTAGTATCAGCTTCTTCTTTTAATTCATCCTCTTTTTTGCCATGCCCAAGGCGGATCTTAGGTTTATCTTCAGTGCCGCTAATATGCATCGGTATACCTAAAATACCCAGTGGTGGCAAGCCGAGGCGGAAGTCGAGATTTAATCTGTTATCAAAACTAACCTGCCCGCCAAACTTAAGCCTGAAACCGGCCATCCGCATTTTGGTTTGTTTAATGGTGATAATATTATTGGCGATAGTAGTTTCGATATTTACTTTGGATGCATCGCCGGTATCAATTTTATGATTGGTTGTTTTACTTACCGAACCGAACAATTTAAAGCCTCGCATTTTAACTTTTTGCGCAGATAATATGCCGCCGCCTTTAAGCGACTGATAAACCGGCATCATGTTGCTGTTCAACCTTCCCGCAAGCTTATAGTCGAGCGATACTAACCCTTCGGCATGTGCTGCCGAACTGGCCATGTCGTGAAAAAGCTTAATCTGGTTATAAGCTTTCTTAACATCAAAATCCTTGGCGTTAATATGATAGCTAAATGCTGCACGTTGCGAGTTGATAGGGGTATAGCTACCATCCATGCCAACAGGTGTGCCTATAATGTTAAACCCTGTTTGTTTTAAAATGATATTACCGTTGGCAATGGTTAGCTGGCCCTTCGCGTCTTTAATATTTAAACCATTATACCTCAGCTTTTTTACATCGGCAGAAAGATTGAGGTTAACGGTTTTTGGCACCAGAATCACGCCGGTAGGTGTGGTACTTTTAACATCTGCAGGTGTTGTTCCCGCAAAGGCCATAAAGTCATCAGCTATGATACTTCCGCTGCCAAAATTAAAGTCGCCCTTTAGTATAGCACCGGACCGGGTAGCGTAGTCGATCACATTGCTTAACGAACCATTCAGATAGATCACCGATTTGCCGTATGTTGCTTTAAAGGCATCAAACTGCATCTTATCCTGGTTAAAGCTAAAGTTGCCATCGTTTATTACGAACGGCAGCGGCAATAACTGTGAGGTTACCGTCACGTCCTTTACCTTTAACGTGCCCGAATTGCTGAGTTGCCCGTAGTTGCCTGCAATAGCATCTTTCTGACTGCCTTTAAGCGATACATTGGCTTGTATAGTGCCGTTAACATTGTAACCTTTTACTGCGAATACCTGGTAAATCTTACCGATATCCAAAGTGCCGCGCGAAACGATATTGTAATTGATGTTGCTGAAATCCTTCAGGTCGGCTTTGAAAAAGAACGGCTTGCCCTCAAACGTAAACGAGATCGGTTTAATGTTGATCTGCATCCCTTTTAACGATCCGGTACTGTTTACAATATTGGTACTTACTTGTATGTTTTGAATAGGGTGTGGGTAATATTTAGTTTGGATAGATCCGTTTTGCAGCCCGATGTTGGCTTTAACAACCGGGAATACATGTTTTACCGGGATGTATTTGCCCTTGGTTTGTACGTCGGCCAGCAGCATACCTGATAACACCATGCTATCCAACGGGTAAAACCGTTTAATATCGGCCAGGTTAAAGCTCGCTTTTATATCAGATATCATAGGATAACCGGGCGCGGCACTCGCTTTGAAATGACCTTTAATGTAATTATTAAGCACATTGGCATTAATATTCTCTATCTCGAACGTGGCATGCTTATAATCGTTATCCGGACAGGAAGCATTCATGTTGAAGGTGATATTTTTAACCGCTTCTGGCAACGATGCGTATTTAGCATACCCATTGCTGAACGATGATCTAAGGCTGAATTTAGGGATACTGGTTATCGCTGTATCGGCTTTCTTGCCATGATGGGTTATCGTTGTGGTGTACTTACCCTGCGCCAATAAATGCAGCGAATATTTGCCCTTTAGTTCGATAGGTTTTACATCAAATGCTTTGTTCCATTTCTCCACATCCAGTTCGGCATTAATGCGCGAGTAAATATCCGGCTGTTTCAGCCCCTTTACTTTTACTATGGCACTTAAATAGTCGTTACCGATCTTCATGTAAAGCGAATCGAGGTTTACATTCAGGCTATCCGGATCGAGTCCAGGTAGTTTGGTGCTGAAATTTAAATACAGGTTATGTATTGGCTCAGGCGCATGCGGGTTTTTGATGTAGCCATTGCGTATCTGCACGTTAAGGCTCAGATCGGGTGCAGTGCTATCAGCAGCGATATATTTACCGGCTACTCGTAAGCTTATATTGCCAATCCCTCCAACTTCGGTTTTATCCAGCATTTTTAAATATTCGGGAGGCAGGGCTGTGATCATATCGTTCAACTGGCTTTCATGCGAGTTGATGTTGAGATCCATATCGTAACCGTTTCTGATGAATCCGAAACGGCCGATAAACTGTACCGGCAATTTATTGATCAGTAGATTATTTTGCTGAAACAGGAATTCCAGCGATTTGGTATTGATCTTGGTGACCAGGTCGGCATTCAATTTTTTGTTCTGCAGGTATTGTTTGCCGCCGTATGAAAAATCGACCGAGGCCATTTCGGTATGTGTATGCAGGTCGAAAACATCTTTACTCAAATCGCCTTTGCCTACATAGTTAAAGCCGTTGGCCACAAATTGCATGGGTAGCGAGCGGTCGTTATACACCACCCGGCTGTTTTCGATCAAGATTTGCTCGATACCCATCGATACGCTGCCCGTATCGGCAGGCGAAGCTGGTTTGGTACTTTTAGCTTTGTATACATTGTAATTGGTATGCCCGGCTGTATCGGTTTGGATGTTGATCAGCGCCTGGGTAAAGTAAATTTTATTGACCGTAATATTATCCCTGAATAGCGTAGTGAGGTTTATACCCAGCGAAACTTCCTTCGCGGCAAGCAAAGTGTCATTCTGAAAAGGTATGCTGCCTTTCAACGAGAAGTCGTTAAGGGTAAGCGTGAGATTAGGGAAGTGTCTGAAAAAAGATAGGCGTGTACCCGAAAACTCGATCCTACCGTTGATGCTGCCATTGGCCCATTGTTTAATTTTATTATTAACCGTTTGTGGGAAAAGGTAGGGTAGTGTAAATAGTAAAACAAACAGACTGGTAATAGTTATGGCAATAACCTTAAATGTTTTGAATAACTTTTTTTTGATGGATGTGCTCATAGAATATTACCTGATCTGCAAAAACAAAAGGATTATTTCTGTTATATCATGCTAAAATAATCAATCTCAAACCCAAACGGGGAGTTTTATGTGATATTTAACCTTTGCTAATTAATTGATAGTTATTGTTTTGTTTTTTAATTATATCGCAACTTTTGAAGTTGTTTTCCACTTTTTATTTCGCATCGAAAAAGTGCTAACTTTATCATATTAATTTTAATATATGGCTGCAAGATTTAAAGTTCCCGTACGCGACGAGGTAGCTCCGGAGGCACAAACGACTTTCGATTTCCTCACCAAAGCAACAGGTAAAGTGCCTAATCTATATGCCACTATAGGGTACTCGGCTAACGCGCTTAACTCTTACATGGCTTATGTGCAGGCCCAGGCAAAAGGTTCTTTTCATGCAAAAGAGCGTGAGGCCGTTTACCTTATCGTATCACAATTAAACGGTTGCGAATATTGCCTGGCATCGCACACGGCAAGTGCCATCAGGCTGGGTTGGACGGAGGATGAAACATTAGCCCTGCGTGCGGGCACTTATCAAAAAAACTATTGGCAATTGATCTACAAGATCATCAAATCGGTGATCGAAAACAAAGGCGAAGTTTCCGAAAACCTGTTGCATGAGTTTTTCGAGTCAGGCTACCACGAAAAAGAACTGATGGATTTGCTGGTTCTGATCAACCTCATGACCTTTACTAACTATGCTTATCGTTTAACCAAAATTCCGGTGGATTTTCCATTGGCAAAACCAATCAGCTAATGGGTGCTATCAATCAGCAATTTACAGCAACGTTACAAAAAAGTCCTAATAAAGGAGGCTGGACTTATGTGATCTGGCCCGAATCGGTATCGTTTTTTGGCACGCGAGGATTGGTGAAAGTAACCGGTACAGTTGATGGAAACGCTTTCCAGAGTTCATTTATGGCTTTGGGTGATGGCAGGCATAAGTTGCCGGTAAAAAAAGAACTGCTTAAGCTAATCAACAAAAATATTGGCGACATGATAACTGTGCAATTAAAAGAGCGGATAAAATGAACAAACCGGCAAATACCGACGCCTACATTGCGAGCTTCCCTTCCGATGTACAAAGTAAACTGCAACAGATGAGGGCGACTGTTAAAGCTGTTGCGACTGATGCCGTCGAGGTGATCAGTTATGGCTTACCGGCTTTTAAACTTCAGGGAGCAATGTTAGTATGGTTTGCGGCCCATACTCAGCATATAGGGTTATACCCCCGTGCATCAGCTATTGCCGCTTTCGCCGACAGACTGAAAGACTATAAATTCGCCAAAGGCTCTATTCAGTTCCCATTCGATCAACCATTGCCTTTAGATCTCATTACCGATATTGTAAAGTTCAGGGTAGGCGAGATCGCACAAAAAGCTAAGAAGAAGAATTAAAGAGTCTTCCATTTTGCGAAAGACTCTTCAGACTATTACTTCGCTACCTCCAACCTCACTACATCATAACAAATACCGCTGCCAACCGCTCCGGCGGGTATGGTCAGCACAATTTTGTTTTGGCCAGGTTTTAGCAATGCCGCGTCGAAGTTAAAGTCGCGTTCCACCCAGGTGCCTTCAATGCCATCGCGCATCATGCTGGCGCCGCCGCCGCCAATGTCGGTATCAGGGCCAACCTCGGTACCGTTAACGGAAATACCCAAAGATCTTGCTGCCGACCCGCATATGCCGAAACGTAAAGTAGCTTTGCCTGTTGTCGGCGCATCTTTTGGCATTGTAAAGTTGATCGTCCACGGTGTTGCGCGGCCCTGATCGCGGCCATCGGGTTTGTTATCAATATCGTGCGGTACCTGGTATATATACCAGTCTTTCGCCGGATCAGATTTACCCACGGTAAAGTTCACGTCATCAGGGAAGTACTTTGCATATTCAATATACATGCCCCAATGCCAGTGATCATCGCCCTTGTAAAACTCTTTAGCCGAGCGGTTCGGCGTTCCTATCTGGAAGATCTGTTGACCAAAATGGGTTGGCTTCCATTCAATCGTACCCAGGTCGAGCTTTTGACCAGGGGTAATGGTTACATTGGCCGTAGCATCATAAGCACCTAACACGCCATCAACAACAGCATGCAGCTGGTATGTGCCTGGGCGAACGTTTGGAATAGAAAACGTACCGTCTGCCGAGCCGTTGGTCCAGAACTCGTAATGCTTGGCATCATTTTGCCAGGTTAAGGCCTGTGGCTGAAAGTTGAAGTTACGCTGGCCTTGCGGGCGCGGCGCCACATAGGTGCCGCGGTTAGCACGTTTGCCGTTCGGGAGCAGTCTCGGTTGGTTTGCCGTATCTGCCGTAGCTTTCACAGGTGGCGGCGGTGGCATTTCGTCTGCCACGGTTTTGGTTAAAACGATAGTTGTATCCCTGCGACGTGGTTGACGTGGTACAGCTGCCTGATCGGGATATGACAAACCAACCAGCAAATTCGAAAATTTGGTTATCGGGTTTTGCGGATCAACCAGTTTAAAGCGGCCGCTAACCGTGGCGCGTTCGTTTGCCAACGGGTAATCAACTCCCTTTACCCAGCTATAGGGCCAGCGTGCCTGCTCGGCAGTGGCTTGTTTTTTGGCGTCGATGAACAAGGTTTTCGGGTCGCTGCCGGTTGGTACATAAATAAATATTGGACCAACAACCTTTGTCCAGGGTTCGTTGTCGCCAAAATTCAGTTCGCTGCCGCCATAATGCGTGCCGCGCCAGTAATCCAGGAGGGTAGGGTCGCCACCGTCGCCATCATCAATATGGCCGGTCAGTTCAAAGTGCAGCGGGCCACTCGACAGGTATTCGAACGATGGGTTAATGATATACAAACCCACTTTTTCCCTGGTCGACGACCAACCGAATGCCGGTATCTTGCTCTGATCGGCCGGGTAATCATACTTATGCTCGGCGCGGCCTTTGTATGGCCCGGTGGTTAGCCTGCGCGATTCCTTCATATTCAAGTCGGTACCTTCGTCCCAATCCTTACCGGTGGGCATTATAAAGTTGCGCTGCTCATCAACCGAAAGCCAATCGAACACCGAGCCGCTCAGTTTAAAGCCAAAGCGCGATTCACCAACCGATCCGGCAGGGTAGGTGTCCTGGTGGGTGAATATCGCATAGGTATATAAGCCGTGTGCGCCACGTTCTAATGTATAGCGTATTTCCAGGTCGGCTATCAAACCGCCACCCTGGCCGGCTGCTGTAGGGTTTTTACCTAAGATGGATTTCCCATCCGAATAGCCTTTTACCGATACCTCGGCGCGATCGCCGTTAACTGTTGCCGGGTCGATGGTTATGGCGGTAACCTCGCGTGCCGCAAGGGCCGGACTTTGTTCCCAATAACCGGCATGGTGGCCCGATACATAACCCATCAGCTCTATATTTGGCGTAAGAGTTTTAGGTGTTTTTACCGATACCAGGTCGCCGCTGCGTTTGTTTACCTTGATAGTTAGATAACCGTTGCTCAGCGTATAAGTAGGGCCGTCATCGGTAACGGTAACCGACGGCGCTACGGACGTTGCTTTTTTAGCCTGCGCTAAACTTATCGATGGCGATAGCACAATAGTTGCTATCAATATCAGCTTGTATAATTTTTGCATAAATGGGTTGTAATTGGTTTACCCGATAAATGTAAATAGCCGCTATTAGTTTGGCATCCTGTAGTGTAGGCTTGCGACGATATTGTTACAAAAGCTAAGTTGGTTGTGATGTCAATGGTTGTGCCGGCTCCACAAAAAATGCCCAACCTTCCAGTTGAGCATTCAAATTGAATATTATCTTTCGGGCTTCCGATCTTCCGGACTCATTTCACCAAACAAATCCGAAATTCCGAAATCAAAAAATTATGGAATCACATAGCAAGATACGCCTTCGTAACCAAACCCGGCATTAACGCCCTCACTATAACTTAAGGTATAAAAATGACCACCGCCGCTATTATAAAACCTGTATAAGGGTACTGTGCCGCTTACCTGGGTAGTGTAAGCGTAACCTATTATGCCTTCTGAATAATAGCCTCCTGGCGCCGAACTTCCGAACTGATACAAATGATCGCCGCTTGATGGATTATAAAACCTGTAATAAGCTGTGGTAGAGGTAGCTGGATAGTTGTGCATATATCCGCATGGGCCCTCATAATTGAAATTGGCGCCGCTTAAGCCAAGTTCGCTCCAATTGGTTGTATAAAAATGATATGGATTACCCGAGCCGCCACCATATCTGTATAACGGTATCTGCGTTGCATCTAAAGGATAAATTGTTCTTACGGCAAGGATATCAAATACCGAGAATCCGTCCCAGGTATTATGATCTGCCGTACCTCCGTTCATTACCGAATTTGAATCCCCGCTGTTCCTTGTACCGGCAATTAAGTTGGCGCCATAAGTATAAGTAGTGTACGGACCAACGGTATTTGGGCCAGCATATGTGCTTTCTCCTCGTGCGTCCCAATTTGTATGTCTTAATCCGAGAGTATGGCCGATCTCGTGAGCCATATTATACGCTTTCTGTGCCTCCGGGAGACTTTTGTTGCTTTCGAAAGCAAAGTTTATTAAAATTCTGCTGCCAGGAGTATTACTTGTGGTAGGAAACAGACCTGCCGCTACAACTTGATTCGATGGATTACTTGAAAATAAGGCGCCGCTATCGCTTTGAATGGTAATGTCTGCGCCGGGAGATGTGGTTAAGGTAAATTGTATTCTGCTATTCGGAATCGCATTCCAATAGCTAATTGCATCTGCAATCCCTGTACGCCAATCATTTTGCGAACCATCATTGGGGATCGAACTATCGATATACACGCTGACATTGGATTGTGCAACTAAATAATCAACATTCGCCTGATTTGTGTGGTTTTTGAAGTTCCCGGCGGCAGATGGATTTGTCGAAAACGGTACGGGTAGTGGTTTAGTAAATAATTCCGACTTTTTAGATATCATCATATCACCTTCCACTATAAAATAACTACCCTTATCTATAATATTATCAGTATTATATCCCAATTGTCTCAGCGTGGCTATTTTCTGATCTTCGGTATTTGGCACCTGTTTAACGCCATTTACCTCCTTTTTACACGAAGAAACGATACTCACTCCGGCAACTCCTAGAGCTACCAGGAAAATTGTAATTATTTTTTTCATAGGTTAATATTAATTATTCAATATTAACACATATTATGATAAGTGGCAAATAAATATGAGGCATAATTAACAATAATGAAATTAAATTTCTATTATGTAATTGTTGCCAGGCAAATAATTAATTTAACACAAAAATGCCCAACCTTCCAGTTGAGCATTCTCATATCAAAAAATCCGAAATCGAAACTCCGAATTCCGAAATCTAGCTAAACCCCCAGATCCTTCATAATCCCCGCAATCTTCTCATCCAAAGTTTTATTGGTCGCTTCGTAAGCATCTTTGCTCGCTAACTTAGTATTCACCGAGCAATAAAACTTGATCTTAGGCTCCGTACCCGACGGGCGTGCCGAAATAATGCTGCCGTCTTCGGTGATGAATTGCAGCACATCGCTTTTAGGCAATTCCATTGGCTTGGTGGTATTGGTAGCCAGGTCGGTTTCCACACGGTACTCGTAATCTTTTAAGGTGGCCACCTTTGCGCCGCCTAAAGTCTTCGGAGGATTTTCGCGGTATTGCTGCATCATCGCTTTGATCTCTTCGGCACCGGTTTTACCTTTCTTGGTGATTGATATCAGCGTTTCTTTATAAAAGCCGTACTCCAGGTACATATCAATCAAAGCCTCAAATAAGCTGCTGCCTTTATCTTTGTAAAAAGCCGTCATTTCGGCAATAAACGCGCCCGAAACAATGGCGTCCTTATCGCGCACAAACTCGCCCACAAGGTAGCCGTAGCTTTCCTCGCCGCCGCCGATAAAGGTTTCTTTCCCTGCGAGGCTGGTCATCAGCTCGCCGATGTATTTAAATCCCGTAAGGGTATTAAAGTATTTTACGTTTTTGGCTTTCGCGATCTCTTCTATCAGGTTACTGGTTACAATAGTTTTAACAATGTATTCCTTGCCGGTGAGTTTGCCTTTTTGCTGCCAAGCGGTTAGCAGGTAATTTACCAGCAAGCTGCCGGTTTGGTTACCGTTCAATAATATCCATTCGCCGGTATTATCTTTAATGGCTATGCCTACACGGTCGGCATCGGGGTCGGTAGCTAAAACCAGGTCGGCATCAATTTCCTTTGCTTTTTTCATCGCCAGGGTAAGTGCCTCTTTCTCTTCGGGGTTAGGGTAAACCACGGTCGGGAAGTTGCCGTCCGGGGTAGCCTGCTCTTCCACAATGGTCACGTTCTCAAAGCCGAACTGCTCCAAAGCTTTAGGCATCAGGGTAATACCCGTGCCGTGGATAGGTGAGTAAACGATCTTTAGGTCTTTCTGCCGTTTGATCGCTTCCGGCGAGATCGACAACGAAGTGATCGCATCCAAATAGCGTTTGTCGATCTCTTCACCGATCAATTCGATATTCGCATCCACACGGCCAAATTTGATGTCGTCGACACTGCTCACTTTGGCAACTTCGGCCATTACGGCCTTATCCTCGGGCGATACAAACTGACCGCCGTCGGCGCCATAAGCTTTATAACCGTTATATTCTTTCGGGTTGTGCGATGCGGTCAGCATCACGCCGCTTTTACAGCCCAGCTCACGTATCGCGAACGAAAGCTCCGGAGTAGGGCGCAGCGCCTTAAAAAAGTAAACATGTATCCCGTTCGCCGAAAATACATCGGCAACAATACCCGCAAACACATCCGAATTATTGCGGCTATCATGCGCAATGGCCACTTTGATCTTTTCGCCCGGGTAGCTTTTCTTTAAATGATTAGCCAAACCCTGTGTAGCCGCGCCAATGGTGTATTTGTTCACCCTATTCGAGCCGGGGCCCATAGTGCCGCGCAAGCCGCCGGTACCAAACTCCAGGTCGCGGTAAAACGCGTCGGTCAGTTCGGTATAAGCCTTATCGTCAAGCTGTTTTTGTATTTGCTTTTTCACACCGGCATCGTAGTTGCCGCTAAGCCATGTATCTACTTTTTGTTGAACGGAGGCGTCTAATTCCTGCATATCGTATGTTATTAGTGATGTCTATATTCTCAATAACAAATATGAAAATAAATTTCAGCTGTTATAATCCCAAAAGGTTAATTGTTGAAAAAGGTTTGGTGAAACAAGGATAAAGTCAGGAAGTCGGTAAGACGGAAAGTCCGAAAGTACAAATGTAAAAGTGTCATTGCGAGGAACGAAGCAATCTCTATGCTTTACAGGGCGATTGTGCAGATACTTTTTCATTTTTAATTTTGACTTTCATTTGGTGTTGCCTGCGGCCCGGGCTTTCCGCTATAGTCCTCGTTCGCCGATAGAAGCTCACTCCGGGCTGCCGCTGCAATCCCTAACACAAAACTTCCTACTATGGACTATCAACTATGAACTACCTACACCCCGCCAAATCCTTATTCACGGTCGGCGCATCTATCAAACCCATCTTACTACCGAACGAATTGGTCACATAGGTCAATATCTCGGCGATCTCGATAGGCGATAAATTGCCCTGCGCAGGCATATTGCCACTAAACTTTTTGCCGGCGACGGTGATCGTATCCTTTAATCCATTTTTCACAAAGCAGGGCAGTTGAGCCAGGTTCTTACGCAAATAAACCGAATCGGTAAACGGCGGTATCAGGTTGCCCAAGCCTTCGGCGTTGGTGCCATGGCAGTTTTGGCAATGCTGTATGTAAAGGGTACTCCCAACCGAGTAATAACGTGCGTAAGTCATTTCGCCTTCACTCTGACAGGAGGTGAACGTGACAACGGTACATGCCATCAAAAAAAGTAAATAAATGACTATGTTTTTCATAAATTAAATTTTGATCCCGAACGATAGTGAGAGATCTTCGGCTGCATACTTACCACGCGCAGAAGATTTCTCCCTCCGGTCGAAATGACATCGGTTTTACTTCGTATCTTCGCGTTCCAACGTATGCATATCCGCAACCAGCCGCACAACTTCCTTTTCATCGGTGCCGTTGTACATGCCACGCGGGTGTTTTTGTTTATCGATGAGTATAAACCAGCCGTCGTGCACCAATGCGTCGTTTACCCCTACAAGGTACGATTTTGCGATCGTGTATATTTCTTCCTTTCTGCCATACAACAGCCACCACGAGTCGCCGGTAATGCCCAGCTTGTCGGCATATTGCTTTAAAACCGGTATGGTATCATGCTTCGGGTCGATGGTATAAGATAGTATCTTTACTTTCGGGTCGCTTTTAAACTCGTTGTAAACCGCCAGCATATTGCGCTGCATAATTGGGCAGATAGACGGGCAGCTGGTGAAAAAGAAATCGGCTACGTAGATCTTCCCGTCAACATCTTTATCGGTAATGGTTTTACCATTCTGGTTAACATAACTAAACGGCGGGATGCTTGCATAAATAGTATCTACTTCGGTTTTACCATCTACCGTTTTGGTAACCGGCTGGCGATTACCCAGGTACGGCAGCTTTTGAGGTGTATCATTATGGCAGGCCCCGAGTATACCGAGG
>Ga0209026_1001007_pt1 | contig 13924 bp, 12 predicted proteins | sample AraplaCL_Col_mCL_FD_184262 | JGI IMG/M metagenome (GOLD analysis project Ga0209026, IMG submission 184262) | Arabidopsis root microbial communities from the University of North Carolina, USA - plate scrape CL_Col_mCL (SPAdes) (version 2) | ecosystem: Host-associated > Plants > Roots >... | reverse complement strand
TCCGCCATGACCGCCGTTGTCCCGCCCCTCGCCGCCGAGCCGGTTCACCGTCCCTTGCCGCGCATCCTTGCCGGGGGCCTGGCGGGCGGCTTTGTCGACTTCGTCTACCCGACGGCCATGGCGTTCGCGGCCGGCAAGCCGCTGACCGCGCCCTGGCACGGCGTGGCGAGCGGGTGGATCGGGCCGACGGCGGCGCGCGACGGGGGGCTGGCGACCGCGGCCCTGGGCGTGTGCACCCACTTCGCCATCGCCACCTGCATGGCCGCCGTCTTCGTCCTGGCGGCCCGGCGGTTGCCGGTCCTCGTCCGCCGGCCGCTGGCGAGCGGCGTGGTCTACGGCCTGATCCTCTATCTGGTCATGTACCGCGTGGTGCTGCCGCTGCGCTGGCCGGAGGCCTTTCCCAACTGGCAGGGCGGCAAGTCGCTGCTGGATATCGCGGCGCACATCGGCGTGGGCCTGGCCATCGCCTGGGCGGCGTCGCGGGGCGAAAGGGCAATTAACCCCAAGCCCGCCGCGGCGACGTCGGTCTAATGGCCCGCATGACCGCCGTCTTTCCCGGAGCCTTGCGATGAAGCGCGCCGAAGCCTCTGGGGCGCAGGATATCGCGGCCCTGCGCTCGGCGCTGATGGTGCGCGAGCACCTGGGCTTCCGCCGAGCCTCCGAGGTCCTGGGCGTCAATCCCTCGGTGCTGTCGCGCCGGGTGCTGGCGCTGGAGGATGCGCTGGGCGTGTCGCTGTTCCAACGCTCGTCCGGTGGGGCGCGACCGACCGGCGCGGGCGAGCGCTTCCTGGCCGAGGCCGAGCGGGCGCTGGAACTTCTGGCCAAGGCCGCGGTGCGCGCCGGGGCCGCCGGGCGCGGCGAGGTGGGCCGGCTGCGGCTGGGCCACGTGTGGCCGGTGACCGCTGGACCGGGCGAGGCGCTGCTGCGGGCCTATCGCCGCTCGGCGTCGGACGTGGAGCTGGAGCTGCGCGGCGGGTCGGCGGCCGAGCTGGTGGCGGCGGTGCTGGACCGCGAACTGGACGCAGTCCTGATCGACATCGACGATGCCCCGGTGGGGCTGGACCGCCTGCCGCTATGGTCCGAGCCGTGGCTGGTGGCGCGGCCGCTGGATGCGCCGGACGAGCCCCTGGGCCAGGCGCCGGTGCTGTGTTCGGCAGGCGACGACTGGAGCCGGATTCAGAGGCTGGTCTGCGAGCGCGGCGGCGGCCGGGCCGGCGTGCGTGTGCAGATGACCTCCCACGACGGCGTGCTGGGTCTGGTGGCGGCCGGCGCGGGACATGCCGTCGTCCCGCAGAGCGTGGCCCAGGCCACTCGCGCGGGCGTGGCCTTCTCGGCCCTGCCAGGGCCAGCGTCGCCGCTGCGCCTGACGGCAGCCTGGCGCAATGACCATGACAATCCGGCGCTGCGGCGTTTTCTCAGCCTGCTGCGGACCCTGCCCTTCGAGACGGATGCTGTCGTGACGCCGCTGCGGGCGGGCGGATGGCGCGGATGAGCGACCCTGTCGGCGCGGCGCTGGATGCGCTGGGTGACGCCACCCGCCGAGAACTCTACGAGCGCATCCTGGCGCGGCCCTCGCGGGTGGGCGGCCTGGCGGCCGACGCGCAGGTGACGCGGCCGGCGGTCTCGCATCATGTGCGTGTGCTGAAGGCGGCCGGGCTGATCCGGGAGGAGGATGGCCTATTGGTGGCGATGGTCGATCCCTTGCCGCAGCTGCGGGTCTATTTCGACCGCCTGTGGTTCGAGGCCTCGGTGGGCGAGGGATGGCTGCGCGAGCGGTTCGCCGTGTCGCGTCGGCTGCAGGCCCTGGGCGCCGAGGCTCCGATCGCGCGCCGGCGCAGCGCGTGACCTCGCCGGCGCCCGGTGATCCGTTTCGGGCCCTGGCCGACCCGGTTCGCCGCCGGCTGCTAGAGATGCTGGCGTCGGGACCCTCCGCAGCGGGCGACCTGGCGCGGCGGCTGGGGATTCCACGCGTGAACGTCAGCCATCATCTGGGCGTGCTTGCGGCCGCCGGCCTGGTGGACTTGCGGCAGCGGCAAGCCATCGCTCGCCCCGAGGCGCTGACGCCGGTCCGGCGTTACTTCGATGAGGCGCTCGCCGTAGCGTCGGTGACGGCGTCGGCTCCGAAAACGCCTGTGTCTCCGCAAGCACGCGATTAGCAAAACTTCCCCGACAATCGACGGATTTCTCAGGAAAATTGCTCAAGTACACAGGCATGTCCGGCATGTTGCTTTTTGAGCATCGACCGTTGCCTGTCCGTCGATTGACCCTGTTTGTGACCCAAACGTAACTGCCCGTCACCGGGTCTCGTCACAGAGGCCGAAACCTTCCTGTGGGGAGCGGCGGCGCCGGCGGCGACCGTCCGCGAAGGGGATATCGATCGTGAGCAAGCATTCCGTACGTGCGCGCCTTCTGGCGTCCTCGATGATCTGCGGCGCGGCCATGGCCGTGGCCGGGCCTGTGCTGGCCCAGACCGGGGCCGACGAGGTCAGCGAAGTGGTCGTCACCGGCACGCGCATTCCGTCGCCGAACCTGGAGAGCGTCAGCCCGGTGACCGCCGTGAGCGCGGCCGAGATCAAGGCGACGGGCGTGACCCGTGTCGAGGACATGATCAACAGCCTGCCCCAGGCCTTCGCCGCCCAGGGCGCCTCGGTGTCGAACGGCTCGACCGGCACCGCGACCGTCAGTCTGCGCGGCCTGGGCCCCACGCGGACCCAGGTGCTGATCGACGGTCGCCGGCTGATGCCCGGCACCCCGAACACGACGGGCGCCAACCTGGCGCCCGACATCAACTTCATCCCGTCGGCCCTGATCGAGCGGGTGGACGTGCTGACCGGCGGCGCCTCGGCCGTGTACGGCGCGGACGCCGTGGGCGGCGTCATCAACTTCATCATGAACAAGAACTTCGAGGGCGTTCGCGTCGACGCCCAGTATGGGATCTACCAACACGACAACGGCAGTCCGATCGCCGACGTGGTGAGCGCCAAGGCCGCCACGGCGGCCAGCCCCGAGTTCTTCAAGCTGCCCAAGGACAATGTCCGCGACGGCGAGATGAGCCAGGTGACCCTGGTGATCGGCGTGAATTCGCCGGACGGGAAAGGCAACGTGACGGCCTACGCCGGCTATCGGCACGTGGAGCCGATCCTGCAGGGCAACCGCGACTACTCGTCGTGCACGCTGAACTCGGGCGACAGCTTCGCGGCGGCGGGTTGCGGTGGGTCGGGCACTGCCTTCCCGGCGCGGGTGGGCAATTTCATCGTCGACATCACCGGCCCGGGGAACACCTTCCGCCCCCGCGTCGCCGCCCGCGACGTTTTCAATTTCGGCCCGCAGAACTATTACCAGCGGCCGGACGATCGCTACGTCCTCGGCGCCTTCGCCAACTACCAGATCAACGATTGGGCGACCGCCTATGCCGACGTGATGTTCATGGACGATGAGTCCACGTTCCAAATCGCGGCGGGCGGCGTCTTCGCCGGCACCTTCTCGGTCAACTGCGCCAACCCGTTCCTGTCGGCCCAGCAGCGCGGCCTGCTCACCGCCACGGCGGCTTCGGGCGGCGGCACCTGCGCCAGCAACCCGGCGGGGACCTTCACCGGCACCATCGCCCGCCGGAACGTCGAGAGCGGCGGCCGCCAGGGCCGGATGCAGCACCAGCAGTACCGCTATGTCGTCGGCGTCCGCGGCGACCTGAACGACAACTGGAACTACGACTTCGCCATGCAGTACGGGCGAGTCTCGTTCAGCCAGGTCTCGACCGGCTTCTTCCGGACCAGCGGCATCAACAACGCCCTGAACGTGGTCAGCGTGGGCGGCGTGCCGACCTGCGTGGCCAAGGTCAACGGCACCGATCCGGCCTGCGTACCCTACAACATCTTCCAGCTGGGCGGGGTGACCCCGGCGGCGCTGAACTATCTGGAGACGCCCTCGACCATCGCCGGCAACCTGTTCGAGCGGGTGGTGAACTTCTCGCTGGGCGGCGATCTGTCCAGCTACGGCGTGAAATCGCCCTGGGCCAACGACGGCGTGGGCGTCTCGGTGGGCGCCGAATACCGGCGCGAGACGATGGACTTCTCGTCGGACTTCATCTCGTCGTCGGGCGATCTGAACGGCTCGGGCGGCGCGGCGCCGCCGGTCAACGGTTCATTCGACGTCTATGAGGTGTTCGGAGAGACCCGGATCCCGATCATCCAGGACATGGCGTTCGCCAAGAACCTGACCCTGGAGCTGGCCTATCGCTATTCCGACTACTCGTCCGTCGGCACCACCTCGACCTACAAGATCGCCGGGGACTGGGAGCCGATCGAGGGCCTGCGCGTCCGCGGCGGCTACAATCGCGCCGTCCGGGCGCCGCACATCCTGGAGCTTTTCGCCACAAACAACGTGGTCCTGGACGGCACCCAGGACCCCTGCGCGGGCCTGGCGGCCAGCAGCCCTCTGGTCGCGCGCTGCGCCCAGGCGTTCGGCCTGACCCAGGCCCAGGTGCTGGCCATCGAGGCGAACCCCGCCAACCAGTACAACGGCATGCTGGGCGGCAACGCCAACCTCGATCCCGAGACGGCCAACACCTACACGGTGGGCGTCGTCTTCCAGCCGTCGTTCCTGCCGGGCTTCAACGTCTCGATCGACTATTTCGACATCAAGGTGAAGGACTTCATCTCGGGGATCGGCGCGGACACGATCATCAACCGCTGCGTCAACACCCTGGACCCGACCTTCTGCAACCTGGTGCACCGCGACGCCGCCGGATCGCTCTGGCTGTCGCCGCAGGGCTATGTGACTGACACCACCCTCAACACCGGCTCGCTGTCGACCACCGGCTTCGACGTGAACATGGGGTACCGGACCGACCTCGAGAACTTGGGCATCGCCAACGGCGGCGGTCTCAGCCTCAACTTCGTCGGCACCTATCTCGACAGCCTGAAGACCCAGCCGCTGCCCGGCGACGACGCCTTCGACTGCGCCGGCTACTACGGCACGATCTGCTCGGTCACCGGCGGCCTGTCGGCGCCGAACCCGGAATGGCGGCACAAGGCGCGGGTCACCTGGACCACCCCGTTCGAATACGGCGACTGGTTCAAGGATTTCTCGCTCAGCCTGCAATGGCGCCACTTCTCGAAGGTGACGCTGGACGCCTATTCCAAGGATCCGCAGCTCAACAATCCGGGGCTGCAGTACGCCACCGACAAGACGCTGAAGGCGCGGGACTATTTCGATCTGACGGCCTCGTGGACCATGCGCGACAACCTGAACTTCCGGGCGGGGATGAACAACGTCTTCGACAAGGACCCGCCGCTCACCGGCTCGTCCAACTGCCCGGCCGGGCCGTGCAACGGCAACACCTGGCCCCAGGTCTACGACGCGTTCGGTCGGTACATCTTCATCGGTTTGACCGCGGACTTCTGATCGGACGATTGACTTCGTCACAATCCGCGACGAGAAGACCAAGCCTTCCAGTCCCCGCTGCTCAACGTGGCGGGGACCTTCATTTTTGGAGGGCCCAGACAGTGGCCGAGACCACCGCTCCCGTTCCCAGCGATCACATCATGGGCGTCTACGCGCGCGCCCCGCTGGCGTTCGAGCGAGGCGAGGGCTCGCGACTGTTTACCGCCGACGGCGAGGCCTATCTCGACTGCATGGCCGGCATCGCCGTGACGGCTCTGGGCCATAACCACCCCAAGCTGGTGCAGGCGGTGAAGGACCAGGCCGAGAAGCTGTGGCACACCTCCAACATCTTCCGGATCCCGAACCAGGAGAAGCTGGCCAAGCTTCTTACGGACAACACCTTCGCGGACGAGGCCTTTTTCACCAACTCGGGCGCCGAGGCGATCGAGTGCGCGATCAAGACGGCGCGGAAGTACCATTGGGCGAACGGCCAGCCTGAGCGGATCGACATCATCGGCTTCGACGGCTCATTCCACGGCCGGACGATCGCGACGATCTTCGCGGCGGGCAATCCCAGCTACGTCGAGGGATTCGGCCCCGAGCTGCCTGGCTTCGTCCACGCCAAGTTCGGCGACCTGGAGGGCCTGCGCGAGCTGGTCGGCCCGACCACGGCGGCGATCCTGCTGGAGCCCGTGCAGGGCGAGGGCGGCGCGCGGTCGTGGACCGAGGCTCAGCTCAAGGAAATCCGCCAGCTCTGCGACGAGACCGGCACGCTGCTGATCTACGACGAGATCCAGTGCGGCCTGGGCCGGACCGGCAAGCTGTTCGCCTATGAATGGGCCGACGGCGCGGCCGACCCGGACATCATGGCGGTGGCCAAGGCGCTGGGCGGCGGCTTCCCCGTGGGGGCATGCCTCGCGACTGCAGAAGCTGGAAAAGGCATGACCCCCGGCAGCCACGGCTCGACCTATGGCGGCAACCCGCTGGCCATGGCCGTCGGCGTCGCGTCGGTCGAGGAGCTGGTGAAGCCGGAACTGCTGGCGCACGTCCGCGAGGTCGCCGGCTATCTGAACCAGCAGCTCTCGGGCCTGAAGGATCGCTATCCGGACGTGGTGCTGGATATCCGCGGCAAGGGCCTGCTGATCGGCGTGAAGCTGGCGACGCCGAACCGCGAGTTCATGCAGCACGCCCGCGACAACCACCTGCTGATCGCCGGCGGCGGCGACAACTGCGTGCGCCTGCTGCCCCCGCTGACCCTCAGCCTGGACGAGGCCCGCGAGGCCATCGGCCTGTTGGAAAAGTCCTGCGAGGCGGCCCAGAAGAAGGCGGGAGCGGCATGAGCAAGCCCGTCCGCCACTTCCTCGACATCTGGAAGCTCGACGGAACCGAGCTGCGGATCATCCTCGAGGACGCCAAGGCCAGGAAGGCCGCCCGCGCCGGCTGGCCCAAGGGCAAGCCGGACGAGGATCATCCCGCGCGCCACCGCACGCTGGCGATGATCTTCGAGAAGAACTCCACCCGGACCCGCTTCTCGTTCGACGCCGCCATGCGTCAGCTGGGCGGCGACGTGATCATCTCGAACGCGGTCGACATGCAGCTGGGCCGCGGCGAACCGATCGAGGACACCGCCCGCGTGCTCTCGCGCATGGTCGACGCCATCATGATCCGCTCGAACGTCCACGAGGACGTCGAGCGCCTGGCCATGTGGTCGTCCGTGCCGGTCATCAACGGCCTGTCCGACAAGAGCCACCCGTGCCAGATCCTGGCCGACCTGATGACCTTCGAGGAGCACCGCGGCAATGTTCGCGGCAAGACGTTCGCCTGGGTCGGCGACGGCAACAACGTGTGCTCGTCGTTCATCCACGCGGCGCCGAAGCTGGGCTTCAAGCTCAACATCGCCACCCCGGCGGTCTTCCACCCGGACATGATGGACCTGGCGCGCGCGGCCGAGCAGCAGGGCCAGGTGATGACGACGGACGACCCGGTCGAGGCCGTCCGCGGCGCCGACTGCGTGATCACCGACACCTGGGTGTCGATGGGCGACACCGATCACGACGAGCGGATCGAGGCGCTGGAGCCCTATCAGGTCGACGATCGGCTGATGTCGGTGGCCAACAAAGACGCCGTCTTCCTGCACTGCCTCCCCGCACACCGCGGCGAGGAGGTGACGGACTCGGTCATGGACGGCCCGCAGAGCCTGATCTGGGACGAGGCGGAAAACCGCATCCACGCCCAGAAGTCGATCCTCGCCTGGTGCCTCGGCGCGATCTGAGACCAATAACCTGTGCTCATCCTCGCGAATGCGAGGACCCAGACTTCTCTTCAGAGCCCGTGCCGAAGGTGAAGCCTGGGTCCCCGCATGCGCGGGGATGAGTAGGTTTATTGGGCCCTCACCCCCTGCCAGCTCACTTCCATGTTGAAGCTGACGTCGAGCTGCTTCTTGCCGCGGTCGTAGAGGAAGACGCTGTCGCCGCGGGCCTGTTGGATCGTGTTCATCGCGGTCGTCAGCGGCACGGTGATCTGCGGCAGGCGGCTGTAGTTCGAGGTGACGCTGACGGTGTTCGGACCTGTTCGCGTCACGGTGAGGGTCACGTTGCTGCGGCTGGACCCTTTGGAGTCCGAGATCACGTCGCCGGCGTAGGTCCCGGCCACGGCGTCGGCCAGGTCCGGCTTGCGCTCCTTGGGCTGTGCGTTCGCCGCGCCCGCGGCCAGCATCGCCAAGCCGCCCAGCGCCATCGCCCGGCGCGCGATATTCAGTCTTCCCATTCCCAGCCTCCCTTTTTGCTTCCGTGGCGCATCCTGCCCTCCTAGCCTCGCCCTGTCAGTCGGGGAGCGCGCATATGAGATCGGCAGCCATCGTGGGGCTTGTCCTGGCCCTGGCCGGGCCCGCCGCAGCGCATTCGCCCGTCAGCCTGGACCCGATCTTCGCCGGCTATTCCCAGGCGACGCCCGGCTGCGCGGTGGGAATCAAGGCGGGGGACGCCGCACCGGTCTTCAGCGCCTACGGCTCGGCCGACCTGGAGCATGCGGTCCCGATCACCCCGGACACGGTGTTCGAGGCCGGCTCGGTGTCGAAGCAGTTCACGGCCGCCGCGATCCTGTTGCTGGCCGACGAGGGCAAGCTGGCGCTGTCCGATGACATCCGCAAATACCTGCCGCAGATGCCGGACTACGGCCGGCCGATCACCATCGACATGCTGCTCAGCCATACCAGCGGCCTGCGCGACTGGGGCGAGGTTATGGGCCTGGCCGGTTGGCCGCGGACCAGCCGCGTCTATACGCCCACGGAAGTGCTGCAGATCACGGCGCGGCAGAAGGCGCTGAACTACGCGCCGGGCGAGGCCTACTCCTACACCAACACCGGCTACAATCTGGCGGCCGCCATCGTGCAGCGGGTCAGCGGACAGAACCTGGCCGACTTCACGCGCCAGCGGCTCTTCCAGCCGCTGGGCATGACCCACACCGCCTGGCGCGACGATTTCCGCCGGATCGTACCCGGACGCGCCGTCGCCTACAGCGCGGCGGGTGGCGGTTTCGAGCAGGAGATGCCGTTCGAGAACACCTATGGCCACGGTGGCCTGCTGACGACCGTCGGCGACCTGCTGATCTGGAACGACGCCCTGAGCGCCGGCAGGCTGGGGCCGACGCTGGACGCGCGGATGAAGCAACAGGCGGTGCTGACCGGCGGGCGCAAGATCGCCTACGCCCGCGGCCTCGTCGTTCAGGAGGCCGAGGGACGGGCCGAGGTGGCGCACAGCGGCTCGACGGCGGGCTATCGCGCCTGGCTGGCCCGGTTACCAGCCTCGGGCCTGTCGGTGGCGCTGCTCTGCAATCGCGGCGACGCCAGCCCCGTGGCCCTGGGCCGTCGCGTCGTGGACGCCTGGCTGGCGACGCCGGCGCAGCCGGCCGCAGGACCGCCCCCCGGCGACGACCTTGCCCGCCTGCCGGGGCTCTATGTGGACGAGCGCGCCGGCGGGCTCTTGCGCGTTCGGGCCGAAGGCGGCGCGCTGCGGCTGGGCGGCGCGGTCCTGCGACCCGTGGCGGCCGGGCGCTATCGCAACGGGGACTACGACCTGATCTTCACCTCGACGGGCGCCGAGCGCCGGTCCTCGGATGGCGAGATCGTCACCTATCGTCGCGTAACGGCGGTGGCGCCCCCCGCGCCGGATCTTGCCGCCATCGCCGGGGCCTACGCCTCGGAGGAGGCGGGCGCCAGCCTGATCGCCAGCGTCAAGGATGGGCGGCTCGCCATCGCGCCCGCCGACCGGCCCAGCGCTGTCAAGCTGGCCGAGCCGCTGGACCGCGACGCCTTCCTGCTCTCCGGCGACCTCGTGCACGTGGTGCGGGACGCCCGAGGACGGCCAAAGGCCCTGCGGTTCACCAACGGCCGGGTCTATTCGCTGGCGTTCGAGCGGATCTCGACACCCTAGGACAACTCGCCCGCTCGCAACCGAGCCGACGCGTCCTATATTGCGCCCCATGTCCGATACCCTGATCCCCGACGACATCGTCGGCGCTTTCCAGATCGAAGGCGAACCCGTCCGAGGCCGCATCGCCCGCCTGGGTCCCGCCATCGATGAAGTCCTGCGCGGCCACGACTATCCGGAGCCGGTGGCGAACCTGCTGGGCGAGGCCTGTGCGCTGGCCGCCCTGGTCGGCTCGAACCTGAAGTTCGAAGGCCGGCTGATCGTCGAGGCGCGCGGCGCCGGCCCGGTCCGCTATGTCGTCGCCGACTACGACACCTCGGGCGGTCTGCGCGGCTATTGCCGGTTCGACGCCGAGGAGGTCGAGGCGGCGTCTTCGGGCTTCCAGCGGCCGGGCGCCAAGACGCTGCTGGGCGAGGGCGTTTTCATGATGACCGTCGACCAGGGCAGCGAGATGGATCGCTACCAGGGCGTGACGTCGATCGACGGCGAGACCCTGGCCCTGTGCGCCGAGCAGTATTTCGCCCAGTCCGAACAGACGCCAACCCGTGTCCGCCTGGCCGTGGGCCGGGCCGACGCCGGCTGGCGCGCAGGCGGGTTCCTCATCCAGTACATCGCCGCCGACGATACGCGGGGCGAGACGATGGAGGCCTGGGTGCGGACCCAGGCGTTCTTCGAGACCCTAGGCGAGGACGAACTGCTCGATCCCGACCTGTCGTCCGACAAGCTGCTGTTCCGCCTGTTCCACGAGGACGGCGTGCGGGTGTTCGGCTCCAAGCCGCTGCGCGCCTTCTGCCGCTGCAACAAGGAGCGGATCGAGACGGTCCTGAAGTCGTTCGACCGCGCCGAGCGCGAGGACATGATCGAGCCCGACGGCAAGATCCACGTCACCTGCGAGTACTGCAGCCGCGTCTATGCGGTGGCGCCGGAGGAGCTGGAGACGGCCTAGGGGCTAGAGGTGTCCTGGTGAGACGCTAGGGAGGCTGTCGAACGACGCGAGCGGGCGCGACGCGAGGGCTGCGTAAGCGTCCCCACCGCCAAGCCCATTCCTGCGACAAGCAGCCAGACGATGCCGACCCCGACGGCGGTCCCCAACATGTCAGCGAAGGTGCTAAAGCTATTTCGGTTGACGTAGACCAGCAGAGCCACGGCGACTGCGCCGAGGCAGGCGTGCAGCTTCCAACCACGGTTCCGCTGGCCTTGATTTGTCATCACAGCGAGCAGCATCCCACCCAACACAACGGCCGCCACGCCGATCAAGGCCAGCGCCATCATCAAGCTTGCCGCTCCATATGACTCGACGCCGCCCGCACCCTTGATGGTCGGCGGATCGCCAGCTTCTTCCGTCATGGCCTGCATGACGGAAGGCTAGCACGGCTGAGATTGGCGCCTAGGCCGCGTCCAAGGCCCGGCTGACGTCGCGCACCAGGTCGCCCGCGCCTTCCAGGCCGACGCTCATGCGGACCCAGCCCTCGGTGAGACCGATCTCCAGGCGTTCGGCTTCGGGCATGGAGCGGTGGGTGGTGGTGCAGGGGTGCGTGGCCATCGACTTGGCGTCGCCCAGGTTGTTGGAGATGTCGACGATCTGCAGCGCGTCGAGGAAGCGCCAGGCCGCCGCGCGATTGCCCAGGTCGAAGGCCACGACGTTGCCGCCGCCGGTCATCTGGTTGGCGATGATCGCCGCCTGCGGGTGGTCGGGCCGGCCGGGGTAAAGCGTTTTCAGCGTCTTGGAATGCGCCGCGATGGCGTCGGCGACCTTGCCGGCGTTCTCGGTCTGGCGGCGGACGCGCAGTTCCAGCGTCTCAAGGCCCTTCAGCAGGACCCAGGAGTTGAACGGCGACAAGGCCGGGCCGGTGTGGCGCAGCATGTCCTTGTAGGCCTCGGTCATCAGCTCGGCGGCGCCCAGGATCGCCCCGCCCAGCACCCGGCCCTGGCCGTCGATGTGCTTGGTGGCCGAATAGACGACGATGTCTGCGCCCAGGGCCAACGGCTTCTGGAAGATCGGCGTGGCGAAGACATTGTCCACCACCAGCTTGGCGCCGGCCGCGTGGGCGATGTCGGCCACGGCGCCGATGGCGGTGACCTCCAGCAGCGGGTTGGCCGGGCTCTCGACCAGGAAGACCTTGGTGTTGGGCCGGACCGCGTTCTTCCAGGCCTCCAGGTCGGTGGCGTCCACATAGGTGGTTTCGACGCCGAACCGCGGCATCCACTCCGACAGGATCCAGCGGCACGAGCCGAACAGGGCGCGACCCGCGACGATGTGGTCGCCCGCCCGCACCAGGCCCATCAGCGCCATCTGCACGGCGGCCATGCCCGAGGCGGTGGCCTTGCACTGCTCGGCGCCTTCCATCAGCGCCAGGCGGTCCTCGAACATCTGGGTCGTGGGGTTGGCGAAGCGCTGGTAGATGAAGCCGGGCGCATCGCCCGCGAACCGCGCGTCGGCCGAGGCGGCGCTTTCGTAGGCGAAGCTCTGGTTCAGGAAGAGGGCTTCCGAGATTTCGCCGTGCTCGGTGCGCATGAGGCCGCCGCGCACCGCTCGGGTCTCGATTTCCCAGTCGCGCGGGTCTTCCGCCATCATGGCCTCCTTTAAGAAAAACTGGGCCGCTTGAACGCCCGGCGCCGGACGCCGTCAAGGTCCGCTTTCCTGAAGGCGGCCCCAATTCCTCTCGGCGAAGCCTTGCCACGTCGCGGTTCTGCGGTAAGGGTTCGCGGCCCATGAGCGACTTCAACGCCCCGGGCATCCTGCCCTGCCAATCCATCGAAGCCCTGATCGCGAACGGCGCCATCGCGTCGGCGACGCCGTTCGACGCCGATCAGGTGCAGCCCGCCAGCCTGGACCTTCGCCTTGCCGGCAAGGCCTGGCGGGTGCGCGCCTCGTTCCTGCCGCGCCATGGCACGGTCCGCCAGCGGATCGCCGAGGTGGCGATGCACGAGCTGGACCTGACCAAGGGCGCGGTGCTGGAGCGCGGCTGCGTCTACATCGCCGAGCTGCAGGAGCGGGTGAAGCTGCCCAAGGGCGTCTCGGCCCGCGCCAACCCTAAGAGCTCCACCGGCCGTGTGGACGTCTTCGTCCGCGTGATCACCGACTTCGGCGACGCCTTCGACGACGTGGATGAGGGCTATGACGGCCCGCTCTACATGGAGATCGCACCGCAGACGTTCTCGGTGCTGGTCCGCTCGGGCACCCGGCTGAACCAGCTGCGCCTCAAGGCGGGCGTGCCGGCGCGGCTGCGGACCGAGAGCGTCAGCGTCGACCTGACCGGCGAGATCGCCGGCTTCCGCGGCCGCCGCCACGCCGGCGTCGTCGACCTGGACCACGAGGACGGCCACGACCCGCGCGACTTCTGGGAGCCGCTGCTGCCGCGCAACGGGCAGCTGCTGCTGGACCCGGGTGAGTTCTACATCCTGGCGTCGAAGGAGGCCGTGGAGATCCCGGTGCTGGAAGCCGCCGAGATGACGCCGATCGATCCGTCGGTGGGTGAGTTCCGGGTCCACTACGCCGGCTTCTTCGACCCCGGCTTCGGCACCGACGAGGCCCACGGCAAGGGCTCGAAGGGCGTGCTGGAGGTCCGCAGCCACGAGACGCCGTTCATCCTGGAGGACGGGCAGACCGTCGCTCGGCTTGTCTACGAACCGCTCACGGAACGGCCGACGCGCCTCTATGGCGACCTAGGGTCGCACTACCAGCGCCAGGGGCTGAAATTGTCGAAGCATTTCCGGATTTGGGAGGCATAGTCCCCCACGCCTGATGGGCGCTCGATGTCGGGGGACACCGTGGGTTGGATGCGCAGGCTCGCCGGGGCGGCGGGCGCGATGGTTCTAGGGCTGGCCGGTGCGGCGCACGCGGCGCCAGCCATGTGGCGCGTCTCGGACGGCGACAGCCAGGTCTTCCTGTTCGGCACCCTGCACGCGCTGAAGCCGGGCGAGGCCTGGCGCACGCCGCTGTACGACGCCGTCCTGGCCCGCGCCGGCACGGTCTGGTTCGAGGCCGACCTGCAGTCGGGCGATCCCGACACCCTGCGCCTGCTGGTCCAGCGCTACGGCGTGGACCCCGACCGGCCGCTCAGCCGCAAGCTGGGGGCGACCGACCTGGGCGCCCTGGCCCGCCAGACGGACCT
>Ga0209026_1001005_pt1 | contig 13946 bp, 9 predicted proteins | sample AraplaCL_Col_mCL_FD_184262 | JGI IMG/M metagenome (GOLD analysis project Ga0209026, IMG submission 184262) | Arabidopsis root microbial communities from the University of North Carolina, USA - plate scrape CL_Col_mCL (SPAdes) (version 2) | ecosystem: Host-associated > Plants > Roots >... | reverse complement strand
GGCGGCCTTTACGCCGAAGAATTGGTATCCACCGAGGGCTTTTCGAGCCTGTACTCGCTGGTATACCATGTTTATCCGCCAACAATAGTTAAAGAACTGGGCGAGCCCTATTCTGTAGAACCTAAAATAGCGCGCGAGAAACATTTGAAACACACCAGTCTGTTAGGTTTTAACATTAAGCCCGAAGACGATTATCTGCAAAGCCGCAAACCGGTATTGGTAAACAGCGACCTGCATATTTCGCTGGCCGCCCCGCGTAAATCAATGACCGACTATTTTTATAAGAACAGCCAAGCCGACGAGGTGGTATTTATCCATGAAGGTACGGGTACTTTAAAAACCGGTTTCGGTAATATCAAATTTGGCTATGGCGATTACCTGGTCATCCCCCGGGGGACCATTTACCAGATGGAGTTTGATACCGAAGCCAACCGCTTGTTTATTGTGGAGAGTTTTAGTCCGATACGTCCGCCCAAAAGGTATCTGAACAATTATGGACAGTTGATGGAACATGCACCTTATTGCGAGCGCGACATCCGCCAGCCCGAAAACCTGGAAACGCACGATGAGCAAGGCGATTTTAAGATATTGATCAAAAAACAAGGATTGATTTACCCGTATATCTACGGCACCCATCCATTTGATTTTATAGGATGGGATGGTTTTCATTATCCATGGGCATTTTCTATCCATGATTTTGAACCCATAACCGGTCGATTGCACCAGCCGCCGCCGGTACACCAAACTTTCGAGGGGCATAACTTTGTGATCTGCTCGTTTGTGCCGCGCAAGTTTGATTATCACCCGCTATCAATACCTGCGCCTTATAACCATAGCAATGTAGATAGCGACGAGGTGCTGTACTATGTGGATGGCGACTTTATGAGCCGTAAAAACGTGGTGCGCGGACAAATTACGCTGCATCCGGGCGGTATCCCGCATGGCCCTGCGCCGGGTTCGGTCGAAAAATCAATAGGTAAAGAAGCCACAGAAGAATTGGCGGTAATGATAGACCCATTCAGGCCGCTGATGCTTACCGAATATGCAATTCAAATAGAAGACGAAGATTATTATAAAAGCTGGGCGGGATAGGTTGTAGAGGTTGTAAGAGTTAGAAAGGTTGAAAAAGTTGTAAATGTTATAAAGGTCTAATATGTTAAATCAAAGACTGTTAACTATTACAACCCTTCCAACCATTACAACAACTCCAACCTTTCTAACCGCTACAACAACTTTAACCTTTACAACACTTACAACTACTCCAACGACTACAACAAACATGGAAACATTAACTATAGAAACACCAAAATTGAAAAACGATTTTCTGCCGCTTAACGGCACAGACTACGTTGAATTTTATGTAGGCAACGCCAAGCAGGCGGCCCATTACTATAAAACTGCTTTCGGTTTTCAGGACCTGGCTTACGCCGGCCCGGAAACCGGTGTGCGCGATAAGGCATCGTATGTGCTGCAACAAGGCAAGATCAGGATCGTGCTGACTACGCCTTTACACTCCAATCATCCCATTGCCGAGCATATTAAAAAGCATGGCGACGGTGTAAAGGTGCTGGCCCTTTGGGTAAATGATGCCTATGATGCCTTTGAACAAACCACCTCGCGCGGTGCTGAACCTTACCAACAACCGCAAACCCTTACCGATGAGTTTGGTGAAGTTCGCACCAGCGGCATCAAACTTTATGGCGAAACCGTGCACCTGTTCATCGAACGTAAAAACTATAAAGGCTTGTTTTTACCGGGTTATAAAGAACTGAAAACTGCTTATCAACCCACTACAACCGGCTTGCTGTATGTAGATCATTGCGTGGGCAATGTAGGCTGGCATAAAATGAACGATTGGGTTAATTTTTATGAGGATGTGATGGGGTTTCGCAATATTTTGACGTTTGATGATAAGATGATATCCACCGAATATTCGGCGTTGATGAGTAAGGTAATGAGCAACGGAAACGGCTATGTAAAATTCCCGATCAATGAGCCGGCCGAGGGCAAGAAGAAATCGCAGATAGAAGAATATCTTGAATTTTATGAAGGCGAGGGCGTGCAGCACCTGGCGCTGGCAACCGACGATATTGTTAAAACGGTAACCGATCTGCAAAACCGTGGTGTTGAGTTTCTGAGCGTGCCTACCTCGTATTACAAAGAACTGACCGCCCGTGTTGGCCACATAGACGAAGATTTGGAACCGCTTGAAAAATTAGGCATCCTGGTTGACCGTGACGACGAGGGTTACCTGCTGCAAATATTCACCAAACCGGTTGAAGACCGCCCGACGCTGTTTTTTGAGATCATTCAACGTAAAGGCGCAAAATCATTCGGTGCGGGCAACTTTAAAGCACTTTTCGAAGCTATTGAAAGGGAGCAGGAATTGAGGGGGAATTTGTAGAACTACTGCTGACGTTTTAAAAGAAAAAAAGTAAATTTGTTTAGCAACAACAGCGTCATGCTGAATTTATTTCAGCATCCCATAGATGGGTATACTATATGTACGTGAGTCACCTATTTGTGAGGTCCCGAAACAAGTTCGGGATGACGTCGATTAATTTTAAACTGAATTCAAACACTATTTATTTTGACAAAAGCATCGAAACTGAATTTATTTGAATTGGATGAGGCAGAAATGAGGTTTGTCCTGCAAATCTCCAAAAATAATGCTCGTTCTATTACTACTGAACAATATAACAAAGAAATAGATGAAGCAATAGCGAGAGTTGAGGCGGGTAGGTTTTATACCCATGATGAAGTTGCGCAAATGGCTAAACATTGGTAATAAATTCCGTTAAAAAAAAAGCTGAACAGCAAACTTTAAAACATCCGAAGTTTCAAAAACTTCGGATGTTTATTTTTGATAGCTGACGGATGACTGGTTGGGGCGATTAGTATTTAATGTTGGCCTTTGCACATCCTCTAAACAACAAAAAAATAATGACCAATCAATAAAAAGCTATAACTTCATTATATGACAAAATTTAAAATAGTTGTAAAAATAGTACTGTCAATCAGTTTGTTGCTGATTTGTGTATCTTCAAACGCGCAAAAATATTATCAGCCATCCATTATACAGCCAAGTTGGGAGCGCGACTATCCACCTTTCCGGATTGCCGGTAATTTGTATTACGTGGGTACCGAAGATTTAGCTTGTTATCTTATTACTACACCATCCGGTTCTATTTTGATCAATACCGGTTTGGCATCATCGGCTCCGCTGATAGCTGATCATATCAAAAAGCTGGGCTTCAAGTTAAGCGATGTAAAGATATTGCTCACCACCCAGGCCCATTTTGACCATGTGGGCGGCATGGCCGAAATAAAGAAGTTAACAGGCGCCAAAATGGAGGTTGAAGCGGGTGATGCCGGCATATTAGCCGATGGCGGTAACTCTGATTTTGTGTTTGGCGGTAAAGGCCCGTTGTTTGCGCCGGTGAAAGCGGATGTGCTGTTGCACGGTGATGCCGTGGTTAAATTGGGTAATATGAAAATAAACGTACTAAGCCATCCCGGCCATACCCAAGGCTCGTGCAGCTTTTTGTTTGATGTGAAGGATGAGCAACATACTTATAAGGTGTTGGTAGCCAATATGCCCTCTGTACTGGATGAAACCAAACTATCGGGCATGCCAACTTATCCTAATGTAGGTAAAGACTATGCATATACCTTCAATGCGATGAAAAATATTCATTTTGATTTATGGCTGGCGTCACACGCCGGGCAGTTTGATATGGATAAAAAACACAAACCGGGCGATGGATATAACCCCGAAGCTTTCAGAGACCAAAAAGGCTATGACGCTGCTTTGGCCAACCTGTACAAAGCCTACCTTAAAAAACTGAACGGTAAATAACTGTTATTTGGATTGCCCGGTAATAATGCCGATATCCTTAAGCTCGGAAAGTTCGATATCGTCTAATGATATGGCATCGCCGAAACTGAGGCTGGCTTTTCGCATATTGGCAACCAAAAAACCCAGCCAAAACAATATCACCGGTATTACAATATTTAACTGGCGCGGATAGGCGCTTAAGGCCCCGCTTAAAATAAGGTAAATAGCGGTGAGCATTAGGGTGATCTTAACCGGGAAAACAACAGCGCGCCAGTTGCGCCAGGTAACTGCAATACCTATAAGCGACAGCCATAGCGTAAGTGAGCCGATAAGTATATTTTCCAATATCCCCGCGTCCTGAAAGGAGTAGGAGTAGGGGAAGTTAAATAACATGCGCGCCCAGTTATAAAAATAGTTCTGTATAAACTTTGCAGGGTTCTTTTCAATATTGGCAATGGCCTGTTGCTTAAAAAGCGCATCCTGCTTTATCTCGTCGTTATTCAGGATGGTTTTTAACTCTTTGGCGTGGTTCTTTTTCAGGATAGTTACTACCTCGGCCGAGTGGAACATGGTTGGATACTGCTTGTTGTTTAAGTCGGGCAGTTTCCAGTCGCCATACTCATGCTCATATGGGGTGCTCATCCAGTACAGGCTCATCCCGCCCGAGTTTCCCCAATAAAAAGGCTTGCCGGTGATATAATAAGTATAACTTAAGTAAGGAATGGTTACCAAAAATGCTACTGCCAAAATTTTGGCCGATTTCAGGTAATAATACCGTTGCTCCCTTAACAATATCATCACCATGCAGGCCAGCATCCCGATAATGATCACATATCCAAAAATAATCTTGGTTAAAGTCAGATAACCCAATACCAATCCCGTGAGAATAATGTATTTACCTGCAGTTTTAAAATAGCTGAGTGTAGCAAAATAAATCAATAACGATACCAGGAACATGCTGAACGCTTCGGTGTATAGTATGGGCAGCATAGATAGCGCGTTGGGGTACAGCGCCAACAGCAGCCCGGCACATAATGCGGTTTTATGATTGGTTACCCGGTTTAGCGCTTTATACAAAAACACCACCGATAGGTACTCGAAAACGGCATTCATTAAGGTGGTGTAAATATCGGGGATATGCAGCGCCGCAAACGGCATCAAAATGATGGGGTAGCCGGGGCCGTTCCACAAGTTAATATGCGCGGGGAAAGGCGAGTAAAAACCATGAGTGAGGTTTTTAGCAAAATCCATGTACCTGATCTCGTCGCCATATAAACTTGGCCATTTATTTTTAATAACCAGGTACCCGTAATACAGCAAAAACGGCGAAAAGACAAGCCATGGATTACGGGTAAGGGATTTTTTCATTTCATGCTAAAAATCAACGTTTAAAAATACAAATTATTTTAGCATTAACGTGTTTTTTACCCTTTTGTGGTTGTGTTAAAGATATTTACCATAAAAGCTAAAGCAACGCAGTCAATTCTATATTTTTGCGGATATGGGTAAGTCAAATTCGCCAAAAAAGCCAGGTATATTTAGTTTGCTGGCTCCCTACAGGGTTTTAGTGCTGCTGTTGCTGGCATGTACATTGTTAAGCAATGCCATTAACCTGTGGTTGCCTAAAATAATATCAAAAACCATTGACGATTTTAACAGCGGTATTTTTGCCTACAAACCCGTTATCATTGAGTTTTCGGTTGCTGTTGTTACCATATTTTTATTCACCTACTTACAAAGCGTAATCCAAACCTATGCATCAGAGCGCGTGGCGCGCGATCTGCGGGCCAAACTCTCCGGCAAAATATCGCAGCAGAGTTATGTGTTTATCGAAAAGATCGGACCTGGTAAACTGCTTACCAATTTAACGGCCGACGTCGATTCGATCAAACTGTTTATTTCGCAAGCTATCGTATCCATCGTATCGTCGTTATTTATCATCATCGGCGTAAGCATTTTGCTCATAACCATCAACTGGAAACTGGCTTTATGCATCATCGCCATTATACCTATTATCGGCATTACGTTTTTCATGGTGTTGCGTAAGGTACGCGTACTGTTTAAAGAAAGCCGTGCCGTTATAGACTGGCTTAATAAGGTAATTAACGAGAGTATTTTGGGTTCGGCCTTGATAAGGGTTATCAACTCGCAGCAGTTAGAATATAGCAAATTTTTGGAAGCCAATACCAAAGCTAAGGAGTTTGGACTAAGCATACTTAACCTGTTTGCCGGGCTTATCCCTGTAATTACGTTTACCGCTAACATGGCTGCGTTGAGCATACTGGCGTTAGGCGGCCATTTTGTAATATCGGGCAGCATGACGTTGGGTAATTTTGCGGCTTTTAACAGTTACCTGGCCATGCTGATATTCCCGATTTTGGTGATCGGGTTTATGAGCAATGTCATAGCACAGGCAACAGCATCATACGAGCGCATAACAGCCATTATTGAAACACCAGAGCGCCCAGATACCGGCACCATTACCGATGCCCTGAAAGGCGAAATAGAACTGAAGGATGTCAACGTGCAATACGGGCAACTGCCGGTATTGATGGATATCTCGTTCGCCGTGCAGCCGGGGGCCAAAATAGCAGTGATAGGGCCTACCGCGGCGGGCAAAACACAGCTGCTTTATTTGCTTACCGGGTTAATCAAGCCAACATCCGGTACCATCCATTTTGATGGCCACGCGATTGACGACTATAAAAGCGAATCGTTTCACAGCCAGGTGGGTTTTGTGTTTCAGGATAGCATCATTTTCAATATGTCTATCCGCGAGAATATTGCCTTTAGCGACGCCGTGACGGACGAGTCGTTGCAAAAGGCCATTGACACTGCCGAGTTGAAAACCTTTATAGATGGGCTGCCGGAAGGGTTGAGCACTATCGTATCCGAACGGGGTTCGAGCCTTTCGGGCGGACAAAAACAACGCATTATGCTGGCCCGCGCGTTAGCTGTAAACCCAAGAGTATTGTTGTTGGATGATTTTACCGCAAGGGTTGATAATAATACCGAAAAGAAGATATTAGAGAACATCCAGCAAAACTATCCCGGCCTTACCTTGATCTCGGTTACCCAAAAAATAGCCGCTGTTGAGCATTACGACCAGATTATCCTGCTGATGCAGGGCGAAATGATTGCCGCCGGTAAACACGAAGAATTGATGCGCACCAGTCCGGAATATATACAATTATTTAATTCACAACAAAGCACCAGCAACTATGAAATACAATCTTAACCAGCTGGCTGCTGCTGAGCAAAAAAAGTCGACACTGGCGGCGCTACGAAGCCTGATCCGGTTTATAGATAACGAGCGCAAAAACCTTACGATAGCGCTGTTTGCTATTTTATTGAATACAGCTCTGAACTTAACCGGGCCGTTTTTAATAGGTTATACCATTGACCGGTATGTACAACATAAAGAATACAGCGGGGTGCTCATGTTTGCGGGTATATTGCTTTGTATGTATTTGACGGCGCTGTTTACCAGTTATTTCCAGACCAAGTTGATGGGTGGGGTGGGGCAGCGCATGTTGTACGCCTTGCGCAATGCTATTTTTAACAAGCTGCAGGTGTTGCCGGTGGCTTTCTTCAACTCGAACAAGGCGGGCGACCTGATATCGCGCGTAAACAACGATACCGACAAGGTGAACACCTTTTTCTCGCAATCGCTTATGCAATTTGTGAGCAGTATAGCTATTATGGTGGGTGCCGGTATTTTTTTACTGGTGATCAATTTTAAGTTAGGTATAGCGGCGCTGATGCCGGGTTTGCTGATCCTGATATTTACCAGGGTAACATCGCCATGGGTTAAGAAAAAGAACGCAGTGAACCTGGCCAGTGTTGGCGGCATGAGTGCCGAGATACAGGAAAGCCTGAACAATTTTAAAGTGATAGTGGCTTTTGACCGCCGCGATTATTTCAGGAAACGTTTTGAAGAGGCTAACCTGAAAAACTATAGTACTGCAATTGGTGCCGGTTTGGCCAACAATATTTTCTTGCCTGTATACAGCTTATTTGCAAGCTTAGCGCAGCTTACGGTATTGATGTTGGGTATTTACTTGATCGCGCAGCATGAGTTTTCTATCGGCTTGTTGGTGAGTTATCTGGCCTACGCAACCAATTTTTATAACCCGTTAAGGCAGTTGGCTTCGTTATGGACAAGCTTCCAGGTGGCTATGGCCGGTTGGGACAGGATAGCGCAGATATTAAGCTTAGATACCGACCTGATTATTGTTAATGAGGCTACCACCTCGGCATCAAATGCACTGGTTGAGTTTAAGAATGTGCATTTTAGCTATGATGCCGGTAAAGAGATACTACATAACGTAAGCATTGAGCTGGAGCGCGGCAAAACGTATGCCTTTGTTGGCCCCACAGGCGGCGGTAAAACTACCACCGCATCGCTTATTGCCCGTTTGTACGACGCCACCACCGGCATGGTGTTTTTAGACGGGAAAGACATCCGCAGCTATACGCCCGAGGAGCGCAGCCAGAAAATAGGCTTTATTTTGCAGGAACCTTTTCTGTTTACAGGTACAGTAAAAGACAATATCCTTTACGGCAACGAAGCTTACCAAAACTATACCAACGAGCAGTTGGAAGAAGTGATAACCGCGGCCAACCTGCAAACATTGCTCAATATTTTTGAGAACGGATTGGAAACGCAGGTAACATCAAGCGGCGATAGCATAAGCCTGGGCCAAAAGCAGCTGATAGCCTTTATGCGCGCCGTATTACGCAACCCGGAAGTGCTGATACTGGACGAAGCCACAGCCAATATTGATACCGTGACCGAGCATTTGCTACAAGAGATATTGAATAAGCTGCCCAACACTACCACACGCATTATCATTGCGCACCGTTTGAATACTATTGAAAATGCCGACGTGATCTACTTTGTTAATGCCGGCGAGGTTATCCGTGCAGGCTCGTTTGATGATGCGGTGAATAAGCTGTTGAGCGGGAAAAGGGTGAGTTAAAGGAGGGGAGTTTAAAAAGGTTTAATGTAGTTGTAAACTACTTGAATATTGTATGAGTAGACGCAGTCTACGGACAGCGGAACTACTCTACATTAAGCCGGAGGGCGGACAGTATGCAGCCGTATCACTACTTTAAAAGCCATTGCAGATGTTTTAGAAATAGATGTTAAAGATTTTTTATAATTTAATAGGCTCAAACCAATAGCCTGTTCATGACAGAAGATGAAAAAATAATGCTTCATTGCCTAAAATTTATAAAACGGGCAACAAAATATCTTGCAAGCGGGCATGTTAATATGCTCACTACTCTATGGAAGGATTGGAGCGAAGAAAAACAAAATTATTTCCATGAGCTACTTTGGAAAAAAGAATATGTGCATTTAGCACCCTATCAATGGGAATTGCAGTTAACTACAAACGGCAATAAATTTATCGAAGCTAAAGATAAAGAGCTCAGAGACGCATTATTTGAGTATTTGATATATGAACGGGATTTAACCAACTTTATGATGGATAATTTCATAAAACCCGATGATCTATCGCCTAATACGGAAAACTCAACAGATGACGGAGTTGTATTTTTGAAAGGCTTAAAAAGACAGAGATTAATAAAATACGATGATGGTTTACTGGAACAGATAAATACATGGGTTATACCAAAAGGCAGGAATAAGCATAAACGTTGGTTTGATAACCTCACCGAAAAATTAATAGTTACACCTACAAACCCATATCACGAACCAACTCTTTTAGAAGACACCTCATTAATCAAACCTAAAACACCCCTAAAGATACCCCAAAGGATAAAAGCCCAAGTTGGTAATACTTGGCTCGTTAAGAATTTAAAAAAACTTTCCATAAAAAGCATTATTGAAATGATTATTGCCGCCCTTGTTGCGGGCATGTTTGTAGCTTGGTTAATTTGGTATATTGGATTTAACGCCGTGAGGAGCTAACATAGTCTAACAGGTATATAGTCTCCTGATAACATCAACAAGGGCAACAGGCTGTGCTTTTTGTCCAAGCAGGGTCTCTCGATGGAGGACCCTGAGCTGTATTAATGTGTGCAGGTGAATAATTTACCGATCCATTTCTTATAAAATAGGTGTTTTCACGGGTTGACATGGTAATATTATTTATGAAACTTTGTGAAAGACCTATTACGATTATGGCAAACCTAAACGAAAGCGGCGGTCAATGGACTGAGCAAGAAAAACTAAGAGTTTGGATAAAAGGAACTACGATTGACAACTACGATAACTCAGTTTGGCGAAGGGATAAATGTGGCAGAGCTATGAAATACTCAGAATTTGGAAACAGGGGTTCAGAATATGGATGGGAAATAGATCATATAGTTCCAGTGTCAAAAGGCGGTAGCGACCAAATTGACAACTTACAACCTCTCTATTGGGGTAACAATGCAGCCAAATCTGACACATTAAACTGGAGATGCGGCTCTTAATCCCATAGTCCACAAGTTGGGCTGGAGGGCTGAGACGGTGATTCGCATGAGACTATGAGATATCTTGTATCATCTTCTTGTCCTATCTTTTGAACATAGAAGCCACGTGAACGAAGTTCCTGAAAAAGTGCTTCGTTTTTTTCATTTATAGTAAATGGTGAAAAACGGTTAGATTTTTTAACTATTTTTAAATTATTGGTTTTCATGATAAATAAATAACATTTGTTTTAATGTTCGGTTTTAAAAAAGTCCCGCGGTCTAACTTGTATATATAGTCTTCTATTATCACCAACAATAATGAATTGGTCAAATGATAACATCATTTTGTCCGAGCAGGGTTTCTCGATAGAGAACCCTGCGATGCGTTTTAAATAAACAGGCACATTTTTTAATATTGATTGTAGCACTGAACATACCCTTACCGTAATGGGTTAAAACTATAAACTGCAATCCCAATGAAAAACCCTATCGGTACCTTATCCATCCAATTATTTATTATAACCGGTTTGCTACTTGCGTTTGCCGGGTGCAAAAAAAGTAATGACCTTAGCGCAAACGGACAAATTTATACCGACGCTAAAGGCACCAAAGTTATTGTAAATACGGCGAATTGGTACCTTACCAGGCAGGGTAACGGCGGTACGGTTAACCTTAAACTATCCGGAACAACCAATGCCGACCGCATTACCATCACAACTTATGGCGATGGCCTGGCCAGCGACTATGGGGTAAAGATTACAGGCGGGCAATTTAATGCCGATGCGGGTATTTCATTTTCGGTAACAGCGGTGCCAGCCGGTACCTTCCAGTCGAGCACCACTTTAAAGGCCTTTAGGGGTACCGATACACTGGTGACAAAGCTAAACAGCGGCGATCTGCATTATTAGTGGGCTTGAGTCGAAGCAGTGGATATTGCCTGTTATCGTATCTGCCGAGGGGACGCTTAGATGGCTGATTTATTCCAGGTTTAATTGATAGCTTACTGATCGCCCCATCCCTTGTTGCATCAAAACGCCCATCGCTTGAAGTTGTTGCAGATCGCGCGTGGCCGTGGCTTTTGACGTTTTGTTAATGCCGATATATTTCCTTGCGGTCATTCCGCCTTCGAACCCATCGGCGCCTTTTTCTATCATCTTATTCACCGCTTTAAATTGTCGCTCATTAAATTGATTTTTATAACGATCAAAAAAAAGCGTTTTTTTCAATGTGAACTGTACCATGGCCTTAGCATCACGCTGCGCTTCAAGAATCACTAAAGCAAAATAATTTATCCAGTTAGTTATTTTTAATGTTTGTTGAGCTTCCTTAAGCGCGGCATAATATGCGCTTTTGTCCCGCTCGATAATTTTAGAAAGACTTAGCATTACCGGCTTTTTCAAAGCCTGCGACAGGGCTTTCTCGGCCACCGCGCGGCCAATGCGGCCATTCCCGTCTTCAAACGGATGAATGGATTCGAAATATAAATGGGCGATGGCTGATTTTAATACACCTTCGGCAACCCCGCCTTTTAGTATAAAAGTGGCATGATTATACCAATGTGTAAAATGCTCCATTTCGGTTTGGACCCGGTTAGCGGGTGGGGCTTCATAATGCACCACCTCACGGCCATATGCGCCCGAAACAACTTGCATCGGATCCGGCCCTTTTCTCCATTCACCCGCGGTGATCTGCTTTGCACCGGCCATGAGTATGCTATGCCAATAAAGGAGCATGTCCAAACTTAACGGCTCATAGAAAGATTTTCGTACTTCTATCGTGAGTTTGGCCACGCCCGTTGCCCGCTTATCTTTAACGTAAACGGGTATATCATTTAACCCGAGATTATTCCGGATGGATGACATAACATCCTCACGACTTATAAACTCACCTTCAATCTCCGAAGTTTTAACAGCTTCAGATAGCATTAATTGTATTAAGGCCTCCTGTTTTAAATGATCAGGAAGCCCCATTAACATCCCGTTCATTTCCCCCGTTTCTTGCGCCAACGAAAGCATCAAAGGTTGGACTTCCTGCACTTCGTAAATAAAATTAGGCCAGTCTGAAAGTTGCCAATTATAAGCCATGAGCCAATAGAGTTAATTAATCGAATCAAATATAAGTAAAAAATGAGCCGATTGCTCAATTTAATCGGCTCATTTTTTTGCGTGGGCTCATAAAGAATCTATTTCATCATATGGTGATAATTTACAGGGTTTACACTATATTGGCCAATTTTTAGTTAATAAACTGATTGCCAATTACTTAATTTTAAAAAACCTCAAAATGTGTTAACCATGTTAACCCTGATATTCGCCGGTTTAAAACATGCACGATCAAATGTCAAATTGCGGCGATGAAACGGTCATTTATACAAAAAGACCCAGCAAAGGGCCTTTCTGTGATTAAGGAAAGATTAAACAAGCATCTATCATCAAGTCAAGAGTATTAAGTCGTAAGCTCGGAGTCTTATTTTCCTTTTTTTGACTTAGAACTTGAGACTTCTGACTCAAGACTAAACGACATCTCAAAGTTGACACTACACTATTTAGGTTTGGTAATGGGCTTTCGCATAATCTGGCCGAATATGCAGGCACACATAATGAGCACCTGCGCAAATGAAAAAACATAAATACTCAGCACTAATAAAATAAGGCCTGTTGTGCATACCAACGTGACTCTTGGCGAAGGGTAAACAGGTACAAATAGTAATTTCCGGATATATCGATTAAAAGTGTATTGCATGGCGATTATCATTTAAGTTAATACCGGGCCGTTGGGGGCCATTACTTAACCTGGTACCGACTGACGCTTCTAAGGGGGCAAATCGTCATTTTTATGCGGTAACCGAATTGAAATAAAGTTAACTTTACGCTGTGGCTATAGCAATAGAGCATATGTACTTAAATTTTAATTAAATGTTTGGACGGTGCCTGCGTTTCCTGCTTCTGAGTTGTTTGTTACTGCCAGTGGCCGTGCGCGCGCAACAGAGCGACCGTTTTACCGCCTATACCGTTAATGACGGACTGCCACAGAGCAGTATTGACGAAATAGCGCAGGACTCTACCGGTTTTTTATGGATAGGTACGGCGGGTGGGTTATGCCGGTTTGACGGGTACGTGTTTAAAGGTTATCAGCATAATCCCAAAGATGCACATTCAATACTATCAGACAGGGGATTTCATTTTCATTTAGATAAAAACAAACGCCTTTGGGTTATTAGCTATAACGGTATCAGTATTTACGATGGTAAGCATGATAGCTTTACCACGCTACTCAGCTTTGAGCCCAAAAGTGTCATCACTTGCGAACACGCTTTCCTGGGCGAGGATAATTTCTTTATCTACGCCGGTTTGTGTAATTATGGCGTAGTGCGTATAAATAAGCAAACGCACCGTGTTACCAAATTAAATATTCCCGGTGCAAATGACCTTACCGACTCGCATTCCTGGTATCACGGTTTTTTGGATGACGGTAAATTATGGATAGTGGCCAACCACAATACCGTTATTTATGATACCTATACCCGGCAGACTCAAAAACTCCCTTATGCTCTTATCAATATTGTGAATGTCAATAATGGGCAAGTTGCGGCTATTGCCGACGATGGCGTGATTGTTATCAACAAGGCCGACTTAAGCTCAATACATTGCCCCGTTGCGCCAGGCAAGCCATCGCCCAACCTGGC
>Ga0209026_1001002_pt1 | contig 14011 bp, 14 predicted proteins | sample AraplaCL_Col_mCL_FD_184262 | JGI IMG/M metagenome (GOLD analysis project Ga0209026, IMG submission 184262) | Arabidopsis root microbial communities from the University of North Carolina, USA - plate scrape CL_Col_mCL (SPAdes) (version 2) | ecosystem: Host-associated > Plants > Roots >... | reverse complement strand
CGGGGATGTCGCCGTCGGTGTCGTGGCCGACCTCGCGGCCGTTGGCGTCCACCTCGACCTTATGTGCGCCCGGCTTGCCGCGCAGCCGGACGTCCAGCGCCTTCTCCACCCCCTGCTTGCCGATCCGGAAGCCGGGATGCAGCATGATCGGCTCGGGGCTGGGCGTGTCGTCGATGTCTTCCTTGTTCACCTTCGCCACGTAGCCGATCACGTGGGCGAAGGCGCCGCCGTGCGGATAGACCCGCACTTCGCCGACGTCGGCCGTCACGCCCGGAAGTTCCGGCGCCCGGACGTTGATGGCCGAGAACTGCTCCCAGCTCATGTCCTCCATCACCGGCACCGGCGCGCGCTTCGGCGCGGCGTGGATGTCCTTCAGCAGCCGGCGCTGGCGCGCGTCGTCCAGCGGCACGAAGTTGGCCAGCGTCTTCAGCGTCGCCTCGGTGTCCATGCCCTTGTCGCGGGCCACCATCAGCCTGAAGTTCGGCCGGTTGGCCGCCAGCACCGCCCCGTTGCGGTCGACGATCACCCCGCGCGGCGCCGGGGCCAGCTTGAAGTTGAACTGGTTGGAGGTCGCCAGCTTCTCGTAGCGCTGGGTCTGGAACAGCTGCAGGTACGCCAGCCGTGATCCCAGCGCCGTGACGCCCAGGCCCGCAAAAGCGCCCAGCAGCACGGCCCGGCGGTGGAACACGCCCTGCCGCTCATTGACCTCGGCGAAGAAGATGGCCGGCTGCGTCATAACCTCAGCGGAACCTCACGTCGGCGTCTTCGAAGCGGTCGATCAGCCGGTCGGCGAAGGGATAGAGGACGACGGTCGCCAGGAATTGCCAACCCACGGAGATCCAGTTGGGCGCGTTCTGTGTGTCCAGCATCGTGAACAGATAGCCCGCGCCGATCGCCAGCGCCGTCGACAGCCCATACCAGAGCCACATCATCACCTGGTTCTGGCCGGCCAGGAAGCTGCGCACCCCCAGGACGATGCCATAGGGCATCAGCAGGCAGACCGCCCAGAAGCCGGTCGGGCTGCCCCACAGGAAGTCCAGGTAGACGCCCATGACCATCACGCCCACCGGCGCCAGCATCGACGGGCGGATCACCGCCCAGGCGAAGGCGACCGGAAGGGCGAAGATCGGCTCGGGCAGGCCCAGGCCCCAGAACCGCATCGGCATCGCGAAGACGAAGCTGGCGGCCATCACCCAGAGCATCGGCACGCCCAGCCAGCGCCAGGGCGCGAGCGGACGTGCGCCGCCGCTGCTCACGGCGGGGTCCCCGCCGGTTGGGTGGTCTTGGGCGCGGGAGCCTTCGGCGCGGGCGTGGTCGTCTTGGGCGCCGGGGTCACGGTCTTCGGCGCCGGCGTCGCGGCGGCCTTGGGCGCCGGTGTCGTGGCCTTGGGCTGCGGCGTCGCCGCCTTCGCCGCGGGCTGGGCCGGCGGCGTGGTCTTCGGGGCCGGCGTCACAGGGGCGGCGCCAGCAGCCGGTGCGGCCACTGTAGCCGACGTGGCGCCCGCCGGGGCGGCCGGCTTCGGGGCCGCGGTCTCAGGCACGGGCGGCGGCAGGGTCGAGGCGCCCGGGGTCGGCGGCGGCGCGATGGTGTGTTCCAGCTTCTTGGCGTCGGCGACCTGGGTGAAGTCCTCGAACAGCAGGATGCGGACATAGTCGACGGCCGCCTTGTCCGACGCCAGCACCACGCGCCAGCGGCCGTCCAGGCCCTTTACCGCCACGCCCACCGGCAGGCCGCGGGGGAACACGCCGCCGTCGCCCGAGGTGAGGATGCGATCACCGCTCTTCACCGGATCCTGGCCGCGCAGATACTCCAGCTTGGGGTTCGGCCCGCCATCGCCGGTCAGGATCGCGCGCGAGTTGGTGCGGTCCACCATCACCGGCGTGCGCGACGCCGCGTCGGTCAGCAGCAGCACGCGGCTGACGCCCTCGGTCGCCCCGACGATCCGGCCGACCAGGCCGTTCTCGCTCATCACCGGGTTGCCCGGCTTGATCCCCTTCTCGGTGCCGGCGTTGGCCAGGCGCGAGTTGGCGAACGGCCCGCGGCTGTCGGTGACGATGCGCGCGGTCGCCATCGGGATCGGCGGGTCCGTCTTCAGGCCCAGGATCGTGCGGTAGCGCTCGTTGGTGTCGCGCAAGGCGACGGCCACGTCGCGCCACTGGCGCATGTTTTCCAGTTCGGCCCGCAGGCGGCGGTTCTCGGAGACCGCGAAGAAATAGCCGCGAACGCCTTCGACCCCCTCGCCGGTCAGGCGGCCTGGCGTCGACAGCGCGCTGCCCACCGGCGCCATCACCTTGTCGGACAGGGTCCGGGGGTTGCCATAGGCGTCGGTGTCGAACGCCTCGCGGCGGTCGCTCAGCAGGATCGCGACGGACGCGATCAGCACCACGATGAACACGATGCCCGCCGTCCAAGTCAGCGGGACCCTCAGTTCGCCGAGCGGGTTGTCCCTCAAGGACATGCGAAGCTCGCCCCTACCGCCCTTACGGCGCGGTCCTTACGCCAGCGTGGATTCCAGGACGCCCTTCATCCACTTGGGATGTTCGAGCACCTTGCCGCAACCCAGGGCCACGCACGACAGCGGATCGTCGGCCACGGTCACCGGCAGGCCGGTGTGGTCGCGGATCTCGGCGTCCAGGCCGCGCAGCAGCGCGCCGCCGCCCGTCAGCATGATGCCCTTGTCGGCGATGTCCGAGGCCAGTTCCGGCGGCGTGGCTTCCAGCGCCATCTTCACCGCGTCGACGATCTGGCCGACCGGCTCCGACAGCGCGTCCGACGCCTGCTTTTCCGAGATGCGCACTTCCCGCGGCACGCCCTGCATCAGGTCGCGGCCCTTGACCTCGATCGACAGGCCTTCGCCGTCGGCCGGCGCCCGGGCGGTGCCGATCTCCTTCTTGATCCGCTCGGCCGTGGTCTCGCCGATCAGGAGGTTATGGTTGCGGCGCATGTAGCTGATGATCGCCTCGTCCATCTTGTCGCCGCCGACGCGGACCGAGCGCGAATAGACGATGCCCGAGAGCGAGAGGACGGCCACCTCGGTGGTGCCGCCGCCGATGTCGACCACCATCGAGCCGGTGGGCTCGTGGATCGGCAGGCCCGCCCCTATGGCGGCAGCCATCGGCTCATCAATGAGCCCCACGCGGCGGCCGCCGGCGTTCAGGCAGCTGTCGTTGATCGCGCGGCGTTCCACGGCGGTGGCGCCCGAGGGCACGCACACGATCACCTTGGGGTTCACGAAGCCCTTGCGGTTGTGAACCTTGCGGATGAAGTACTTGATCATCTCCTCGGCGACTTCGAAGTCGGCGATGACCCCGTCGCGCATCGGACGGATGGCTTCCATGTGCCCGGGCGTGCGGCCCAGCATCTGCTTGGCCTCTATGCCCACCGCGTGGACAACTTTGCGGCCGCCCACATTGCGGAGCGCGACCACTGAGGGCTCATTGAGCACGATGCCCTTGCCCTTCATGTAGATCAGCGTGTTGGCGGTGCCGAGGTCGATGGCGATATCGTTCGAGATGGCGCCGAAGAGCGAAGAGATCATGCAAGGCCCTGAGGGATAGGGGCGGAAGGACGCGAGCCGACAGAGGGTCTCAAAACGGAATCGACTGACACACAAGGATGCGTCGAGTCGGTACGCTTTGTCTGGCGGGCTTTCATGTCCCTCTGCCCTGCCGAATTAGCCATTTCAAGGCTTAATGAGACGTATGCGCTTTCGCGTCGCGCGCGAAAAGAGCGGCGTTCGTCGCCGTGGAATCGCCTGATTTCCGAAGCAGCGCCCGAAATGAGGGCCTACCGCTCGTTGAGTGGGGCTGGGGATAGACGTCGTTCCAGGCGAAGCAGGGTCAGCACGACGGCGAAACCGAAGGCCGCCAGCAGCGCCGCGATCGCGTGCGCCCGCCCCCATTCCAGCGCCTCGACCGCCTTGTAGACCTCGATCGACAGCACGTTGGTCACCCCGGGAATCGCCCCGCCGATCATCAGCACCACCCCGAACTCGCCGATCGTGTGGGCGAAGGTCAGGATGGCGGCGACCACATAGCCGGGGATCGACAGCGGCAGCGCGACGCGCGCGAATGTCTGCCAGCGGCTGGCCCCCAGCGTCGCCGCCGCGTCCAGGTTCTCCTCGCCCACGGATCGGAAGGCGTTGCGCAGCGGCTGCACCGCGAACGGCAGCGAGTAGATCACCGAGCCGATCACCAGCCCCTCGAAGGTGAAGGCCAGCGTCCGCACCCCCATCGCCTGGAACGGGATCATCAGCACGCTGTTCGGCCCCAGCGCGATCAAGAGGTAGAAGCCCAGCACCGTCGGCGGCAGCACGATGGGCAGCGCCACCACGGCGCCGACCACCTCGATCGCCCACCCGCGGCCCCGCGCCAGCCACCACGCCAGCGGCGTGGCCAGCAGCAGCAGGATGAGGGTGGTGACGCCGGCCAGCCGCAGCGTCAGCAGCAGGATCTCGGCGAAGCCGTTCAAGGAACCTCGTAGCCGTACTTGCGGATGATCGTCCGGGCTTCCGCCCCCTTGAGGAAGGTCATGAACGCCGTCGCCGCCGGATTGCCGGCGCCAGTCTTCAGCAGCACTGCCTGCTGGTCGATGGCCGTGTGGTTGGACGCCGGCACGGTCCAGCGCGAGCCGCCCTTCACCGTGACCACCTGCGACAGCGCCACGAAGCCCAGCTCGGCCGCCCCGGTGTCGATGAACTGATAGGCCTGGGTGATCGAGGTCCCCTGCACCAGCTTGGGCGTCAGCGCGTCATACACCCCCAGCTTCTTCATCGTCTCGACCGCGGCCAGGCCATAGGGCGCGGTCTTGGGATCGGCGATGGCGATCTTGTTGAACTTGCCGGCCTTCAGCACCGCGCCCTTGCCGTCCACCAGGCCTGGCGTCTTCGAATACAGCACCAGCCGCCCCACGGCATAGGTGAACCGGCTGCCCGCCACGCCCAGGCCCTCGGCCTCGGCCTTCTCGGGCCGCTCGCGGTCCGCCGACAGGAACACGCCGAACGGCGCCCCGTTGGCGATCTGGGCATAGAACTGGCCGGACGAGCCGAAGCTGAGGTTCGCGTCATGGCCGGTCTTCGCCTTGAACCGCGCCGCGATCTCCTTGGCCGGCTCGGTGAAGTTGGCGGCCACCGCCACCTTCACTTCGGCGGCGAACGCGGCGGCCGGCGCCAGCAGCGCCAGGATCAACGAAACGAACAACGAACATCGACGCAGCATTGTCATACCCTTCAAAGCCCGCACGGCCCTCGTTATGTAGACGCCGTACATAACGGGGATGGGCATGAATTTCAGGACTCTTCTTTTCGCCTCGACCATAGCCATGGTCGCGACCGCCGCACAGGCCGCGGACGGCGAGACCGACGTCTACACGCTGGGCGAACTGCAGGTCACGGCCCAGAGCCGCGCCGGCGAGGCGATCGGCGGGTCGGTCATCTCGGGCGAGACGCTGCAGGCCTACAACAAGCAGACCGTCGAACAGGCCCTGGCGCTGATTCCGGGCGTGAACGCGTCCAACACCGGCGGCTCGCGCAACGAGCGGCTGGTCTATGTCCGCGGCTTCGACCGGTTCCAGACCACCCTGTCCATCGACGGCGTCCGGGTCTTCCTGCCCGCCGACAACCGCATCGACTTCGCCCGCTTCCTCACCGCCGACATCGCCGAGATCCAGATCTCCAAGGGCTATGTCTCGGTGCTGGACGGCCCCGGCGGCCTGGGCGGTGCGATCAACCTGGTCACCGCCAAGCCCACCCGCGCCTTCGAGGGCGAGGCCCAGGGCGCGCTGTTCTTCAACCGCAAGGGCGATGACGAGGCCTACCAGCTCTCGGGCCGCGTCGGCGGCAAGACCGGCGATTTCTACTGGCAGGCGTCCGGCGTCTACAACGACCGCGACCACTTCACCCTGCCCAAGAAGTTCAAGCCCACCACGCTGGAAGACGGCGGCGCGCGCGGCAATTCCCAGTCCAACGACTGGCGGATCAATCTCAAGGCCGGCTGGGAGCCCAACGACACCGACGAATACTCGATCAACTACACCAAGAGCGAAGGCGAGAAGAACGCGCCCTACAGCGTGCGCGACACCGCCAACACCCGCTTCTGGAGCTGGCCCTACTGGGACATCGAGAGCCTGGCGTTCCTGAGCCGCACCCAGCTGACCGACGACCTGACCCTGAAGACGCGCCTCTACCGCAACACCTTCGACAACCTGCTCTCGGCGTTCGACACCAACGCCCAGACGGTTCAGTCCCTGCCCCGCGCGTTCAACTCCTACTACAACGACCACGCCACCGGCGGGAACGTCGAGCTGGACTGGAAGATCAATGAAACCAGTCAGTTGAAGGGCGTCTTCTACGCTCGACAGGACGTCCACCACGAGCGCCAGGCCGGCTTCACCCGCACCCCGGCCACCGGCAACCCGTCCGCCAACGCCCCCTACTCCGAGCCCCGCCAGACCAACAACTAGTATACCTACTCCCTGGCCGGCGAGTACACGACCGCCCTCTCCGACGCCCTCGAACTGGTCGTCGGCGCCTCCTACGACTGGACCGACCTCAAGACCGCCAACGACGTCAATGTGGTGGTCACCGGGACCACCATCGCCAACTCGGTCATCACCTTCGCGCCGGTGAACTATCCGCTGAAGAACAACCAGGCCTTCAACGGCCAGGCCGCCCTGCTGTACCGGGTGGACGACGACACCCGCCTGCACGTCAGCCTCTCCAGCCGCGCGCGCTTCCCCACCGTGTTCGAACGGTTCAGCTCGCGCATGGGCACGGCGATCCCGAACCCGGACGTGAAGGAAGAGCGCGCCACCAGCGTCGAGGTCGGCGGCGACACGCTGCTCGCCCCCGGCGTGAAGCTGACCGGCGCGGTGTTCTACTCCGACCTCAAGAACGCCCTGATCCAGATCCCGGTCGTGGTCCCCGGCTTCGGCACCGTCAACCAGACCAAGAACGCCGCCGACGGCGAATACTATGGCTTCGAGGCTAGCGTGGCGGCCGCGGTGAACGAAACGCTCGATGTGGGCGGCAACCTCACCTACATCCACCGCAAGCTGACCGACCCCACCAACGCCGCCTTCCGGCCCCAGGGCGTGCCCGACTGGAAGGCCTTCGTCTACGCCAGCTGGCGGCCGGTCGAGAAGCTGACCATCCGGCCCAGTGTCGAATACGCCGACCAGCGCTGGACGGTGACCACCACCACCCCGCTGGCCTACTACAAGACCGGCTCGTATCTGCTGGTGAACCTCTCGGCGGACTATGCGGTGACCGACAACCTCACCGCCACCGTCGGCGCCCAGAACATCGGCGACCAGGACTACCAGCTCACCGATGGGTTCCCCGAAGCGGGCCGCTCGTTCTATGTCAGCCTCAGAGCCAAGTTCTGATGCGGGGATGAGATGTCCGACGGCGACCTGAGCGCGACACTCACCCTGCGGCGCGGCGCGCTGGCCAGGGTGGGTCTCGAGCGGGTCGCCATGGTCGAGGCGGTGGCCGAGCTGGGCTCGATCACCGCCGCCGCCAAGAAGCTGGGCCTTTCGTACAAGGGCGCCTGGGACGTGGTGCAGGCGCTGAACAACCTGTTCGACACCCCGCTGATCGAGGCCGCCCCCGGCGGCCGGGCCGGCGGGACGGCCGTCGTCACCGACCGCGGCCGCGCCGTCGTCACCGCCTTCCGCCGCGTGCAGCAAGAGCTGGACGCGGCCCTCGCCAAGCTGGACGCCAGCCTCGGCGGCGAGCAACCTGCCGACCTCTTCTGGAGCCTCGGCATGCGGACCAGCGCGCGCAACGCCCTTCGCGGGACCGTCAGCGCCATCACCCCCGGCGCGGTCAACGGCGCGGTCACCCTGACCCTGGCCGATGGCGTCGAGATCACCGCCATCCTCACCCGCCGCAGCATCGAGGACCTGGACCTCAAGGTCGGCAAGCCGGCCATCGCCCTGATCAAGGCCGGCTTCGTCATCCTGGCCAAGGGCGAGGGCCTGCGCACCTCAGCCCGCAACCAGATCGCCGGCGTAGTGTCGGGCCGCGAGGACGGGGCCGTGAACAGCGAGATCACCCTCGATATCGGCGGCGGCAAGACCCTGGTCGCCGGCATCACCCTGGAGAGCGCCCAGGCGCTGGAGCTGGCGGTGGGCGACGCGGTCACAGCCCTGGTGAAGGCCCCCCACGTCATACTGGCGGTGGAGTAGCGGCGCCGTTATGTATTCCGGGTGCCTATCGCCATCCGGAAACCCGCCATGCGCCTGACCGTCCTCCTGGCCGTCGCCGCCCTCGCCGCGCCCGCCGCCGCTCTGGCCCAGGAGGCCGCGCCCGCGGCCTGCCCGGCGACGCCCGCCGCCCTGCCCGCTGGGCTCGAAGCCTGGGCCAGCCCCGCGCCGCTGGCCGCCGCGACCACCGCCGCCGACGCGGGCAAGGCCAGCCTCAAGATCGGCCAGGCCTTCGACGCCGCCCTGCCCGGCACGCCCGCCGTCACCTACGCCCTGCGCCCCGAAAAGCCGGGCGGCTCGGTCAGCTATGGCGGCATCTTCGCGGTCGATGTGACCAAGCCGGCGACCTACACCATCGCCCTCTCCACCGGCGCCTGGATCGACGTGGTGCGCGACGGCAAGACGCTTCAGTCCACGGCCCACGGTCGCGGCCCCGCCTGCACCACCCTGCGCAAGATGGTCGCCTTCCCGCTGGAGCCGGGCCGCTACCTGATCCAGATCGCCGCCAATGGCGAGCCGAAGATCGGGATCATGGTCGCCGAGCGCCCCTGACCCGATGCGGTGGGCGGCGCCTCTGATCGCAGCGGCCGCCGCCGTCCTGTGCCTGGCCGCGGCCGCGCCTCAGCCGTTCGACTGGCGCCTGCCCGAGGGGATCGCCCCGCCGCCGGTCCCCGCCGACAATCCGATGAGCGCCGCCAAGGTCGAACTGGGCCGCCGGCTGTTCTACGACGCCGACCTGTCGGTGAACGGGACCATGTCCTGCGCCACCTGCCACGAGCAACGCCACGCCTTCACCGACACCAACCAGACCCGCCCGGGCGTCCACGGCGACCCCGGCCGCCGAAACATCCAGGCCCTGGCCGGCGTCGGTTATTATCGCACCATCACCTGGGCCGACCCACGCGCCGCCAGCCTGGAGCAGCAGATGCTGATCCCGATCCTGGGCCTCAAGCCGGTCGAGATGGGCATGGCCGGCCAGGAGGCCGAGCTGGCCCGCCGCCTCGCGAACGACGTTTGCTACCGCCAGATGTTCGCCCAGGCCTTCCCCGAGACCGGCGGGCAGATCGACATGGTCGCCGTCGGCAAGGCCCTGGCCGCCTTCCAGCGCACCCTGCTGGCTTTCGATACCCCCTACGACCGCGGTCCCGCCGCCTTGCCCGCCGCCGCCCAGTACGGCGAGGCTCTGTTCCGCAGCGCCCGGCTGAACTGCTCCAGTTGCCACGCCGGCCCACACTTCACCGACGCCGACCGGCCGGGGGCCTATCACCGCCTGCCCGGCGCCCCCGCAGCCGACCCGGGCCTCGCCGAGGTCACCGGTCGGCCCGAGGACCAGAGCCGCTTCCGCACGCCCGGCCTGCGCAACGTCGCCGAGACCGGTCCCTATCTGCACGACGGGTCCGCCCGCACCCTCGAGGCGGCGATCCAGGCCCACTATGCGGCGAACGATCCCGCCGCGCCGACCAAGGCCGAGACCGCCGACCTCGTCGAATTCCTGAAGGCGCTCACCGACAAGGGCTTCCTGGCCGACCCGCGCTTCGCCCTGCCCCAGACCGCCTGCGGCCGCCCGCTCTAGGCTTAGGCGGGCGAACCCTCTAAGGGGGCCGCATGAGCGACGACGATTTCGTGTTCGACGAGGCCACCGGCGAGTGGATCAGCGCGGCCGACGCCGCCGCACGGGCCAAGGCCGCGGGCGTGGTCGAGGTGCGCGACGCCGTGGGCAACCTGCTGGCCGACGGCGACGCCGTCACCCTGATCAAGGACCTCAAGGTCAAGGGCGCCGGCGGCCAGACCCTGAAGCGCGGCACGGTGATCCGCTCGATCCGTCTTACCGGCGACGACCAGGAAATCGACTGCCGCCACGAGACCATCAAGGGCCTCGTCCTGCGCGCCGAGTTCGTGAAGAAGAACTAGCGGCCGGCCAAACCTCCGGCGCGCCAGCGCCTCTACGAACACGAAGACCACCAAGGGCACAAAGGTCACGAAGACCTAGCGCCCCTTCGTGGTCTTCGCGCCCTCCGTGATCTTCGTGTCGAAACGACAGCGCCTACGGCGCGGAACCTCGTCCTCAGCCCAGGGCGGTCAGCAGGACGCCCACGGTCGTCACCGCCCCGCCGATCCATTGGCGCAGGCTGGGGCGCTCGCGGAACAGGCGATGGCCGACCGCCGCCGAGATCGGCGTCTCGATCACCCCCACGGCCCGCACCGGCCCGGCCGGCGCCAGCGCCAGCGCGCCGAACCAGCAGGCCGAGGCCGCCGAGCCGAAGAAGCCCGCCCCCAGCGACTGCCGCCAGCCCGCCAGCACGGCCCTCAAGGCCGCCGGCCGCACCAGCGCCAGGATGCCGCCCAGCAGCAGGGTCTGATAGGTCTGGGCCACCACCACCCCGGCCATGGCCGAGTACAGCGGATGGTTGGGGTCCAGGGCCAGCCCCGCCTGCCGATAGCCGTTCAGCGACACCGCGAACGCCGCGCCCGAGGCCAGGCCCAGCAGCGCGCCCGTCATGCCGCCGCGCGTGTCGCCGCCCTTGGGCCACGACAGCACCGCCAGGCCCGCGGTCGCCACGGCAACGCCCGTCCACGACGCCGGCGACAGCTGGTCGCCCAGCACCGCCCAGCCCATCAGGGCGCCCAGCGGCAGTGACGATTGCTGCATCACGCTTGCCACCGCGAAGCCCGAGCGATGCATGGCCAAGAGCAGCGCCGCCGTCGCCAGGATCTGCGCCGTCGCGCCCGCCAGCACGCCGATCCAGAACCGCGCGGCCGTCGGGTCGGGGTGCGCGTCCGGCGTCAGCGTCACCGCCAGCGCGAACATGGCCAGCGAGAACGGCAGGCCGAACAGAAAGCGCACCAAGGTCGCGCCCCACGGCCCGGCGTCGCCCACCAGCCCGCGCTGCATGACGTTCCGCGCGACCTGCAAGGGCGCCGCCGCGGCGGTGATCAGAATCCAGAGCATTCGAATTAACCCGTCATCCCCCCCCTTCAGGGGAGGGTGGATGGCGCGCAGCGCCAGACGGGTGGGGAGGTCACGTTCAAGCTCGGCGCCTGACCCACAGATCCCCACCCCGCTCGCCTTTGGCGAGTCGATCCCTCCCCTGAAGAGGAGGGATGAACTCAAATCAGAACCCGCTGGCGACCTTGCCCGGCGCGCTCTTTTCCTTGCGCGCGAAGAGGTTGTTCAGCGCATTCACATAGGCCTTGGCCGACGCCGTGAGGGTGTCGGTGTCCGCCGCCGAGCCCGTGGCGATGCGGCCGTCGTCCTCGAGCCGGACCGAGACCTGGGCCTGGGCGTCCGTGCCCTCGGTCACCGCGTGCACTTGGAACAGGCGCAGGATCGCGTCGTGCGGCACCACCGCATGGATGGCGTTGAACACCGCGTCCACCGGGCCGTCGCCCGTGGCGTTGGCGCTCTTCTCGACGCCGTCGATGGTCACCGTCAGGAAGGCTTCCTGCGGCCCCTCGGTGCCGGCGATGACGCGCAGGTGCTTCACCTGCACCTTGTCGGCGCTGCTCGCCAGGGCGTCGTCCACCAGGGCGATGATGTCGTCGTCGAAGACGTGCTTCTTCTTGTCGGCGAGGTCCTTGAAGCGCTGGAACGCCTCGTTCAGCGCGTTCTGGCCCAGCTCGTAGCCCAGGTCCTTCAGCTTCTCGCGGAAGGCGTGGCGGCCCGAGTGCTTGCCCATGACCAGGTTCGACTGGGCCTGGCCCACCGACTCCGGCGTCATGATCTCATAGGTGCCGCGGTCCTTCAGCATCCCGTCCTGGTGGATGCCGCTCTCGTGGGCGAAGGCGTTCTTGCCGACGATCGCCTTGTTGAACTGCACCGGGAAGCCGGTGATGGCCGAGACGTAGCGGCTGGCGCGCGTGATGTGCTGGGTCTCGATGCCCGTGTAGAACGGCAGGGTGTCGCCGCGGACCCGCAGGGCCATGACGATCTCTTCCAGCGCGGCGTTGCCGGCCCGCTCGCCGATGCCGTTCACCGCAACCTCGACCTGACGCGCGCCGCCCTGGACGCCGGCCAGGCTGTTGGCGACGGCCAGGCCCAGGTCGTTGTGGCAGTGGGTCGAGAAGATCGCCCGGTCGGCGTTCTCCACGTTCTGGATGATGTCGCGGAACATGTCCGCGTATTCGCTGGGATAGCTGTAGCCCACCGTGTCGGGCAGATTGATCGTGGTGGCGCCCGCCTTGATGGCGGCGTCGACGCAGCGGCGCAGGAAGTCCTGCTCGGTCCGCGTGGCGTCCTGGGCCGACCATTCCACGTCGCCGCACAGGTTGCGCGCGTGGGTCACCGACTTGGTGATCATCTCCAGGATGTCCTCTTGCGAGGCATGCAGGATGTGGTCGCGGTGGCTGGGGCTGGTCGACAGGAAGGTGTGGATCCGGCCGCGCTTGGCCTTCTTCACCGCCTCGGCGCAGCGCTCGATGTCCGCCATGCCGGCGCGGGCCAGGCCGCAGACGACGCTCTCGGTGACGATCTCGGAGATGGCGCGGACGGCCTCGAAGTCGCCGTTCGAGGCGATCGGGAAGCCGGCCTCGATCACGTCGACCTTCATGTCCTCGAGGATCTTGGCCAGCTCCAGCTTTTCCTCGTGCGACATCGAGGCGCCGGGCGACTGCTCGCCGTCGCGCATGGTGGTGTCGAATACGATGATGCGGTCACGGCCGGCGGTGTCGGCGTTCGCGGGGGTCGGGTTGGTCATGGTCGGTCTCTTCGCGGTGTTTCGTTGGGGACGGAGGTTTCGAAACCCCTGGTCGCCCGGCCGCGAAAAAGCGCGTGCCTAGAGAGGCGCCCAGGGGCGGCTAAGCCCCAGCGAGAGAAGAAGCAGGCTGTCGAGCCGCGTGCGCATGGCGGTGCATCTATCGAATCCGCCGCTTCGGGGCAAGCATCTTGCGCGCGGCGCGGCCTTACGCCGCCAGTTCGGCAAGAACCTTGCTGACCGCCGGCCGGGCCCGCATCCGCTCGTAGTGCGCGTGGACCTTTGGAAAGCGCTCCGACGGCACCCCATCGCGGATCAGCCACTCGGTCATGGTGTAGAGATAGCCGTCGCAGACCGAATAGGCCTCGCCCAGCACCCAGGGCCCCTTCAGCAGCTCGTCCTCGATGATCTGGAAGGCGGCGGCCATCGTCTCCGGCACCTTGCGGCGCATGTCCGCGAACGAACTCTCCTCGTCGGCCCAGCGGTAGAAGCGCCGGCCATGGGCGTGGTTCACGTGCACCGTCGTGGCGAAATAGGCGTTGATCGCCTGCGCCTGGGCCCGCTCCCAGGGATCGGTCGGCAGCAGCTTCGCCGCGGGGTAGGCGTCGGCCACCCAGGCCAGGATCGCCATGTTCTCGGTCAGCACCCCGCGGTCGGTGACCAGCGCGGGCACCCGGCCCTTGGGATTGATGGCCAGGTATTCAGGCCTCGTCTGCTCGCCCGCCGCCGTGTCGACGCGCACGCCCTCATAGTCGGCGCCGGCCTCGGTCAGGGCGATGTGCGACGCCAGCGAACACGAGCCCGGCGTGTAGAAGAACCTGATCATCCGTCCCTGCCCCCACGTTGCTGCAGCCACCGGCGCGCAAACCATCCGATGGCCAACCATATGGCCGCCACGACCGCGATCGCCACCCAGTGCCGGCCGATTTCGCCGCGCAGCAGCTGGGTGATCGAGGCGCCGGCGAACGCCGTCAGTACGATCTTCGGCACGATGCCGATCCCGGTGCCGGCCACGAAGTGCAGCGCCCGCATCGGCGTCACGCCCGCCGCCATGTTGACGACGATGAACGGCGCCGACGGCACCAGCCGCACCACCAGGCTGGCCAGGAAGCCGT
>Ga0209026_1000993_pt1 | contig 14098 bp, 14 predicted proteins | sample AraplaCL_Col_mCL_FD_184262 | JGI IMG/M metagenome (GOLD analysis project Ga0209026, IMG submission 184262) | Arabidopsis root microbial communities from the University of North Carolina, USA - plate scrape CL_Col_mCL (SPAdes) (version 2) | ecosystem: Host-associated > Plants > Roots >... | reverse complement strand
AGCCCTATTTGCACTTTACCAATTTATAGTGTAGTTTTGCGGTGCTTATAAAGAAAGACGGAGGGATTAGACCCTGCGATGTCTTAGCAACCTGTGCTTAACAAGGTGCTAAATTCTACTTTTCCGAGCTTCTTTCGCCGGATTAGACAGATGAGCGAAGGTTAATTACAACCCGACTTTTCGACTAAGCATTTTTAGGTAGTAGCAAGTAACTAGTATCGAGTAGCAAGACTATTTGTCTTTTACACAATGGCTAAGTAAAATCATACTTGATACCTGCTACTGGCTACTTGATACTAGAATGGATATTAGACGAGAATTAAAAAAACGCATCCTGGTAATTGATGGTGCAATGGGCACCATGATACAGCGGTACAAACTTTCGGAAAAAGATTTCCGCGGGGAACGCTTTGCCCATCACCCAACCGACTTACAGGGCAACAACGACCTGCTGAATATCACCCGTCCGGACGTGATCAGGGCTATTCATGCCGAATATCTGGATGCCGGTGCCGATATCATTGAAACCAATACTTTCAGTACACAAGTTATTTCACTGGCTGATTATCATCTGGAAGAATTAGCTTACGAATTAAGTTATGAAGGTGCACGGATAGCACGTGAAGTTGCTGACGAATACACCGCGAAAAATCCGGATAAGCCGCGTTTTGTTGCCGGTGCTATCGGTCCGACAAATCGTACTGCGTCTTTATCGCCGGATGTGAATGACCCCGGTTATCGTGCGGTTACCTTTGATGATCTGGCAGAGGCGTATTACACACAAGTACGTGGATTGGTTGACGGTGGCTCAGACCTGTTACTTATAGAAACCATATTTGATACTTTAAATGCTAAAGCTGCACTGTTTGCGGTTGATAGGTATAAAAAAGAATGCGCCGTTGCAGGGAAGGATTTTGCCTGTTTCCGTGGCGAAGGTGCCGTAATGATCTCCGGCACAATTACTGATGCTTCGGGTCGTACTTTATCGGGGCAAACGGTTGAGGCGTTCTGGAATTCGGTGCGCCATGGCAACCTGCTTTCGGTAGGTTTAAATTGCGCTTTAGGTGCCAAAGAAATGCGCCCGCACCTGGAAGAACTTTCGCAAAAGGCGGATGTGTTTATTTCTGCCTACCCTAATGCAGGCTTGCCAAACGAATTTGGCCAGTATGACGAAACCGCACATGAAACCGCTCACCAGGTAGATGATTTTATGAAAGCGGGTATGGTGAATATTGTTGGCGGCTGCTGTGGTACCACGCCCGATCACATAAAATGTATTGCCGAGCGTGCTGCAAAATATTCGCCGCGTATAATTCCCGAGGTTGAGCCTTACCAGCGCTTAAGCGGCCTGGAGGCTGTGACGATCACACCCGAAAGTATCTTTGTGAACGTAGGCGAGCGTACCAATATCACCGGTTCGCCAAAATTCTCTAAGTTGATCTTATCCGAAGATTTTGAAGGCGCACTTTCTGTTGCATTACAACAGGTAGAAGGCGGCGCACAGGTCATCGACGTTAATATGGACGAAGGCATGATCGACTCTGAGGCGACCATGACCAGGTTCCTTAACCTGATGGCTTCTGAGCCGGATATTGCCAAACTGCCAATCATGATCGACTCGTCTAAATGGACGGTGATCGAGGCGGGGTTAAAATGCATACAGGGCAAGGGTATCGTTAACTCCATTTCCCTTAAAGAGGGCGAAGAAAAGTTTAAAGAACAGGCCCGCAAAATATTAAGCTATGGTGCGGCGACGGTAGTAATGGCGTTTGACGAAACGGGACAGGCTGATAGTTTGCAGCGCCGCATAGAAATTTGCAAACGGTCATACGATATCCTTGTAAATGAAGTGGGCTTCCCACCACAGGATATCATTTTCGACCCTAATATTTTAACTGTTGCTACCGGTTTAGATGAGCATAATAACTACGCGGTTGACTTTATTGAAGCCACCCGCTGGATAAAGCAAAATCTGCCCCATGCCAAGGTAAGCGGTGGCGTAAGTAATATTTCGTTCTCGTTCCGCGGTAATAATGTGGTGCGCGAGGCCATGCACTCGGCATTTTTGTATCACGCCATCAAAGCGGGTATGGATATGGGTATTGTAAATGCCGGTATGCTGGAGGTTTACGAGGAAATTCCTAAGGACTTATTAGAACTGGTAGAAGACGTATTGTTAAATCGCCGGCCGGATGCAACAGAGCGCCTGGTAGAATTTGCAGATACCATTAAAAGCAAAGGTAAAGAGGTTGTTCGCGATGAAGAGTGGCGCAAAGGCAGCGTCGAAGAGCGGCTTTCGCACTCATTAGTAAAAGGAATTATCGAATACCTGGATGCTGATGTGGAAGAAGCCCGCCAAAAATACGCTAAGCCATTAGAAGTGATAGAAGGCCCCCTAATGGACGGGATGAACATAGTGGGGGATTTATTCGGCGCGGGTAAGATGTTCTTGCCACAGGTGGTAAAATCGGCCCGTGTAATGAAAAAGGCGGTAGCTTATTTATTGCCGTTTATTGAGTTGGAAAAGCAACGGGTTATTGATGCTGGCGAAGATTCTTCCGGCAGCAGAGCTAACGCAGGCAAAATATTAATGGCCACCGTTAAAGGTGACGTGCACGACATCGGAAAAAACATTGTGGGCGTGGTGTTGGCATGTAATAACTTCGAGGTAATTGACCTTGGCGTAATGGTGCCCGCACAGCGGATTATTGAAGAGGCACGTAAGCAAGAGGTAGACATTATTGGCCTAAGCGGCTTGATCACCCCTTCCCTGGATGAGATGGTGCACTTTGCCAAAGAAATGGAGCGCGAGGGCTTTACCATTCCGTTGATTATTGGCGGTGCAACAACCTCACGTATTCACGCCGCTGTGAAAGTGGCACCATGCTATTCTGGCCCCGCTATTCACGTTTTAGATGCTTCGCGTAGCGTTACCGTATGCAGCAATCTAATGAACAAGGATAATCGCGACGGCTATATTCAAGGTATTAAAGATGAGTATGAAAAAGCGCGTGAAGCGCATTTGAACAAGCGTTCGGACAAACGATTTGTAAGCTTGAATGCTGCCCGTGCGGATAAATTCCAGATAGACCTGAATAAAGTTGCGCCGAAACCAAACGTTATGGGCACAAAGGTTTTCGAGAGCTTTCCTCTGAAAGATTTAGCGCCGTATATTGACTGGACGCCATTTTTCCATACCTGGGAGTTGCGTGGCAGCTATCCGAAAATATTTGAAGACAAATTTGTTGGCGACGAAGCTAAAAAGCTATATGACGATGCACAAGCGCTCCTTAAAAGGATCGTTGATGAAAACCTGTTGACCGCAAGCGGCGTAATTGGGTTCTGGCCTGCAAATAGTGTTGGCGATGATATTGAATTGTATACGGATGAAAGTCGTACACAAGTATTAACTACCATCCATACCTTGCGTCAGCAAACTGAAAAAGTAAAGGGTGAACCTTACTACGCGCTGTCGGATTTTATTGCGCCAAAAGAAAGCGGCATAGCCGATTATTTTGGCGGATTTGCGGTAACGGCAGGTTTGGGTTGCGATGAGTTGGTGGCCAAGTTTGAAAAGGACTACGATGATTATAACAGCATCATGACTAAAGCCATTGCCGACCGTTTTGCTGAAGCGTTTGCAGAGAAAATGCATGAACTAGTGCGCAAAGATTACTGGGGGTATGCTAAAGCAGAAGAGTTAGATAATAACGAACTGATCAATGAAGAATATGAAGGTATTCGTCCAGCACCGGGATATCCTGCATGCCCGGAACATACCGAGAAAATTACCTTGTTTGAACTGTTAAAAGCAGAAGACAATGCGCACATGCATTTAACTGAAAGTTTGGCTATGACACCGGCGGCATCCGTAAGCGGATTTTATTTCGCCCACCCGCAGTCGCGTTATTTTGGGTTAGGAAAAATCAGTAAAGATCAGGTTGAGGATTATGCGCAAAGGAAAGCAATGTCTGTCGAAACCGCGGAACGTTGGTTAGGGCCAAATTTGAATTATTAACTTCAGGTGTGAGTTGCAGGTTGTAAGTTGTATGGGAAGCGATTACAAAAAATATACTGAACTTAATGTTTGGATAGAGGCCAGAAAACTGGTAAGCGTAATCTATTCGACTACGAAATTTTATCCGAAAGATGAACAATTTGGACTAACAGCTCAAATGCGAAGGTGCGCTGTATCTATACCTTCAAATATTGCGGAAGGATGCGGCCGTAATCATAAAAAAGATAGCCTGCAATTCTTTTATATTTCGCGAGGCTCTCTTTATGAACTTGAAACGCAACTTTATGTGAGTTGTGATTTGAGTTATATTAATTCTGATCAATTGACTATTGTATTAAGTCAATTGGAAGTAGTAAGAAAATTACTAAACGGTTTTATTAAATATTACTCGGAGTAAGCTTTACTTGCAACTTGAAACTTACAACTTACAACAAAAATGAAGATCACTCAACATATAGCAAACGCAAAAGGCAAAACCTTCTTCTCATTCGAGTTACTGCCACCTGTTAAGGGACAAAGCATACAAGGCATTTATGATTCCATCGACCCATTGATGGAGTTTAAACCGCCATTTATTGATGTAACCTCATCACGTGAAGACTATGTTTACAAGCAACTGCCAAACGGGTTGTTGGAAAAGGTAAGCTACCGCAAACGCCCGGGTACCGTTGCCGTTTGCGCAGCTATTATGAACCGATATGGTGTTGATGCCGTTCCACACTTAATATGCGGTGGTTTTACCAAAGAAGAGACCGAATATGCGCTGATAGATCTCCAATTCTTAGGTATCGAGAACGTATTAGTGTTGCGTGGCGATGCCCGTAAAACTGACCAGTCTTTTATACCTACTCCCGGCGGGCATAACTTTGCCTGCGACCTGCTTGAACAGGTAACTAAAATGAATAACGGTAAATATCTGCACGAAGATCACGAAGCCGTAAAAGCTGATTTTTGTATCGGCGTGGCGGGGTATCCTGAGAAACATTTTGAATCGCCAAATCTTAAAACCGACTTTAAATACCTTAAGCAAAAAATAGATGGCGGTGCAGAGTTCATTGTTACGCAAATGTTTTACGACAATAAAAAGTATGTAGAGTTTGTTGAGAACTGCCGCAAAAACGGCATCAATGTACCGGTTATCCCAGGCTTGAAACCAATTACTTCATCAAAGCAATTAGTAAACCTCCCGAAGATATTCCATATTGATATTCCTGAAGACTTAAGCGATGCTATTCAAGACTGTAAATCAGAAGTGGATGTAAAAGAGGTGGGTATTGAATGGATGATCAATCAATGCAAAGAGCTGATTGCAATTGGTGCGCCGGTATTACACTTTTATACGATGGGTAACCCAACTCCAACCAAACGTATCGCCCAGGCAATATTTTAATTCTTGTACTTAAAATGATGATCGTACACCTCGAAACGGGTTACGATAGAATCTTTACTAATGTAAAACACCAGATTTTTTACATGGTCAAGCTTGTGCATGTTATTGTGGGTTTCAATGATCTGATAATAAAACTCGTGTTTGGTAGAGTCGCTCCAGTTAGGGTAGCCTAACAAATGATGAACCTCTTTATAAGTAAGACCTTTAAGTTTGTAATGCTGAACAAGATCATCTATCATTTCGTCCCGCAGCGGATATTGTAAACCATCGCCGCTAAGCCACTTTTCGGTAGTAAATGGCTGTTTGGAACGATAGCAGGAAAATACTGTGGTAATTAACAATAAGGGCAAGATATTTTTAAACCTGAACATTGCCCAAAGTTAGGCATAAATATGCACTTATTTGAAGAGCCCGATTGGAGTAACGGGTCGCAAACTATTTGTAAGCCCGGACGTTAAACTATTATTTACAGCAAGGTGGATCTTTCGTTTACTACCTGGTAAAATAAAGAGTATCAATAAGGTAACTTGTTTTCAAATAAAGGATAGTAATTAAATTATCTGGCCACGGGAGTTTTTACCATAATCGATTAAATTTTACTACCTATGAAAAAGCTCAAATGCATCGTCATAATTTGCTTGATAATGGCCGCCGTAGTATATGGCTGTAAAACTCGTTTTGAAACAACCAAAGCCACTACTTACCGTGCAGTTGCTTCGCCTTTAGCATTTCAACGAGGAAAGGAACTCACGTTCAGCATATGCGCGGGCTGTCACTATGATCATAAAGTGAATAAATTTATCGGCACTCAAATACATGACGTCCCCGGAATAGCCGGTAAGGTTTACTCTGCAAACCTTACACATTCAAAAACGAATGGTATCGCGCCGAAATATTCTGATGCCGAGATCCGGCATTTACTTAAAACCGGTATTGCACGGGATGGCCGCTTCATGGAATATATGTTAAGGCCAAATATGGCTGAAGAAGATGTCAATGCTATCATCGTCTATTTACGGTCAGATGATTCTGCAGTTTCCGCAGCAGATACCACTATTGGGTTAACGCATTTCACATTCATCGGCAAGGCATACATGAATATGCGCGCCAAACCCGAAGTTTACAAGGCCAACGTAAGTTTGCCAACAGACAAAATTGCGATGGGATATTACCTGGTCGACAACCTGGGCTGTTTTCATTGCCATTCAAAGAGCCTGACTAAACTAAATCTTGCCGATCCTAACCAAACACCCGGTTACCTTGCCGGTGGCATGAAAATGAAGGGTGAGGGCGGAGGCGAGGTCCGTGTGGCGAACATTACTCCTGATAAAAATACCGGCATTGGCAATTATACACTGGCCGATTTTAGACGGGCACTGGTAGATGGTCGTGCCCCTGATCGCGAATTGAAAATTCCGATGCCGAAGTTTAAATTACTGAAGGAGAGCGAAATAGATGCTATCTATGCTTATCTGCAAACGGTGCCAGCGGTATATAATAATACCAAACGAATGTAAATAAACGAAGCCACCCCTGTTAGGTGGTTTTCTTGTTATACATTATGTTTTTTGTAATCGTCGCGCGCTCGATTTGGGTCGTAATGCAGTCCCGGTGTTAACCAATATAGTAAAACAACGCGCGAATACCTGAAGTTAAAGCGCGATAAAATAAACGCGCCACCGAGCAGTAGTGTACAATACAACCATGGATTATGGCTGTGCGTTAAAATATAGGTGGCGATCGCGATGGTCACCATTTCGGCAACATTAAAGGCGTAGCTTACAAACATGGCCACATAAAAGTAGCCTGGTTCCATCTCAAACTTAAAACCGCAATGCGGGCAGGTTTCATTCATTTTTTGTGATGAAAAACTGAGCAGTTTATTTTCATACATATCGCCTCTGCGGCATTTTGGACATTTGCACTGCAAAGCCGCGGCACCTGCAGAAATATATTTATCCTGTGACATATGGTTAACGAGTGTGTACATGATGATTTGATTTTTTTCTAAATTCTTCGGGTGTTACGCCGGCCTGCTTTTTAAAGAACTTGGTGAAGTAAGAGTTATCAGCAAAGTTTAGCTGATCTGCAATTTGCTGTACCGATAACGCCTGATTTACCAGCATGCGTTTAGCCTCCAAAATTACCCGGTTGCGTATTACTTCGCCTGCTGATAGACCAAGTAGATCATTACAAAGCGCATTTAAATGATTTGGTGTTATATAAAGCAGTTCGGCATATTCCTTTGGCAGCTTAAGCCTGGTATAGTTTTGTTCTATTAATCGCTGAAAATTTTTCAGCAAAATATAGTTGTAGGACGGCGCTACACTTTGTTGCAAATTATCACTCAACCTTGCAATATGAATAAACAATTGCAGCATCAGCGAGCGGATCAAGTCGTTCGTTAACGGCTTTTTGGATTGGGTTTCCGATAGTAACTCTTCAAAGATCGATACTGACTTTTGTTGTAATTCTTTGGGTAGGTTCAATACGCAATCCTGCGCAATTCCTGAAAAAAATGGCAGTTGGTTTAGATAATCGTGATTGGCTAAAAAAGATTGGAAAAAAGATGCTGAAAAATTGATGATATATCCGTCAACCCCTCCCTCAAAAGTCCAGCTATGCACCTGACCGGGAATCATAAAGTAAATCAAAAATGGCTTAACCGGAAAGTTTTCAAAATCGATAGTTTGCGAACCGGCACCTTTGGTAAATAATACCATATGATAAAAGTTGTGGCGGTGCGGCGAGTGCAGGTCTTTATGATGATTTTCGATATACTCGGCAAATCGACTTATCTGCAACTCGTGTTCCTGTTGCTTAGATAAAGTTTCAATATCGTAAACCGGCAATGTTTTCATAACATAACAAAGGTAAGGCGATTAGTCCAAACCTTTGTGGTGATATTCATCACATTTGTGGTACTTTTTACTTATTAGAGCAAAAGTTTAAAGCAAAAAGACCAAAGCCTATAGGGTCTTCCGCTTTAAACTTTTCGCTTCTGCTTAAAAGATCACTTTACCGGTGGCAGTAATCAGCGATCCAATACGCACGGCGTCAAACACGCGCTCTTCGGCAGTGCCCAATCTTATCAATGAATCTTCGTGTGCATTTACACACATTTCGCAACCATTTACTGCTGATATGACTAAGCTCATCAATTCAAAAAACTCCTTTGAAGTAACAGGCTTCATCATGATCTGCATACGTATACGCGCGGGTATCTGTGTGTATTTTTCCTTTTGCGTAAAATGACGAAAACGATAAAATACATTGTTTGATGCCAATAATGAGGCGCAACCAACAGCCTCTGCAATTTCCGCGTCGGTAGCTTCTTGCTGCTTAGCATATTGCGTAAAGTATTGCGTAAGCGGGGTGTTGTTATTATTAACAGCTGTGCTTAAAGCCAATAAAGCACATTCTTTTGCGCTTAAATGTTCTGAAGTTAACGTACTGTTAAAATTCAATTTCAGGTCGCGCAGGTAACGCGATTCGCCGGTTTCTAATAGCGTAAGGCTGTTGGTACGGTAATCTTTATCCAGACCAATGCTTTGCAGCAGTTCTTCTATTACTTGGGTGCTTTCGCTCATGGGTAAGTAAATAAAAAAGGCTTGCGGAGTTGAAAACGCCACAAGCCTTTATCAAAAATCAATCAATTAAACGTTTAATGTTTCTTCGCCTTTAACCCAGTTGCAAGGGCAAAGCTCGTCAGTTTGCAACGCATCTAACACGCGCAAAACTTCTTTTACGTTGCGGCCAACGCTCAAATCGTTCACACAAACCCAACGGATGATGCCTTGAGGATCGATGATGAAGGTAGCGCGGTAAGCAATTTTTTCTTCTGCTTCTAAAATACCCAGGTCTTCAGCTAATGATTTTGACGTATCGGCTAACATTGGGAATTTCAAGTCGCGCAGATCATTATGATCTCTTCTCCATGCAGCGTGTACGAATTCAGAATCGGTAGAAGCGCCAATTAAACGTGCATCACGGTCACGGAACTCGCCAAAATTGTTGTTGAATTCAGCAATTTCTGTAGGGCAAACAAAGGTAAAGTCTTTGGGCCACCAGAACATTACGGTCCAAACGTTATCATCATTTACCAGGTAGTCTGATGTAATGGTTTCAAACTCTTTTCCTTTTTCGATGCTAACTACTGCTTTTTTGGCAAACGCCGGGAATTTTTCTCCTATGCTAATCATATGGTGTTTTAAATTTTGTACAAAGATACACCTAAACGGAGAAAAATATCATCGCATTAATCTATATCTAATAGAAAAAATCTATTTGACAATAATTAAAAATCGACAAATGCTATTTCTGGTATCAAGTAGTTAGTATTAAGTATCAAAACGAATTGTTATACTAACTTCTTGATATTCGCTCGATATTAATCTAGTCTTCATCTTCATCATTGTCACTCAATGTGTAAGAAGCTTCAGATGATCTCGATGCTTGCTCTAAGCGGTCGGCATCGGCGGCGCCATCGGAGTAAGTTGGTTCATCATTTTCATCTAAACCATTGGCATGCCTGTCTTGTTGGCTTTGCTGATCTTCGGGATCTAGATCCTGGGAATCGTCGTAGGGTACTTTATCGTCTGGAGTGATCATGGTGTGTTATTTTATTAAGTGAACAACATATACGCTGGCTTGTTTTCGGTTTGGCGACTCAATCTAACTCCTCAAATACGAAGCACCATTGATATCAACAATCCCGGCGGTGGTAAACTCCATGCCTTCGCTGGCATAAACGGCTACCAAACGTGCTACTTCTTCAGGTTTTGCAACGCGTTTAAATGGACTTTGCTGTTTAATGCCTTCGCCTTTGGGGCCGTTTAGAGTTTGCAGCGCCATCTCGGTTTCTACGTAGCCCGGCGCAATGATATGGACACTAATATTATGTGGAGCCAAAGCTAATGCCAAAGATTGACTCATGGAGTTGATACCGGCCTTGCTTGCGCCGTACGCCGGGTTTTCCGGCTCGCCGCGGAAAGCACCTCTGGATGAGATGTTAATGATCTTGCCATAATTCTGTTTCTTCATCATCTGCGCAGCGAAATAGCACATGTTGGCCGGTCCTTGCAGGTTGGCTTTTAAGGTGTTCTCCCAGCTTTTTTGCCAGTGTTCAAAATCGTCCTCTAAAATTTTATGCTCCAGGTGCACGGCTGCATTGTTTACCAGGATGTCCAACGTTTCGTATCGTTTACCTAAATGCTCGAACAATTGCTTTACCGCTTCCGGATCAGCAATATTTAACTGATGTGCGCTGTGATTGCTCAGGCCAAATTCGGCAATGGTGTGCTCGGCTTCTTCACGGCGCGAATTGTAGGTGATGATCACGTTGGCGCCCGCCGAGGCAAACAGTTTGGCAGTTACGTTGCCAATACCCCGCGAACCGCCTGTAATCAATACATTTTTATTGGTAAAGTCGAAAGTCATCATATTTAAGATTTTCGGTACTGAGTGAAAAGATCGTCTATAATGAATTGAATTTGCGCAAAGTTTTTGGCGAGATTGGCGATGATCTCCGGTTTATTGTCATCATATTCCACCCAACCTTCCATCAGCGTTTGTGGCCCAAAAGCAGTGCTTACATTCGGCCAATTCTTTTCAAAGGGTTTAAATGCTTTACGAAAAGCCTCTGCAAAATCACGGCTTTTTATTTTGTGACCCTTTAACTCTCTCAAATTAAGTGCGTGGATATTGTAATAGATCTTATCACGTTTCAGCGTTTCATCGTGCACCCAAACTGAGAAAAACACCGATTGTTCAAAAGACCGCACAGGAGGATTCCCCAGCCATTCAGGGCGTTGAATTTTTAATACAACAGAGTCGAGCCAAATGTCAACTTTCAAATCTTCAGCCGGAAAAAGGCCTTTGTCTATCAGTCCGGCAGCCTTGTTAAATTGGTGTAGATAATAACGTGAATCCATAGCCCTAAATTACTTTTTTAATTACCTGGAAGTGAACCATTGTACGGGTGGTGAAGCCAATGTCTTCGTAAACCTTTATTGCCCGGTAGTTGTCGTACCGTACATGTAAAAACGGAATTTCGCCAGCTGCTATAATACGGTTGATGTGATAAATAAGCAGCTCTCGTGCATAACCTTTGCCGGTATGATCCGGATGGGTACAAACCGCGCTTACTTCGGCATAAGGGGTAGGGTTTAACCTTTGTCCGGCCATTGCCACTAACCTGCCACCCTCAAAAATGCCCCGGTAATGCCCAAAATCAATGGTGCGCTCTACAAACGGACCGGGATTGGTCAATTTAGTTAGCGCCATCATTTGTGGGATATGTTCATCGGTCAACGTAACTAATTCATGTTTGGGAGTAAAAGGTATAGGTTCGCCTTCATAAACCATTTGATGCCCCGGTGTATGATGTAACACTTTCCAATTATCGGGGATAGGGTGATGTGCCGGAATAACAAACAGGTAAATACCCTCATTAGGTACTGCATTATAAAGGGTTGCGAAATTCTCGTCTGTAGGTTGTGCCAACCCAACGAAAGGCGAGGTTTCAACGCCAAAAAATTTAACTGGATCGTCGCCAAAAGCCAGATCCGAATTGCCGCTGTTTAAAGCATGCCAGGCCGCATTATCTAATACATGATGCATGCGGCAAACCTATCAAAAAGCCATAACATCTACATCATTATTTATGGTTATAAAGGCCCATTATTAAATTTATTACTATGTTTAAACATTGATATAGCTAATGAGCCAATCGCAATCAACAAAAAAAATCGGCCTGTGGACCAGCACCTCCCTGGTAATAGGCAACATGATCGGCGCGGGTGTTTTCCTGATGCCGGCAGTAATGGCATCTTTTGGCAGCGTAAGTTTGTTGGGTTGGTTATTTGCAGCTATTGGCTCTTTTTTCCTGGCCAGGGTTTTTGCCAACTTAAGTAAATTATTACCGGGTGTGACCGGCGGTCCATACGCTTATGCGCACAAGGGATTAGGTGACTTTGCCGGATTTTTAACGGCCTGGGGGTACTATTTAGGCAATGCTATTGCCTTGTCTACGTTAGTGATCTCGATATTAAGCGGATTGACCACATTTTTTTCGGCATTGGCCACAAACCCGCTAATTGCTGTATCTGTTGGTCTTAGTATTGTTTGGTTAGTGACGTGGATAAATACTTTGGGCATTGTTGCGGGTGGCCGTGTGCAGTTGATTACCACCATATTAAAGATAGCTCCGCTTTTAATCATTACGGTTTGCGGGCTGTTTTATATCCATCCGGAAAACTTTAAGACTTTTAACAGCACCGGCGGCTCGCTGTATCATGCGGTTAGCACGGCTGCGGCTATCGCCATGTTCTCTTATTTTGGAATAGAATGCGCAACTATCCCCGCGGGAAGTACCGAGCATGCTGAAAAAACGGTTTCACGGGCTACTATTTTAGGGCTGATAGTTACTGCCATAATTTATACGTTGGGAAGTATCGCTGTGATGGGGATGATCCCCGCAGCAACATTAGCTCATTCTGCTACACCTTTTGCCGATGCAGGTGTGATGATCTTCGGGCCGCAGGCTTCGTATTGGGTAAGTGCAGGAATTATTATTGCCGCTTTAGGTGCTTTAAACGGCTGGGACTTGGTACAGGGGCAAGTTTCATATGCTATTGCAAAGGATAAGTTGTTTCCTAAAATATTCGAGCGGCAAAATAAAAGAGGCGCGCCATGGTTTGGTATTGTTTTTAACAGTGTTTTGGTATCCGTTTTTGTACTGATGAATTTTTCGGCCAGTTTTGTCGATCAATTCAGTGCACTGGTTAGAGTTGCGGTGTTAACCAATTTGATTCCCTTTCTTTTTTCGGTAGCCGCGTATCCAATAATTCGTGCACGCCACCACGATCAAAAAGGTTGGACCGGTGCCATTATTCTTGCCATATTAGCCTTTGGTTATACTTTATGGATGATAGCCGGCTCAGGCGAACAAGCCGTTTATTATGGTTTGCTTATGATCTTGCTGGGTATTCCATTTTACCTGTGGCAGGTTTATAAAAAGGAAAAAGAAGCAGGTAAGCTTTAACTTTTGTTCGTACGTAATGCAACTTCAGCAAAAAAATTAGGTCTATAATGGCAAATGAAAAAACTGCTCCTAACCTCCGCTCTATTTACTGCAACATCTTTATCAGCATTTAGCCAGGATTCTGTTCAATTTTCGCGTAACCAGGTTGCCGACGATATCCGTTTTTTGATCAGCAATGCTTCCGAAATTCATCCCAATCTTTATCATGATGTTTTGCCGGCTACACTGAATTATAAAGTAGATTCACTGATTAATACACTGCCCGACGTTGTACCATCGTTGACCGCATACAATGCCTTTTTACAAGCTACTGGTTTTATAGGCGAGGGCCATACCAGTGTAAACACACCGCCATTTATAAGATCGCAATTTAAAAGCGGGAGGTTAAAATATATTCCATTGGTAGTTACCGGTTATAACAACGAAAAGTTTGAAGCAAATGTGATTGAAAAAGGCAAGGAGATAGAAAACATTAAAGTGATTTCAATAAATGGTATACTCTCAAAAACGCTGTTAAATCAAATGATGCAGTTGAAGGGCGGGTTGCCATCATTTAAAAAAGTAGTCGCCATCAAGAGCTTTCCATTGTTTTTGGCCGCTCTAGGTGTACAGGCACCGTACGTAATCGAATATGTTGATAAGAATA
>Ga0209026_1000992_pt1 | contig 14107 bp, 12 predicted proteins | sample AraplaCL_Col_mCL_FD_184262 | JGI IMG/M metagenome (GOLD analysis project Ga0209026, IMG submission 184262) | Arabidopsis root microbial communities from the University of North Carolina, USA - plate scrape CL_Col_mCL (SPAdes) (version 2) | ecosystem: Host-associated > Plants > Roots >... | reverse complement strand
GGCCAGGGCGTCCTGGCGGCCCGACTCGAAGAGGCGGCGCACGTGAACCTGGGCCGGGGTGGCGATCCGGCCCTGGAACTCGGCGATCGCCCTGTCGATGGCGCTGCCGACGTCGGCCGGCAGGACCGTTGTGCGGTTCTGGTCGAGCGCGGCGTGGCCGGCGTGGTGGCAGATAAGGTTGGCGATGTAGGGCGAGCCGCGCGCGACCTCGACCACGAAGGCCGTCGCGCCGGCGTCGAAGGTGAGACTGGCTTCCCGCTCGCCGTTGTGAACGATCTGGCCGACCTCGGCCTCGTTCATCTTGGGAACGCGCAGGGCGAAGATGTTCCGGCGGATCGACGGAATGTGCTCGACCAGTTCGGTCAGGTCGGCGGCGACGCCGGCCAGCACGAGCTGCACACGGCCCAGGCGGTCCGACAGGTTCTTGATGACCTCGGCGATGTCGCGTCGGAACGAGCCCGAGATGGCGCGGTCGAACTCGTCGAGGATGATCAGCACGCGGGTGCCGGTCAGCTTGGCGCAGAGGTCGCCGAACTTGCGGGGCGACAGCGGCTCGTCCGGCAGCAGGTCGGCCAGGGTCGAACCCTTCTCGGCCTCGCTGCCCGTGGGCGAGAAGCCCGAGTGGAACAGCAGCGGAATCTCAGCGGCCACGGCGCGGAACGTCTCGTCGAACGTCGAGTTGGCGCCGCACGAGGTGTAGATGACGATGTAGCGGGCCTCGATGGCCGTCTGCGTCAGCACATGGAGGAGGGAGGTCTTCCCGATCCCGCGTTCGCCATAGAGGATCACGTGCAGGCGCTGATCCTCGATCGCCTGAATGACGGTCTTCAGCACACCCTCACGGCCAGCGAACTGGCGACGGTCGGCCACCGGCTGCGACGGGGTGAAGGCAAATCGAAGCTTGGCGCGAACCGCTTCCGAGCGATTGCCGCGCGCATTGAAATGGTCGCTCGCCGTGCTGTTGAAGCGCGGGCCGGTGGCTTCGGAACGGGGGCGGGTGTCGCGCATCGCCGGCTTCAGCGCCGACGTCTCGATGACCTCAGCCCGGGCCGGTTTCGCCTTGGTCGAGGGCTTTTTGAAAAGCTCTCCCAACCGCATACTCCAGGGGGCCAAGATTCACCTCCGTCACAGGATAAGGACCGTTCGCGCCAAGTTGCGGCGACGGGAGCCCGGGCCGACTTTGACCGACCTTGCCTTCCGTTTGCTTAACCACCACGAGAAGGCGGTTATGCGGCTTTCTACACGCTGCATAGCATCAAGCGCGAACTTCGGCCCAATCTGCATGGGATATAGGGCGCGCTTGCATGAGTTTGGCGACATGAGCGCAGCTACGTGGAGTGGCGACCGCAGGATGCGCGCCGTGGGGCGGAGCCTCCGCCGGCGTGCACTTAAATTTCAGAGTTGGGTCGGCTAGATGTATCTGCTCGATAGACAGGGCCCCGCCGGCCCGCCCACGGCGGAGGAATCATGACCTGGACGCTCGTCGCACGGATTCTCTGGGCGCGCCGTCTGCTGGTGATTCTGCCTACGGTGGCGTGCCTGTTGGCGGGCCTCTACGTGATCGCGGTCGCCCCGAAGCAGTACCAGGCCTCCGCGCGGGTCGCGTTGAACTACATCAAGCCCGATCCGGTGACTGGCACGGTGATCGGCTCGAAGATGGTCGACGCCTACATCACCTCGCAGGAGCGGACGATTCGCGACCTTCAGGTGGCGACGCCTGTCGCCCAGCGCATCGGCTGGCTCGACAGCCCGGACATGATCGCCGCCTATGACGCCGCGACGGGTGGCCGGGGGAGCGATTTCGAACGCTGGGCCGCCAATCGCGTCGTTGCATCCACCAGCGTCGGGCGCGTCCAGGACAGTAACCTGATCGAGATCCGTTTCGTCTCGACCTCGCCAGAGGCGGCGGCGGACGTCGCCGGCATCATTCGGGACGCGTACATCGAGACGACCCTGGCCGGGCGACGGGCGTCGGCCGAGGGCGCGGCCGATCTGCAGGTCAAGCTGGCCGAGCGCGCCCGCGACGAGTTGCTTGCGCTGCAGGTGGAGAAATCGACGCTCGAGAAGCAGACCGGCGTGGTCCTCGCGAACGGCGGCGTCGACATCGAAGAGCAGAAGCTGGGCAGCCTGGCGGCGCCGCCTCGCACGCAGAAGGTTCGCGCCGCGGGCGGCGGGCGCAGTCCGTATGAACTGGCCCTGGCGCGGGTCGACTCGTCGCTGCAGGCCATGCGGGCGACTCTGGGACCGCAGCATCCGGCGGTCATTCAGAAGCAGCGCGAACGCGCGGAGTTGGCGGCCCAGGTGGCGCAGATCGCCGCTCGCGGCGACCAGGGCGCTCGCATGACGGCCCTCCAGGAGCAGGTCAAGGCGTCGATGCTCGAGGCGCAGAAGGCCAAGGTCATCGGTCAGAACCAGGAGGTGCTGGCTCTGCGGGTGCACGAGGACGAGATCACCCAGAAGCGGGCGGCCTTCGCCGAAGCCACCAAGCGAGCCTTCCAGATGCGGCAACTCGCGACCATGGAGGAGAGCGGCCTGTCGCCCGTTGGTGACGTCAAGGTTCCCGAGGATCCGATCTATCCGAACCCGCAGATGATCATCGGCGTCTGCGTGGGATTGGGCCTGGCCATCGGGGCGCTCGGCAGCCTGATGATCGAGATGCTTCGTCTGCGCGTGCGCAGCGTGGACCAACTGGAGAACGCTGTCGGGCTGAGGGTGCTTGCCGTCATGCCGAAGGTGGCGACGGCTGCCGCCCGCGCCCCGACGTCGCGGCTGGGCGGCCTTGCGCGGCGGCTTCGGCGGCGGCGGGAAGCGACGGCTTAGCGACGTGGCAAAGCGAATGTTTCGACCTCGCCAGCGCGAGGCGGCCGAGGTCGCGACCGCCGATGCAGGCGCGCCCCGGGAAGCGATGATCTCGCTGGTCCAGGAGATCCTCGACAACTTCGTCGGCCGCGGTATCCGCGGTGTGGCGCTATGCGGAGTCGCCCAGGGGGACGGCGTCAGTTTCATCGCCGCCAACCTCGCAACCGCGCTGGGACGGGCGGGCGTGTCGACGCTGCTGGTGGACGCCAATCTGCGATCGCCGCGTCAGCAGGACCTTTTTGAAATGCGGGCGTCCAACGCCCCCGGGCTGGCCGACCTGCTGCTGCAGCCGTCGCTGGATGCCGACGCCGTGATCCATGCGGATCTCGCGCCGGGCCTGTCGGTGCTGTTCGCCGGTGAGCCGAGCGCCCGGGCCGCGGACATGCTGTCCGAGACCGTGTTTGCCGACCGGGTGGACGGCTGGCTCCGGACGTTCGAGTTCACCATCATCGACACGCCGCCCGCGAATCTGACCCCCGACGCCCTGAGGATTGCGCGGCTCGCCGGTCATGCGCTGCTGGTCGTGCGCGATGGGGAGACGTTCGTCGCCGATCTCAACCTGTTCGTGGATGAACTGCGCGATCAGGGCGTGACGGTGCTGGGCGCGGTGCTCAACGAAGGCTGACGCGGTCGTCGGACGACGCAGCCTCTGCCGCCTTCGCTTCGGTTCGGACCGTGGCCACCGTGGCGAGACACCCAGCCAGCATCATGTAGATGAAGGCGCCGTTGGTTTCCTGGCTGAGCACGCTCTTGACCACGATGTAGGCGATCAAGCTGACCAGGAAGGGGATCGCGATCCTGGATTCGGGGTGCGAGGGGTGATCGTACACCAGCTTTCCGCCCAGCCAGATCGTGCGGATGAGCATGCCGAAATAGAGCACGAAGCCCACGATGCCGAAGTCCAGAAGCAGCGTCAGGTAGTAGGAGTCGATCGAGCCGACGCCGGCCTGGTTCTTGAAGCCCAGGACCTTGCCCGCCGTGCCGATGCCGTAGCCGAAGGGGTTTTCGGCGATCTTGGGCATGGCCATTTCCCACTGCAGCTTCCGCGCGTCGGTGCTGGCCTGTTGCGCGCCGCTGCCCCAGACGCGCGCACGGATGCGGCCCACCAGGAAGGTCGAGATGAAGGCTGCGATCAGGATCGCCGGATAGGAAAACACGATGGCCGGCGCGAGGATGCTGCCGCGATGTTCGCGCCAGCGAACCATGGCCCACATCAGCAGGTAGAAGATGGCCGAAACCATCCACGCCACGAAGCCGAGCCGCGAGTCCGTGAGGACGATGACATCGAGGCCCATGACGACGTAGGCCGCCGACAGCAGGCGGATGTAGATCGGATAGCGCCAGGTCACGAAGTGGATCGCGAACGCGGACGACATCCCGATCAGCTCGGCCAGGCTGAGTGGGGTGGTGGCGGTCGATTGGACACGGTGGATGCCGGTGGCCGCACGCGCGCCCCCAGCCAGGATCTTCATGACGACAGGGTCGTCGATGCGCAGGAACGACGGGGTGTGACCCGCCCACGGCACGACGCCGATTTGGTTTTCCCACAGTCCGAGGAAGCAGGCGCCGGCCACCACGACGAGAAATGTCTTCGCCCAAAACTCGGCAAAGCCAGCCCGGCGGAACAGATACAGGCTGGTGAAGAAGGCGGCGGCCGAAATGATCTGGCCGGAGATGAAGTCGTTCAGCGAGTCCGTGCCGCTCGGCGACCACAGGATCGATGCGGCCTGCAGCAGCGAAAAGCCGAGGAGCGCGCGCCAGATCACCGGATCGACGGCCAAGGTTTCCCGGATCTGGCCCCGGAAGGCCTTCGAGACGGAAACGCAGACCAGAATCACGAGGACCATGAGCGAGGCCAGCGTTCGGCTGACCGTCAGCCAGGGCAGGCCTGGAAGCACGACCGCAAGGTAGTTCGGCCAGAGCGCCTGGGCGGCGATGAAGGCGAAGTAGAGCGGGGCAAGTGCGCCCGATGGCGCATACTCGCCGGGCGGCAGCGCCCAGATGAGCAGCACGACGAGCAGCGCGAGCGGGGCGCCGAGCATCATCAGTGACGGCGTGCCGATCGTTGCGAACCGGAAGCCATAGAAGAGGGCGGCGGCCAGCACCGCCGCGATCAGCAAGGTGCGCAGCCAGATGGGGTAGGTGCGGGTCTGATAACCGCCCCGCGTCGGCAGCGGGCGCGGCCGCTCGGCTCGCACCTTGATGCGCCGCGCCTTCGGCTCGGCCTTGGCCGGCCGGGGCGTCGAGGACCGTTTCAGGCTCAGTTTCAAGGCGCGTTCACCTTCGGTCGTCGGGACGGCGCCTCGTCGCTTACCGGTCGAGGCAGGGTCTCCGATATACTCAATGCCTCGCGGGCTTGAACAAATTATGGACCGACGGCGCCTAAGACGTCGGGCGCCTGCGGGGTTTCACGTCAGCCAGACGCTCCTGCAGGAACGCGATCAGGGCCGCCGGCTCCGTCGTCGCCAACACCCGAGGTCGGGTTCGCGTCCGTTCGACGGCCTGGCAGAGCTCGTCCGTGGAATTGGCGACTTGTATCAGGCCGCGCTTTTCGAACGCCTCGGTGATCTCAGCCTGGTGGTCGTCGTAGTGTTCTCCAAGCTTCATGAGCCGGGGGATCGCGATCACGTGGCACCCCTGGCGCAGGGCCGTGATGAGGGATCCGGTCCCCCCGTGGCAGACGACGATCGAGGCGTCCCGGAGCAGCGCCTGGACATCCTTGAAGTCGAGGGTCTCGTGAGCCTCTTCCACGCCTGCGGGCGGCGGAACGCCCTGGCCGGTCTGCAGGATGACCTTCTCGGTGATCGCACCGCGGGCCTTGGCCTCGACGACCGACGTCGTGAGCCGCTCGAAGGGCAGGGTGGCGCCGACCGTGGCGAAGAGGATCGGCTGCTTGGCGGGCGCGTCGCCCGTGAGAATGCGTAGAGGATCGAAGACCTGGGCCTTGGGATACCAGGGGCGGACCTTTTCGGACTGGACCACCATGTGGTGCGCCAGCGGCGCGGCCATGCGTCCGAAGAGCGAGGGCTTTTCGAAGCGTGCAAACGACTCGACCACGATCACCCGCGCGCCGAGCAGCCGCCCCCAGAGGACGGCGAAGATCACGGCGCCGGCGCCCGTGCTGATCACGACGTCGGGCTTCTCCCGCAGCATGATCTTGGCCGACTGGAAGAAGCTGCGCAGCGCCAGGCCCAGCATGCGAAACGGCGCGCCCAGCTTGGCCTGGCCCCAGGCGAAGTGCGGGACGAAGTAGGTTCGATGATCCTTTTCGAGGCTGCGCCCCAGCGCGGTGTCTTCGGTGACGAAGAAATGGTCGCCAACCGACCAGACCGGTTGAAGATCAAGGAGCTGGCGAACGTGCCCGCCGCCCGACGCCGCGAGGCATATTCTCAAGGCGCCTTGAGTTGCGCTCGCCTCGACCGGCTGGCCGTCGCGTTGAGCTGACATTTACGACTCCTCGATAGCGGTGGCGTAGCTAACGGCCCCCGTTCGGTAAAGAAGTACTGAAAGGAACTGCCGCGTCGCTTGCCTTGGCCGAGCAATCATGAATTTGGAAGCGGAATGCACGCCCCACGGCAATTGACGCGCTCGCCGACGCTCGACCGCGTCCTGAGAGGTGAGCTCTGTTCCGGATGCGGTCTCTGCGCCGGCGTCTCGGACGGCGCCATTCGGATCGAGGCGGATCCCCCAGGGTACAATCGTCCGACGCTGGTCGGCGGACTGGAGCCTGCGGCGGAGCGAAAGATCGCCTCGGCCTGTGCCGGCGCTGTCGTGGAATCCTGGTCCGGCGAGAACGTCGATCCCTACTGGGGACCGTGGCGCCGCGTCCTGACCGGACATTCGCTGGACGAGGTGATCCGGTTCGAGGGCTCGTCCGGCGGTGTCATCACCGGCCTGCTGACGCACGCGCTGGAAACCGGCGTCGTCGATGCGGTCATCCATATCTCTCCCGATCCCGCCCACCCTGCGCGCAACGTCACCGCGATCTCGCACAGCCGGCAGGAAATCATCGCCCGCGCCGGCTCGCGATATGCGCCCTCGTCGCCGCTGGAGGTCATCGAAAGCTGCCTGCGCGACGGCAAGCGTTTCGCCTTCGTCGGCAAGCCGTGTGACGTGTCGGCCCTGCGCCGCCTCGCCCGCGTGGACGAACGGGTCGATCGTCAGATCCCGCTGATGATCTCGTTCTTCTGCGGTGGCGTGCCCAGCCATGCCGGCGCGGACCGGATTGTTTCCGCGATGGGTCTGGAGCCATCCGACGTCACCGAGTTCCGCTATCGCGGTCGGGGATGGCCTGGAAATTGTGTGGCCGCCACGCCCAAGGATCGTGGCGAGATGACCTATGCCGAGAGCTGGGGCGCGCACCTGTCGAAGGAAGTGCAGTTCCGGTGCAAGATCTGTCCTGATGCGGTGGGCGGCGCCGCCGATATCGCGTGCGCGGACGCCTGGCACGGCGACGACGATGGCTATCCTTCGTTTGCCGAAGAGCCGGGGCGCAGCCTGATCATGAGCCGCACCGGGGCCGGGGAGGCGCTGCTGCAATCGGCGGTGGCGGCTGGAGCCCTTGCCGTAAATCCGGCCTCAATCAATGACATAGAGCGGATGCAGCCGGCTCAGGCGCGTCGCAAACGTCTGGTTCTGGCGCGTACGGCCGCGCTGCCCATCACGCTGCAGCCGCGCCCGCGCATGTCGGGGCTGAAGGTGGCGGTCGCCGCGCGGCGGGCGCGACTTTCAGAGGCTGTTCAGAATCTCGTCGGCACAGTGCGTCGCGTGCTGCAGGGGCGCCGTAGCCGGTTGTGAACCACGCTATGCAGTCGATTGGGTTAGCTGCTAGTTAGGGACAGGGTGTGAGCGATGGGCGCCGCGGAGAGTTCATGCGACTGAAGACCTACGCGCTACTCGCGTCCGTCGGCGCGGCGGCGTGCGCAAGCACGGCTGCCTATGCGCAGAGCGCTGCGCCGGCTCCGGGCGCGCCCCGCCAGTTCAAGATCGGCGCGCGCGTCGGCGCGTTCTACGATTCGAACGTCTCGCGATCCTCAGCGCTGCTGTCGGGCCAACGGGACTTGGCGCGCGCGGACTACGTCCTGCGACCCGAATTGACGGCCGCCGTCATCCAGCCGCTCGGTCGGCAAGTGGTCTTCGTGAACGGCTCCGCGGGCTATGATTTCTACCAGCGCAACAGCAACCTCGACCGGCGCCGCTACGACGTTACGGCCGGCGGGATGGCGGTGCTTGGACCGTGCGTCGAGCAAGGATCCGGCACCTTCCGCGCCCAGCAGAGCGACCTGAGCGAAGTCGACCTGACCACCGTCAAGAACCTTCAGCGGACGACCAGCTACACGGTGGGCCTGACCTGCGGCCGCAATATCGGCCCGACGATGGGCGTGGCCCTGACCCGCAGCGACGTCAAGAATTCCGCCCGCACGCTGAAGGTCTCGGACTCGACGACGGCCGGCGTCTCGACGTCATTCGGCTACCGCAACCCGACGCTGGGCACGATCGGCGTGTTCTACGCCTACACCGAGACGGAGCAGCCGAACCGGGTCATCGTCGGACGGCCGATCGGCGACGGTTTCCATGTGGAGTCGGCGGGCCTCAACCTGCAGCACAAGTTCGGCTCGCGGCTCGACGTCGTGGCCTCGGCCGGCGGCATGCGGCTCACCCGTGAGTTTGCGCCGCCGGGCGCCAAGCTGAAGATCAGCGGCGCGAGCTACAATGCCGGGGTGACCTACAAGGCCGGGACGCGGCTGACCCTCAACGCGAACGCGTCGCGCGCCTTCCAGCCGTCAGCCACTGCGGGGAAGCTCTACGATGTCACCACGCGTGGCGATATCGGAGCCCGCTATAAGTTCGGGTCCCGGATCAGTGTGAGCCTGTCCCAGTCGGTCGTCGATGTGAACTCGAACCGGGACAACGCCTTGCCGGGTCTCGTGATCACCAAGTCGAAGACCTATTCGACGGTGGGCTCCATTCTTTACACACAAAATCAACACGCTTCCGTTGCTATGGACGTGCGGTACGATGATCGCGAAACCGATGTGCCAGTCTTTAACTACAACGCTGTGCGCGTCGGCGTGACCCTCGCCGCGAATTTCTGAGAGCCGACATGAACGCCATGATCCTTCGTAGCCGCATGATCGCCCTCGTCGCGGTTCTTGCGGCATTGTTCGGTTCGCCGGCCTTTGCCCAGCAGCCTGCCGCTCCTACAGGTGCGCAGACCGCACCGCCGGTCGCGCCGGCGCCCGCCGCGCTCGGCGTCGGCGACAGCGCGTCGTCGGCGTACGTGCTCGGTCGAGACGATGTCGTCGAGGTGGGGCTGCTTGGGCGGAACGACTTCGGCGGTCGTGTCCGGGTCCAGGCTGACGGCTCGATCCAGCTTCCGTTCGTCGGCAAGCTGCCTGCGGCCGACAAGACCACCTCCGAGCTGTCGGACGCGGTCCGCAAGGCGTTGCAGACCGGTGGCTTCTTCTCCGACCCGGTCGTGACGGTCGAGGTCGTCGGCTACGCCAGCCGCTATGTTGTGGTCCTGGGCTCCGTCGGTTCGCCGGGCCTGGTGCCGATCAACCGTCCCTATCGGATGTCCGAGATCCTCGCCCGTGTCGGCGGTGTCCGTGATGGCGCCGCGGACTATCTGGTGGTGACGTCGGCGACGGGGCAGGAAAAGCGCCTTGCGATCCGCGACCTGGCGACCGGCGATCCGGCGCGCGATCCCTTTGTGGCCCCGGGCGACAAGATCTTCAGCCCGCAGGTCGAGGTGTTCTACGTCTCCGGCCAGGTGAACAGCCCCGGCGCGCAGCCCTTCCAAACCGGCATGACGGTGGAAATGGCCATCGCGAAGGCCGGCGGCGTGACCGAGCAAGGGTCCGTCAAGAAGGTGACCACCACGCGCGGCGGCAAGAAGCTCAAGCTCAAGCCGACCGAAGAGGTGCAGGTGGGCGAAGTCCTCGTCGTCGGCGAGCGGCTGTTCTAGGCCCCCCGGGAAGTACGTCATGAACCTCATCCAGTTCATCAGGATCATCTGGGCGCGACGCCTCGTCATCCTCCTCTCGACGCTGTTCTGCGCTCTGGCGGGGATCGTCGTCGTGCAGGTGGTGGCGCCGAAATATGTCGCCCAGTCCCGGATCATGCTGGACGTGGTGAAGCCTGACCCGGTGACGGGACAGGTCATGGCGACGGCCTTCCTGCGCGCCTACACCAAGACCCAGATCGAGCTGATGAAGGACGAACAGGTCGCGCGCATGGTCGTGCAGGACCTGGGGTGGGAGAACGATCCGGCCTGGCAAAAGCGCTATGCCAGCCGCAAGTCCACCGACGACCGTAGCTTCTCGCGCTGGGCGGCCCAGCAGGTCATGGACGGCGCCGATGCGCGGCTGATCGAGGGCAGCAACATCCTCGAGATCAGCTACACCTCGGAGTCGCCGCCGCGCGCCAAGCAGGTCGCCGATGCGCTGCGCAAGGCCTACCTCGCCCTGACCCTGCAGTCGCGCCGGGCGGCCGCTCGGCGGAACGCGGACTGGTACGACGGCCAGGCCGCCAAGGCCCGCCAGATGCTGGTCCAGGCCGAAGCCACGAAGTCCCAATACGAGCGCGAGACGGGCATCGTCCTGCAGGACGACCGCACCGACATCGACAGCACCCGGCTGGCGGCTCTGGCCCAACAGGCGGGCGGTCCGGTCTTCACGCCGATGGTGCAGGACAATGGCGTCGCCGCCATGCAACTGGCGCAGCTGGACGCCGACATCGCGACCGCGTCGAAGACGCTGGGCGTCAACCACCCGCAACTCATCGAGATGCGCAAGCGCCGCGAATTGCTGGCCCAGCAGGCGGCTCAGGAAAAGCGTGCGGCGCAGACCGCCGCGGGCGCCGGCGCCGCCGCCGCCCAGGCGACGGCGGGCCTGATGGAGGCTCAGAAGGCCAAGGTCATGGCCCAGCGCGAGAAGGTCGAAAAGCTGCGTCTCATGCAGGACGAGATCAGCCTGCGGCGCGACCAGTACAACCGGGCCGTGGCGCGATCGGCGCAGCTTCGCCAGGAAGCTGATGTCGTCGAGAGCGGCGTGACCGAACTCGGCGGCGCTGTGACCCCGCAGTTCCCGGTCTTCCCGAAGAAGCCGTTGATCGTCGGCGGCGCGACCGCGGCCGGCGCGGGCCTTGGGCTCTTCGTCGCCCTGCTGCTCGAGCTGTTCGGCCGTCGCATTCGCAGTGCGGACGACCTGCAGCAGGCGGCTGACGCGCCGGTGCTCGCCATCCTGCAAAGCCCGCTGGGCGAGACGCGGTCCCGCATCGGCGCGCCGATCAAGCAGTTGCTTGGCGGCCGGGGGCGGCGCATCAAGTTGAGTAGAGCATGACCGCGCAAACGAACGCGCTCGCCGCCGTGTCAGAGACCCAACCAGAGAAGGGCCCCATTCCCCAGGGCGGCGGGCACCAGTTCTCGAGCGACCTGGTGGTGCTGGCCGCAGAGCGCCCGCGCGAGATCGAAGCGGTGCGGACCATCCGCACGCACATCCTGGCCCGTCACCTCGAAGGCGGACGGCGGGGTCTTGCGGTCTGCAGCCCGGACAAGGGCGCAGGCTGCTCCTTTATCGCGGCGAACCTGGCTGTCGCGTTTGCGCAGGTCGGTGTTTCCACGCTCCTGGTGGACGCCGACATGCGCGACCCGGAGATCGACCGCTTCGTGCGCCCGCCTGCTGCGTCGATCGGCCTGAAACAATGCATCGAGGCCGGTGCGCGCGACACGGCGGACTTCGTGCACGCCGACGTCCTGCCGAACCTCTCGGTCATGTACTCCGGCGGCCGGGCGGACAACGCCCAGGAGTTGCTGGGCGACGAACGTTTCAAGCGCTTGGCCGAGAGCTGCCTGCGCGACTACGAGCTGACCATCTTCGATGCGCCGCCCGCCAAGGACTTCGCCGACGCGCGTCGGATCGCCAAGGTCGTGGGCTACGCGCTCATCGTCGCCAAGCGCAACGTGACACTCATGTCGCAGGTCTCGGTGCTGTCGGCCGAACTCCAGGAAGATGGCTGCCGGGTGGTAGGGTCGGTGCTCAACGAACTCACCCTATGACCACGACGACCGAGCAGAGCCCGGCGCCGGGGCCGAAATTCCAGGTGCTTCCCAATCTTCCCTGGATCATCGCTGGTCTTGCGGCGATGCCGACGATCCTGCGGCTGGGCCAGCAGGTCTGGTCGCGCGAATTCGGTGCGCATGGTCCGATCGTCCTGGCGACGGGCGCATGGATTCTTTGGCGTCGGCTGCCCTACATGAAGGCCGAAGCCGAGAAGTCGTACTTTGCGCTCACCGTCGTCGCCTCGCTGGCGTCGCTGGCGATCTATGTGTTCGGCCGGGCCTATGACTTCATCAGCCTCGAAACGGCGGGGCTCTATGGCTTCTTCATCGCCGCGCTCTACGATCGCTTCGGCTTCCGGCCGCTGCTGCGCAACTGGTTTCCCCTGATCTATCTGGCGCTGCTGCTGCCGATCCCGGGCTGGGCGCTCGATCAGTTCACCGCGCCGTTGAAGCTGCTGGTGTCCTGGCTGGCCGCGACGCTGGTGGAGCCGCTGGGCATCCCGATCCTGCGCGAGGGCGTCACCATGACGGTGGGGCCCTACCAGCTGTTGGTCGAGGACGCCTGCTCCGGGCTCAATTCGCTGATCGGTCTCATCGCCATCACATTGTTCTACATCTATCTGCTGCGGGATGCGGGCTGGCGCTATTCGCTGTTCCTGGTGTGCCTGATCGTGCCCGTCGCCATCGTCGCCAATGTGCTGCGGATCATCACCTTGATCCTGCTGACCTACTTCTTCGGCGATGCGGTCGGGCAGGGCTTCCTCCACGTCACGGCGGGCCTGTTCCTCTTCGCGTTGGCGCTGGGCCTCATGTTTGCCATCGACAGCGTGGCGTCGAAGTTCTTCAACATCGCTGAAAAGAGGCCTGCGTGATGCGCCGGCGCGACATCGTCCTGGCCGCCCTCGGTGTTGGCGCCCTCGCCACCGCCGAGGGGTTGAAGCCGCGCAAGCGCCTGGTTCTGCTCAAGGGCCAGACCATCGCCGAGGCGCTCCCGACCGGCTTCGGCCATTGGGAGTCCCAGACCGCCGAAGGACTGGTGACCCCCGAACAGGCCGGGCGCCTGGCTCGCACGCTCTATAGCGAGATCGTGCAGCGCACCTATCTAGACCGTAGCACCGGCGCGGAGGTCATGCTGCTCGTGGCCTATGGCGATACACAGAGCGATCTGCTGCAATTGCACCGCCCCGAGAGTTGCTATCCAGCCGTCGGCTTCACGATCGAGGCGTCGCGTCCGCTCGACGTGCCGATCGGCGAGGGCGCCATTCTGCCGGCGCGTCGCGTGATCGCGACCACCGAGGATCGCCGCGAGAACATCGTCTACTGGTCGCGCCTCGGCGAGCGCCTGCCGCGCGACGGCGAGCAGCAGCGCGCCGATCGGCTGGCCAACGCCATGGAAGGGTACGTGCCGGACGGCATCCTGGTGCGCTGCTCGGTGCTGGGAGAGTCCAGCGTGGCCTTCGGCGTCCTTGACCGCTTCATCCCCGACATGCTCCGGGCGACCTCCGGCGGCGCCCGGCCAGCGCTGATCGGGACCAAGCTCTCGAACGAGCTGGCGAAGACCTACCGGACCTGACGGCATGGAGCAGTATTCGATCCTGTTTATGTTCGGGGGGATCGTCGCGATCACGCTCGTCGGGGCCATCTTCGCGCCGCGCTTTCCGTCACCGGAGAAGCGCCGGCCGGGAATGCTTCCAGGTCGTGCCATCGAAGGGCGTCGCGTCTCCTCGCGCATTCGGTGACGCGTAGGCGCGCCACGCCGGGAACGGCTGGTCGCGTGAAATCGTCGGTGTAAATCTTCGCTCGAGAGTTGGCCGTGCACGTCGCCGTCGTAGTTGTTGGCTTCCGCAATCCCGAAGACGTCACGCGTTGCGTGGCGGCGCTGGACCTGTCCACGCACAAGACCTTCGAGATCGTCGTCGTCGAGAACGGGGGGCCGGAGGCATTCGCCGAACTGCAGCGCCGGCTGCCGCGCCAGCTGACGGGGGGACAGGCCGTGCGCGTGCTGCTTGCCGATGGAAACCTCGGGTACGGCGGTGGCGTGAACGTGGGGCTCGCCGCGACCCCTGACGCCGACGCGGTCTGGGTGCTGAATCCGGATACCGAGGCCGAACCCGAAGCGATGGCGCAGTACGTGAGGCGCCTGGATGCGGGCGACTGCGATGCGCTGGCCGCCCGGAAGCGTCTTGG
>Ga0209026_1000991_pt1 | contig 14111 bp, 17 predicted proteins | sample AraplaCL_Col_mCL_FD_184262 | JGI IMG/M metagenome (GOLD analysis project Ga0209026, IMG submission 184262) | Arabidopsis root microbial communities from the University of North Carolina, USA - plate scrape CL_Col_mCL (SPAdes) (version 2) | ecosystem: Host-associated > Plants > Roots >... | reverse complement strand
TTACCTGCTCAAAGCCGCCGTAAGCCTCACGCTGCAAGGCTTTTTTCAGCAGATGATCGCCAAAATGGGTATCTTAAAATACATTATGCAGCAGCCCGATAAAGGCTGGTACATGCAGGTGCTCACCAGCCTGTTCAACTTACTGAAGGACGAAAGCCGCAAAAAGCCCGACATCACCCCCGCCGAATTCATCGCCACCATCGAGCTGATGAAGCGTAATAACATCCCGCTCGAGCTCAACCAGGTGATCCATACCGGCAACGGTGTCAACTTCATGACGGCCCACGCCTCCAAGGGCCTCGAGTTTGAATATGTGTTCCTCATCGGCTGCAGCAAGCGGATCTGGGACAGCAAGGGCCGCAACAATGGCTTCGCCTACCCCGATACCCTAACTCAGGCCTCCGCCGATGATATCGCCCAGAAGGAAGAATCGCGCCGCCTGTTTTACGTAGCCCTCACCCGTGCCAAACAATGCCTCATGATCTCGTATCCCCACAAGGATAAAAACGGCAAAGAGCAGGAAGCGTCGCAGTTCATTGGTGAGATCCTCGCCGAAACGCACCTAAGCATTCAGCACCCTAAGGTAAGCGAAGATGCCATGCTCGAATTTTACGCCACCCAGTTCAGCGAAGCCGATAAACCAAAAGTTGAGCTGCTGGATAAAAACTACATCGACCAGCTTTTAGAAAACTACACCCTTTCGGTAACGCACCTCAGCAACTACCTGGATTGCCCGCTGCGCTTCTACTTCCAAAACCTCATCAAAGTGCCATCGGGTAAAAGTCCGGCGGCAACATTTGGCCAGGCCGTACACTGGGCATTAAATAAAGCTTTCCGCGATATTAAAGATAACGTGGGCAACTTCCCGTCCACGGATGATTTTATGCGCGAGTTCCGCTGGTACATGTACCGCAACCGCGACTCGTTCACCAAGGAAGACTTTAAGCTCCGCGTCGATTTTGGTGAGAAGATCCTGCCGCCCTATTACGAGCTAAACGTACCCCGCTGGAATAAGATCGCCATCACCGAACGCAGCATCAAAAACGTCGAGATTGAAGGCGTGCCCATCAAAGGCAACCTCGATAAAATTGAGTTTACCGGCAAACAGGTTAACGTCGTCGATTACAAAACCGGCAAATACCGGAACGCTAAGGACAAATTTAACCGCCCCACAATGGACGAGCCCAACGGCGGCGACTACTGGCGCCAGGCTGTTTTTTATAAGATCCTCATCGATCACGACCGCACCAACGACTGGGACGTGGTCAGCACCGAATTCGAATTTGTAGAACCCGTATCCGAAGGCGAATATTACAAAGAAAAGGTAGTGATCACCCCCCAGGATGTAGAAGATGTAACCACCCAGATCAAAACCGTTTACCAAAAAATATTGAACCACGAATTCAGCGTAGGCTGCGGCAAAAAAGAGTGCGACTGGTGCCACTTTGTACGCAGCAACTTTGAGCAAACCGGCGAAGTGATGCAGGAGGAGGGCGCCGAAGAAGATAATTAACTGCTATATATTTAATAAGTATTGTATATTTAAATTATAAACCAACTCATTGTACGATGAATAAATTTGAAGACAATACGATCTATAAAGTAGTAATGAACCACGAAGAGCAATACAGCATCTGGCCCGCCAATAGGGAAAACGCCCTGGGCTGGAACGATGCCGGTTTTACCGGAACCAAAGAACAGTGCCTAGCTTATATCAACGAGGTTTGGCAGGATATGCGTCCGTTATCCTTAAGAAAGGCAATGGAGGAAGCGGAGAAGAACCGGGGGAAATAACACAATCCAGACGTTAAATGGCCGGGGTTTGCAAACCCCGGCCAGCACAAATACTAGTTATACTTAACCTCTTCTTCCCCTTTTAAATCTGGGTTGCCCTTGCCTGTGGTTATCAGGGCGCACAAGCTTTGCAGGTAAAAGGTCCACCCGCCCGAGCAGGCTTTGTAACATTCCACCTGCGGCGATAGACCCACATGCGTAAAACTCAATTGCGTTTGCCCGGCTTTTTCTGTTATTTCGAAAATAACGTGCGTGCCTGTCCATTCGTTTTTATCCTCGACAAAGGTCAGGTTGCTATCGGTAACCAGCCATACCACTTTTTTGTTGGGAATAACTTCTGTCAGTTTTTGTTTAGAGTAATGCAGGTCGGCATAGCGGTAAACAAATTCATCGTTAAGGTTACGCGTGCCGCCTTCAACTGTTTCCGACCACCACCCGCGAACGTTCGTCACAGCGTCGAACACTTCTTTCGCGCTCTGATCGAACAAAAAAACGGCATTAAAATTTTGATTTTCCATGATCCTGATTTCTTTAGTGAATTATTAAGCCGGCTCGCCAACACCTTCGTTCAGCAGCTTTTGCAAACTTTCGGTCAGGTGTTCTGTCCAGCCGGCCTCGCATTGTTTGTAACACTCTACATCCGGGCGCAAACCTTCGTGGGTGAAGTTGATGGTCGTTGTCCCGTTATCCGATACGATATCATAGATCACTTTGGTACCCGTCCATTCGGTCGTATTCTTGAGCCAGGGCAGGTAACAGTCGGTTACATCCCACACAACTCTTTTTCCAGGCACCAATTCGCTCACCCGGAAGGTCACGTTCGTGGTACCGAATCTCACCGTAAACACATTGTTCAACTGTTGTGCGCTGCCTTCAACAATTTTGGCCCACCATTGGTCAACCTGGCCAATGGCATTCACGGCTTCATCAGCCGTCACATCCGCAGTTATACTGCAGGTAAAATCCTGATTTTTCATTTTTTGTTGTTCCGTTTATGATTTAAAAATTATTAATATTTTGATTTGCTCATGTTTATGCCGGTTGGCCCATGCCCTCCGCCAATAGCTTTTGCAGGCTGGTGGTTAGGTGTCCGGTCCAGCCGGCTACGCACATATCATAGCACTCAACCTGCGGCACCAAACCCTGGTGGGTGAAGTTGATGGTAGTTGAATCGCCGGTGGTTGCTAATTCGAAAATTATCCGCGTACCTGTCCATTCGGTTTTATCCGCAAACCAAGGCAAAAAGCAGTCGGTTACCGTCCATACAACTTTAGCGTTGGGCACAAAGTCGGTGACGGTAAAGTTTACGAATGATTCATCACTAAACCTTACCGTAAACTCGTCGTTCAGCTTCTCAGCTGTTCCGACAAAACTCTTTTTCCACCAGTCCTGGATCTGGCTAATTGCAAACATTGCTTCCTCAGCCGTCACATCCGCAGTTATACTGCAGGTAAAATCCTGATTTTTCATTTCTTTTTGTTTTTATTGTTTAATAAAGTACCTAGTTTCTGCAATTTGGCCGCCCAGAAGGCATCGTAGTATTCGAGCCATTTTTGCAGTTCGTTAAAGCCGTCCTGTTGCAATGAGCAATACCGTTCGCGGCCGATATCCTGTATCGAGATGAAGCCCGAGTTTTGCAGCACTTTGATATGCTTGGAAACCGCCGGCCTGCTCATATCAAAGTTTTCGGCAAGCGAGTTGATGGTCAGGCTGTCCTTCGAGAGCAGGTACAATATCTGTCTGCGGCTGGGGTCGGCAATCACCTGGAAAGCGTCAAGCCTTTGCTGTTCCATCTGTTTCGGGGTTTAATAGTTTGTTGATCTTGTTGATGTTGCCCAACCAGCCTTTGTCCATCGCGTCGAATATTGGCAGCATTTCGGAGCCTTCGGCACCACGGTGGATCAGCAACAGGTCGGTTCCGTTATCTTTTTCGGTTAAGGTCCAATGCACCTCCGAGCGGTTTAAGAAACCGTTTCCGGGGCCAAAGTCCCACGAGTACGAAAGCTTTTTAAAAGGTACCACTTCCAATACCTTGCAATGGAATATGCCATCAAAGTCAAAGTCGGCCATAGGCTTGGCCGTGAATGTAAATTTGTGGCCCAAAACCGGTTTAAAATCGGTCGGCATCAGCCATTGCTTCATCAGCTCGGGGTCGGTCAGGTAATCCCACACATCGGCCGCCGGGTTGGGATAAAAAATCTGGTGTTGAATAATTTTTGCCATGATCTGTATTTTTTAAATGTTAATTAGTCGCTGTTTCCGGGTTTAACGATTCCGAAAGTTTCGTCATATGGTGTGCCCAGCCTGGGTTCATCAGGTTGAAAATCGGCAGCATTTGCTCGCCCTCAAAGCCGCGGTGTACCAGCAGCAACTCGGTGCCGCCGTCTTTTTCGGTTAGCGTCCAGTTCACTACCGAAGTGTTTACTTTCCCGCTAAGGCTCTTAAAATCCCAGGAGTAGGATAGCGTTTTGCAAGGTGTTATCTCTAAAACTTTGCAATAAAACGTACCGTCAAAATCGCAATCGGGCATACAGCCGGGCTTAAACTCAAACTCGTGGCCAACCACAGGTTTAAAATCAGTTGGCATCAGCCATTGGCCAATTAGTTCGGATACGGTGAGGTGATCCCAAACATCGGCTACCGGGTTGGGATAAAAAATTTGATGTTGAATGATCTTTGCCATAATATGTAACTCACAAGTTACACAAATATATATGTAACTTGTGAGTTACGCAAATTTATTTTCATTTTTTTTATTTGGGATAGAATACAGTATGTCGGTTAGGAAAACACTTACTATATTTATATATATAACGGAGATATGTCCTGTAAGGGCTACCTGTTTGTGGATAAACAAAATATGTAAACTATGCAAATATGTCCCGTAGGACTACCTGTTTGTGGATAAACCAAAATATGTAAACTATGCAAATATGTCCCGTAGGGACTACCTGTTTGTAGAATACCAATTAAATTATTTTTGCCCCGTAGGGGCTACCCTCATCACGACATGCCAAACACCTATACCCAATTATACATCCATTGCGTATTTGCCGTAAAATACCGGGCGGCGGTAATCAGCAGTGAATGGGAAGAACGATTACATAAATACATCACAGGCATTGCACAAAACAATGGTCACAAATTATTGGCTATAAATTCCGTTTCAGATCATGTCCACTTATTAATCGGCTTAAGCCCGGCACAGTCTATTTCTGAAATCATGCGGCTGGTTAAAGGGGATAGTTCGGAATTTATAAATAAGAATGGACTGACTAAAACTAAATTTCAATGGCAGGAAGGATACGGGGCATTCAGTAATAGCCATTCACAAATAGATGCCGTTGTTAAATACATTATTAATCAAAAGCATCATCATCAGAAAAAGAACTTCCACCAGGAATATTTGGATATGTTAAAAGATTATGCCGTTGATTTTAACGAACAATACATCTTTAAAGATCTTCTGGACTGAGGGTAGCCCCTACGGGGCAAAACGCCGTTTTGTTCTATTTCTACAAACAGGTAGCCCCGAAGGGGCAAACTTTATAACGGCGGCCCGTTTCCAATATCTGCACTTGCAACAACATTTATTGTGGGTTCGGTGGGGACTGTGATCTCTCCGTTTAATTCTACAAACAGGTAGCCCCGATGGAGCAAACTTTATAACGGCCGCCCGTTTCCAATATCTGCACTTGCAACAACATTTATTGTGGGTTCGGTGGGGACTGTGATCTCTCCGTTTAATTCTACAAACAGGTAGCCCCGATGGGGCAAACTTTATAACGACCGCCCGTTTCCAATATCTGCACTTGCAACAACATTTATTGTGGGTTCGGTGGGGACTGTGATCTCTCCGTTTAATTCTACAAACAGGTAGCCCCGATGGGGCAAACTTTATAACGGCTGCCTGTTTTCAATATCTGCAAATGCAACAATATTTATTATAGTTCCGTAGGGCCCGCAATCTTCGTATTTAATTGGCTAAACAAAAAGCTATGCAGATCTGTCCCGTAGGGACTACCTGTTTGTAGAAAACCCAATTAAATTAATCTTTGCCCCGTAGGCGCTACCACCTTTATTCTTAATGCCGAGCCAAGAAAGATAAATTAACTATGCAGATATGTCCCGTAGGGACTACCTGTTTGTAGAAATACCCATTAAATTAATCTTTGCCCCGTAGGGGCTACCCTTATTCTAAGGCCGAACTAAAAGAAGATAAATTAAACTATGCAGATGTCCCGTAGGGACTACCTCTTTGTAGAAACCCCAATTAAATTACTCTTTGCCCCGTAGGGGCTACCCTAAGTCTGCTAAGGCAATGATAATTAACAATCATTCCTTATATTTAGCTCATGAAGAAACCCTTACTCACCATATTCTGCGGCTTAAGCATGGCCGCTGCGTTCTCGCAAACCACCTCCAAAACCGAAGTTGCCAAACGTGCCGATGCCATCGAGAAGAAGATCATCGCCTGGCGCGAAGATTTCCATCAGCATCCCGAGTTGGGTAACCACGAGTTCCGCACGGCGGATATCGTAGCCAAACATTTACGGTCGTTAGGCATCGAGGTAAAAACCGGAGTAGCCACAACCGGCGTGGTGGGTTTACTGGTGGGCGGCAAACCCGGCCCGGTCGTTGCCCTGCGTGCCGATATGGATGCGCTGCCTGTTACCGAACGCACCAATGTACCTTTCGCATCAAAAGCTACTACAACCTACATGGGCAATACCGTGGGTGTAATGCACGCCTGCGGCCACGATTCGCATACGGCTATTTTGATGGGCGTTGCCGAAGTGCTGGCTTCGATGAAAAGCGAACTGCATGGTACCGTGAAATTTATCTTTCAACCTGCCGAAGAAGGCGTACCTCCGGGCGAGGTGGGCGGCGCACAGCAAATGGTGAAAGAGGGTGTGATGGAAAACCCCAAGGTTGATGCGGTTTTCGGCCTGCATATCCAATCATACCAGCCCGTAGGTACTATTACCTATCGCCCCGGCGGCGATATGGCCGCGGTTAACGATATGCAGATCATCGTAAAGGGCCGCTCATCGCATGGCGCTTATCCCTGGAGCAGCGTCGACCCGATAGTGACCTCGGCCGAGATCATCAATAACCTGCAAACCGTAGTGAGCCGCAACCTGCACATCACCGCCAACCCGGCCGTGATAACCATCGGCGCTATTAATGGCGGTAACCGTTCCAATATCATCCCCGAGTCGGTAAGTATGCTGGGCACCATCCGCACCTTTAGCGATGAGGACGAAAAACTGATCATCGAACGGATAAAGCAGATCGCCACCAAAACCGCCGAAGCCAATAACGCCATCGCCGAACTCAAGATACCTTACAGCAACCACTACCCGGTTACCTATAATAACCCCGAGTTGGTAGCCAAAATGCTGCCGACCCTACAGGCTACCGCGGGTACCGATAACGTAAAACTACGCCAGGGCGAAACCGGCGCCGAAGATTTTAGCTTTTACGAACAAAAAGCCCCCGGCATATTTTTCCACTTAGGCGGCTTGCCCAAAGGCGGCGACCCTGCCACCGCTCCTGCGCACCATACGCCCGATTTTTTTATCGACGAAAGCGGGTTTACTTTGGGTGTGAAAGCTTTGTGTAATTTGACGCTGGATTATATGGCGATGGCTGGGAAGAAATAACGTGCAGATTTGAGGATGATTAATTTGAGGGTCTTTTACAAAAAGATCCTCAAAGACAAAACCTGTGACTTAGTATTTGTTATTGGCGTAACCGGCTACAAGAAAGCCAAGACATGTTGCTCCCAATAACGCCTCACAAGCTGACAATAATTTCCAGCCTCCTATAACATAAAAATCACCATATCCCAAAGTTGTGAAAGATACGATGGAGAAATAAAGAGAGTTGGCTAAGTCCATTTTTTCTTTAGTATCAGAGATATGGAAATTTGCGTTTCCTAAGCGAAAATAAAATAAAGCAAAAAGTAGAATAATAGCCAGGGCACTTCTTAAAACCCGGAGCGGCCTATGTCCATATCCCCAAAAATGATAACTAAAACTATATTCTATAAAAGACAGAAAACTTTTAAAATGATAGCTCGCTCGCTCTGCCTTAGTAAAGGCCTGGTGGCGAAAGATAATGTCACTATTATCAACTTTTTTTGTCTTGAACCTATAAAATGCTCTTTCAGTTTCTTTTTCTAATATAAAATATTCTATCGCTTTAGCTTCATCCCCCTGCCCTCCATATACACTTTTAACGTTTTTGTAAAAAGATGCAAAAAGAAAATTATCCTTTGTCGATGGTTTTATATCAAAATCCCAAAGTCTGGTTTCTTTGAAATTTACGTTGAAAATTTTTCCATAAAATACACCCATTCTTAATAATGAATTGGTAATATCTGCAGAAAAAAGATCAGTTAAAAAGAAATTTGACTGTTGTAATTCAGAGCCAATGATATTAACAGAGCTAAGGTTACAATAGGCAAAATGCAAATAAGCACCCTTAAAGTTTTTAATCTTAATATTTTGCCCTATGCTATTGACGAAAGCTAGCGGAAGCCCTTGCAAAATATTTTCGCCTGTAATAGTCAGATTGCTTAGGTTTACAAATTCAAAATACTTCGAATTATATAAAGCATCGCTATTAGATAAAGTAATATTACCTACTTTCAATAAAGGCAAACTATTCAAAATGGTTATCTCGCTACCTTCTTCGCCGCTACCCATTGAATAATTACCAATAATCCGGCCATACTGTTCATCAAGGTTTTTTTCTTTACACCAGTCAAAATATCCGACGAATTTTTTAACAATAGTCCGAATGGCTTCCTGGGGTTCTTGGTAATAGGTAGGATGAAAATCTTCAACTTCTGGCACTACGTAATCAAGCGTGCCATAGCTGGTCTTTGATTCTAAAATAACTTTATTTTTCGTCGCGGAATAATTCGATTCAACACAGTTACTTATTCCATACTTAAGTAGCATCTCATCAGAAATATCCTGATCACCTTGCCAGTCTTTAAAGTATTTAAAAATTGTTTTAAGCTGATCAAGAATAAGCGGCAAATCATGTTTTTTACGCCATTCGTAAAAAGCTTCCTTCGATATCTTCCAGATTGTTTCAGAGTCAAGCGTGGGTTTGTCGATAATTGCCGCAAGTTCAATCGCTATAGCGGCTTTCTGTTCTTCAGTATAATATAAATTTTGTCTCCTCCGCATTTGTGATTTGCTGAATATGATCTAAGTTGCCGGTTGAAGAAATATCATGATATTATAATACATCAACCAATATCACAATTATTCAGTAATTAACCTAAATAAAAAGGAGAATAAGAAAAAATCGAAAATTCGAAATCAAAATACATCTTCCATCGTACCTATTCCATCCCCCCACTCTGGTCTAAGTTTAGCAAAGCGTAACTTAGACCTAAAATATAGCAAGCATCCTGCTTGCAAAAACAACTAACCGATGCCCATCCTCCTTCGTTATTGCGAGCCTATGGTTGTATTTAATGTGACTTATTATTAAATTTGAATATGAGCACGGCAGAAATTAAAATGGAACTACATCAGGTAATTGATAATGTACCAGAAGATACTTTAGCGGCATTACTTAATTACATAAAGCAGTTCTCAAGTCAAACGGCAGAACAAATTGAGTTATCTGGTTACATTAAAAAGATCCTTACTGAAGATAAAGAGCTACTCGAAAAATTAGCGCAATGATAGATCTGATCATTGTTCAAAATCTTCACGAGGTACTTATTCAACGTTTTGGCGGAGGTAGTGGCATTCGAGATATGGGTGCGTTGCACGCAGCTATCGCTCGTCCATACGCGACATTTGAAGAAACAGACCTATACCCAACTGCGATAGACAAAGCATCGGCCATTCTCGAAAGTATATTAATCAACCATCCTTTTATTGACGGAAACAAGCGCACAGGATATGCTTTAATGCGATTGTATTTATTAAAAGCCGGATTAGATATTTCAGCTAATCAGGACGAAAAATATTCGTTGGTCATTGCGGCCAGTAAAGGCGAATTCCGATTTGACGAGATCAAAACCTGGCTTATCAAAAATGTAAAATAATCCCCTTGCCCAACCTCCTCTTCATCTGCAGTAAAAACCAATGGCGTAGCCCCACTGCTGAGCTATTGTTCAAAAACCACCCCGCACATAACGCCAGGTCGGCGGGCACCAGCGACAAGGCCCGCATCAGAGTATCCCAAAAATTGATCGATTGGGCGGATGTGATCCTGGTGATGGAACGCAAACACCGAGATATTCTAAAACAACGTTTTGCGTTGGCTATAGCCGGAAAAGAAATGGTTGTATTGGATATTGAAGACAATTACCAGTTTAATGAGCCGGAGTTGATATACCTATTGCAAGAAAGATTGAGTGATTATTTGGAGATTTAGACGCGCTTTACTCTCCCCCGCGTCATTGCGAGGTACGAAGCAATCCCAAATAGGCAGAACGGCTCTGTAAGTCGGGGATTGCTTCGTACCTCGCAATGACGTGTGGTAAATCCGAAATCGAAAATCCGAAACGGCGCAGCCCTCTTGAGCACCACTGAAATAAAATAAAAGCGAAAAATCCGAAATCACTGTACCTTCTTAAACTCATACGGCGTATACTCAATAAAATCCGCCACCTTAACCCTTACTCCGGTTACCCGCCCGTTAACTACCGTAAACGGAAAAACCGCCTTGCCAAATTCCGGGTCGCTAAAGGTGATGTAAAAGCGGTTGCCGCCAATGGGGCGCATCAGGGCATACATTTTAGGGTGATGCTCAAAGCGGATCTGCAATTCGCCGTTCTCGCCGCCCTGGTCAATGGTCATGTTGCCGTACAGGTCGTTAAAATATTTACCGGTGTAAGCGGCAACAGGCAAAGCAGGTTGCAGGTGCAACGCGGCCGAGTCGGCCAGTTTTTTATCTGTTTGCTCTTTAAGTGATTCAGCCTTAGACCGCGCGAGGTATTTATCACTGTAATTGTGATAAGGCTTTTTCATGTATACGTCGATGATCTCATCGCGCAAAGCCTCGATAACATTGTTCTTATCAGTATTGGTGAGGATGACGATCCCCAGGTTTTGATCGGGTATCAGCGTAACCGACGATACATACCCGTTAACCCCACCGGTATGGAAAACCTCCCGGTGCCCGTTATAATCCTTCAAAAACCAGCCCAGGCCATAAAATTCGCTGTTGCCTGCGCCGTTATCATAAATAATATCCTGCGCCTGGCGCGGCTCCAAAACTGCCGACTCAGGTATAAACTGCCTTGGGCCAACCTTGCCGTTGTTAAGCAACGCCATCACCCATTTGCTCATATCGTTCACGTTCGAGCTGATGCTGCCCGCCGGGGCCAGGTTATCTATCTGGCAAAAAGGGATGGCGATCAGCCGCCCGTCGGCAATGGTATGCGGTGCGGCTTTATTATAAGCGCCGGGCAGGTCTTTGCTTAATGCCAGCGTACTGCCCATGCCCAGCGGGGCGAAAATACGGTCCTTCACCGTCGATTCCCACGAGCGGTCAGTCGCCGCAGTAATGATCTGCCCCGCGGTTAAAAATGCCGCGTTGGTATAACCCCATTTACTGCGGAAGGAATACATGGCTTTGACATGCGCCATTTTTTCAACCACCTGCTCGCGGGTAAGGTTGCTTGTCCAATAGGTAAAATCGCCCTGAAAGGTGCCAAACCCAATACGGTGGCAAAGCAAGTCGCGCAGGGTAACAAGTTCGGTAGCCGCCCTGCTATCCAGTTTAAAACTGGGGATATATTTAGTTACGTTATCATCCAACCCAAGCTTATGCTCGCTCTCCAAAATACAAATGGCAGTAGCGGTAAAGGCTTTGGTATTGCTGCCGATCATAAACAAGGTGTTCTGGTCAACCTTGTTATTCAGGCCAAGTTCTTTAACCCCGTAGCCCTTCATCAGTACGATCTTGTTATCCTTAACAATACAAACTGAGGCTCCGGGTATGCGCCAGTTGGTGAGTGCGCGGTTAATGTAACTGTCGATACTGTCTTTGAAAAAATGATCACGGTTGGCATTTTGCGCAAAAATATTGGTGGCAAACAGGGTTAAACAGAGTAATATAAGCTTTGCGCGATTCTTCATTGCTGTAGATAAAAGGGATAGTACTAACTAAACAAACGCGAACTATAAATAGTTCTGCATTCTAAATTAATAAATCAACCCCAATAAAAACCCGATGTGTATAAAAATTGACTGAAAGTTGTTTCAACCAAACAAAAAAGCCTTCCCCAATACAGGGGGAAGGCTCACATAATATAAATTTGAGTTATTAATGGTTTCCATTATCGTGGTGATCGTCATGCCCACGGCCATTGTCGCGGTGATCATCATGTCCGCGGCCATTGTCATGGTGGTCGTCGCGCCCGCGATCCCTTCTGTATTTAGGATCATGGCTATCGCGGATGATCGGTTGGCCACGGTGGCCTTTATATTGCGCGTATTTTGCACGGTAAACGTTATCATGCAGGTAAGGCGTAGGTTCGTTTAACACTACTTTGTATCCGCTGTATAAGTCATAGTTGTGGTAACGCGGCGGCAATGATGATGCGCGTACCCAGCTGCGTCCGTTCGGATAAACATACTGTTGGTGCGGAACATCATAATAAACGCCGATATCGGGCATATAATAGTATTCAGCGTGGTCGTAACCTACAGGGCCCCAATCAGGCTGTGTGCCAATATTAAGGTTAAGGCTAATTTTAAATTGCGCCTTTGCAGGGCTAAAAGACAATGCGGCTAATAAAATAGCGGCACATAGCATTAATTTTTTCATGTTGTTTCGGATTGAACTATTAATTAAACCACGAAACTTCAGAATAGTTTGCGCATCCTTTCGTAACAAATCACACACAAGCAGTTTTGGTTGGAGATTGCCTTTTAGTTGCCCATAGGTAAGTTAGGCTATATTTAAATATAACTTATAAACAAACAGCGGCGGCATTAAAAAATGCCACCGCTGTTATTATTTAGGTTCGTAAAGAGGCTAACTTAAAATCAGGCGGTACCGCTTGGCAGGTTATTAAAGTTATCGTCGCGCTCGTTCTTATTGTTTTGCGGCTCGTCATCGTCTTCAAAATCGGTTTTACGGCCCAGCATCGTAAAATTTTCGGCAACTACTTCAGTAGTGTACTTTTTGTTGCCCTCCTTATCTTCAAACGATCGTGTTCTCAGCTTCCCCTCAATATACACCAGTTTGCCTTTTTGTAAAAATTTAGCAGCTACATCTGCCAGTCCCCTCCACATTACAATGTTGTGCCATTCAGTTTGTTCAACCTTGCGCCCATCCTTGTTAAACGTTTCTGATGTCGCTAACGGAAAACTCACCACCGAAACTCCGCCTTCAAGGTAACGGATATCCGGGTTTTTACCCAAATGGCCAACCAATATTACTTTGTTTATTCCAGACATAATTTAATTAGGTAGATAATTATTTTATAATTCAAATAAATTAGTTAAAAATAGAAAAATTATTTTTGGTAGCGCTAAGTTATTTAATTTTTCCACTTCTGAGAAAAACCATGTTTGTTTTAATTTAATTTCTAAATTATTTTGAACAGTAATAAACCTGTAATAAATATGCTGATGTGTTAAAATATGCTTTTTTGTGAGCGAAATATCAATAATTTGAGGCAAAAACCCCAGCGTTTCCATCATATCCGCCGATGCCAACAACTCTTCAACCGTTTTATCCTCAGCGGTTTCGGTCAACGGCAAATCATACATATTTGCCCATATATCACTTTTATCCCGCTTGTTAAGCAACACTTTGCCGTCATTAACCATTAACCAGTAGTTAAAGTGCCGCTTTCTTATTTTTACAGTTTTTAGCTTTACAGGTAATTGCCCTACCTGGTTATGCTGCAAAGCATAGCATCCCGTTTTAACGGGACAGGTATCGCAAAGTGGATTGCGTGGTTTGCAAAGCATGGCGCCAAATTCCATCATCGCCTGGTTATGCAGCCCCGGCTCTTTAGTATCAAGCAGGTCATTGGCCATTTGCTGGAACAGTTTTTTCCCTTTAGTACTATTAATCGGCTCGTCAATACCAAAATACCGCGCTATCACCCGGCTCACATTACCGTCAACAACCGCCTTAGCCTGGTTAGTCGAAAATGAGGATATCGCCGCAGCCGTATATTCGCCAATACCTTTCAGTGCGATCAGGTCGTCGAACTTACCCGGAAACACGCCGCCAAACTTTTGCTGCACCAGCCGCGCGGTGGTTAACATGTTCCTCCCGCGCGAGTAGTAACCCAATCCCTGCCAAAGTTTAAGGAT
>Ga0209026_1000990_pt1 | contig 14117 bp, 9 predicted proteins | sample AraplaCL_Col_mCL_FD_184262 | JGI IMG/M metagenome (GOLD analysis project Ga0209026, IMG submission 184262) | Arabidopsis root microbial communities from the University of North Carolina, USA - plate scrape CL_Col_mCL (SPAdes) (version 2) | ecosystem: Host-associated > Plants > Roots >... | reverse complement strand
CTTGTCGGGGAGCGCGAGGCCGGGCCGGCATATTTTGGCGAATAAAACTCGCGCGATTTACTGTAGCCCATGGGCGTAAACGTTAACAGGTATTTTGGCGGGAATAACTCTTTAAGCTGTTCTTTACTGATCTTTTTACCTTCGGGTTTCTTTTTACCATTGATCACGATCACGCCATTGGTGTTGTACATCCGGTTAATACCGCTCAGGTCATCCTTCATAAAAGTCTCTATCGACTCTACCTCGTTGCCATTAATATTATTCAGGTAGTTATAGTCAACGTTCATCCCATTATAAAATATGGCTGCCGGCGTGGTTTTATTGCCGGCATTGTAATCGCGGGTTACGTAAAAATTGTTGTTATCATATGTAAAGCCCAAAAGCATCGCCTGCAGGCACATCGCTAACGTTGAACAATCTTTAAGCTGCTCTCCTTTTACCAAATGGTCCGGGTCCATGCTTAATCCCATCAAAGCCGGAAAATCGGTATGGCTTACCTTTTTAACTATCGGCGCATCTTTTATAATAACCTCTTTTAACGTGTGGGTGTTGTTATACTCCCTTAACCGGTTTTGCAGATATGGGTGCAATACGCTATCAATGTTTGTAACTTCGTCGGGCGCGTTGTAGTTAGGCGTTACGCCCTGTAAGGGCGGTTGGTCTATCATAAACATCAGCGAATTACTGTTCACGTTATCCCGCGCGTTTAAAGTCACACTCGTCGAGTCGCTGATAAATAAGTTCGAAAACTTGAAATGTCCCACCGGGTCGGTAATGGTTTGGGTCGAAAAATTATTATCAGGTATCTGTAACCTTACGTTCCCTTTTCGGATAGGTAAGCCGGTATTGTTTCTTAGCGTTCCGGATATATCAATCCCCTGCTCCGGCAAAAAATAAACCGGCGGACGCTTATCGGCAACAATATCCCTATACGAAAACCTGCGATACCCTTGTGTCAGCATCAGTACGTCCAGGTCCGATGCTGTTTTTTCATCAACCTTTTTAAAATAATAGTTAGGTTTTTCAATGTAGCCCTTCAAATCGGATGTCAACAATAAACTGGTTAAAATGGTGGTTTCGGCATTTTCATCAAGCGGCACCTTGGTTTCGTCGATAACCGACATCGACAGGCTCGCCTGTACAGGGACGGTATTGTTCTTAGCTAAAATATCCAGCCTCACCTTCTGCCTTGCGGCGAAGGTTTTAGTTGGCGACGTCACCCCAATATTTAACAGGTCGTTATTGCGTATAAACACAATACGCTCGCTTACGGGGTTACCGTTTGACGCAAAAAGGGTGACCTGCAAAATACCCGTCGGGAACTTACTTTTGGCTACCGATGCCGTATATAACGGACTTGAAAGTACACTTTTGGCCGCATAATAAATAAACCCGCCGCTTTGCGCGATGATATAAAACTCTTTACCCTGGTTTTTTTGGAAGAACACATCGTTGCAGGCTATTTTCAACAACATGTTATCCGGATCGACAACGCTCGCGGCCAGGTTAATACCCGATGTAGCTACCCTTGGCAAATCGTATGTAGCGTGGCTGCCATCAGCAAAAGTTACATTGGCGGTATAGCTTTTACCGCTTTCGGGCACCATTACAAACTTACCCATCCCTAAGTTTTGCGATTTAAATTCGGTAACCGGCTTTCCGTCACTGTCGTTTATCGTACCGCTTACATCAATACCTAATCCATCTGGTTTAATGGCTTTAAATGCAACTACCATCCGCAAGTCGCTGATCAGTTCTCCGCCTTCGGGGAAGAACTGTACGTCTTTTTCCTTTTCAAGCTGCTTTAACGAAAACGATGCGCCAAGCAACTTACGGTTTCCTAACTCAATATTGGTTATTAAAGGCACCGCACTTACAGCACCAATTTTGGGCGTAGTAAAACTAATTTCTACAACACCGCTGGCATCCGTCATCCGTGCGCCTTTTATTTCTTTATCATCATCAGGTTCAACACGCCAGTTCACTTTTTTATTGGCATAGGCCAGGCCATTCTGGTCGCGGTAAACTATACGTGCGGTAACTTTCGAAATATTGTTTTTGGTCGAGCTCGAAATTGAAACACTGGTTATCAGTTCCTTATCAATAACATTACCTACACTAATTACTTTGTTAAAAAAGTAAGCCGGATCAAAGTTGCGCATCCAGTTGGTATAAGCCACCAAATGGTAACTGCCTTGCTTAAACATCTTTTGCGGCAGTACTATGCTGCCCCATGCAACACCATTAATGAGGTGCAGTTTTGCAGTTGTCACCAACGAATCGCGACTGGAAATAACATCTACATAAACTATTCTGCTTAATCCCGTAAGGGTGTGTTTGTCGATGGTAACATAAGCCTTAAACCAAATAGTGTCGCCTACCGAATAATAGGGCTTATCCAGGTGCAGGTAAACTTTTTCGGTTGGATAATCATTACCGCGCTTAATGGTCTTCTCGATAATGGTGGTTAAATTAACAGTATCGGGCTTGGTTTGTGCATGCGCCGATAAATAACCGGTTGCAAATAGTACAGTTAAGGCAAATAAAAATTTCCGTAGATCCATTGATGGGATGTTAAATGCTAAGGGGCCACAATATAGCCATTTAACGCCTTAGCTTATCAATTATGCTATTTATTTAACATTTTTTTACAAATGCCAATAGGTTTATCTGAGTTTAGGTTATTGGTTTATTTTACACCTGCGGCAATTTCGGTCAATGCTTTAACCAGTTTGTCCATATCGGCTATTTTTGTGTAAACATGTGGCGTTACACGCACGCAGCTAATGTTTTCCCACACTATGCCCACGGTATGTATTTTGTATCGTGTAAATAAAGCACTGTCCAATTCGGCGGGTGTCATCCCGTCGACGGTGACCCCACAAATAGCACAAGAGTATTGCGGATTAAGCGAGGTATGTATTTTCACTTTCGGGATTTTAGCTGCCCGGCTTGCCCAGTAGTTTTTAAGGTAATGGACTCGCTCCTGCTTGCGTTTGCTGCCTATAGCGTTATGAAAGTTAACCGCTTCGCCGATGGCCTGCTCTATCGGGAAGCTGCGGGTACCCAGGGTTTCAAACTTGCGAATATCAGCGCTATGCGGTTTATCGTTACACAGCAGCGGCCATATTTTGGCTATCTTTTCTTTCCTGATCCATAGCATACCGCTGCCCACAGGTGCCGATAAAAACTTATGCAAACTGGTACCAAAATAATCGCATTCCAGATCGGGTATCTTAAAATCCAGTAGACCGAACGAATGTGCGCCGTCCACAATTACTTCAATACCGCGGCTATGCGCCATCCGGCAGATCTTTTGTACCGGTAATATCTGCCCGACCCAATTAATAATATGGGTTACATGCAGCAGTTTAGTTTTTGGTGTGATGGCATCGGCAAATGCTTTCACTATCTGCTCGTCGTTCTCTATCGGGAAATCAAAACTGATCTGCTTGTATACGATACCCTCGCGCATGGCCCGTTGGCGATAGGCCTGTATCATATTCGGATAATCCTGTTTAGTACCGATCACTTCATCGCCGGCTTTAAGGTCTAATCCATAGATCACCGTATTCAAGGCTTCGGTGGTATTACGGTTAATGGCAATTTCGTCAGGCAAGGCCCCGGCAAGTAAAGCCAGCTTTTCGCGAAGTGGTTCGCGGCCCTGATCGAGCACCCGGTTCATATAATATGATGGGCCCTGATTGGCCAAATCGTTATACCGGGCCAATGCCTGCTGCACCACCAGCGGTGCCGGCGATACCCCGCCGTTATTTAAAATAATGATATTAGAGTTAACCGTGTACGCCTGTTGTATGGTCGTCCAGTAATCTTCATCGGTAGCAATCTGCGCGTCTGTTAAATGTGCTACCCGTTTGGCAGCCTGTTCAAAATCCGCAGCATGGGCCATATTAAATAAGCTGCTTGCCGAATATGCCCCCGCCAGGGCGGTAAGCTGTTTTACGAACGTGCGGCGATCATTTTGCATCAATACAGAGGGGGGGATTAAGGGGGTATTTTTTCAATTGATCTAAACCTTATAAATTAACTAATAAACCGATCAACCAAGCAGGGGGGAAATTGTAAGAAATTTTTCGACCCTGTGATTCCATATTTCCGGTTTCGGGCATTGCTCAATTCTAATATACGCATTTCTCCCGCCCTATCAAATTAAAATTATCTTAAAACAGGCCTTATTCTATTCTTTTCTTCACAATATCATCAATGATCATATCGGCATGCACGCGCGAGTTTTCGATAAACCACAAATGCGTATCCATACCGCCACAAACCACACCAGCCAGGTAAATACCCGGTAAATTGGTGGTTTCCATAGTTTCGGCATGGTATTGCGGCAACAACTTTTCATCTACCGAAAGGTGGATACCGATCTTCTTTAAAAAATCAAAATTGGGTTTGTAACCTGTCATCGCCAAAACAAAATCGTTTGCGATGGTAATTGTGCCTTCCGGTGTATCAATATCAACCTCCTGCTCCCTGATAGCTTTGAGCGATGAGTTAAAATAGGCCTTAACACTCCCCTCCTTTATCCGGTTAATGATATCCGGCCGCACCCAGTATTTAACCCGGCTGCTTATTTCGTTCGCACGAACAACCATCGTCACCTCAGCGCCTTTGCGGTACGTTTCAAGCGCCACATCCACCGCCGAGTTGCTCGCCCCTACCACCAAAACCTTTTGCATGGCGTAATAGTGCGGATCTTTATAATAATGTTTAACCTTCGGCAGGTCTTCGCCCGGTATATTGAGCTTTACAGCGATATCGTAAAAACCCGTGGCTATAATAATCTGCTTTGCCTGGTAAATGGCTTTGGAAGTTGTGATGGTATAGGCACCATCTACACCGGAAACCTGCGTTACTTCTTCAAACAGATTGATAGGCAAATGATTAGAAAAAGCTACCCTGCGGTAATATTCCAGAGCTTCGGCGCGGGTTGGTTTAACATTGTTTGATACAAACGGGATGCCACCTATCTCCAGCTTTTCGGAAGTACTGAAAAAAGTCATCGTCGACGGGTAGTTGTATAGCGAATTAACCAGACAACCTTTATCAACTATCACAAACGACAAGCCCGCCTTTTGCGCCGCTAAGCCGCACGCTAAACCAATCGGGCCGGCACCAATAATAAATATATCAAGCATGTGCTAAAATTAGCAATTTACACATTATTGCGCCCGTCCTATTCAAAACTGTGACAATTAAATGTAGTTAAGTGTCCAAAATTGGGATTTATGAGTATTCGATGTTGTCCAGCGTTAGAGATTGCAGCGGATACCGGCCTGTGACTAAGGCCAGAAGGCGTATGAGCGGAAAGCGCGGGCCGCAGGCAACGCCCAAATACTGTATTCGTGAATATTGATGACTTTGAGTTTGCAACAGGCACATCGCAAAAAAAAGGGCACAAAAAAAAGGGTAAGCACCTTTTATCGCACCGCTACAACCCTCTACCCTTGCTGCGTTCCCACCCTGGGGGAGTTCAAGAGGAGCTGGTCGTAAAAGACTTACCCCGCCACAAAGATAGAAAAATTTGCAGTTTATTCGTCAAAAATCACAAATAGGCTAGTCAAAGCAGCTAAATAGCTACTTTACAACTATTTAATATTCCAGCTAAAGCCAACAGCAACACCCGCTGTTTGCAGTTTTACGTGCCCATAACCAATATCGGTTAATGGTAATTTAAAATAAGGCTGCACGTCCAGGCTGAATTTGGAGTTTAACCGGTGTTGATATAATACATCAAAATTCAACACGCCAAAATAGTGCTTGTTGCGGTTTTCCGTGCTATACCCATCCGGTGCGTAGCCACCGGGATAACTTGCATAGGTGTAGGTATAATTTTCTTTCAGCATCAGGTAGGATGACAGGCCCGTTCCTACACTAAACTTATTTTTAAAGTTCCCAAATACCTGGTAATTCAGGTTTATCGGGATATCCAGTACCCGGCAATCGGCATTCACCGTTGTAGGATTTACAGGAAACTGGTATTTGATATGGTAGTTACTAAAATCAGTCGCGTATGGCGTCTTGGCATAAATAGCGCCGGTCGTCAGTGTAAAACGCTTATACCCTGCAGAAATCGTCACCCCCAGATCGGCGCCGAACTGGCTTTGTTGAAACGAGCCAACACCATTAACGTTTGATGCCGCCAAAACACTTAACGCAAAATGAGTGTTTGATTCAGCCACAGCTTTCACCGTGGTTTTTGGTGCTTGTTTCGCTATCCGTGGCATTGTTTTGTTAGCCGCCGAATCTGCGTTTGCACTGCCTTTAACCGTTTCGGGTTTGTTCATCACAAACGTTTGCGGACTAAACGCCGTTGCAGCGTTATTTTGGTCAGGCTGAGGTGTGGCCAGCACCACCTCTTTTCCACCTTGTGCTGATTGATCAGTTACCGCCGAAGCTTCGGTGCTTCCTTTATCGGGTTTATTGGCCGCGATCATAGTTTGCGGTTCGTTTTTGCTCACAGGTGCAACAGGATTGTTTCCCTTATGGGGATGTTTGTTTGCAGCAATTGCTGTCCTGTTTCCAGCCGATACCAATGCCGCGTTTTGATTGCCATTTTGGGTTTGCGCCGGGTTTGTATCAGTGATCTTCGGCTCGGCCGACGCCGTGCCATTCTGTGTGCCTGTATTGGCATTTGTTGCCACTTGTCCGACTTGCGCTGTTTGCTGCCCAGCTCCTTTGCTGGCATTATCTCCCGCCTTGGTTTTGTTTACTGCAATAACAGGCTTACCTGTATCGGTGGCAGCAGGTTTAAAAAACATCCATGCAAAAAACACCAGTAAAATGGCAGCCACGCTACCTATATAAGGTAGCAAAATAATAATGCCCCGTTTTTTTTGCCGCTCGTCCAGCATTTGCTCAAGCGCTTCCCAATCAGCCTCACGGTATTCCGCGTTGTGGCCGGGTTCGGTAAGCCCTTCTCTGAACATTTTGTTCAGTTCATTATCCTGGTTCATCGTTTTAAAATATCTTTTAAAAATGTATCTGTTAATATCATTTTGTGTATCATCATCGTTTCACCGGGCCTGCCGGTATTGCCTTGCTGCTCCCTTATCATTTGCTGGAGCTTTTGCCGGGCCTTATGCAGGTTTGATTTTGATGTACCCGCGTTTATCCCAAGCATTGCCCCTATCTCATCATGGCTGTAGCCGTCAATCGCGTACAGGTTAAACACAGTGCGATACGCGTTGGGTAACTTTTGCACCAGCGCCAGCAGGTCCTCATAATTTAATTTGGCATTTACCGACTCATCAACAGATATATCGGGAGCGGTATCAATATCTTCGGTATAGGCTACTTTTAAATTGGTACGATAATAGTCGATGGCGGTGTTGGTCATTATCCTTCCCAACCAGGCTTTAAAGGGCCGCGATTCATCGTACTTTTTAATATGGGTTAATGCTTTAAAAAAGCCGGAGTTCAATATCTCGGCCGCTTCGTATCGGTTACCTGCATACCTCAGGCAAATGCCCATACCAAAACCATACAATGTTTTGTACAACATTTTTTGGCTTGCCCTGTCTTGCTTTATGCAGCCCTGTATGATATTTTGCAGCTCCTGGTCACTCATACGGCTATTCCGTATACGTTGTTAACAAGGCGCAAGTTATTGAAAATCAACGGATGTTTTATATTTAATTACTACAATTTATTCAGCCTGGCTTACTTTTTAAAGTACATTTCTTTAAAATTCGCCCATCGGGGACTGTTTCCAAAAGTAGGCCTTGATAGTACGGTTAGCTTATCAGCCAAAAAGTAGGCGCTAAAACCCCTCGTCTCAAAATAAGGCCAAAGCTTTTTAAAGTTTTCTATCGGGATATTTTTAACGATGGTGATATGCGGTACAAATTTCTGATTGTCGCCAAATATCCGCTTCACCTGCATAAACCATTCGGTTAATTCGGCATTGAGCTCAATACGGGCATAAATAGTTGCCGACGATGCTCCGTGCAAAAAATAGTTGAACCCATTTACCCGGATATAATTTGCCCTGATTCGCAGCAATTTTTTTTGATAGTATTCCAACTTTTCCTTCATCATTACCGGCATCTGTCGCCCCTGCCCGGTAACAGTAATGTGGGCAATGCTGTGCATCCCATCATATTCGCCAATTACTTTTGCCGATGACAGTTTAAGCTTTCTCACCATTTCTTTGATCTCCGCCGACGGCGATATGAGCATCATATAATCACAATAAGTGCTTTCTAATACATCCATAACGTAAAAATTAAAAACTAAATTACTAATATTTTTAGTATTTTTTAATAATTGATTAACTTTGTTCCATGGTTAATAAGCGCTATATCGTCCATATCGATCTCGATTCGTTTTTCGTATCGGTCGAGCGTAAGTTCGATCCATCGCTTATAGGCAAACCAGTATTGATTGGCGGCACTGCCGATCGTGGTGTGGTTGCTTCATGCAGCTACGAGGCGCGCAAATATGGCATTCATTCAGCCATGCCCATGCGTACAGCCATGCGTCTATGCCCGCACGCAACTATCGTACGTGGCTCTTACGGCCGCTATTCCGAAGCGTCGGCGCAGGTAACACAAATCATTGCCGATACCGTTCCACTATTTCAAAAAACCTCGGTAGATGAGTTTTATATCGACCTTACCGGAATGGATCGTTTTTACGATTGCTACCAGTTTGCTACCGATCTGCGACAAAAGATCATCCGTGAAACCGGTCTGCCTATTTCATTCGGGCTGTCATCAAACAAAACCGTTTCAAAAATGGCTACCAACCAGGCCAAACCTAACGGACAGTTATTTGTGGAGCATGGCCGCGAAAAAGAATTTATGGCTCCCTTGCCTATCAACAGAATACCCATGCTGGGCGAAAAAACCTGCCAAAAGCTCTATGAGTATGGGATAGAAAAAATTGCCGATCTGCAACGGGCCGATCTGCGCTTTTTACAGACAGTTTTCGGGCAGGCCGGCCGTATGATATGGGAAAAGGCCAATGGTATCGACTATGGCGATATCGTACCTCACTCCGATCGCAAATCCATCTCAACCGAAAATACTTTTGGTAACGATGTCGCCGATCATAAAAAACTAGAATCTGTACTGGTATCGATGACGGAAGAACTGGCCTTTAAACTCCGTAAAGAAAACATGCTTTCTTCTTGCCTGGCCATTAAAATCCGCTATACTAATTTCGAAACGCATACCCTGCAGGAAAAGATCGCGCTCACTTCTGCCGATCACATATTGATCCCAGGCATAAAAAATCTGTTAAGAAAGGCATGGAATATGCACCGGCCGGTAAGATTAATTGGTGTTAAACTAAGCCAGCTTTGCCAGGGCCACTATCAGATCAATTTATTTGAAGATAACGAAGAGAAAATTCAGCTATACCGCGCTTTAGACAAAATAAATTTTCGTTATGGCGATAAAACAGTATGCCGGGCAGCCGGAATGGAGATCGGGACGCGAAACTTCAACCCTTTTATGAAATAATCCTGACGAATAAGTATGAATTTATGTTTTTTCTTACATCTCATTAAACCTTATCTATTTTTCGTCGTTAAACCTACAATGCACAATTACCCATGTTGCATTCAGTACGTTCTTTTTTTGGGTTAATCAATAGTTTAAATTAATTAGGGGGAAGAGAGCATTGCAAAATGCTCTCTTTTGTTTTTTACGGGATTTTTTAAAATCTTTCGTTAAACAAAAAAAGCCCCGTTTACCGGAGCTTTAGAATATCGATTGTAAAAACCCTATTTATCCTTTAATAAATGACTAATGCTTTGTATCGAGTTTACGAAGTTTAACCCAATTGTAAAGTATGATGTTTGCGATTCATAACTCAACAATCGGCCATAGCTAAACTTAACCGTGTTGGCAAATATGCTGATCTGCCCGCCCAGGCCGACATAAATATGATTGTTTACCTCAACAAAACTTCCTTCGGGGCCAAACGACGGCACAAATATTTGCTGTAATACGCTCGCACCCTTACTTGGTTTTAAATAAAACGAATAGCCAACCCACGGTGCCGGTTGAAAGTTAATACCGTTATCGCCACTGCCGGGAGTTTTTAACCACGCAAATCCCGAACTCGGGCCTCCCGTCCAGCCGAAATCATCAACCTGGAATACCATTACAAAAGCCGAATTACCTTTGATGTTATCGACAGTTATTTTTAACCTGTCGCCTACCTCCAGGTTTTCTGATGAGATGTCAATTTCAGTATTCTGTAGGTCGGCGCCATCAACGTACTTTTGAGTATAGGTATAAGTGTACATTTCGGGCGATGATGGGTCCGACCGGGGTACCTGGTTTTTCAATACATCAACAAAACCAAAAACATTCACCGGCCTTTCGTTGCCTTTGGTATCTATTAAGGTAGCCATCAGCTTTATCTTAACAGAATCTTTTACCTTTTTGATCACATTTTTATCAAAGTTGATCTTGATCTGCGAGTTCGACTGGATGTATTTTACACTAGTGAACGACGATGGTTTGATTACCGTGAATTTGGCGTTGTCCGTTTTGTTCCTTACTGTGAACGAAATAAAGGTACTCGGATCCAGGTCTACCTGTGCGTAACAAAACATTGTTGATAATACAAACAGAGAAGACAGTAGCAATAGTTTTTTCATAATTTAAAATAGTAACAACATTAAAAATTTAATCAAAATGAACTTTTACTTAATCAAGGGGATTACAATGTTGCGAATATTTTTATTAATAATAAAAGATTTACCGAAACAAAAATGTTGGAGCACTCACGCGCAGTTAACTATAAATCAGCACATTACTTGCCTAATACTTTATTGTGGGTTAAATAATTTACCGTATGTTATTTTATTTGATAAATAGTTTATTCCGTAAATTAAAGTGACATCAAATTTATCTGATAGGCACATTTTACAGATACGTAAAAAATAAAAAAAGCCGTTACAAATTATGCAACAGCTTTACGTTAATTACTTTAACTACGCTGATCAATACCCTCTGGAGAAAGAATACGGAAAATCGACATCCTTAACCCCACGTTGTTTGTTTGGTGATTTTGACATATTAAAATTTATAATAGCACCATTTTTCATGAGCTCTTTATGGCTAAGCCAGTTAAAGTCGTAAGGCTTACCGTTATAGCTCATTGCCCATACGTATTTATTATCCTCGCTGTTGGCTGGCGCGTTAATTACGATGGTTTTACCGCTTTCCAGCTTAATCGTCATTTTCTTAAATAATGGTGCTCCTAATACGTATTGATCGCTTGCGGGGCACACCGGGTAAAAGCCCATTGCCGAAAACACGTACCATGCCGAGGTTTGCCCGTTATCCTCATCCCCGCAATAACCATCGGGCGTGGCTTTATACATGCGATTCATGGTTTCGCGTGCCCAATATTGCGTTTTCCAGGGCTCACCGGCATAATTGTACAAGTATATCATGTGCTGTATGGGTTGGTTACCGTGCGCATACTGCCCCATATCGGCTATCTGCATTTCGCGTATCTCGTGTATCGTGCCGCCGTAGTAGCTATCGTCAAATGTTGGAGGTAAAATAAATACCGAATCAAGCTTGGCAACAAATGACTTTTTACCTCCCATTAAACCCATTAAACCATTAATATCGTGAAACACGCCCCAGGTGTAATGCCAGCTGTTACCCTCGGTAAAGGCATCACCCCATTTAAAAGGACTAAACGGCGTCTCAAAACTTCCGTCTTTATTTTTACCACGCATCAAGCCCGTTTGCGGATCAAACAGGTTACGATAATTCTGACTGTGTTTGGCAAAAACATCCAACTCTTCTTTAGGCTTTCCCAATGCTTTACCTAACTGGTAAATAGCAAAATCATCATAAGCGTATTCCAATGTACGTGCCGCGTTCTCATTTATCTTCACATCATAAGGCACATAGCCCAACGTGTTGTAATATAGCACCCCTTTACGGCCAACTGCGCTGATCGGCCCTTCGTTGTTTGCACCGTGCTTCAAAGCTTCCCAAAGCGTATTAATATCATAGCCGCGCAAGCCTTTCAGGTAAGCCTCCGCCACTACAGATGCCGAGTTATTGCCGATCATTACGTTGGCCAACCCGGGACTACTCCATTCGGGCAGCCAGCCGCTTTCTTTGTAGTCATTAATCAGACCTTCCTGCATTTCCTTGTTGATAGATGGGTAAACCAAATTCAGGAATGGGTACAGCGCTCTGAATGTATCCCAAAAGCCGGTACCGGCAAACATATAGCCCGGCAGCACTTGTCCGTTGTAAGGGCTCCAATGCACTATCTTATTGTTGGCATCTATCTCATATAGCTTGTTCGGGAAGAACAACATCCGGTACAGGCAGCTGTAAAAGGTGCGCATCTGGTCTACACTGCCGCCTTCGGGGCTTATACGGTTTAGCGTTTTATTCCAAACAGTTTTGGCCTTTTGTTTGGTGATGTCGAAGCTATCATTACCTAATTCGCGCTTCAGGTTCAATTCTGCCTGCTCAAAACTGATAAAGGATGAAGCCACCCGCAAGGTAACCTGTTCTCCTTTCGCGGTTTTAAACCCAATTACCGCACCCGCATGTTTGGTGTTGATCTCAAGCGAATCTTTCACCAGCAAAGTATCGCGGGTAGTAAAAGCCATGGTAAATGGCTTGCTTAAGTAGATAACAAAGTAGTTTTTAAAGTTTTTAAGCGGACCGCGGGCATAACGGGTACTGTACCCTATGATCTTGTTTTCTTTCGGAATGACCTTTACGTACGAACCCCTGTCCAGTGCATCGATCACGACAAACGAGCTATCCGTTTTCGGAAAGGTGAACCTAAACTGCGCGGCACGTTCTGTTGGCGTGATCTCTGTAGTTACATTGGCATCAGCCAAATAAACGCTGTAGTAATACGGTTTAGATACTTCTGCTTTGTGCGAAAACCAGCTTGCCCTGTCCCATTGCCCAACCTTAATACGGCCAGTGCCGGGCATAATGGCAAACTGTCCGTAATCGTTCATCCAGGGCGATGGCTGGTGTGTTTGCTTAAAGCCTTTAATTTTATCGGCATCATAAGTATACTGCCAGCCATCGCCCATTTTACCGGTTTGGGGCGTCCAAAAATTCATACCCCAGGGTAAGGCTATAGCCGGATAGGTATTACCATTCGATAGGTCGATCTTGGATTGTGTACCCATCAGCGGGTTGATGTATTCAACAGGGTCGGCAATATGGTTAACGGTTTGGCTGTATGCAAAGTTACATGCAACAGCAAAGGCAAAAACGCAGAAGAGTTTTTTCATGAGGTAGTTATGGATCAGTTAGTAGTGCAGGCTAATGTACTAATTTTTTCAAAATGCGCTGAACATAGGTGTCATGGTGAGCCTGTCGAACCATCGTGCGGGGGCCAAACCCACCATCCTTCGATAAACCCAGGATGACATCCCCCTCTCTAAAACAACGATGGATTCCCACCCAGCTTCAACCGCCCCAGATGTTTGTACGCATTATCGGTCGCTTCCCTGCCGCGCGATGTGCGCATCAAAAAGCCCTCCTGTATCAAAAAGGGTTCGTAAACTTCTTCAATAGTGCCTTCGTCTTCGCCAACGGCGGTGGCTATGGTTTTTAAACCAACCGGGCCGCCTTTAAACTTATCGATAATAGTGAGCAATATTTTGTTATCCATTTCGTCGAGGCCATGCTCATCCACATTTAACGCACTTAGTGCATAACGGGCAATTTCGGTATCTATCTGCCCGGTGCCTTTCACCTGGGCAAAATCGCGGGTGCGGCGCAGCAGGGCGTTAGCGATACGCGGGGTACCGCGGCTGCGGCGCGCAATCTCGTACGCGGCCTCATCCAATATCGGAGTTTTCAATATCGCCGCCGATCGCAGTACAATCGTAGTCAGTAGTTTGGCATCGTAATATTCCAGGCGCGAGTTAATGCCAAAACGGGCACGCAACGGCGCGGTTAACAAGCCTGAGCGTGTAGTAGCGCCAACCAGCGTAAACGGATTTAATGAGATCTGCACCGAACGTGCATTAGGGCCGCTTTCCAGCATAATATCTATCTTAAAATCCTCCATGGCGCTGTACAGGTACTCTTCCACCAGCGGGCTAAGGCGGATTTTAAGATAGATAT
>Ga0209026_1000987_pt1 | contig 14160 bp, 8 predicted proteins | sample AraplaCL_Col_mCL_FD_184262 | JGI IMG/M metagenome (GOLD analysis project Ga0209026, IMG submission 184262) | Arabidopsis root microbial communities from the University of North Carolina, USA - plate scrape CL_Col_mCL (SPAdes) (version 2) | ecosystem: Host-associated > Plants > Roots >... | reverse complement strand
AGGAGCTAAAGGCTGCTTTACTCGAAAACCAAAACGACAGCAGGATGCTGAAAGAGGAAGTAACTGCCGAGGATATTGCCGGTGTAGTTTCGCGCTGGACAGGCATACCGGTTTCGAAAATGATTCAAAGCGAACGCGAAAAGCTGCTCAATTTGGAAGATGAACTGCATAAACGTGTTGCAGGACAGGAAGAGGCGATTGAAGCCATAAGCGATGCCATACGCCGTAGCAGAGCAGGTTTGCAGGATAAACGTAAACCCATCGGTTCGTTCATATTTTTAGGCACAACCGGTGTTGGTAAAACCGAATTAGCAAAAGCTTTGGCTGAATACTTGTTCAATGATGAGTCTGCATTGGTACGTATCGATATGTCTGAATACCAGGAGCGCCATGCCGTATCAAGGTTGATCGGTGCGCCTCCGGGTTACGTTGGTTATGATGAAGGCGGTCAGTTAACAGAAGCCGTACGCCGTAAGCCTTATAGCGTGGTATTGCTTGATGAGATTGAAAAAGCGCATCCTGATGTATTTAATATTCTGTTGCAGGTATTGGATGATGGAAGGCTTACCGATAATAAAGGCAGGGTGGTAAACTTCAAAAATACCATCATCATCATGACTTCGAATATCGGATCAAATATTATCCAGGAAAACTTCCAGGAGATAGACAAAAACCGGGATGAAATTCTTGCCAAAACCAAGAACGAATTATTTGATATACTTCGTAAAACCATCAGGCCAGAGTTTTTGAACAGGATAGATGAGATTATTATGTTTACGCCGCTAAGCCGCGATGAAATAGGGGATATTGTTAAACTACAGTTTAAACATGTTCAGGATACATTGGCTGAAATGGGCGTAACCATTGATGCATCGGAAGAAGCTTTAGATTGGCTGGCCCAGTTAGGTTATGACCCACAATTTGGTGCAAGACCGTTAAAAAGGGTGATCCAGAAAAAGATATTGAACGAACTTTCAAAACAAATTTTGGCAGGCAAAGTAGATAAAGATAGTAAGATAAAGCTGGATATGTTTGATAACAACTTCGTGTTTATTAACGAAGGAGCCAAGTAAACTTGATACTAAAAAAAGAGCTACTGGTATAGGTAGCTCTTTTTTTTGCTTATTGAACCTTATAGGTTAAAACCTTTCTTCCTAAATGTCCATCAGCGTCAATACCTTCAATAGTTACACGGTACTGGCCTTTCCCCTTATTAGTAAACTCAAGATTGGCATTGCCGGCAGTATCCGTAAATATATCAGGCTTCCAATAAATCTCCGGTTTTTCATAGTCAGGTAAAATAGCCGGCTTATATTTTGGTGTATAAAATGTTCGTTCTTTATAGTATCCGTTAAACATATAGCTAACAATACCCGGAGCCTTTTTTTCATTTAACTTTTCGTTCATGAAGTTACCTCGTTTTGAGGTTATTAATATCACTCCGCCGGCCCCATCGTGTCCGTAAATGCTGGTATAAGCCGCGCTGGTTAATACCTCAATAAATGCAATATCATTAGCATTGATATAATTGATCATCCTGGCGTTTATCTGGGTGCCATCTAAAAAAACAGCCATTGGCTGCGTAGGCACTTTATCGTCGTCTTCAGACATTGTATGATCATTGGATTGCTGCTTGGGTTGTACGACTTGACCATTTACAATTGTAGCCGTAGCATCGCCAGGTATATAATTAAACTGTGTACGTCCTCTCCCTAAATAAACTATTTTACCACCCGGGTAAACCGTGATCCCGTGTAATAGGCCGCGCAGGCAGTCTGATAGTCTGGTACACTCAGATAATTCTTTACCCATAATAACCTGGTTAGCCTGGCCGCCACCATGTAAATTTGACGAGTATGACAAATCCGGCTTAGCATCCTTTCGGGCCTTGATCGTGACCTCTTTTAACTCTCTGGCATTTGCCCTTGGGCCTGTAAGCGGATAATCCTGTTCTTGTTTGGCGTAATTTTTTTGCATCGAACTTAAAACTTCGGTGGGAATTTCCTTTGAGTAACCGCTCAGGGTTTTGGCCTTTATAGCGGGATAATCATGGTCAATTGAAATATTGAGGTCGCTGTTGTTACCCTTCAATGCTTTTACCATTATCGGTGAGTTCTCATTAATATCAAGTCCGATGAATGAAAAGTGACCATTAACGTCTGTTACCGTATCGGCCACAATATGTTGCTTGGGCACAAACAGTGAAACCTTACTTTTGGCAACCGCCTTGCCTGACATGTCTGTTACTATGCCACTTATTGTTAATCCCGATTCTGCGATAAAGGTTGGCCGGCTGGTTGTGTCGATAAGTCGTTTCCACTCCAGTTTTCTAAATCCCTGGGTTAGCATCAGGAGGTCAAGATCAGCGGCTTTTTTCGGGTCCGGGTTTTTGAAGTAATACGCCGGGTTAGCAATATTGCCGTGCAATTCTGACGACAACAGCAATTGACTAAAAATAGATTGTTCGTTACTTTCGTCTACCGGTGCCTCGGTTTCGCTTATTACTGAAGCTGACAGATTGCCCAGCGACGGTTTGCCGTCGCCTGTTTGAGTATTAATTACAAGGCTTACTTTTTGATTAACCGCATAAACAGATTTGTCCAAACGCCCAGTGATTGTCATCTCGTCATTGTTTTTTATAAAAACAACGCGTTCACAAAGTGGTTCGCCGGCATCAGAAAATAAGGTGAGCCTTAAAATACCTGAAGGGAAATTTTTCTTGTCGATTGCGATTTTTGTATTTAAGGCATTGAGATCCACGTTTGCGCGGTAAACAATTTTTTCGCCAATAGTGCCTATAAGGCTATAACTTATCCCGGGGGTATTTGAAATGTAGGTGCTATTGGCTGCTACCGTTGCTTCGATGGCACCAATCGAGCTGCTGCCGACTGCAAGACTAATACCTTTATTTTCGGCCATGGGTAAAGCAACCGTTTGTTTTTGCCGGTCGTGTGTAATAACTGCATGATAGCTTTTACCATGTGCAGGTACAAAAGTAAAGCTACCCATTCCGTTATGCTCTGTTTTTAGTTCGGCAACTTTTTCCTCGCCGTCTGTTACAATTGTACCGGTAATATCTGCGGCGCTGCCATCAGTATTTAATGCTTTAAATGCTACCCGGCAAGAAACATCGCTAACCATTACGCCGCCTTCCGGAAAAAACTGAACATCAATTGGCAAGTTTGGTTTAGTAGATATTTGGGCCGCTGAGTTACCTGTAGACATATCGGCGGTCGAAGTAGCAGGGGGGATGCCACCGATGTTAATGTTTTGATAATAAAAATTACGTTCATCATTGTTACGCATCCAATTGGTATAGGCCCGAACCCGGTAAGTGCCCGGCTCGGTTGTTATCGGGATAGTAAAATCACCATCCGCCATACCATTGTGAAGATGCAGTTTTAGCCGCTGCAATACCGAGTCTTTATTGTTTATTAACTCGGCATAAGCAACATTGCTTACATCGGTCAGTTTATGGTCGGCTGTTACAACGTATGCCTTAAACCAAAGCGTATCGGCTCTTTTAAACCACGATTTATTCAACTGAAGATATATCTTCTCGGTAAAATTATAAGCAGCATGAAATTTAAAACGCGAAACAATATCATCTACTGTAACTCTGTCGGCAATCTTTGAGGAGGCAGCCGGTGATGCGATTATAGGTTGAATTGGTGAAGAAGCAGAGCCGAAGTCGAGCGGCAACATTTCGGCAACCTTTGTCCAACTCCAATAACCTGATACAAGGAAACTTTGCTCCGGAGAAATGACGCCATTTTTGTTAATTGATATCGTATTTGTTAGGGGTTCAATTTTAGAGAGTTGCCCATGCGCGGGGAGTTTTACCGGAGGTTGTAGATATATCCCTGAATTAATGAAGTTTCGAGGCTCATATCCGCCTTTGTAAAAAACAAATATGGCTGTTGTGTCGTCTGTTGTACGTTGGTTATAATCTGCGCGCAGCATAACCGAACCGTTTTTTGTGGCGGTAAATATTGTACCGGCCGACACCGGCGCCATTGCCGGGAGTTTCATACGTACTGCCTTATCAGACAGCGGGTAAATAAGAAACCCATCATGTTCTGTAGTTTGGTTAACTACTGACTTGAAAAAGTGATTGTAGGAACCATTATAGGCCTCGATTCTGTTTCTGTTCCATCTTGTCTCCTGGCTTGCCGAGCCTTTTAACTCTTCGAAATAAGGGTGTCCTGTATAGGAGAAGATGAGGTTTTTTGTATCCAATTTAAAATCATTCAGCAAATAATTGATCCTGTAACCTAAACCTTCGTTTTCGATAATTAGAAATTTATCCGCGCTTACTTCCAAAACTTCGTTTTCTTTTTCGTACCGAAAATTTAGCACCTGCGGGTTTGTAATTTTACATTGATTTGAATTGGTCGATTCGCCGATAAAGTATTTAGTGAACAATTTTAGATGTTCTGCCGCGTTCGGGTCGGTTGCTTTTATAGTAACCGTCTTGAGCATCACGTTGTCTTCCTTTAATACAGCGTTTATAACAACGATTTTTTCGTTAATGGTAAACTTGCTTATGAACGGAAGATATCCAATCATTTTCACCACCAGTTCATAAGTGCCGGGCTCAAGAGATGTAAAAGTGAAAGCCCCGGTGGTGTTGGTGGTTGTGTTACGCTTGGTATTGGTTAAAAATACTATGGCGCCGGGCAGGCCTTCACCTTTTTCATCTGTAATTTTACCTGTAACAGAATAAGTTTTTTGTGCCAGACCGATTATGGATTGCGATAGAAGGAAAAAAATAAATAATAAGGTCAGGTTTAGTTTCTTCATTGCTTAACGATCAGCTTAAAGTATAACCGATTTAATGTTGTATTACAACACACATTGAACAGATTACTGAAAGTTAAGATTAATAAATAACTGAAGCAAGAAAATTAATCTAACATAAATATAACAGGCGGAGGCCCGGGAACTTTGTACTATTTGTTTTTCCCGATCACCTGGTTCGCAAAATCGCAGGTACGCGCGAAAGTATAGCCTTTTGATTGTGCCCATTTAATAAAATCGGTAATCCGATTAACAAACGCATCGCCCGAATTTCGTGTCACATATTTAGGGAACCCAAATTTTTCAGGCTGATCAAGGTCGGTAAATTCCCATGGATGGAAATATAGATTAAGATAGCCGTCCTGAACAAGTGCGCCGGCGCTCATGTTTTTGATCATCCACAATGGCACATTGTGAAAGGTAAGCCAAAATAACGGAAACCTCAAAAATGAAGATACCGACGCGGGAAGTTGCAGTACATCGTGGTCAAAAAACCACGATCGTGGCCGTTTCAGGTTGTTGTACCGGCCCGGTATCCAGGTAGGATTTAGTGATGAGTTGTATAAATAGCCTGCTTTGCTGATTTCTTGCTCATCAACCGGCATCATACGCGCCATTCGGAAGCCTGTTACGGGAGTGTTGGAAATTTCTTCGAGGGTTTTTTTTGACTGTAATAGGTGCTCCGGTTTAAAATCCGAGTGGTAATACCCATGCGAGGCGATCTCGTGCCCCTCATCAACCATTTTTTTAATGATATCCGGACGATGAATAGCGTAGTTTGCGGTGCAAAAAAATGTCACCTTTACGTTGTTTTCGCGCAGCAGGTCAAGGATTTTGTTCGTACCAACTGTCGAAATAGAGAGTTGCTCTTCAAACGACAATGTTTTTCCGTATTCAAACGGCATATCAAATTCCTCTACATCAAACCCTAATATAATCATTCTTCATTACGTGCAGGTTGGTAGATCGGATGATATAGTTAGGACGGTGTTTGGTTTGCAGGAATATCTTGCCCAGGTACATGCCTATAATGCCCAATACCAATAACTGTATACCGCCAAAAAATGATATGGTTGCGATGAGCGATGCCCACCCCGAAACTGCATCATATCCGGCAAAATAGCTTATGGCAATATAAGGGATATACAGCAGGGAGGCTAAGGAGAAAAATAGCCCCAAGCCTGTTGCAATATATAGCGGCCTTACGCTAAATGCCATGATACTGCCAATTGCCAATTTGGCAAGGTTTACAAATGAATAGCTTGCTTCGCCGGTATGGCGTTTTGCCGGTGTATAAGGGATGCCCTGTTGCAAAAAGCCAACCCATTTTACCATGCCTCTGAAAAATATTTCGTATTCGTCAATTTTCCTGAGTTCGGTCACCACCTTTCTGTCAAGCAGCCTGAAATCAGAAATGCCGTTTTCGAGCGTGATGTCTGATAAAGCGTTGATGCCTCTATAAAATAGTTTTGAAGCTGCTTTCTGGTATGCACTAACATGCGGATTTGAATCCTCACGGTAGGTATAAACAATATCAAAACCTTGTTCCCAATACTTAAGCATTTGAGGTAACAGGTGCGGCGGGTGCTGAAGATCGGCATCCATGGTGATCACGGCGTCGCCTTGCGCCAGGTCTATGCCTGATTTTAGCGCATAATCTTTACCGAAGTTTTTCGAAAGCTCAACGTAGTATACGTTGCTGTGTATTTCTGCCTGTACCTTAATTTCGTTCAGGGTGTTGTCTTTACTGCCATCGTCCACCAAAATCAACTCAAAATCATACTTGGTTGAATTTAATGTCTTCACAAGCTCAGCTATCAAAAAACTGATGTTCTTCTCTTCGTTAAAAGCAGGAATTACTATGGTTAGTTTTTTCTTCATGCTGTTGCTACGTTAGTATCCGTTAGATCAAACTTTCGGAATAATGTTTCATAAATAATTTTTATCCAAATAATAAAACATGGTAAGGCTTTTAGCGCGTAGGGTTCGACATAATTTACCCTTAAATAACGCGGAAACAGGTCTGAGGGCGATAAACTGGTTAATATGAATGCAAATATTATCAGGAAAATATCCAATGCCGAAACCGGTTTTTCGGTATTAATAAACCAAATGGCAACGCCCGTAAATGCAATGATATAAGTTGGCGATTCTGATCCGGTGCTAAAGATAACCGGGAAAATTAACGTTGAAGCAACAATAAGTAATTGGTAGTTTACATTGCCGAAAAATTTTATACGGATATATGATAAAGCAAACAATATCATACCGGGTATCAGTACAACTGTATTTACAATACCAGGATAGATCATTTTACGGATCATGCCCATAACCGACACATCTTCGCGGGTGGATATGATGTTCATATCGTTCTTATGAAGCAGATCGGCGTACCAGTCTTTGTAGGTTTGAATAATAAATGATGGCGACGATATAACCATAGGTAATATAAATAATACCACAGACCAAAAAATCATGCCAGCTATCAATTTGAGTTTGTTCTCTGAAAAGAAAAAGAATGCTAAACCTACTATGCCATAGAGCTTTATGAATGTACCAAGGGCAATGGTGAGCGCCGCCCAGAAGTCTTTTTTATTGCGGATAAAAACATAGCTCAATATTAAAAGCGCGGTAATTAGGGGATTTATTTGCACATTGGCCGCAGACGTCATCAGCTCATGTGCGCATAGCAGCAGGACAACCAGCCACTGGTTTTCTTTAACAGGTAATAATTGTATAGCTTTTAATAATATCCAGGCGTTAAACATCACCCATAATACTACGCCAAGGGCATCAGGCATTAACGCAAATGGCGCTATGATCAATGCGAAGATCGGTCCGTAATGATTAAGGTCAAAATAATGCTCGGGCTGGTGCAGGTAAAGATTATGCTGGTTAATTACATTTATAAAATTGTATTTATAAACAAAATAGTTATTGTGGATGTGACTGTGGCCAAGCACAACACTTTTACCCACAGCAAAAAGGCTGAGTCCAAACCATAAGAAATATACAAATGGTTTACTCTTTATATACTCAACAACTCTATACACCAATTAGGGTTAATGTAATTTTCCAGTTACAAATATAAACGTTAATCTAACATTAGAATAGCATTAGAAAAATTTAAATTAATTTAACATTTGCCCTGAAAGCGAGCAAAAATACGCCTTATATAATAAAAAAGGCCCTTTTGAGGCCCATTTTACTATATAAAAACTATTTGTAGAAAAAATTATGACGCAAGCGTTACATCGCTCAATTGGTCGGCAAATGCTATAAAGGCATTGTTGTTTGCAATTCGTGTTTGGTTACTGATGATGCTTTGCAGGTTTACACGGCCGATAACATATTTGTAACCATCAGAATAGTAACGTTCATGGATATGAATAAAATCCAGCGCGTTCACCAGTTCGTCATCTTCATAACGCAGGTATACGTTTAACTCGATATTATTTGTAAAGGCAAGGCCCTTACTTTCTTTAGCTTTTTTGTACTCATATTGATAGTCATAACGCAAAGCTGCAATATCAGACAATACAGCCGAACCAGTTGGGTGTCCGCCCGCTCCTTTACCAAAAAAGAATTGCTGATCAGCAAAGGCGGCCTGCACAATTACACCATTGTATTCGTATTCGACGTTGTATAAAAACTCCTTCTCGTTAACCAGTTTAGGCATAACAAACAGGGTAACATGCCCTCTGTCCAATTCTTTAGCAACCGGAACCAGTTTTATTTTCAGGTTTTTTTCACGGGCATATTGCAAATCTGTGGCAGCCAGGGTTTGAATACCTATGTTTAGCACATCCGGGTGTTGAACCACCACGCCGTAAGCATGAGCTGCGGCAATAATCAATTTAAATTTGGCATCAAATCCGCCCACATCCATGGTTGGGTCGGTTTCGGCAAAACCAAGGTCTTGAGCTTGTTTAAGCGCAGAACCATAGTCAAGACCTTCTAAAAAGCCCTTCGACAAAATGTAGTTTGATGAACCGTTGAAGATACCGCTTATAGAGTGCAGTAACTCGTTATCATAGTATTCTTCCAGGTTACGTATGATAGGAATACTACCGCAAACGGCGCCTTCATATAATAACGATGTGCCGTGTTTGTGTTGTAAAGCGATCAGCTCTTCAAGGTGAAGGGCAATCATCTTTTTACTGGCAGAGACTACGTTTTTGCCTGTGCTCAGTGCGCGCGAAACGATCTCGAAAGCCGCTTCGGTATCATTTATCAACTCAACTATCGTATTTATTTCGGGATTGTTCAATAACTCGTCCCTGTCTGTAGTGAACAGGTGTTCGGGTAGCGTACGTTCCTTGTCTTTATTTTTTATGGCGATTTTAACGATCTCGAGGTTTAGATTTTTAGTTCTGATGATATCATATAATCCCTGGCCCACAACGCCAAAGCCAAATAACCCTATAGTTAGTTTTTTACTCATTATGCAATTTGTTGTAATTGGATGATTTTACCCTTTAAATCCGTTTTTAAAAATGATTTGATGATTTTGGTTAATGCTTCTGTTTCAATTAAAAAGCCATCATGGCCGTAAAACGACCCAAATTCGGCAAATGCCGATTGAGGAATATGTTGAAATAGGTATTGTTGCTCTTCAAGCGGGAACAGTACGTCTGATTGTATACCGATAACCAGCGTGCGCGCCTTAATTAAACTTAACGCTTTCTCAACGCCGCCACGATTACGGCCCACATTGTGCGAGTCCATAGCTTTGCTTAAATACCAATAACTGTAGGCATTAAACCGGTTCACCAATTTATCGCCCTGATAGCTTTGATAGCTTGATGCGCGGAAGTTATCGGTATTGTTGTCTGTTTCTTCCTGCTGGCTGATGTTATAAGCTTTGTAGCTGCGGTAGGAGAGCAGGGCAATACTACGTGCGGCTTTTAGACCTGCGGCGCCACCATCGGGTGTATTGTTATGAAATGTCCTATCTGCTGCAATTGCCAAACGTTGCGACTCGTTAAACGCTATTCCCCAAGGCGAGTGTTTTGCGTTGCCTGCAATTAATATAAGATTGCGGATAAAGTCGGGTTCTGTTATTCCCCATTCCGTAGCTTGCTGGCTGCCCAATGATCCGCCTATCAATACATCTATTTTAGTAACACCCAAATGTGCAGCCAATAACTGGTGCGCCCTTACCATATCACGAATGGTAACCTGCGGAAATGTTAAATAATAAGGTTTGCCGGTTGCGGGATTTATGCTGAGCGGATTTGTAGTACCATAGGCAGACCCTAACACATTGGCGCAAACAATAAAATATTCTTCAGGGTTAAAAAAGTAACCCGAGCCCACAAGGCCTTTCCACCAGTCGGCCACGTCTGAATTTGCAGTAAGCGCATGGCACACCCAAATAACATTGTCCCTGGCATGATTTAAGCGGCCGTAGGTATGAAAACCGATCTCCAGTTCGGGCAGCTTTTCGCCCGATTCAAGTTCAAAAGGTTGGGTGTATTTAAATATTTTTTTATTCATTATGATTAATTAACGTAGCGACGATTATAACTGCCGCTACTATGCTGCTTGTTTAAACCAGATTGGCAGCAAGCTTTTCTATTTTATCAAAGGCTTGCGTAAAATCGGCTTTGATGTCATCTATATGCTCAATTCCTACAGCAACGCGCAATGAGTTGGGCAGTACACCAGCTGCAAGTTGCTCTTCGTCTGATAATTGTTGATGGGTAGTTGCCGAGGGCTGAATGATCAGCGTTTTAGCGTCGCCAACATTGGCCAGGTGGCTTACCAGGCTCAGGTTGTCAATGAAATTCGCGGCGTTTTGTCTGTCTCCTTTTAATTCAAATGAAAGCACAGCTCCAAATCCGTTTTTAAGGTATTTTTTTGCCAATTCATTATGCGGCGACGATGCCAACCCCGGATAGTTTACACTGGCTACCTGAGGATGTTGATCCAGCCACTTTGCTAATTCCAATGCATTGTCAACATGGCGTTGTACACGTAATGAAAGTGTTTCTAAACCTTGCAGCAAAAGCCAGGAGTTAAAAGGAGATTGTGAAGGGCCGAAATCACGCAGACCTTCAACACGCGCTCTTATAATAAATTGGATATTACCAAATGGGCCGCCAATGCCAAATACATCGGCAAAAACCAATCCATGATAGCCTTCGGATGGTTCTGTAAACTGCGGATATTTACCGTTACCCCAGTTGTAATTGCCACCGTCAACTATTACGCCACCAATGCTGGTTCCATGGCCGCCTATCCATTTAGTAGCTGATTGTACAACCACGTGTGCACCATGTTCTAACGGGCGAAACAAATATCCTGCGGCACCAAAAGTGTTATCAACAATTAACGGCAGATCATATTTTTTTGCAACAGCTGCAACCTTGTCAAAATCGGGTATGTTAAATCCGGGGTTGCCTATCGTCTCAACATAGATCGCTTTGGTTTTGTCATCAATCAGTTGTTCAATACTCTCCGCGTGATCATCTTTTGCAAAACGAGCTTCAATGCCTATCCGTTTAAACGCTACTTTAAACTGGTTGTAAGTACCGCCGTATACAAAGGGACTGGAAACAAAATTATCGCCTACCTGCAAAATGTTGTTCAGCGCTAAAAATTGTGCCGACTGCCCTGACGAGGTTGCTAATGCTGCCACGCCACCTTCTAATGCGGCTACCCGTTTTTCAAAAACGTCCGTTGTGGGATTCATTAGTCGGGTATAAATGAAACCAAATTCTTTCAGTGCAAATAAATTTGCACCGTGTTCGGCATTTTTAAATACATATGACGTTGTTTGATGAAGCGGAACCGCTCTTGAACCGGTAGCGTCAATTTCTTGCCCTGCATGCAGTTGCAGTGTTTCAAATTTTAAGTTTTCGGTAGCCATAATGTTCTGTTTTAATGTTTTAAGTGGTTGATTTAATTTGCGAGATAATGGAGCCGGGTTTATACTTGTCCATTGACAGTTCGCAGGTTTTCCCTAATAGAAGAAAAGAGGAACTTGGGTCGGATTAAATGCAGCAGCAACACATACAGCTTAAGTTAAAGCCATAAATTGTAGCCGACAATTTAAACGTTGACGGGGTAGAGGGAATGAAGTTTTGTAAATTTTCCATATTTATAAATTTATATTTCCCGGGATATTTACCGGGGCAGGAATTGGCACCTTCTTCAAAATTGAAGGGTTGCCAGCGGGTAATTGAGCCTGATCTCTCGCCGCTTCTTTATAAATCAAATACGCTGTCTGCGAAGTTTGATCGATTGGTATCGCTACCAAATAATGTTTCAAAGGTAACAGGTAATGGGTTAATACTCCAAATTTAATTTCATTTTTTGCCTTTTTTTAAAATAAGGTGCGTTAAGCGTAGTTGCCAGGCTGTAACAATGGGATGAAATATCTTATGCAACATAAAGTTAATAGCCAATAAATTTCCGTTCGCTATCAAATGAATTTTGTTTAACTTGCAATCGATTGCGTAAACCAAAAATGAAAAAAGCCTTTTTTTTAGTATTTATTCTATCAATATCGACCTATGCTATAATTTACGCGCAGCATCACGCTGTAAACGGCCATAAAACAAATATTAACTGGCAATCGGCTATAGTTAAGATAGAAAGTATACAGCAACGCTATAATGTTGAGCAGGCAGATGTGTTACTGCATAAGCAAATTGATACGATAAAAGGATTATCGCAGCACGATAAATTTGAGCGCCAGGGCGAACTTCTGACTATAAGGGATACCATTAGAGGTACAGGTATTTTAATATCATCCGGTAACGGTATTTACCTTGTAACCGCAAAACACATAGTAAAAGCTACCGAAAATAGCGGCAACGAGGCTGAAAGTATAAATGATCTGATCAGCATTAAAGCCTATGCAGGTAAACTTATTTCAAATAATATCCCGTTAATGAATCTTTCTGCGCCATCAACATCGCTTAGGCCATTCGTTTTTTCATCAGATGCGGAAGACATTGCTGTTATATCGCTCCAAAAAAAAAGTTATAAAGCTATTGTTGCTTATTTAAAACAGATAGGGTGCAAAGCCGTGTTAACGCAAATAATAGGCGAAGCCAAGAATAATGACAAAGTTTCTGTAGTCGGTTTTCCGGCGCTACCGGATGCATCAGTAAATAATATAACAACAACTGAAGGCGCTATTGAAACAACAACTGCAACCGGTTTTAAAGTGCAAGTGCCTGTTTATCCGGGTAATAGCGGCAGCCCGGTTATTCAGAATGAAAAACTGATAGGCATTTTAAGTTTCCAGTCAGGTATTAACAACAATATTGACGCAGCCTTGCATCCTTACCAAAAAGCAAACTCGGCAATGGCCACTAAATCGGCCTTGATTTTACAGTTGCTCAAACAATTGCAGGCTAACGAAAAACGGATTGGCTTTAATAATTAACTATCCAAGCGCATTAGCCATATCCTCGATCAAATCATCAATATGCTCTAAGCCAACCGATACCCGTAATAAATTAAACGGGGTTTTGGTGTCGGGGCCTTCAACAGATGCCCGGTGCTCAATCAGGCTTTCAACACCGCCCAAACTGGTAGCTTGAGTAAAATATTTTACACGGTTCACAACCCGCCGTGCTTCAGCTTCGCCGCCTTTCACGCAAAATGAAAACACGCCGCCAAAGCCTGTCATTTGCGCTGTGGCTATTTCATGCTGCGGGTGCGAGGGCAGGCCCGGGTACATCACCTGTTCGACTTTGGGGTTTGCCTCTAAATATTCGGCCAATAATTGGGCGTTATATAAATGACCGCGCATACGATAAGGAAGCGTTTTAATACTCCGTACCAGCATATAGCAATCAAATGGAGATGGAATTGCACCGCCCATTTCCTGTACTTGGCGTATCTTTGCCCACCATTCGTCTTTTTTGGCAGTGATCAATACGCCACCCATTAAATCGCTATGGCCACCAAAATATTTGGTTGACGAATGCATCACCATATCGGCGCCAAGGGCCAACGGCTGTTGGCAAATGGGGGTAGCAAAGGTGTTATCGCAAACAACTTTAATGCCGCGTTCCCTGGCTATCGCTACAATCTTTTTAACGTCGGTTATCTTCAGTAACGGGTTGGATGGCGTTTCTATCCAGATTAACCCGGTATTTGATTTGATATGCGCATGTAACACATCGCTATCGTTAACATTGATAAAATCAAACTCCAGGATACCGGCAAACAGGGCTTTCAATTGGTTGCGTAAACCATGGTACATATCGTCTGGGGCAATAATATGCGTACCAGGTTTTAAGGTTTGAAACACCGACATGCCTGCAGCATTACCTGATGAAAAGCAGGCCGCATCGGCACCGCCTTCCAACTGCGCCATCACATACTCTAACGAGGTAC
>Ga0209026_1000984_pt1 | contig 14223 bp, 16 predicted proteins | sample AraplaCL_Col_mCL_FD_184262 | JGI IMG/M metagenome (GOLD analysis project Ga0209026, IMG submission 184262) | Arabidopsis root microbial communities from the University of North Carolina, USA - plate scrape CL_Col_mCL (SPAdes) (version 2) | ecosystem: Host-associated > Plants > Roots >... | reverse complement strand
TGGACGCCGCCCTCGCCGAAGGCTGAGGGTCAGGCCCGGCGCAGGCGCGGGTCGAGCGCCAGGTAGAGCACGCCGGTGATGGCGGCGACGTCCAGCAAGTAGAGATAGCGGTAGTCGCAGGCCAGCGAGATCGCAAAGAAGCTGGCCGTGAAGCCCAGCGCCCCCGCCATCAGGCCGGCCATCGGCAGATCCGCCGGGTCGCGCCGTACCAGCAGCACGATCCCCACCGCCAGCGCCACCAGGCCGAAGGCCAGGTGGGACATCGCCGGCGTTCCCATGAACCAGGTCGCATAGTTGTAGAGCCGCTGGTCCCCGCGGCTCCAGCGCCGCGGCATCTTGAGAGCGACCAGCGCCTCGGGCGGGCCGTCGACGCCCACGCTGAGCGGCAGGCAGCGATCGATCACCGGCGTGCCGATGACCTGCTGAAACGCCAGGGCGCGCGCTTCGAGATAGACGCCGGTGTCCTCGGTGACGAGTTCGAGCCATTCCTCGCGGATGATCTCGTCGGGAACTTGGCGCAACAGGTCGGCCAGATCCGGGTCGAGCCCCAGCGTATCGACCCGCTCGGGCGAATAGATCCGGCCCGCCTGGCCGCGCAGATAGGCGCCCGCGACCGACGAAGCGCGGTCGATGTGCGGCGTCGGCCGGTCGGGGTCGATCGCCGAGGCCGCCACCAGGTCGTAGGTCTGCAGGATCCGCACGCCCTTGGCGCCCGCGTCGTCGGGGCGGCCCATGCCCTGGGGCTGCGCGACGGCGCTCAGGATGAAGGTGAGGAGCGCCACCGCGGCGAGCCAGCCCACCGCGACAGCGCTGCTGCGCCACCAGCCGCGCACGCCCGAGCGGGCCCAGGCGAAGGCCAGGGCCGCCGGCAGGGCCAGCAGCAGCCCGTTCTGGCGCAGCAGTCCGGCGACGGCGAACAGGCCGGCGGCCGCCACAAGACTGATCCACGGCGTGGACCGGGCCGGGTCGCGCACGCCGAACGCCAGCAGGGCGAACCCCGCCACGGCGCAGACGGCGAACTGGACGTCTTTCCAGACGATGCCCGGGTAGATGATCACCTGCGGCAGGGCCACCAGCGCCAGGGCGGCGATGGGCGCCAGCCAGCTGGTCCGCTGGCGAACCGACGGCAGCAGCGCCCAGGCCCCGAACAGCAGACCGCCAGCCAGTCCCACCGCCAGGGCGGTGCCGGTGTGGATCCGATCCAGCACGCCAAGCAGCCACCCGAAGAAGGCCGGGTTCCAGGTCGTCCGTACGCCGAACCGCCCCTCGTGCAGGGCCAGAACCGAATCGACCGTGAGGTGCCCCGGCAGGTTCAGCCGCAGCATCAGCAGCAGCGCGCCCAGCAGGATCAGCCGGAGCGTCCAGCGCGCGGCCACGCCCGGAGCTTGAATGCGCTGGCTCAAACCGGTCGCACCACGAGGAAGAGCCCGCCGATCATTAGCGCGTAGCCGAAGGCCATGGTCCACGAGACCTGTTCCTTGAACACCAGCACCGCGGCGATGGGAACCAGGCACGCGCCGACCAGCGAAAACGCATAGGCCAGCGACAGCGGCACGCGGGTCAGGACGTAGAACCAGAGCAGCGACGTCAGCGCATACCAGGCGAAGGCGCCCATCAGCGGATAGTTGTGCAGCACCCGGATGAGGAAGGGGCCGCTGAGCTGCTGGTTATAGTTCGCGCCCCATTTGAACAGGATCTGGCCCAGCGGCAGGGCCACCGCGAAGACGCCGCACAGCGCCATGTCCTTGGGATTCACGACTGCGTCTCCTCGGTCTCGAGTTCGCGCAGGACGTTCAGGTAGGGGTGGATCGGCCGGTTCGGCACGTTGAGGACGTCGAAGTTCATCGCCTGGAGCAGGAACTGGACACCCAGGATCACGGGCAGGGCGGCTAGCATGACGACGCCAGCCGACGCCGCCTGCCCGGGCACCCGGTTCATCAGGTAGCTCAGCGCATAGGCCACGCCGAACAGCGAGAACAGCAGGCCGAACAACAGCTCAATGCTGGCGGCGTTGAAATCGCGCACGAAGTACTGGCCCACCACCCGCTGGGTGAAGTTGCGCAGGTGCTTCAGGGCGAACGGCCCGACGATGGCCCCGATGCGGATGTTCGACACCTCGTCGGCGTAGCGAGCGGGCATCGGCACGTCGCGCACCACGGCTCTCAGCGTCCCCAGGTGATAGAGCAGGTCCGTCTCGAAGAAGAAGCGCTTGGAGATCCGCTTCTCCATCACCAGCCGCGCGACATTGGCCTCCAGCGCCGTGTAGCCGTTGGTGGGGTCGAAGATGTTCCAGTAGCCGGTCGAGACCTTGGCCGCGAAGCTCAGGGCCGCGTTCCCCAGCACCCGCACCGTCGGCATGGTCGTCAGGTGACTGATCGAGGTGAAGCGGTTGCCCTTGGCGTAGTCCGCTTCGCCCAGGAGGATCGGCGCCACCAGTTGGGCCGCGTAGCCCAGGTCCATCTGGTCGTCGCCGTCGACCTTGACCAGCACCCGGGCGCCCAGCCGCGCCGCCTCGGCATAGCCGGCCAGCATGGCGCCGCCGACGCCCTGGTTCTTGGCCAGGCGCACGACCACGACCCGCGGATCGGTGTTGTTGGCCTCGATGAAGTCGCCCGACTTGTCCGGGCAGGCGTCGTCCACGCAGACGATGCCCTCGAACCAGGCGGGCGTGCGCTTGATCACCCGCAGGATGTGGCCGGTCACCTTGTAGCAGGGCACGACCAGCCAGACCCCAGCGCCCTCCAGCGACAGGGCGGGGCCCGAGGGATCGCGGATCGGGCGGTCGGCGGGCGGAGCGGTGATGGCGCGGGACACGCCCGGGGGCTAACACGGAAGCGCGCGGACTGGCAAAGGGGCTGCGGCCGGCGCTGTTCCTTGCGCCCGCCAAGGCCGGCTGATACCTCCGCGCCTTCTTTCGGGAGAGGCCATTTGCAGACCGCCACCCACATGCTGCGGACGGGCCAGCGCGGCGCGGGCTTTCAGTTCCGGATGGCGGTGCGCGACCTGACCGGCTCCTTCGGCCGGATCGGCCTGTCCTGGTCGCTGGCCTGGCACGACGTGGCCTCCCGCTACCGGGGTTCGGTGCTGGGGCCGTTCTGGATCACGCTCTCGATGGGCCTGATGGTGCTGGGGATCGGCGTTCTCTACGCCAGCCTCTTCAAGCTGTCCCTCAACGAGTTCCTGCCGTACGTGGCCCTGGGCATCGTGTTCTTCGGCGTGATGACCGGCACGATCAACGAGGGCTGCGATACCTTCGTCCTGGCGTCGGGCATGCTGTCCCAGACCAGTCTGCCCATGCTGACCTTCGTCTGGCGCACGGTGTTCCGGAACCTGATCAACCTGGGTCACCACCTGGTGATCGTGGTCGGCATGCTGATCTTCTACGGCCAGTGGAAGGTCGCGAACGTCCCCTTGGCCTTGCTCGGCGTCATCTTGATGGTGCTGAACGCCAGCTGGCTCTCGCTGCTGGCCGCCGTCGCCTCGGCCCGCTATCGCGACATCCCGCAAATCATCGTCTCGGTGATGCAGTTCGCCATGTTCATGACGCCGGTGTTCTGGCTGCCCGACCGGTTTGGCAAGCACCAGATCTTCCTGGACCTCAACCCGTTCTATCACCTGCTGCAGTCGGTCCGCGCGCCGCTGCTGGGCCAGACGGTCGAGGTGCACAGCTACGTCTTCCTGGTGGCAATGGCCGTGATCGGCTGGCTGGTCACCTTCGCGATCTTCGCCAACACCCGCCGCCGCCTGGTGCACTACCTGTGACCGCCGCCTCGATCACCTGCACCGACCTGACCATTCGATTCCCGGTCTATGGGGCGGACGCCAAGTCGCTGAAGAAGGCCCTCGCCAGGGCTGTCGCTGTCGGCGGCGCGCTGGGCCGCCATGCGGGCGTCACCGACGTGACCGCCCTGTCGAACGTGAACCTGAGCCTCAAGGCCGGCGACCGGCTGGGCCTGATCGGCCACAATGGCTCGGGCAAGACGACGCTGCTGCGCGCGCTCTCCGGCGCCTATGAGCCCGACGAAGGCTCGATCGAGGTCAACGGCCGCATCGCCCCGCTACTGGACCTCGGCCTGGGGATCGACCCGTCGGCGACGGGCTACGAGAACATCCGCTTGCGCTGCCGCATCGCCGGCCTGTCGTCGAAGGAGATCGACGCGCGGATGGACGAAATCGCCGAGTTCACGGGCTTGGGGCCGTTCCTCGCCATGCCGGTGAAGACCTATTCGGCCGGGATGAAGGGCCGCGTGGCCTTCGCCGCCGCCACCGCGGTGGAATGCGACGTCCTGCTGATGGACGAATGGATCGCCGTCGGCGACGCCGAATTCCAGCAGATCGCCCACAAGCGCCTGCTGAAGCTGGTCGAACGCGCCGGCATCCTGGTTCTGGCGACCCACGAAGCGCCGCTGCTCAAGCTGTACTGCAACAAGGTGATGCGGATGGACGGCGGCGTGGCCTCCGAGATCGTCGACATCCGCAAGCTGGACGACCTGCTGGCCAGCTGAGCCTTAGCATCCATCGCCGAGCGCCGGCGTTCCCGCAGCCCCATCCAAGGAGGCTGCGATGAGCGTGTTCGGCGATATCCTGTCCAAGATCTTCCACCACCCGCAGGCAAAGGCCACGCCAGCTCCTACGCCGCGGGCCACGCCAGCCCCGGCAGCAGCCTCACCTGCTCCAGCCGCAACGCCGGTGGCCGAGGCGCCGCAGGTGGATGTCGCCGCAGTGCTGGAGGTGATGGCGAAGGATAGCGGCCAGCCGCTCAACTGGCGCACGTCGATCGTCGACCTGCTGAAGTTGCTGTCGATCGATTCCAGCCTGACCAACCGCAAGGCGCTGGCCGGCGAGCTCGGCTACACGGGCGACACCGATGACAGCGCCGCGATGAACATCTGGCTGCACAAGGCGGTCATGCAGAAGCTCGCCGCGAACGGCGGGATCGTGCCCGACGAGCTGCGGTAGAGGACAAGGGTGCGGCGGATCGATCCGCCGCACCCGGTCATCTCACTTGTCGGGACTGGTCATCGGCGCGCCATCGCGGCGCGGCGGGCCCTTGCACGCGCCGGCCCGAGCCTGGGCCACGTAGAACAGCGCCCGGTCTGCGGCGAAGCGGGCGTGGGCGGCGATCGGGCTGCTGGGCTCGCCGGTGAGCAAGCTCAGCCCCTCCTGCGCCTGGTCCTGCGCCGTTGCGGCCGCACTGAGGCTCTGCTGGTTCCAGCGGGTCAGCGGCGCGGTGCAGGCCGCGACGGCGGCGTCGGCCACCGCGCCCGCATCGTCCGGCCCTGCCGCCAGGGTGTAGCCCCAGCGGTGCAGGCAATCCTCGAGGACCGCTGCGCCGTCCGTCGCCGCGGGCTGGGCCGCAGCTTCCGGGAAGGGTTTGCAGACGCCGGCCACGGGCCTGCGCTCGCCGCCCGAGCAGGCCACAAGGCCCGCGCAGGCGGCGGTCACGATCAGGATATTCCGCATGGGCTTAGCGGCAGACCCGCGTGGGCTGATACACGCGCTGGCCGTAGGCGTCGTAGTAGGCGCGCGTCTCCATCCGGCAGGACTCCGCATAGCGCGGGCGCTCATAAGACGCGCGGTCGTAGCTGCGCGCGCGTTGGGCGCTGCGGCTGGAGTAGGTCTTGTTCCGGCACTTGCTGACCTGGTTGCCCACCAGGCCGCCCGCGGCGCCGCCGATCAGGGCGCCCTCAGTCCGGTCGCCGCGCCCAGCGACGGTGCTGCCCAGCAGGGCTCCGCCCAGGGCGCCGATGACGGTGCCGTTGGTGCGCTTCTGACAGGCCGCCTGCGAGGCGGCGGGAACGGCGGCCACTGCAATGGCCAGGCCGGCGATCATGGCGATCGTCCGCATGGTGCTTTCTCCTCATCCGTGAGCCATTCCCTCGATCGGCTCAGGGGCAGGAAACGCCGCGCCGCCCGGTTGGATGCGTCGCAAACGTCTGCAAGCCGACAAACCGCGGCATTCCGGCCACACCCTTGATCGGATCGCGGTCGTGGACGCCGATGTCCTGCCCACGGCGCGGGCATCCGCCGCCGGGCAGAAACCGCGTGTTGCTTCTGTCCAAAGACCCGGCAAAGGTTCAAGAAGGTCCGGATTCGAGTTCACGCGGAGGCGTCGGAGCGCATGAAACTGATCATCGCGGTCATCAAGCCCAGCCGCCTGGACGCCGTCCTTGACGCGGTCACCGAGGCCGGCGCCTCGGGCCTCACCGTCACCGAGGTGCGCGGCTATGGCCGCCAGCGGGGCAAGACCGAGGTCTATCGCGGCGCCGAATACGAGGTGAAGCTGCTGCCGAAGGTGAAGCTGGAGATCGCCGTGCCCTCGGATATCGTCGAGCCGGTGATCGAGGCGATCCAGCAGTCGGCGAACACCAACAAGATCGGCGACGGCAAGATCTTCGTCCTCGACCTGGAGCGGGCCCTGCGCATCCGCACCGGCGAGCAGGACGCGTCGGCGATCACCGGCTGATCGCCAACCTTCGAGGGCCTCGCATGAGGGCCACGCCGCTCGTCGCCCTTCTTCTGGCTGTGGCCGCGCCCGCCGCGGCGGCCGATCTCACGCCGGCCCAGGCCGTCGACGCCTTGGTTCGCAACGTCTGCTTCAGCCGGATCTGGTGGGGCGATCCCTATGCGCGCCTCGGCCAGACGGTGACCGTGGACCTGCGCGTCGACGGCCGGACCGCCTACCTCTGGAGCGAGGACATCCGCGCCATCCCGCGTGTGCGCCGCTGGGCCGACAGCTATGTCGTCACCAGCCGCACGGGCGGTGCGGTCGTCACCCAGCGGTCGGGCTACAACATCGAACTGCTGCGCGGCGAGCCGGCCTATGAGCGCGAGCGTCGCCGCATCTACGCCGCCCAGACCCAGCGGTTGCGCGTAGACCTGCCCGCCGCGTGCCAGCCGCGGTTCGACGCCGACACGCCGACCAAGACCGAGATGAAGGCGGTCGTAGCCGGCAGCCTGTCGACCGCCCTCGCCACCTGGGGCCGCCGCCCGCCCCGCGGCGGCGTGCGGATGACGATCGCCAACTTCAATCCGGACTATCCGGAGACCTTCGCCTGGCGGCAGGACACCGGCGAGGTGCTGCGCATCGGCCTGATCTCCGGCGACCCGACCAGCTACACCGGCGGGACCGCCAAGCACTACGTCGTCACCCCCGTCGCCCCCGGCCCCGTCGCCATCCAGCTGCGCCGCCTCATTCAGCGCTACGGCGAGACGAAGGTGATGGCGGGACGGTGAGGCCCTTCCCTCGCCTCAATGGGGAGGGAAAGGATCAGCGCTTCCGACGCGCCTTCTTCACCGGAGCCTCGGCCTTCGGCAGCTCAACCTCGCCGAAGAGGTTCTGCTGAGGCATGGCGGCGGGGGCGGTCTGGGGTTCAGTCTTCCGGCTGAGCAGGAAGAGGGCCGTCTCGGCGCGCCAGTTCTCGAGCGGCTGGCGCGGATCTATCGGGCGAGCTGGTTTGCCCTCGGCCAGGGCCGCGCACGCGTCGATGCGCAGTTCCAGCTGGTCGCAGAGCGCCACGAAGTCGCGCAGCGTGCAGAGGTGGATGTTCGGCGTCGACCACCAGGGATCCGGCAAGGCGCCGGTCTCGGGCATCCGACCACGCGACAGCAACGCCCAGCGCACCTTCCAATGGCCAAAGTTCGGGAGCGAAACCACCGCCTGGTCGGCGATGCGCAGCAGTTCGGACAGCACGTGCTTGGGCTCGCGCATCTGCTGCAGGGTCTTGGAGAGGATCGCGTAGTCGAAAGCCCGGGTCGGGAAGTGGTCCAGGTCGCGGTCGCCGTCGCCCTGCACCACGGCCAGGCCGCGGGCCAGACAGGCGGCGACACCCTCGGGGCTGATCTCCAGCCCCTGGCCATCGACCGTCTTCTCGCGGGTCAGCAACTCCAGCAGCTCGCCGTCCTCGCAGCCGATGTCCAGCACGCGCGCGTTGGGTCGCACGAGCTTCAGGATCTCGGCGAAGTCCTCGCGGATCGCGCTCAAGCCAGGCCCCGCGCCATGGATTGAGCCGCCAGGAAGCCGCGCAGGGTCTGGTCCAGCAGCGGCTCGTCCAGGAAGAAGGCGTCGTGGCCCTTGTCGGTCTGGATCTCGGCGAAGCTGGCCCGGCAGCCGGCGCCGTTCAGGGCGCGCACGACGTCGCGGCTCTCGGGCGTGGGGTACAGCCAGTCTGACGAGAAGCTCAGCACGCAGAACTTCACGTGCCGTGCCTTGATGAAGGCCTCGGCCAGCACCCCGCCGTGCGTCGCCGCCAGGTCGAAGTAGTCCAGCGCCCGCGTGATGTAGAGGTAGCTGTTCGCATCGAAGCGATCGACAAAGCTGGCGCCCTGGTGGCGCAGGTAGCTCTCCACCTGGAAGTCGGCGTCGAAGCCCCACGACAGGCCATCGCGCTGCAGCTCCCGGCCGAACTTCCGCTGGAGCGCCGCCTCGGACAGGTAGGTGATGTGCGCGGCCATGCGCGCGACGGCCAGCCCCTTCTCCGGCCGCACCCCGGCGGCGAGGTAGGCACCCTGATGCCAGTTGGGATCGGCCATGATCGCCTGGCGACCCACCTCGTGGAACGCGATGTTCTGGGCGGAGTGGCGCGCGGCCGCGGCGATCACCACCGCAGAGAACAGCTTCTCAGGGTAGTCCGCCGCCCACTGCAGCACCTGCATCCCGCCCATCGAACCGCCGATGGCCGCGAACAGGGTCTCGATCCCCATGGCCTCGATCAGCATCGCCTGGGCGCGCACCATGTCGCCGATGGTGATGACCGGGAAGGTCAGGCCGTAGGGCGCCTTGGTGGCCGGGTCAATCGAAGCCGGCCCCGTGCTGCCCATGCAGCCGCCAACCACGTTCGTGCAGATGATGAAGTAGCGCTCGGGGTCCAGGAACAGGCCAGGGCCGACGAAGCGGTCCCACCAGCCCGGCTTGCCGGTCACCGGATGGGTCGAGGCCAGGTGCTGGTCGCCGGTCAGGGCGTGGCAGACCAGGACGGCATTCGACTTGTCCGCGTTCAGCCGGCCATAGGTCTTGTAGCCGATCTCCAGCGGCGCGAGCTTCGCCCCGGAATCCAGGCGCAGCGGCTGGCTCGTCGGGAACCGCCAGGTCCCGCCGCCGATCTCGATCCCCGCGGTGATGGGGCCTTGCGCCGTCATGGCCGCGTTGGACCGTCTCCCCCAGGCGGTGTCAATGGCTTGCAGCACGCCTCACCTAGGCTATGGAAGATATGGGTTAGGGAGCTTGCATGGATCGGCTGATCCTTCTGCGCCACGGCAAGGCCGAGGCCGATTCAGACAGCGGCGAGGATTTCGACCGGCGGCTGGCGCCGCGCGGCATCCGCGAGTCGTCCGAAATGGGCGCCCAGCTGGCCGACATGGGCTTCAAGCCCGATGTGGCGCTGGTCTCGCCGGCCGCTCGGGCGCGCGGCACCTGGGAGAGTGCGTCCCAGGCCTTCCCGGGCGCCGAGACCCGCTTCGACGATCAGCTCTATCACGCCGACTCCGGCACGATCCGCCGGGCCGCCGAGGCGGCGGGCAAGAGTTGCGCGACCGTGATGGTGGTCGGCCACAATCCCGGCATGCAGGAACTGACCCTCCAGCTGCTGCTGGAGGGCTCGGCGCCGTCCAGCCTGATCGCCCGCGCCCAGCGCAACTTCCCGACGGCCGCGGCGGCGGTGTTCCTGTTCGACGCCAACGGCCGCCCGCATTTCGACGGCCTGTTCTTCCCGGAGCACTGAGGTGCGCATCTACAAGATCCTGCCGCGCAGCGAATGGACCGCCGCGCAGGCCGCCGGCCGCTTCGAAGGCTCGGCGATCGACCACCAGGACGGCTACATCCACTTCTCCACCGCCGCCCAGGCCCCCGAGACGGCGCGCCGCTACTTCGCCAACCAGCCCGACCTGGTCGTGCTGGAGGTCGAGGGCGACGATCTGGGCGAGGCGCTGAAGTGGGAGCCGTCGCGCGGCGGCGACCTGTTCCCCCACCTCTACGGGGTGCTGCGGACCGGTGAAGTGCGAGCGACACACGAGGCGCCTCTGGGGCCGGACGGCGTGCCGGTGATGCCCGCATGAGCGACCTTCATGGCCTCGCCACCCGCGCCCTGCACGTCCTGGATCCCGAGGACGCCCACACCGCCGCCCTCGCCGGCCTCAAACTGGGCCTTGGTCCGCGCGCGCCGGCCGACGATCCGATCCTGGCTACCGACCTGGCGGGCCTGAAGCTGCCCAACCCGGTCGGCCTCGCGCCCGGCTTCGACAAGAACGCCGAGGTGTTCGCGCCCATGCTGCGCGCCGGCTTCGGCTTCGTGGAGTGCGGCACCGTCACGCCCAAGCCCCAGGCCGGCAATCCGCGTCCGCGCCTGTTCCGCCTGACCGAGGACCGGGCGGTGATCAATCGCATGGGCTTCAACAACCAGGGTCTCGAACCCTTCGCCGCCCGTCTGGCGCAGCGCCGCGCGGGCGTGGTCGGCGCGAACCTGGGCGCCAACAAGGACTCCGAGGACCGGGTGGCGGACTATACCGCCGGCCTGCGCCGTCTGTGGGGCATGGCGTCGTACTTCACGATCAACATCTCCTCGCCCAACACACCCGGCCTGCGCGCCCTGCAGACCAAGGCGGCGCTGGACGAGTTGCTGGGCCGGCTGGTCCAGACCGCCGATTCCCTGCCGCAGGGTGTGGCGGTCCCGATGTTCCTCAAGGTCGCGCCGGACCTGGAGGACGGCGAGGTCGAAGCGATCTCCGACACCGTCGCAGCGCACGGCCTGGCAGGCGTCATCGTTTCGAACACCACAATCGGCCGCGCCGGCCTGACCTCGCGCCATCGGGGCGAGGCCGGCGGTCTGTCGGGCGCACCGTTGCTGCTGCTCTCCACCGAGGTGCTGGGCCGCTTCCGTCAGGCTTCGGCTGGGCGGTTCCTACTGATCGGGGCCGGCGGGATCGCCTCGGGCGCCGACGCCTACGCCAAGATCCGCGCGGGCGCCTCGGCGGTGCAGCTTTATTCGGCGCTGGCCTACGAAGGCCCCGGCCTGGTGCTCAAGATCAAGCGCGAGCTCGCCGCGCGCCTGCGGGCCGACAGCTTCGGTTCCGTCACCGAGGCTGTCGGCGCAGGATAGCGCCGGGCCGCGCCTGCCCCTACGTTGCCGCCACGGCCTTGCTGCACTAATTCGGGAGGATAATGGCGGACGCACCGACCGAAGCTCCCGAGCGGAACCGGCGCCGCCTCTTCTGGCCCGGTGGCCTTTCCGCACGCCTGCTGGTGCTGACCGTCGTCTTCGCCGCCCTGGGCGGGGCCGTCGCCATCCCCCCCGCCATGGCCGCCTACGAGCAGCAGTGGCTGCTGGACCGGGTGCGCGCCGCCGAGCTGGCCTCGCTGGCCCCCGAGGTCGCGCCGGACCGGGTCGTGTCCGAACAGCTGAAAACGCAACTTCTGGAAGGGGCCGGGGTCGAGATCGTGGCCGTCTCGATCGATGGCGCCCGCTCGCTGGTGTTCTCGGCCGGCCGCCCTAGCAAGGCGCCCTACCTGGTCGACCTTCGCCCCCGCGCCACGGGCCTGGCGCTGTTCGCCCCCTTCCAGACCCTGCTGGGCGATGGCGGCCGCGTGCGGGTGATGGCCGAGCCGCGCTTCCGCAAGGAGGCCGACTTCATCGAGTTCGTCGCCACCGACACCGAGCTCAAGCGGGCGCTGGCCAGCTATCTCTGGCGGCTGGTGGCGATCGTGGCGGGGGTGGCGGCCCTGGCCGGGGTGATCGTCTTCTTCGCCCTGAACCTCTTCCTGGTGCGGCCCATGCAGCGGATCACCTTCGCCATGGAGCGGTTCCGCGCCAATCCGGACGACCCCGCCGCCGTGGTGCAGCTCTCCGGCCGCCGCGACGAGATCGGCCGCGCCGAGACCGAACTGGACCGCATGCAGGCCGACCTGCGTGTGGCGCTCAACTCCCGCGCCCGCCTGGCCGCCCTGGGCGAGGCCGTCGCCAAGATCAACCACGACCTGAAGAACATGCTGACCAGCGCCCAGCTGGCGTCCGAGCGGCTGGCGGCCTCCAAGGACCCCAAGGTCAGCCAGGCCCTGCCCCGCCTGGAGCGCGCCCTGGACCGCGCCGTGAAACTGGCCGCCGACGTGCTGGTCTATGGCAAGACCCAGGAAGCCGCGCCCGAGACCCAGGTCGTCCGCCTGTCCGACGCCCTGAAGGAAGCCGCCGCCGAGGCGCGCCTGACCGATTCAGGCGTGAAGCTGGTGTCCAAGGTCACCGCCGCCGATCAGGTGGTGGCCGACCCGGACCAGCTGCACCGCATCCTGGTCAACCTGCTGCGCAACGCCCGCCAGGCCATCGAGCACCAGCCGGAGCGCACCACGCCCGGCCGCGTCGAGGTCTCGATGGAGGCCCAGGCCGGCGCCAGTCTGATCCGCATCTCGGACGACGGCCCCGGCGTGCCCGTGCGCATCCGCGACCGCCTGTTCCAGCCCTTCGCCGGCTCGGGCCGCCCCGACTCCACGGGCCTGGGCCTCACCATCGCCCGCGAGCTGGCCCAGGGCCACGGCGGCGACCTGACCCTCTCGGTCACCGGCGACCAGGGCACCGTCTTCGAACTTCGTCTGCCCGGCGCGCCGCCACCGAAGGCCAGGACGCGAAAGGTGAAGGCGGAGGGCTAGGGCGCCTTCGCCACGCCCTCGCGCCGAGGGTCCGCGGCGCCGCGCAGGCCGCCGGGGATGACCTCGATGCCGTGCAAGCCCGAGCCCTCGGCGCCGAAGCCCGAGGTCAGCTTGACGCCCCGCGCTTCCAGACCGGCGCGCAGCTCGGGCGAGAACTTGTCGACCTCGGCGGCGTAGAAGCTACCGCCAGCGATCATGTTGGGCAGGTTGATCGCCTCCTGCACCGGCAGCTTCCAGTCCAGCATGCCGACCAGGGCCTTGAGGTTATAGGCCAGGATCGACGGGCCGCCCGGCGAGCCCACCGCGGCGACGAAATTGCGGTTCTTGTCCAGCACGATGGCCGGGGCCATCGACGAGCGCGGCCGCTTGCCCGGGCCCACGGCATTGGCCGCCGGGGCGCCGTCACGGTCCTCGGGGTTGAACGAGAAATCGGTCAGCTGGTTGTTCAGGAAGAAGCCGTGGACCATGCGGCCCGAGCCGAAGATGCTCTCCACCGTCGTGGTCATCGAGACCACGTTCCCCCACTGGTCGACGATGACGAGGTGGGTGGTGCCGTGGACTTCCTGGGTCCGATCAGGCGCGCGGACGCCGACTCCCTTGGGCTTGCCCGGCGCAACCGTCGCGGCAGGAGACGGACCGATCAGTTTCGCGCGCTCGGCCACATAGGCCGGGTCCAGCAGCCCATCGACCGGCACGTCGACGAAATCGGGGTCGCCGATGTAGCGGTCACGGTCCGCGTACATCAACCGGCTGGCCTGGCTGAACAGATACCAGCCCTCCACGTCGTTCGGATGCTTGCCGATATCGGTGTGCTGCAGGATGCCCAAGGCTTCCAGCACCGCCGGCCCGCCCGACGGCGCGCCGGGAACGCAGACGATATAGGCGTGATAGGGCCGGCACAGGCCGGGGTCGGCCTTGGGCTTGTAGCCCTTGAGGTCGGCGAGGGTCAGGGCGCCGGCGTACTGGCCTTCATGCGTCTTGGCCACGATCGCCTCGGCGATCTCGCCCTCCAGCAGCGCCTTGGGCCCCTGGGCGGCGACCTTGCGGATCGTGGCGGCGTAGGCCGCGTTCTTCACGACGTCGCCCGCCTGGATCTTCGCCCCGTCGGGCTTGGTGAAATAGGCGACCGCATCGGGGGTGGCGGCCTGGCCCGCCTGGCTGGAGGCGGCGGCCGCCATCCGGCGCGGCGCCGGGAAGCCGCCATCCGCCAGCCGCTCGGCCTCGCCGAACAGGTCCTTCCACGCCAGCTTGCCGTGCTGGGACTGGGCCAGCGACAGCATGGCGATGGCGCCCGGCACGCCGGTGGAGCGGCCCGACAGGATCGCCGTCATGCGGTTCAGCGGCTTGCCGTCGTCGCCATAGAACAGCTTCGCCGTGGCCGCCGCCGGCGCAGTTTCACGGCCGTTGTAAGCGGTGACCTGCTTGGTCTTGGCGTCGTAGAAGGTCATGAACGACCCGCCGCCCAGGCCCGAGCTCTGCGGTTCGACCAGGCCCAGGGTCGCCTGCACGGCCACCGCAGCGTCCACCGCCGTGCCGCCGGCGCGCAGCACCTTCAGCCCCGCCTCGACCGCCATCGGATTGGCCGCGCCCAA
>Ga0209026_1000983_pt1 | contig 14223 bp, 11 predicted proteins | sample AraplaCL_Col_mCL_FD_184262 | JGI IMG/M metagenome (GOLD analysis project Ga0209026, IMG submission 184262) | Arabidopsis root microbial communities from the University of North Carolina, USA - plate scrape CL_Col_mCL (SPAdes) (version 2) | ecosystem: Host-associated > Plants > Roots >... | reverse complement strand
GCCGAGGAGCAGCCACATGGCGTAGCGCGCGTAGGCCTTGGAGAACGGCGCCTGTTGCAGGGCGCCCTCGGTGGCCGGGTCGGCGATCGGGCCGCTGGGGGACACGGCTTCTGTCATGGGGGGCGCGTTCCTCTGGTTTCTTTTGGGGTTGGGTCGAAATAGATGGCGCCCTGCGGCCGGCCGCAACGATTCAAGTGTTTCAAAAGCGCAGTATGGAGCGAACCTCATGGAACTGGTGATCGGGACCAAGAAGTGGTCGACGTGGTCGCTGCGGCCCTGGCTGGTGCTTAAGCGCTCGGGGCTGGCCTTCGACGAGACCCTGGTGGAGCTGCGCCAGGAGAACAACATGAGCGAGGCGGCGATCCGCGTTCACTCGCCGTCCGGCCTGGTTCCGGTGCTGAAGGACGGCGACGTGGTTGTCTGGGACAGCCTGGCGATCAGCGAGTACCTGGCCGAGAAGGCGCCGGGGCTCTGGCCGAGCGATCCGGTCGCGCGGGGCCTGGTGCGGGCGGCGGCGGCCGAGATGCACTCGGGCTTCCAGTCGCTGCGCGGCGAGTGCCCCATGGCGTTGGAGGTCACGCCCCGGGAGGTCGAGCTGTCACCGGCCACCCACAAGGACATCCGCCGGATCGTGGCGGTGTGGAGCGAGCTGCTGCACCGGTTCGGCGGGCCGTTCCTGGGCGGGACGTGGTCGATCGCCGATGCGTTCTACACGCCCGTGGCGACGCGGTTCCGGACCTACGGCGTACGGCTGTCGGACTATGGCGACAGCGGCGCGGCGGGCGAATATTGCCAGCGCCTGCTTGAGCAACCGGAGTTCCTGGACTGGGAAGCGGCCGCGAAATGACGCGGCTGGCGGGGCTGCTGCGGGCGGTGAACGTTGGCGGGCGCAAGCTGTTGATGGCCGACCTCAAGCGGATCGCGGGCGAGGCGGGGTTCGACGCGCCGACGACCCTGCTGGCCAGCGGCAACCTGCTGTTCGGAACAGACATGGCGCCGGTGAAGGCCGAGAAGGCGCTCGAGGCGGCGATCCTGAAGGATCAGGGCCTGGCCACCGACGTGATGGTTCGCGATCTGGAGCAGCTGAAGGCGGTGATCGCGGCCAATCCGTTCCCGCGCCAGGCCAAGGAGGAGCCCAACCGCCTGATGGCCATGTTCCTGACCGGCGAACCGGCGGCGGGGCTGGACGTGCTGGAGAACGCCTGCGTGGCGGGCGAGGAGATCAAACCAGGGCCGGGATGTCTCTACATCTGGTTCCCGGGTGGCGCCGGTACGTCGAAGCTGGGCAACACGGTGATCGAGCGGCGCCTGAAGGTGCGCGGCACGGCGCGGAACTGGAACACTGTGAACAAGCTGGCGGGCCTTTTGGCCGTCTAGCCCCGCCGCCCCGGGGCGAACAGCAGGTCGGACCAGCGCCAGTCGCCGGCGCCCATGACCACGCGGGCCGAGCCGGCGTCGTCATCGAGAGAGATCAGGATCAGGCCGCGGACGCGCTGCTTGCGGCAGGCTTCGGGGGCGAAGGCGACCTCCCACATGATGGCCTCGCGCACGGCGGCCAGCCCCTTGCCCTCCTGGCCGGGATGGGTGAGCCAGTCGCCGTTCCAGACGCGGATCGGCCGGCCGGTGTGCGCCTGGGCGAGGGCGGCCTGGACGCGGCGGTCCTTGCGCAGCTTGGTCTGCAGCCAGCCCGTCATGTCGCACTGACCACCGCCGCCTCCGCCGCCTGAACCTGCGCCGGCCTTGGCTGCCGAGGCCACCTCGGCGTCGCTGACCTCGGCGGCGAGATCGGTGACCTTGCCGGTGTCGGCGAGGATCGGCTTGACCGTGGGCGGGGGCTTGGCGACCGGACGCGAGACGGTGCGCTTGGGCGGGGTGGGCTTGGGCTTCTTTTCGACCTTCGGCGGCGCCGGTTTGGGCGGCGCGGGATCGGGTTCGACCTTGGGGGCCGGCGGCGCGGGCGGCGGCGGAGGCGGCAGCTCGACCAGCTGGACCTGGATCGCCGGCAGTTCGGCAGGCGGCCGGATATCAGGCTGGGCCGCCAGCAGCGCGGCGAGGAACGCCGCGTGGACGCCCAGGCTGAACATCCCCGTGACCAGACGACGTCGCTTCGCGCGGATGCGGCCGGCTTCGGTCACGGGGGTTACAGGGTCTGCGGCGGCCTAGGAGAGGACGACCAGCACGACCCGGCGGTTGGCCTGGCGACCCGCACGGTCGTTGTTCGGCGCCGCCGGCGAATCGGGGCCGTACGAGATGGTGCTGATGCGGTTCAGCGGCACGCCGTGCTGGTTCAGGTAGCGGCGCACGGCCTCGGCCCGTTCCTCGCCCAGGCGATAGTTCACCGCCTTGGGGCCGGTGGTGTCGGTGTGGCCCTGGACCTCGATGTAGACGTTGCGGTTGTCGGTCTTCAGCTTCTCAGCGAAGGCGTCCAGCCGGGCCTGCATCTCGGGCGTCAGGTTGGTCTTGGAGACGCCGAACTTGAAGCCGTCGTCCGAGAGAACCTCGGAATAGAGGAACTTGCCCTCGGCCAGCTTGCCGGCGGCGGTGGCGCGGTCCAGCGCATCCTTGGCCGTGCCCTCGACACTGGCGATACGGCCCTCGGCGGTGTCGACACGGCCGCTGACGGCGTCGGTCCTGGCCCCGACAACGGCCACTTCTTCGCGCACGAATTTCTTGGTGGCGCAGCCGCCCAGGCTGACCACCGCAAGCAGCGAGGCGCCGGCGATCATCGCCTTCGACGTGGGTAGGATCATTCAATTCGCTCCGTTCCGGTTGGTCCCCCCGACCGTCGTCAAGCTTTGAACGCCCCATCCATCGGGCCCGATCTGGGCCGTTTTCGGGCGCAGCTTGGCCGTGGGATCCGGCGTGGGGTTGACTTGTCGGACGGGGTGAGTGGGTTCTACGGGCCGCCTCGCCGGAGATGACTATGCGCCTTGTGCTGCTGACCCTCGCCCTGATGCTGTCCGCTTGTGGACCGACGACCGCCGCCGAATTGAAGGTGACTCCGGACCGGCTGGCCGCCGCGCTGAGCGCTGCAAAGCCCGGCGATACGATCCGCCTGCGCGGTGACGGCTGGGGCGATCAGGTGTGGCGCGGCGTGGTCAAGGCGGCGCCCGGCATCGTGGTCCAGCCGGACAACGGGCAGGACATCGTCTTCAGCTCGCTGACCGTGGCGCGAAGCGAGGGCATCACGATCCGCGGCGTCAAGGTGAAGTCGGCGGGGCCGCAGGCCGTGAAGGTGCTGACGGCCAAGCGGGTCGTCGTCGAGGATTGCGATATCTCGGGCGACAACCAGGCGACCGACGGCGCCTGGGTGCGGTTCAGCGAGGACGTCACGTTCCGCCGGTGCCGCTTCCACGACCTGAAGCGTGGCCTGTTCCACGAGATCAACCAGCGGATCACCGTCGAGGACAGCGATTTCCGCGAGATCTGGTCCGACGCCATCCGGGGCGGGAAGGACACGGACGGGGTGATCTTCCGCCGCCTCAACATCACCAACCTGCACCTGGTGGGAAGCGACCACCTGGACGCCATCCAGTTCTGGACCACGAACGCCAAGAGCGCGACCAAGAACATCCTGATCGAGGATGTGGTCTACCGGCGCGGGAACGGCGACCCGGCGCAGGGCGTGCTGATCGGCAATGAGGCCGACCTGCCCTATGAGAACGTCGTGGTGCGCCGGGTGGCGGCGGTGGGCGGGCTGTACAACGGCATCAGCCTGAGCGGGGTGATCAACGGCGTCGTGGAGGACAGCTTTGTCCAGCCGATGGCCGGGGCCGTCGATGCGAAGGGCAACCCTGTCGACAAGGTGTGGATCCAGTTCCGCGGCTCCACCGGCGGCGTCGCCCGCAACAATGTGGCGACCAAGTTCCAGCCCTATCAGAACGTTTCCGACCCTTCGAACGAGGGGTTCAAGAAGGGCAAGGTCGCGAAGAAGGACGACTATACCGAGCTGGACGCCTGGCTGGCCAAGACCGGCGTGAAGCGCCCAGCCGGTTTCTGACGGGGCCAGCCGGCGCGGCCTGTCCCTATCGCGGGAGCAGGGCCATTGCGCGGGCGGTCAGGTAGGGCAGAAGGCTCCCGATCCGGCCACGGTTGGCCGTGGCGGCCCGCAGCACGAAGGCCGGCGTCAGGGCCAGTTCCTTGAGGACATAGAACAGGCTGGGCCTGGCCGAGGCGGCATAGCCGAAGCGCGACGCCGTGCGGGCGGTCAGTAGGCTGACAAGGCCCGCCTCGTCGGCGCTCAGTCCGTCGCGCCACCGCTCGCGGCTGGACGGGTCGAGACCGGTGCGGGCGCCATGATCGACGTAGGAGCTGTTGATCACCTCCACGTCCAGCATGGCCCGCTCGAAGGGCAGGCCCAGCCATTCCGCCAAGTCCCGGACGGTGGGCTCGGGGGTGTCCAGCAACTGCTCGAATCCGAGGATGAACACGCGCCCAGCGCCGTGCCGCGCGCGCAGGCGCTGCGCCTGGCGAACGGCTGCGGCCCACATCAGTGAGATCACGGGAACGCTGTACGAGGCCTTGACCCGGGCCTTCTCAAGATCGAGGGCGGTTTCCAGCTCGGGTGCGACCTGCTGGCCGGCGAACCAGCGATTCTGCCAATCGCGATACGAGGCGACGACCGCCCGCGGATCGCGCACGACCATGATGATCCGGGCCGCGGGAAAGGCCTGCAGAATCTCATCGCCGCGGAACACATGGCGCGGCGTCTTCTCTCCCCATATCGGCTTGCCGCCCGCCGCGGCGAAATCAGCGCAATAGGCCGCGAACATCTCGTCGCCGGTGCATCCCGTCGGCGCGAAACCCAGGGGCTGTGCGGCCCCGGCGGTCGCGATGCTCTGGAGGCTGTAGCTGTGCTGGCCCACGCGGGTGAAATAGGTGGTCGCGACTTCGCGATCCCGCGCGTCCAGCACGGCCTGGCCGCCACCGATGCGCGGGCGCAGATCGTCGAAGTAGTGGGTTTCGGCCGCGATGCCGACCTGGGAGTGGTTGTTCAGGATCCGCCGCGTCAGCTCGGTGCCGGAGCGCGAGGCTCCGACTATGAAGATCGGCCCTGAATTCCCCAACCCTGACGCTCCCGCCACGCACCGCCCGACACGCCGGGCGACCCGCTGCGGCGCCGACTGGGGAAACGCTACAACAGGTTGCGTTCGCCCGATACTGCCGTGCTACGGGCTGTCCGCCGTACCGAAACTTCAATTTCTGAAACAGGCCTGCAATGCGGGGGCGATAGGCCAGCGCGACCGGTGGGGACGCCGGCGGGCGCATTGCCGGATCGGCAGGGCGGCCGTAAAATCGGTATGAACGCCGCGCCCGACGAGGACGGCGAATAAGGAATGGGGAGTTGAGGCCATGCAAAAGGTGGTCATTGCCGCGCTTGGGACCCTGCTGCTGGCCAGCGCCGCCGCCGCGCCGCTGACGGCGGCCGCCGCGGATGCGAAGGCGCCGGCGGCCAAGGCGGCCACGCCCTACAAGGTTCCGCACAACGCCTTCGGCCAGCCCGACCTGGCCGGGTTCTGGAGCAATGCGACCCTGACGCCGATGACGCGCCGGCCGCAGTACAAGAACCAGCTCAACTACACGCCCGAGCAGGTGAAGGAGATGGAGTCCAGCGCCGCCGCCGAGGTGGAAGAGGGCAACCAGGACACCGACCCGAACGCCGGCGCCGAGGCCAAGCCCGCCAGCAACGCCAACATCCGTCCCGAGTTCGCTGCGGCGGGGGGCGACGTGGGCGGCTACAACCGCGGCTGGCTGGACCCGGGCAGCCATGTGATGCGCGTGAACGGCGAGCCGCGCACCTCGCTGATCACGACGGCCGACGGCCAGGTGCCGCCACGCAAGGCCGGCGCCGCGCCGGCGCCGCGGTTCAACGGACTGGGCTCGTTCGACGGGCCGGAGACGCGGTCGCTCGGTGAGCGCTGCATCATGTCGTTCGGCCGCAACGCCGGGCCGCCGATGTTCCCCAACGGCTTCTACAACAACAACTACCAGATCATTCAGACCAAGGACGCCGTCGTCATCGAGGTCGAGATGAACCACGACCTGCGGCAGATTCGGCTGAACAGCCAGCACCGCACCGACGGCGTGCGGCCGTACATGGGCGACTCGATCGCCTGGTACGACGGCGACACCCTGGTGGTGGAGACCACCAACCTGCCGCAGTCCCAGCACTTCATGGGCTCGTGGAAGAACCTGAAGATCACCGAGAAGTTCAGCCGCGTGGGCGAGCATCGGGTGCACTACCAGTTCACGGTCGAGGACCCGGACACGTGGGACAAGCCGTGGGGCGGTGAGTACGAGTTCCTGCCGCTGGACGGCCGGATCTTCGAATACGCCTGCCACGAGGGCAACTACGCCCTGCCGGGCATCCTGGCCGGCGCACGGGCCGAAGAGGCCGAAAAGGCCGAGAAAGCCGCCAAGGCCGCCGCCGAAAAGGCCGAGGCCGACAAGGCCGCCGCGGCCAAGGCGGTGACTGGCAAGAAGGGCTCGGCCAAGTCGGGCGACTAGGCGCGCCGTAGACATCGACATCGCGCGGGCCGGGGAGCGATCCTCGGCCCGATGCGTTTTGGGCCTGCGCAGACGCCAAGCAGGGACCCGTTCATGAAAATCATCCTCGCCGCCGCCGAGGCGCGAAGGGCCGCCGCGCGCACCGATGCGTCGAACCGCCGCAGGTCCGAATGACGCAACCTGTGCGGCGCATTCATCCCGCTTAAAGCCGCCAGGCCCCTATTCTGCGAGCTGGCGCCATCCATCGCCCGAAGGACAAGTCGTGACCAGCCACGTGCCGCCCGGCGCAGAGGGGGCTTTCGCCTTCATCGCCGAACAGACGAGCGACGTGATCATCCGGGCGAACGCCCAGGGTGTGCTGACCTACGTCTCGCCGGCGGTGCGCCGCTATGGCTATGAGCCCGAGGAGCTGGTCGGCAAGCACCACGGCTTCCTGGTCCATCCGGACGACGCCGAGGACCTGGACGAGAAGACACGTCGCCTGTTCGAAGGGCAGCTGGACGAAGGCGTCAGCCGCAAGCACCGCTTCCTGCAGCGCAACGGCGAGTGGGCCTGGTTCGAGGGCAATCCCCAGATCGTCTTCGACGCCGACGGCAGGGCCGTCGAGATCATCAACATCTTCCGCGATGTGACGCGACGCCTGGCGGCCGAGGCCGAGGCCGACGCCCAGGCCGAGCTGTTCGAGGCCGCGTTCCGCCACGCCGCCATCGGCATCGCCCTGGTCGGGCTGGACGGCCGGTTCCTGCGGCTGAACGAGGCCTTCTGCCGGATGCTCGGCTATTCCGAAGTCGATATGCTGGCGCTGGACTTCCAGTCGATCACCCATGCCGACGATCTGGACACGGACCTCGACCAGCTGCAGCGGCTGACGGCGGGCGAGATCGACAGCTACCGGATGGACAAGCGCTACATCCGCTCGGACGGCGAGCAGATGTGGGTCGGCCTGGCGGTGTCGATGGTGAGCGACGCCCAGGGCGCGCCCCAGCACTACGTCGCCCAGGTGGAAGACCAGTCCGAACGCCGGGCCGCCGAGGCTGCGCAACGCGAGAGCGAACTGCGCTATCGGCTGATCGCCGAGAACACGTCCGACATGATCACCATGACGGACCTGACGGGCAAGACGATCTACGCCAGCCCCAGCGTGCGGCAGACGGGTTGGAAGCCCGAGGACCTGGAAGGGCGGACCTTTGCCTACAGCGTCCACCCGGACGATCAGCGCCAGGTTTTCCGCACCTTCCGTCAATTGCTGGCCGACGGAACGGCGCCGCGGCTGCGCTGGCGCGGCCTGAACGCCGAGACCCAGGACTGGACCTGGATGGAGTCCAATCCCAGCCTGGTTCGCGATCCTGAGACGGGCGAGCCCACGGGGTTCCTGGACACCATCCGCCTGATCGACCTGCAAGTGGCGCAGGAAGAGGCCGTCGCGGCGGCCCACGCCGAAGCCGAGAAGGCGGCGGCGGCGAAGTCGCAGTTCCTGGCGAACATGAGCCACGAGATCCGCACGCCGCTGACCGCCGTGCTGGGCTTCACCAGCCTGCTGCGCGAGATGGAGCTGCCCGAAGCGGCCGCCGGCTACGTCCGGCGCATCGCCGGCGCGGGCAACGCGCTGCTGGCCATCGTGAACGACATCCTGGACTTCTCGAAGCTGGAGGCGGGCAAGTTCGAGATCCGCCCGCGGCCGACGCCCGTCGGCGAGGTGTGCGAGGAGACGCTGCAGCTGTTCTCGGGCCAGGCCGAGGCGAAGGGCCTGTCACTGGTCTTCGAGGCGCCGCCCGGACTGCCGGCGGCGTCGATGATCGATGCCGACCGGTTGCGGCAGCTGCTGGTCAACCTGATCGGCAACGCGATCAAGTTCACGGACGTGGGCGCGGTGACCGTGCGGGTCGCGCAGGCCGAAGCCGAGCGGCTGGCCATCGAGGTGGCGGACACCGGGCCGGGCCTGGATGACGAGGCGCAGGCGCTGCTGTTCCAGCGTTTCACCCAGATCGACGGCTCGACCACCCGGCAGCATGGCGGCACCGGCCTGGGCCTGGCGATCAGCCGGGGCCTGGCCGAGGCCATGGGCGGCGAGATCGGCGTGACCAGCGTCGCGGGAGAGGGGGCCACGTTCCGCGTCGAACTGCCGGCGCCGGCCGCCGAGCTGCCGGAAGCGCTGGATCCCGAGGCCGGGAGCGCTTCGATCGAGGGGCTGCGGGTGCTGGTGGTGGACGACAACCCGGTGAATCGCGAGCTGAGCCGCCGGATCCTGGAGGTCGCGGGGGTCGAGGTCTGCGAGGCGGTCGACGGCGTCGACGCACTCCGTCAATTGGCCGGGTTGCCGGTGGATGCGGTGCTGATGGACCTGCGGATGCCGGTCATGGACGGCCGGGCGGCGCTCAAGGCCCTGCGCGACCGGCAGGGGCTGAACTGCGCCTCGCCGGTGCTGGCGTTCACCGCGGACGCCGACCTGGAAGGCGAAGGTGACCTGGACGGCTTCAACGGCCTGGTCCGCAAGCCCATCCAGCCCCTGGAACTCTATGCCGCCATCGGCGAGGCGACGGCCTGGACGCCGCCGCGAGCTCTGGCCCGCGCCGCGGTCAGGTGACCGGCGCGCGCAGGCGGCAGACCAGTCCCTCCCGGGCGTAGTCGATGGCCGCCGGCGCGCCCAGCTCGCCCGTCAAACCCGAGAGCAGACGAGAGCCGAAGCCCTGAGAATCGGGCGCCATCACGGGCGGACCGCCGGATTCCCGCCATTCCAGATCGAGCGCCTCGCCGCCGGGCTCCAGTGTCCAGCGCAGGCTGACCCGCCCACGGGGCGCCGAGAGCGCGCCGTACTTCTGGGCGTTGGTCGCCAGCTCGTGCAGCGCCATGGAGATGGCGAGGGCGACGTTGGGCGCGAGGCGTGCTGTGGGCCCCTCGATGTCGATGCGAGCGCCCTGGGGCTCGTCGTAGGGTCGCACCGCCTCGCGGGCGATGTCGGCGATGTCGGCGCTCTCCCAGTTCTGGCGGGTCAGCACGTTGTGGGCGGCCGACAGCGCCAGCAGGCGCTCGGTCAGCCGCTCGCGCGCCTCGGCCATCGACAGGTTGGTGCGCAAGGTCTGGCGGGCCAGGGACTGGATGGTGGCCAGGGTGTTCTTGACCCGATGGTTCAGCTCATTGACCAGCAGGCGCTGGCGCTCCTGGGCCAGCAGTTCGTCGGTGACGTCCTGGGCCAGGCCCACATAGCCGCGGAATTCGCCGGCCTCGTCGAGGCGGGGGCTGGAGGCCGTGCGCAGCCACCGCCACTCGTCGCGGATGCGGAAGCGGGCCTCCCAACTGTTGTCGCCGCGCCGGTCGCGGGAGGCCTGGCGCTGGGCGCCGATCCGGTTGCGGTCCTCCGGGTGCATCAGCTCGAGCCAGGCGTCGCCGGTGAGCTGGCTGAGCGGCAGGCCGGCCAGGTCGCGGAAGGCGCGGTTGGCGAACTCCAGCCCGCCGGTGGGCCCAGTGACCCAGATCGGCAACGGGGCGCTGTCGGCCATGCCCCGGAAGCGGGCTTCGCTCTCGGCGAGGCGGGCGCGGTCGGCGCGAATGCGATCGTCCTCGCGCTTGGCGTCGGTGATGTCGGCCAGCACGCCCAGCATGCCCACCGGCTGGCCCTGCTCGTCGGTCTGGACGTGGGCGCGGATGCGGATCCAGCGTTCGGCGCCGTCGCTGGGCCGGGTGACGCGGTATTCGATCTCGTAGTTGATGCGCTGCTGGAGGGCGCGGATCACGGCCGCGCGCGCCGGCTCCCGGTCGTCGGGATGCACGTGCGCTAGCATGTCGCCCCAGGTCATCAGCGGCCCAGCTTCGATCCCCACGATCTCGGCGGCGCGGGGCGACATGTCGGTGATGTCGGTGGCCAGGTCCCAGCGCCAGTCGCCGAAGCCGGACGTGGCCAGCGCCAGCTCCAGGCGCGCGGCCTGCTCGCGTTCCCGCCGCGCCCGGGCCCGTCGTTCGGTGATGTCGCGGAAGGTGACGCCCAGCCCGTCGTCCAGCGGGAAGGCGCGCAGGTGGAACCAGACGCCGGGCCGCAGTTCGGACTGCGCCTCGACCTCGACCTCGGCGCGGGACGCCATGGCCCGCTCGAGAAAGGCCCGCATCTCGGAGTCGCCACCCAGCTCGACCAGGTCCCAGGCGATCCGTCCAATCGCCTCATCCCGGGTAAGGCGGTAGTGGGCTTCGGCCGAGCGATTGCAGTAGGTGACGCTCCAACCGGAGTCGAAGGACATGAACCCGTCGCCGATGCTATCGAGCAACTCGGCCATGTGGCGGTCCTGAGCCGCACCTCGCGCCGGGCGTTCCGGGATGGCGATCTCCAGTCGCTTTTGAATCTCAAGATGATCTTGACCGCACTGCAGCGCCGGCGACAAGCCCATCGACCTTGCGTCGTGACGCCGGGCGCCGTGTGTGGCTTGATCGGCGCACAGTCGTGCAGGCAGGGGCCCGTTGAGTAGTTCGAAGCCAGATCCCGGAGCTGACGCGCGCCTGGCCGAGGTGCTGGAGAGCATCAGCGACGTCTACTACGCCGTGGATCGCGAGTGGCGCATCGTGCTGTTCAACCGTTCGGCCGAAGAGTTCTTCGGCATGAGTCGGGCCGACATGCTGGGCCGCGAGCTGTGGGAGCTGTTCCCACAGCGGGAGAGCGAATTCGGCCTGCTGCTGCATCGAGCCATGACCGAGCGCCGGGCCGGGCGGCTGACGGCGCCGTCGGCGCTGCGGGGCGGGCGCACGGTGGAAGTCCGCATTTCTCCGTTGGGGGACGATGGGGTCGGGGTGGCGATCAACGACGTCACCGAGCGCGCCGAGGCCGAGCGGGCCATGCGCCGCAGCCAGCAGAGGCTGGACCTGGCGGTGGAGGCGCACGGCATCGGGATCTTCGACTGGCATATCCCCAGCGGAAAGATCGTCTGGAACCGCGAGGAGGAGGCGCTGTTCGGCGTGGCCCCGGGCGCGTTCGGGGGGGACATCTCGGACTGGCGCAGTTTCGTGCTGGACGAGGATCTGGGACGGATGGAGGCCGAGATGTCGGCGGCCATGGCGGCCCGGCAGGAGGTCCTGACCTTTGGCTTCCGGATCCGGCGCCCGGACGGGGCGGTGCGCAGCGTCGAGGGCGCGGCCCGCTTTCTGTACCAGCCTGACGGCACGCCGCACCGGATGGTCGGCACCAACATGGACGTCACCGCCCGCAAAGACGCCGAGCGCCACCAGCGGCTGTTGATCAACGAACTGAACCACCGGGTGAAGAACACCCTGGCCATCGTTCAGGCGATCGCGCGCCAGTCGTTCCGGCCCGGCGCAGGCGTGGGCCTAGGCGCCGTGGAGTCGTTCGAGGGGCGGCTGGCGGCGCTGTCCGCCGCCCATGACGTCCTGACGCGCGAGAACTGGGAGGGCGCCCCGATCGTCGGCATCGTGAGCGAAGCGGTGGCCTCTCACCACGCCGGGGACGGTCGGCTGACCGTGGACGGTCCGGCGCTGTGGCTGCAGCCGAAGACCGCCGTGGCGCTGGGCCTGGCCATGCATGAGCTGGCGACCAATGCCGTGAAGTACGGGGCGCTGTCGACGGGCGAGGGCCGGGTGGCGGTGCGTTGGACCCTGAACGGCTCGCGGCTGGAGCTGATCTGGCGAGAGACCGATGGCCCGGCGGTGACGGCGCCGACGCGGCGCGGCTTTGGCCTGCGGCTGCTGGAACAGGGGCTGGCGGACGAATTCGGCGGCCGGGTCAGCTTGGCGTTCCCGCCCGAAGGCGTGGTCTGCACGGTCGAGGCGGTGATCGAGGACTAGGTCAGGCCGCCCGGCTGTCCAGGTCGGCGCCGAGGCTGAGCTCGAAGTCCTGAAGGGTGTCGACCAGCTGGATCACGTTGGCGGCCAGGGGTTTGCCGCGCGGGAACTGGTAGCGCCAGTAGGTGGCGATGTGGCTGACCAGGCCGCAGCCGTCGCCCAGCGACAGGAACATCTCGGGCGACTTCAGCAGGAAGTCGCGGAAGGCCAGGGCGTTGCCCTCGACGGTGAGCTGCTGGAAGACCTCGTCGTAGACGCCCAGGTGGTTCATCACCGACTTCACCTGCCGCTCCATCTTGCCACGGAGGCGGTTCTTGAGGGCTTCCAGCTCGCCGGCGGTCTCGGAGTCGATCGGGCCGATCACGCGCACCCGGCCGAGCTCGCTGAAGACGTCGCGCAGGTTGCCCCACAGCGTGTTCAGCACCCACTTGTAATAGAGGAAGCCCTTCCAGGCGAAGATGCCTTCCTTGTAGTTCTCCTTCTCCAGCCGCAACGTCAGGCGCAGGGGCTCGAGCCGATCGTCGGTCTTTGCCGAGAGCAGGGCTTCGACCAGGCGGGTGATGTTCGCCTCCTGGCCCTGGGTGTCGCGGTAGGCCAGCTCGATCAGCCTGGAGATCTCGGCGCCCACGAAGCGGGTCATGCGCGCCAGGTCGGGGGCGGAAATCTCGAAGTGGCTGGGGCTGATGTCGAAGCCGCGCCGCTTCATGTGCTCGCGCAGCAGGAACGGATCGAGCGAGGGCAGCTCGTCGATGGCTTCGAGCACCGCCACATCGCGGGCGAAGTCGGGCGCCTCGCCGCGCAGTTCCTCGAAGGCGTCCAGCCAACCGGTCTCGGACACGAACACCGAGCGCCCGCCCAAGCCCAGGTCCGAGCGCTCGAACGGGATGATCAGCTTGGTGGCCGTGAAGCGGATGCGATCGAACGCCTCGCGCTCCTGGTCGCGCAGGCGGTGACGGACGATCACTGCGCCGTTCAGGCTGGAGGCGACGAAGAAGGGCGCCTTCTCGTGCTCGGGGTTGCCGGCGTTGCGGGCCGACAGCGCGGCCAGGTTCAGGACACGGCTGGTCGACGCGGTCTTTTCGAGACCGCGCAGGCTGCGATAGGTCCTGTCTGAGCCCTTGCCCACGCCTGTCTTCCTGGGAGCGAGATGCGGCGGGGAGGTAGCCGCTTCTCGTGAAAGCTAGATCGTGCCTTTGATCAGTTAACCAGAGTCGGCCGATTCGCGGGCCGACTGCTCGCGGAGGGCGAGAGGGGGCGACTCCGCTACCCATTTTGGGGGCGAAGCGCCAATCCAGCCTCATCGGTCTGACTTTAGGCGAAACATCGTTATCTGAATGTGGGCGTCCGGGCGCGCTTGCGTCGGGCGCGGTTCGCGAACAGTTTGCGCCGCGTCGAAGCTTCGGGGATTCACGGGTGATGTTGGCCAGGGTCGCAGGCGCCGTTGCGGTGGTCGTTGGGCTGGCGTGCGTCGGTCCGGTCTTGGCGCAGGACAATCCGCCGATATACCCGCCCTCGCTGGACCGCGAGCCGCTGCTGGCCTGGTTGCAACGCGAGACCGACATCACGCCGGACCGGGTGGTGGCGGTGACGCCGCAGGCCGTGACCTCGGTGGTCTCGACGTTTCCGGCCATGCCGGGAACGGGGCCGCGGGTGGTGATCCGGGCCGAGGCGTTGAGCGCCGAGACGGCCGCCCAGACCGGGGCGCTGTCATGGCACGTGTCACTGAACGCCGACTGCGAGGCGCGGCGCGTGCGGCTGGGCGATGCGACGGGGTATGCCGAGCGCAACCTGCTGGGCGAGCGCAAGCTGCTGCGGGCTGGGGACTCCAACTGGCGGCCGCCCGAGAAGGGGACGGCGCTGGAAGCGGCTTGGCGCTATGCGTGCGAGGCCGGCTTCAAGGGCCCCTTCCAGGGTGAGGGCCTGAAGGTGGCCAAGGCC
>Ga0209026_1000981_pt1 | contig 14239 bp, 12 predicted proteins | sample AraplaCL_Col_mCL_FD_184262 | JGI IMG/M metagenome (GOLD analysis project Ga0209026, IMG submission 184262) | Arabidopsis root microbial communities from the University of North Carolina, USA - plate scrape CL_Col_mCL (SPAdes) (version 2) | ecosystem: Host-associated > Plants > Roots >... | reverse complement strand
CCATCGACCTTGATGGGCTGACAAGAATCGAGCTCGGATTTTCCGTGCTTATGGCGGCGGCGGCCGCCGGACTGATGCTGGCCCTGGGATTCGCCGAGCGGCGCCGCCCCTTCGCGATCCTCGGCGCGATAGGCGCCAGACCGGCGCAACTGGCCGCGTTTCTATGGGGCGAAGGCCTGGTCATCATCGTCGGTGGCCTTGTCTTCGGCCTCATCACGGGAACACTGACCGCATGGATGCTGGTGAAGCTTTTGACCGGAGTCTTCGATCCGCCGCCGGAAGCGCTCTCGGTGCCATGGCTCTATCTGGCGATCGTGCTCGGCCTCGTCGTCGCATCCGTCGCCGCCGCCGTGCGGTCCGCCGGATCGTCCTCCGGCCTGGTCGCCGAGCAATTGCGCGATCTGTGACGCCCACGCCGCTTACGCATTCGTAAGGCCGCGGCCAGGCTGTTGAAAACTTCCGGCCCTAAGATTTCGCTTCGCTTCATCCCGGCTCCGGGGTTCGTGATCCGGCAGGGCTGGGCCGTTCCGGATTGAAGCCGCCCTGGGCAACCGCCCTCGGCATACGAGAGAAAGGAACAGAACGATGAAAAAATCTGTCATCACAGCTGCAATGGTAGTCGCAATCGCATCCAGCCAAGGCGCCTACGCAAAGGCGACAACCGGCACGATCGCCAGCATCGACAAGAAAGGCGATTCGATCACGCTTGCTGACGGCAAGACATTCTCCTTGCCGGAAGGCATTGAAGCCGAGACGCTGAAAGTCGGCGAGAAGGTGATGGTCACGTACTCGACGAAGGCCGGCAAGCTGGCGGCATCGAGCATCCAGCCGGCCAAGTAGACCGGTGTTGACGGCGGGGCTGGTGTGTCACCGGCCCCGCCCGCAAGCCGCCCATCGCGGCCTCTACAGCAATCCGGTGATCAGCCGGTCAATCCTGGTGTCTTGCCGATAGGCGAAGCGGACCAGGAGAGCCGCGACCAGCGCTGTCGCCGCACCGCCGAGGACATCGCTCACATAATGCGTCCCGAGATAGATGCGCGACAGCGATATCAGAAGTGCTGCAGCAAGGAACAGCAGGCCGCGCCCCCGCAGCCCGTAGATCAGGAACACCGCCGCTATGGCAAAGCTGGCGGTGGAATGATCGGAGGGAAACGAGAAATCGACGGTTCGGTCGATGACCAGATGCGTGACATGCGCGTCATAGGGGCGGACGCGTTGAAAGAACAGCAGGATGGTCTGGTTGATCCCCAGGCCGAGCAGGAAGGACAGCCCGGCCGCCACGACAACGTGGCGAATGACGCTGTCGGCCCTGGGTATCCACCACTGCAGCGCCACGGCCAACACGAGGGCCGGAACGCCGATCGTCGAGGCGCCGAGCATGATCGCATCGAGCACCGGGTCTTGTCCAGCCCAGCTGTTTATCCAGGCAGTCAGCGCAGCATCGAACTGGTACATCGAAACTCCATCAGGTCAGGGAAAGATTGCGCTACAGCGCTGCACCGTTTCACAGAAACGGCGAACCACTCTATCTCCTTGTTTTGACGCAATTCCGGACGGAAAATCGCTTCACACTTTTCCTGGAATTGCTTCATCGGGTGCGCCAGGTGATCGCGGAATTGGTGACGTAGTTCCAGGCAGCGCCCACCGCCGCCGCGGCGAGGCCGGCCACCCACCAGCGCGACGCGTTGGTGTAGAGCAGGCTTGACACGCCGACCCCGGCCACCACGCCGAAGCTGCACAAGGCCGCGAACAGGCCGAACCCGGTCAGGAAGCGCCAGCCACGCCGGCGAAGGTCGCGATAGGTGAAGACGTTGTTCAGCGTGTAGTTGAATGCCATCGCCGTAAACATAGCGGCGGTCTGGGCCGCGGCAAACGGCACGCCGCGCGCCAGCAAGGCATGCAGCGCCGTCAGGTGCACGCCGACCCCCAGGAAACCAACCAGGCCGAAGGCCAGGAAGCGGGTCGAGATCAGATCGCCCGAAGCCTTTGCGACCAGCAGGCCCGCATATTCAAGCACCACCATGGCATCGAGCTTGCTCTGCCCGTGCAGGCGCGGACCGAAAACGTAAGGAATTTCCTGAATGCGCAGGCCAGTCGACGACGCGACGATGTCCAGCAGGATCTTGAACCCCTGGCGAGACAGATGCGGCGCGACCGTGTCGACAATGTCCCGGCGCAGCATGAAGAAGCCGCTCATCGGATCGCGTATCGGCGTCTTGAGCAGCCACTGGGCAAGCCGCGTCGCCAGCATGCTGCCGTTCGACCGCAGCCGCGTCAGGCCGCTTTCCGCCCTGCCGTCGTCCTGGTAGCGGCTGGCGACAACCATGTCGGTCTGGCCGCCGCGCATGATCTCCAACATAGCCGGCAGGCAGGTTTCATCGTGCTGAAGATCGCCGTCCATAACCGCCACGACCGGCGCCGAGCTCGACAATATCCCTTCCAGGCAGGCGCCGGCGAGGCCACGACGGGCAATGCGCCTGATGCCGCGGACGCGGTGATCGCGCGCGGCAATGTCGCGAACGGCAAGGATGGTGCCATCCGTGGAATCGTCGTCGACGAAGACAACCTCCCATTCGACACCAGCAAGCACCTTGTGCAGCCGCGCCACCAGGAGCCCGATATTGGCGTGCTCGTTCAAGGTCGGAACCACGACCGTCAGTTCGGCGCCACCGCGATATCCGTGGCCCGCTTCGCCGATGTCGGATTGCAGGTGATGAAGAGGCTGGTTCATGGCAGGTGACCGGCCTGAGGCAACGGATTTTGACCTTCCGGGCTTGGCGGTCGCGTGCCCGAACGCCTGATCGGCACGATGACGATGTCGAAGACCGGGTAGCCGGCAATCCGCTGCGTGATGTATCGCGACGGACCGGTTATCGTGAACAAGCCTTCGAGATGGTCGTGGTAGCCTTTCTCGCTGACGGCCTCGTCAGCGGGATCCAGGGCAGCGACGAGGAAGCCCGCGCCACGGCCGTCGAGCCTTGCATCGTCGATGAACTGGAAATGGCGTGGGTCGCCCGGCAGCACCTCGACCGGTATATCCGGGCCGAGTGCGATGGATATGCGCGCCGCCTGCATCCAGTTCAACGCCACGACATAGCTGCCGGGATCCCGGAGCGGACTGGCCTCGAGCTTGTGCGACAGCGCCGTCCAGTCGACGATCTGCCAGTTGACGTCGAATTTGGGTGCGCGGCTGAAGAATGGGCGCGTGAAAGCGCCGGTCGTCGCCTGCACGGCAAACCCCGTTATCGCCAGCGGCACGACGACGGCGGCGATGGCAAAGGATGCGCTGAGCAAGGCCGGTTTGCGCTGCGAAAACCGGGCACACCACTGGCCGACGAGCGGAAAGGCAAAGAGGAAGCCGCTCATCGACCAGTGCGGCAACGAATGGGCGCTGATCAAGGCGGCCACGTCGAAGAAGGCCACGGGCAACGCCGCAATCAGCACGAAGAAACGGTCGGCGGGCGAGGCTTCGGGCCTGGCGCCGCGCCACAGGCAGCCCATGGCCACCAGCCAGATGGGCGGCCAGACATAGACCGCCTGGCCAAGCAGGGTGAGCGCAAGGTTGACCGGATGCAGGAAGTGGCCTTCGGTGGCCAGACCCCGGCCGGACTGGAACGCCAGCGAGATCCAGCCATGACGCATGTTCCACAGCACGACCGGTATCAGGCCGAGCGCGGCGACAGCCCCGGCCACCCAGGGTCCCGGCGTCCGCAATTGGGCGCGGCCGGCTTTCGTCAGCACCAGCACGAGCAGGGCCGAAAGGCAGAAAAGGCCCGCTTGATATTTCGACATCAGCGCAAGGCCAAGCGCCAGGCCGGCCCCGATCCAGCGCGCCAGCGGGTGTTGCGTTTCCCCGCCCAGAAGCATCGGCGCGGCCAGCCAGGCGCTGGCCAGCAGAAAGAAATCCAGCGGCCCGTCGGGTACCACGAAGTGTCCGGCCGAGATCAGGAAAAACGGCGCCACGCTATACCAGGCCACGGCCCAGAATGCGGCAACGGCGCCATAGGCCTTCCGGGTCAGGTCGAACAGCAGCAGCGCCGACAGCGATCCGAGCAGGACGTAGGGAAGCCTGGCGGCGAAGCGGCATTCGCATCCGCTGATGTCGATCATCAGCCGGGCGAGCGCAAAGCCGAGGGGAGGATGATCGAAATAGGACAGCGAATGGCTGCGCGACACCACGACGGCGTAGGCCTCGTCGATCGACAGCGGAATGACCGGGGCAAGGCCGATCCGCAGCAGCAGGAAAGCGGCGATCACGAACGCCGCCTGATAGACCGGCGTCTCCCAGAGGTCTTGCGCCTGTGTCGCGGCAAGGGTCCGGGTCTGAACGGACTGCATGGCCGTCACCGGGCGACCCTGACCTGGCGAAGCGGATCACCTGGACGCAACATCTAAGCCACCTCTCGAACAAGACAGGCTTTCGGCTTGGACGGGATGTTAGCCGCAGCGGTTCGGGGCCGACTGTGCCCTCTCAACCATACTGGCGGATTGCCGCGTTCTTACAAATCGGTAAGCGGAGGCCGATCGATGACGATGGCAAACGTGGCCGATACGGCGCTGCCGGGACGCCGACTTACTTGGCCCCCACCGCGCCCCGGCGAAAATCCGAAGGCGACATCCCCGCCAGTTTGCGGAACGATTTGTTGAAGGCGCTGAGCGAGCCAAAACCCGAATCCATGGCGACGCGCAGCACATTGGCGTCTTCATGCATCAAGAGCGCCTGGGCATAGCTCAGCCGCAGCAGGTTGACATATTCGTTGAGCGTCATGCCGGTCGATTTCTTGAACAGGCTCATGGCGTATTTCGGATGGATATCGGCAGCCGAGGCGATGTTCACGCAGTCGATGTCGTAGAGAAAATTCCCGGCGATGAAGTCGCACATGCGTCCGACATTGCGCGAGGACTGCTGGTCCAGGGCATTGCCCGCGCCTTGCCCCGCGACGGTTTCCGGCACCAGCCGGTAGGGATCGAAGCGGACCCGCTCCAGCCGCAACAGCAACTCGTTGACGGCATGCTCGGCCCTTGCCGCATCGCCCGAGCGCGCATACTCGTTCCAGCGTTTGAAATTGTCGTTGTCGGACTGATCGGTCGCGTTGGTCACCAGCGTCGCCCCGGTCATCAGCCGGTGCCGGACATCGGCCGGCAGATGCAGCCGGAAGAAATGCACCAGCGGCAGATGCGCGCCGGCATAGATCGCATCGTCGCTGAGATCATCCATCTGGTGCGGCAGGCCGCCCCAGAACAGGCACATCTCGCCGGCCGACAGCGAAATCTCATGCTCGGCCATGCGGTAATGCACCGAGCCCCGCACGATGAAATTGACCTCGACCTGGGCGTGCCAGTGCGGCTTCAGCATCACCAGCGGCTGGTTGTGGAACATCTGCAATGCAAGCGGCAGTCCTTCGACGCTGCTGGCGCCTGGCTGGTAGAACGGCCGCTGCGACACCTTACTTTCCGCCAACTTCTTATTCCCTTTGACGGGGACAAGCCTTCCGCGCCGCATAGTCTAGGCATGCTCACAGCGAGAGAGCAAATGAAATGGGAGGATTTCAATGCGCACGACACTGACTTGCGCCGCACTTATGCTTGCCCTGGGCTCCGGCCCGGCCCTGGCGCAGTCCGGCGAAATCACGATCTGGAGCTGGAACATCGCCGCCTCGTCGCTCAAGGCGACCGTCGCCGGCTTCAACAAGCAATACCCCGACATCAAGGTCACGGTTCAGGACCTCGGCAACCAGCCGGCCTATGACAAATCGATCGCCGGCTGCGCCGCCGGCGGCGTCGGCCTGCCCGACATCGTCACCATCGAAAATGGCGAGGCCGAGAATTACTGGAGCCAGTTCCCCGACTGCTTCGTCGACCTGCACACGCTGGGCTACAGCGCCGAGGACCAGAAGAAATATCCCGACTTCAAGCGCACCGAGCTCGAGGTCGGCGACAAGGCCTATGCGATGCCGTGGGATTCCGGCCCGGTCGCCGTCTTCTACCGTCGCGATTTCTACGCGAAGGCTGGCGTCGATCCGGCCTCGATCAAGACCTGGGACGATTTCATCGCCGCCGGCAAGAAGATCCAGGCCGCCAATCCGGGGGTGTCGATGACCAATGCCGATTTCAACGGCGACACCGAATTCTTCCGCATGATCTCCAACGAGCAGGGCTGCGGCTATTTCGCCGAGGACGGCCAGTCGATCACCGTGGCCGAGCCGAAATGCGTCGACGCCCTGACCAAGGTCAAGGAGATGAAGGACGCCGGCATCATCACCTCAGCCGACTGGTCGACCAAGATCACCAACAACACCGCCGGCACTGTCGCCAGCCAGGTCTATGGCGGCTGGTATGAAGGCACGGTCCGCACCGAATCGCCGAAGGAGAGCGGCAAATGGGGCGTCTATCTGATGCCGAGCCTTACCGCCGACGGCCCGCGCGCCGCCAATCTCGGCGGCTCGTCGCTTGCCATCACCTCGGCCTCGAAGAACAAGGAAGCCGCCTACGCCTATCTGAAATACACGCTGGGGACGAATGAAGGCCAGATCACCATGCTGAAGGATTTCGGCCTGGTGCCGTCGCTGATCTCGGCGCTCGACGATCCTTACGTTTCGCAAGGCCAGCCCTATTGGGGCGACCAGGCGATCTGGAAAGACATTCTGGCAACCTTGCCGAAGGTCGTGCCGAGCCGCGGCACGCAGTTCCAGAGCGACGCCGAGATCATCCTGCGCGCCGTGCAGACCAAATATCTGGCCAGCGGCTATCCCGACGCCAAGGCCGCGCTCGACGACGCCGCCAAGCAGATCGCCGCCGCGACCGGCCTGCCGGTGAAGTGAGGCAGTTTCCTTCTCCCCGTTCCACGGGGAGAAGGTGCCCGAAGGGCGGACGAGGGGCGGCGCCGACATCGACAATTGGCGCTGCTCTAGCAAACTCAACGCCGATCATCGCGGCGCCCACCAAGAAGGCGCTACCGGGAAAGGAGGAACCCATGCGCACCCGAAACGCCACCGCGTATCGCTTCCTCACGCCTTATCTCTTGATCTTCGCCATCTTCTGGATCTGGCCGATCATCTCGTCCTTCCTGATCTCCTTCCAGGCGACGCGCACCGTGCCGTGGCGCTTTGCGCCGGCCTTCAACTGGGGCCGACTGATCGGCGACCCAGCCTTCTACAACGCGCTCGAAAACACGCTGCTCATCCTCGTCATCCAGGTGCCGGTGATGATTGCGCTGGCCATCGTGATGGCGGTCCTGCTCAATTCGCCGATGCTTAAAGCGCGCGGCCTTTACCGCTTTGCCTTCTTCGCTCCGGTCGTGGTCGGCGAAGTGGCCTATTCGGCTGTCTTCCGGCTGATGTTCAGCCTCGATTTCGGCATCGTCAACAAGCTGCTCGACAGCGTCGGCCTGGCCAAGATCGACTGGTTCTCCAACGTCACGCCGGCGATGGCCGTCATCATGATCGCGGTGACTTGGCGCTGGGCCGGCTACAACGCCATCATCCTGCTTGCCGGCCTGCAATCCATCCCAGACGACGTCTATGAAGCGGCGACGCTCGACCGCGTCAGCAAGCTCAAGCAGTTCTTCCATATCACCTTGCCGCTGTTGAAGCCGGTCATCGTCTTTTGCGCCGTATTGTCGATCATCGGCACCATGCAGCTGTTCACCGAGCCGTTCCTGATCACCGAGCGCGGCGGTCCGGGCGGCGGCACCGAGACGCTAGGTCTGCTGCTCTACCGGCAAGGCTTCCGCTCGCTCAATTTCGGCTATGCCTCGGCGATAGCCTACACCATGGCGGGGCTGGCCATCGCCATCACGCTGGTGCACCTCTGGCTGACGAGAGAACCGAAATGAGCTCGCTCTCGCGCAGCCGGCTTGGCCGCAGCATCTTACTGCACCTCTTCCTGACGCCGCTGGCGCTGATCTGGCTGTTCCCGCTGTGGATGATGGTGGTGTTTTCCACCATGCCCGACAACGGCATCTTCAGCCCCGGCATCGAGCTGTTGCCGCATGACGGCTTCCTCGACAATTTCAACAATCTGCAGCGCGACACCAATTTCGTTGGCGCCATCGGCATCTCGGTCTCGGTGGCGGTGACCTACACGGTCCTGTCGGTGCTGCTCACCTCGATGGCCGGCTGGGCGCTGGCGCGCTACGAATTCCACGGCAAGGGCATCGTGGTGGCGATCATCCTCGGCACCATCACGCTGCCTTACGCGGTGGTGCTGATCCCGCAATTCATCATGGTGGCGCGCGACTTCCAGCTCGCCAACACCTGGATCGCGCTGATCGTGCCGCCGCTGTTCAATTCGCTGGGCGTGCTTTTCATGCGCCAGGCTTTTTCGATGATGCCGGCAGAGCTGTTCGACGCCGCACGCGTCGAAGGCGTCAAGGAATGGCGCATCTTCCTGTTCGTCGCGCTGCCCTTGGCGCGGCCGATGCTGGCGGCCTTGGCCATCATTCTCTTCCTCGCCTCGTGGAACAATTATCTATGGCCGCTTTTGATCAACAGCCAGCCCGGCGCGATGACGGCGCCGGTCGCGCTCGGCACGCTGATCGGCCTGACCAAGGTCTCCTGGGGCGGCATCATGGCAGGCGCCGTCATGCTGACCTTGCCGATGCTTGTCGTCTTCGTGCTGTTGCAGCGCCATTTCATCGCCGGCATCGCCGCCGGCGCGGTCAAGTAGGATTAGGAGCACGATGGCGGCCGTCACCCTCACCAATGTCGTCAAGCGCTTCGGCGTCCTCGAAGTCGTCCACGGCGCCAATATCGACATCGCCGATGGTGAGTTCGTCGTCTTCGTCGGCCCGTCCGGCTGCGGCAAGTCGACCTTGCTCAGGATGGTCGCCGGGCTGGAAGACATCAGCGGCGGCGAGATCGCCATCGGCGGCAAGCTGGTCAACGATGTCGAGCCGGCCGACCGCGGCATCGCCATGGTGTTCCAGTCCTACGCGCTCTATCCGCACATGACGGTGGAGCAGAATCTGAGCTTCGGTCTTCGCATGAACGGCAACCCGAAGGCCGATACGGAGCGCCGGGTTAGCCGAGCCGCTGAAATCCTGCGCATCGACGAACTGATGCAGCGGCGGCCGAAACAACTCTCCGGCGGCCAGCGCCAGCGTGTTGCCATCGGCCGCGCCATCGTGCGCGAGCCGCAGGTGTTCCTGTTCGACGAGCCGCTGTCCAACCTCGACGCGGAGCTCAGGGTGCAGATGCGGGTCGAGATCTCGCGCCTGCACAAGGAGCTCGGCACCACCATGATCTATGTGACGCATGACCAGACCGAGGCGATGACGCTGGCCGATCGCATCGTCGTGCTCAAAGGTGGCAATGTCGAGCAGATCGGCGCGCCGCTCGACCTCTATGACGACCCGGCCAACCGTTTCGTCGCCGGCTTCATCGGCTCGCCGAAGATGAATTTCCTCAACGCCAAGGTCGTCGGGACAACCAACGGCGCCGCGACCGTCGAGCTCGTCAACCACGACGGCGCGCGATTGCGCAAGCCGCTTTGCGAAGCTTTGCCGGCTGTCGGAGCCGAGGTCGTGCTCGGCGTTCGACCGGAGCATTTCCGCGAAAAAGGCGAAGGTGATTGCGACATCGCGATCAAGGCCGACGTCGCCGAGCATCTTGGTTCGGTCAGTTACGTCTATGCCAATGCCGGCCCTGAGGAGCTGATCATCGAGCGCGAGGCCTCGCGCCAGCGCGCCAGCGGCGACCATTTCACGGTCTCGATCAAGGCGGACCGTTCGTTGCTGTTCGACAAGGCGGGCGCAAGGATCCGCTGATTTTTCTTGACCGCCCGGTTCCCAAGGCGTGGCGGCGACCCATGGAGTATTGAAAGATGACATCCAAGCAAAAAATTCGCTGGGGCATTCTCGGACCCGGCAGCATCGCCAAATCCTTTGCCGGCGGCGTGGCGCAATCGCGCACCGGCACGCTCGAGGCGCTCGGCGCCCGCAACCCCGGCAAGCCCGGGCTCGGCGAGACCTTTCCAGGCGCGCGCATCCTCGACGGCTACGAAGCGCTGCTCGCCGACAGCCAGGTCGATGCCGTCTATATCGCGATCCCGCATCCCGGCCATGCCGGGTGGGCGATCAAGGCGGCGGAAGTCGGCAAGCATGTGTTGTGCGAAAAGCCGCTGGCGCTGACCGCTTTCGAGGCCGACGCCATGATGCATGCGGCGCGCAAGGCCGGCACGTTTCTCGGCGAAGCCTTCATGTACCGCCTGCATCCACAGACGCTGCGACTGGTCGAGCTGATCCGCTCGGGCGTCATCGGCGACATCCGCATGATCAAGTCGAGCTTCGGCTTCGCCATGCCGGGCTTCATGCCCGAGCACCGGCTCTACGCGAACGATCTTGCCGGCGGCGGTATCCTCGATGTCGGCGGCTATCCGGTATCGATGGTTCGGCTGATCGCGGGCGCCGCAACCGGACAACCTTTCCTCGAGCCGGACAAGGTCGTGGGCGCCGCCCATCTCGGTCAGTCCGGCGTCGATGAATGGGCCTCGGCGCTGCTCCATTTCCCGGGTGGCATCGTCGCCGAAGTCTCCTGCAGCATCTCGCTCAACCAGGACAATGTGCTGCGCATTCTCGGCACCAAGGGCAGCATCGAAGTGCCGGATTTCTGGTTCGCCGGCGGTGATCGCGATGTCGGCCTCGGCCGTATCGACCTGATCCGCAGCGGCGGCACGCGCGAGACGATCAGCGTCAACGAGGCCCGTCACCTCTATTCCTTCGAGGTCGACGCCGCCGGCGATGCGATCCTCGCCGGTGGTCAGGAATTCGCCTGGCCCGGCATGAGCTGGGCCGACAGCCTCGGCACCTTGCGCGTTCTCGACAAATGGCGCCATGCCGTCGGGCTCGAATATGACATCGAGAAGCCGGCTAAGCGTGTCAACACCATCTCCGGCCGGCCGCTGCGCACCGGCGGCAGTGCGATCGGCAAGCGCGACATTCCGGGCCTGCCGCGCGCGGCCTCGCGGCTGGCGCTCGGCTTCGAGGATTTCCGCACCTTCTCCTCGGGTTCGATCCTGCTCGACGCCTTCTTCGAGGCCGGCGGCAATCTGTTCGACACCGGCTATGTCTATGGCGCCGGCTACACCGAGACGCTGCTTGGCCAATGGCTCAGGAACCGCGGCGTGCGTGAGCAGTCGGTCATCATCGCCAAGGGCGCGCATTCGCCGCTCTGCTATCCCGACGTGATCGGCAAGCAGCTGGCCCAGTCGCTCGACCGGTTGCAGACCGACCATGTCGACATCTATTTCATGCACCGCGACAATCCGGACGTGCCGGTCGGCGAGTTCGTCGACGCCATGGACGCCGAGGCCAGGGCCGGCCGCATCCGCGGCCTGTTCGGCGGCTCCAACTGGACGATGGAGCGTATGGATGCGGCTATTGCCTATGCCGACAAGAACAGCAAGCAGAAGCCCGGCGCGCTCTCCAACAATTTCTCGCTGGCCGAGATGCTGGAGCCGATCTGGGCCGGCTGCGTCACCTCTTCGACCGACGACTGGAAAGCCTGGCTGACCAAGCGGCAAATGCCGAACTTCGCCTGGTCGAGCCAGGGCCGCGGCTTCTTCACCGACCGCGCCGGCCGGGACAAACAGGACAATGAGGAGCTGGTACGGGTCTGGTACTCGGAAAAGAATTTCGGCCGCCGCGATCGCGCGATCGAACTGGCGAAACGTCTCGGCAAAAGCCCGATCCATGTCGCGCTCGCCTATGTGCTGGCGCAGCCCTTCCCGTCGGTCCCGCTGATCGGCCCCCGCACGCTGGACGAGCTGGAGGACAGTCTGAAGGCGCTGGATATCAAGCTCTCGCCGGAGGATGTGGCCTGGCTGGATGAGGGGCCGGAAAGGCGGCGGGCTTAGGGCAGGCGCTGGCGATTAGCGAAAGCCGAGGTGACAGCCAATCTCCCCCCTTGCGGGGGAGATGCCTGGCAAGGCAGAGGTCCCGCTGGCGTCTCCCTCGTCATTCTAGGGCGGAGCAAGGAGCGAAGCGACGCGCGCAGACCCTAGAATCCATGCCGTGACGCCTGAGAGCCGCGACGGTGCAGAACGCTCACCAGCCAATGCCGCGAAACAGCTCGAACCACTCCGAATTGGTCTTCTCGATCAAATCAATCTTCCATCGCCGTGGCCAGCGCTTCAATGACGTTTCACGCTGGATGGCGTCGGTGATGTCGAAATACTCCTCGTACCAGACCAGACGCTGCACCCCGTAACGGCTGGTGAAGCTGGAGCCTTGGCCGGTCTTGTGCTCGGGCATGCGACGAGCAAGATCGTTGGTGACACCGATATAAATCGTGCCGCCTTTCTGGCTTGCTGTCATATAGACGTAGCCTGTCATGTTGCGGTCGCACCTGTCGTTATCGCCAACGGCTATTCTGGACGGCAGCATCCTATGGCCAAAGTCACGGCATGGATTCTAGGGTCTGCGCGCGTCGCTTCGCTCCTTGCTCCGCCCTAGAATGACGAAGGATAGGCCGGTGCGCTACGCGAGGCGCCAGCATCTCCAAATGGCTCCTCACCGATCCACCCGCGTCGACAAAATAATCGACGACGACGTCCGCTCGACCCCGTCCATCGCCCCTATCCGATCAAGCAGCGCATCGAGATCCCTGATCGACGGCGCGTCGACGATGACGATCATGTCGAAATTGCCGCTCACTGAATGCACCGTGCGCACCGGCGGCATCGCCTCCAGGCTGCGCACCACCTTGTCGGCGAGTTTCGGCGTGACGGTGAGCAGCACATGCGCTTTCACCAGCCCCTGCTCGTAATCGGGCGAGAGCCGCACACCGTAGCCGGCGATGATGCCGCGCTGCTCCAGCCGCTCGATCCGGCTTTGCACCGTGGTGCGCGACACGCCGAGCTGCCGCGCCAATTCGGCGGTCGAGGCGCGGGCGTTGGAACGCAACAGGGTCAGCAGGGCTTGTTCGGCTTCACTGATCATTTCGACGAAACCCTTCGGCTAATCGTTCAGATAATGGCTTCACTTCGTACAGTTCCACGCTTCCTTTCGACAGGCAAGCTGCGATGATCTCCGCCAATCACGAATTGGCAGGGGTATTGACCATGAAGAACATCGTTGTCGTCGGCGCCGGCAAGATCGGCTCGACCATTGCTGAAATGCTGAGCGCCACGGGCGACTATCACGTGACGCTCGTAGACCGCTCGGCGCCCCAGCTTGCCGCGGCCGAATTGCCGGCCGGCGTCGCGACGCGGGAACTAGACATCACCGCTGCCGGTGAACTCGAAAAGGTGTTTGCCGGCAAATTCGCCGTGGTGAGCGCCGCCCCCTTCCATCTCACCACGCGCATCGCCGAGGCCGCGGCCGCCACCGGCGTGCACTACCTTGACCTCACCGAGGATGTCGTCTCGACCCGCCGCGTCAAGGAATTGGCCAAGTCGGGCAAAAGCGCCTTCATTCCGCAATGCGGCCTAGCGCCTGGCTTCATCTCGATCGTCGCCAACGATCTCGCCAGCCGCTTTGACACGCTGGAAAGCGTGCGCATGCGCGTCGGCGCCCTGCCGCAGTATCCGTCGAACGCGCTCAACTACAACCTGACCTGGAGCACCGACGGCGTCATCAACGAATATTGCGAGCCTTGCGAAGCGATCGTCGAGGGCGAGCTGATCGAAGTGCCGCCGCTGGAGGAGCGCGAGGAATTCTCGCTCGACGGCGTTACCTACGAAGCCTTCAACACCTCCGGCGGTCTGGGCACTTTGGCCGAAACGCTGAAGGGCAAGGTGCGCACGCTGAACTACCGCACCATCCGCTACCCCGGCCATGCCGCGATCATGAAGGCGCTGCTCAACGATCTTGGCCTGCGCCACCGCCGCGACGTGTTGAAGGACATTTTCGAAAGCGCCTTGCCGGCGACGCTGCAGGATGTCGTCATCGTCTTCGTCACCGTCTCCGGCCGTCGCAATGGCCGCCTGCTGCAGGAGACCTACGCCAACAAGATCTATTCGCAGCGCGTCGGAGGCGTGGTGCGCAGCGCTATCCAGATCACCACGGCGTCCGGCATCTGCGCCGTGCTCGACATGCTAGCCGACGGCAGCTTGCCGGCGAAGGGCTTTGTCCGCCAGGAAGACATCGCGCTCGACACCTTCCTCGCCAACCGCTTCGGCCGCGCCTATGCCCAGCATGAGATGGTGAGCCGGCTGGCGAGCTGAGCGCCTGGAGGTTCGCGCCTTTCCTCTCCCCCGTCGATCGGGGGAGAGGTGTCGAGCGAAGCTCGACGGAGCGGGG
>Ga0209026_1000980_pt1 | contig 14247 bp, 10 predicted proteins | sample AraplaCL_Col_mCL_FD_184262 | JGI IMG/M metagenome (GOLD analysis project Ga0209026, IMG submission 184262) | Arabidopsis root microbial communities from the University of North Carolina, USA - plate scrape CL_Col_mCL (SPAdes) (version 2) | ecosystem: Host-associated > Plants > Roots >... | reverse complement strand
CATATTACTTTCAATACCACCAAACCGATTAACATTGGCATTGGTAAATTGGAAGGACAAATTTTGGCCGGCAAATTAATTGGCAGTGGATATTCTCCATTACCGGTAACTACTTTAGCCGATGGAACAACACCTTACGTGCCCAAACCCAATGATTGGCGATATTTTACAGGATTAAACATCAATTATCATCCTAAGTGGATACCTGGTTTAACCCTGGGGTTAATACGAACTTTTAACGCTTATGAAAAAGATGTAAATGGGTTTAGTAGCTATGTGCCGTTTTTTACAGCATATTCAAAGGCTGCTGTTAATAGTGGAAATGGTGATTCATTTCCAAGAGATCAATATACTTCTTTTTACGCGCGTTGGCTATTCCCTAGAGCGCAAGCCGAGTTTTATTTTGAATATGGACTAAATGATAACTCATATAATACGCGTGACTTCATCTTGTCGCCTGAGCATTCACGAGCTTATATCGTAGGCCTACGGAAAATGCTTCCATTTAACGGAAAAAGCGATGAGCATATAATGTTATCTGGTGAAATAGATCAACTTTCTCAATCGCCCGATAGGATAGTAAGGGGCGCAGGGGGATGGTATATCCATAGTCAGGTTGTTGACGGGCACACAAATTTCGGTCAGGTATTAGGGGCTGGAACCGGTTCTGGTGGCAACTTACAAACTGCCGAGATAAGCTGGATATCAGGTTTAAAGAAACTTGGTATATTATTTCAACGGTATGAACACGACGTGGATTACTATCAGGGTTACATAGGCGATTTAAATGGGAACAGCCGCAACTGGGTAGATATTGCTTTTGGCGTTACCGGCGAGTGGAATTATAAAAACTTTCTGTTTAATGCTAAAATTCAGGACGTAAAATCACTTAACTACGAATGGATATTAAAGGATTATTCACCAACGATGCCTTATTATATTCCAAACAATACTGTTTACAATTTACACGCCGAACTTGGCGTTACTTACCGCTTTTAAGTTGTTTTGCGGGTAAGTAAAATACCGATAGCTAGTAAAAATTCTGCAAGTACGATACCTATCGGAATAGCTAAGTAATATTTAAGTCTGTTTTTATTTAGCGGCAATTCTGGTTCATCAACAATTTGCACAGTAGGCGTTTCCTGCGCCAAAGTTGTTTTACTTGCTTCCAGGCTTTTAACTGTTTCAGAATACACCGCGTTTAATACAACTTTATCCCGGTCTTTTATCTCCACGTTAGCATTCGCAGACGTATAAGCTGGATTTAAATCCACAATATCTTTGTTGGCCGAAGACACAGCATAGGTTTTGCCGTTTAAAATATGCTCTATACTATCGGCTCTAAATTGCAGGCGATTGACATTCTCACGCAAGCGTTTTGTTTTCGTAGTAATAAAAAATTCTGTTGATTGCTTGATCATGCGGTTGCAAAACAAAAGCGCTAGTTTTTCGTCCTTCATGGTGGCATTTACTTCAAAAAAACTAAGCTTTTTATCAGGCTTGGCAATTTCAAAATCGCCTTCTAAAATGAGTTTAGTCATTTCATGCAGCAAACTATCCTGAAGTCTGGTGTTGCCGACACCATTTACAGGAAAGCGAATGATCTTTCCGTCTGGGCTATATTTAAGCCATTTTTTGTTAAGCTTGTTTGCAGAGGCGTACACGTCCGCAAGCGTCTGTGTGCTATCATATGGCGTCATTAGCGTCGCTTTGATCAACTTTGTGCTTTTGATAAGTGCTTCTACATTGTCGCCTGCTAAAACGCCGCTGGCGCCGCCTATGCCGTTTAAATCAAAGCCCAATGAGCCCGCTAAAGAAGATAAGCCCCCTAAGCTACTGCTTGACTTGGCATCGTCAACAACAAAGGTTAGTCGTGCCGTATAAGTAGGTGCCTTGTACCAGGCTAAAAAAGCTCCGCCAAGTCCGCCTACTATTAGGGCTATAAGTAACCAGGTTTTAAATCGCCAGATGTAAAGTACATCTGCCCAGCGGTCATTCATTAATTTCTTAAATGAGAACTCAGGCTCGTATGGATATTGTGAATTTTGCTGGCTCATTTTATTTATGCAGGATAGCAATAATACTTACAATAGCGGTTAAAGCTGCAGCAATGCCTCCTAAATCGCCAAAGCCAATTTTAATGCCCGTGTCGGGTGCTTTTTCGGGCACCATTATCTTACTTCCTGGTTTTACTTCGGGGTAGTTCCGAAAAAATAAGAAGTGTCTAACCGGCATATTTAATCCGTCCGGGTACTGTATATAGGCACGCTTTAACAAGGCATTTTGTTTAACGCCACCAACAGCATTGATATAGTATTTAAATCGTTGGCTTTTAAAGCCAACAAATTGCGGATTATTAACCGCTCCGGCTATTTCCACATACGAAACTACCCGCGGTACATAAATGCTGTCGCCAGGGAGCAAGATCATCTTCTTATCAAGAATAGAATCACGCGATAACGACGATGTCATATCGGTACCTACACGTACCCCTTTACGATAGATCTGAATATTTTCCAATGACCCGTATGGCGTTACACCACCCGCACGATTCAGAAGGTCGAAAACCGTTTCGTCGCGTTTTTGCGCGCCGAAATCGCCGGGACGCAGCACCTCACCTTGTACAGAAATAGTGCCTAATGTTCGATAGTTAACGAGTCTTGAAACAAAGACATAATCTCTTGGCTGTAACACGATATCATTCCTGTTGCCCGAAAGAGAATCCAGGTTAACGATGAATGAAGTAGTTAATTGTCTTGCAACCGTATCAGACTGATTTGGAATGATGCGCTCTACTCTAACATTCCGCATATCTGCTTCGTCGCCAAAACCGCCCGACATAGCTATTACGTCCGAAAGCTTTAAGCCCTGGCGATAGGTATACTGCGATGGTTTTCTTACGTATCCTCCTACAACCACTTTTTGATTAGAGGTAAATGCTTCGCGGTTAAATAGCAAGATAGTGTCCTCGCGCATTAGGGCAATGTCATTTTTACCGCTAATAATTTCTCTTGGGTTAAAGTCAACAGACCGCTTCGCAAGATCAGGCATGGTTCTTTTAATGATGCCGCGATCCATATAGGCATCCGGTGTAAGGCCTTGTGCTTCTTTTAACAATTGAGATAAAGTTAACCCTGCTGTAAGTTCATAAGGTCCGGGCATGTAAACAGAACCTTCAACAACTATACGGTTTGTATATCGATTTGTTATTGCATCTACTTTAATAGCGTCGCCATTTTTTGGCACCTGGCTGCTAAATAAGTTTGAAGGTACACTATTGACTTCGTGTCCGAGAGTATTTATGCGATCAATTTGAACCCTGCCTTTAAAGGCCTTGTCGGTAAAACCACCCGCGTATCTGATCAGGTCATCCAGCGTTTCACCATCTTTTAACTCGTAAAAGGCCGGACGCTTTACTTCGCCGTCAATGCTTACCCGCTTTTGGTAAACCGGAATGTGAATTATATCTTGATCTTCTAAACGGATGTTTTCATTCATTAATGAGTTTTGCAGAAAGTTGTAGAAATCAATGGTTTTGTAAACCTTGCCGTTACGGATAAGCTGAATGTTACGTAATGATCCGATAGCATTAGGTCCGCCGGCAAAGTAAAGAGCATAATATATGCTTGCTAACGATGACATTTCATAAGTACTTGGGGTGGTCACCTCGCCGTTTACAATAATATGAATGCGTCGGGTATTGCCTAAAGTAACACTTACCTGTGTCTGTCCACTTTTAATAGCCGGATAGACTGCCGATAATTTGGTTTTTATCAGGCGGGCAGCCTCTTCGATGGTAAGGCCGTTTACATACAACAAATTAGCATGCGGAATTTGCAGGTACCCGTCGGGGCTAACCTTAGGCTCCGAATCCGTTTCATTTAACCCGGTTACTACTACATTTACCTGATCCCCAGGACCGAGTATGTAGTTTTTGGGTGTTGCTACAGAAAAGTTTGGCTCAAACTTTTGATTGGTCTGCGTGAAAATATCACTGCCATAAATGGGTAGTTTAGCTTTTCGCAAAATACTATCCTGAGGCCTGCGGCGTCCCATTAAAACGGAATCGTCTTTATCTCTCGAAAAATCGATAGTTTTTTTTGTAGTGGCGGATATCCCGGCTTTTTTTGCGCCTTTGCTACCGGTTAGCCCTAATAAAGTAGCCCTGTCTTTTAGTGCTTGCACATCGGACGCTGATGCACCTTTTTGTATTGCTAGTTTATAGATATCTTCGTCTGAAAAACCAGCGGTACGGAGTTTTTGCCACACCTCGGTAAGTTTCTCATCGGTTACCTGATTCATTTTGCCACCCGAAAAATCTAACTGCGGCATTTGCGCATGCGCGCTCAAGCAAAAAAGTGCGCAAAATAAAATATATAAAAGGTATTTAATCCTCATGTAACTGTATTAAAGCTAAGTGATTGCAAATATAGAATTTTATATGGCTGTTGGCTCATAGCTGAAATGACACCTTATTAACGAATTGAACTTGTTTTAGGTATCGTATATCAATAAACAGCTATTGTACAACGATCGCGAGATATTGTTTGCTTTTAAAGTTCAGGTACCAGCTTTTTTAAACCTTCAAAATGCTTTTCGGCATTTACTAGCCGGCGAATATGTTCATTGGCTTTTATACCCATTCTGTCTATTGATGCCTGATCGGTATATAGCTTGTGTATTTTCTCTGCTAACTGAACATGATTTTTAGGCTCATATAACCATCCCGTTTGGTTGTCAATTACCATTTCAGGTATAGCGCCAACGGCCGAGCCTATAACGGGTTTGTTTAGCCCCATAGCCTCTACCACAATAAATCCCAAAACTTCATACCATTCTGACGAGCATATCAAAAATGACGACCCGTTTATCAACTCAAGTGTTTCCCTTTTGTTTTTTTTGCCGGTAAAGGTCACATTCTTAAGCTGATTAATATCGACAAAAGCCTTTAGTTCGCTCTCTTGCGACCCGTCCCCAACAATTTTTAATTGAATATCAGGGCACAGTTGCATAGCCTTTAATACCGTCATTACGCCTTTTATCTTCTCCAGTCGGCCAACAAAAATTATGTACTTTTCTGCCGATGGTTTTGAGGTAGCCATAATTTCATCCATTATCGAATAATCGAACGCATAATATATCTGCGCTAATTTTTCAGGAAAGAAATTAAATGCTTTGAATTTGTTGTAGACAAAAACGGAAGGGCAGATATAATGATCTGCAAAACGATAATAGTTTAAGTATTTGTGAACATAGTTTTCTGTGGCAGCTACTGTACTAGCCAGTACAGATCCCTTTTTACATGTATGCGTTATACAATTATAAAACGCACCACCATAGCACCGTTCACAAATTTCATCATGGCTAACAAAAGTGCTTTCGGGACAAATAGGTGTGTACTCGTTCATTGTCCATAAAATGCGGATGTTTCGCTTTTTAAGTACTTTAAGAATAATTGGGGTAATGTAGTGGTGAATTACGTTTAAATGGGCCAGGTCAATTTGTACGTCGTCCAGTAGCTGCTCTAGTTTTCTTTCTGCTTCTGTTGAATAGATGCTTTTTCCTACTACTTTAATGCCTGACGTTATGTTACGCCTGATATTTCTGTAGTTAATATTCTCGATAAAGTACTGTGAAAACTCCGAAGGGCCATTGCGATCATCCTTCATTGAAAAGGGGATAACCCGATGACCTTTTTTTTCGTATAATTTAACCAGATTATCAACATATGTCCAATCGCCGCCGCTGGGGTACCACGTCCAGTTTACTACAAGAATATTCATTTAAAATGGGTAGATATTTATTTTATGCATGCGAAATGAAGATTAAAGCAAAACAAAAGCCAAAGGTATTTGTATTAAGACAATATTAAATATTAAAATGTCATAATTCGAGACCAAACGATAGTCGTAACACAAATTAGGCTGACGTTAAGTTTTTGATATTTTAATAATTTATTGACCAAAAGAATATTATTTAAAAAAAATAAACTGGCGGTGAAGCAAAAAAAGTTAAATTTGAGCACTGAACCCTATTTGAAAAAAATTACTGCTGTTATCTAAACCAGTTAATTATTGCAGTACTGTACTTTATATGAAGAAAAAAATTTACATCGCAGGTGCCGGGGGAATGCTTGGCGAGGCTTTTTACCGGGTCTTTAAAAACGACTACGAAATTAAATGCACTGATAAGGATGTAAACGAGCAGTGGCTAAGTTTTCTCGATTTCCGGGATTTTGACAAATACAAGAAGGAGGTTGAAGCTTTTAACCCTGACTACCTTTTTCATATTGGTGCTTATACCGATTTGGAATTTTGCGAACTGAATGTAGAAGACACCTATCTTACCAACACTACTTCGGTTGAAAACGCAGTATTTATTGCCAACAAACTAAATATCCCGCTTCTATACATTAGCACAGCCGGTATTTTTGACGGAGCTAAGGACTTTTATGATGATTGGGATGAACCGAATCCGCTCGGTCATTATGCACGTTCAAAATATATGGGCGAACGTTATGTTCGCGAAAATGCGCACCGTTATATTATCTGTCGCGCCGGCTGGATGATGGGTGGTGGCCCGGATAAGGACAAGAAATTTATCAATAAAATAGTTAAACAATTAGCTTCAGGTAAACGCGATTTGCACATTGTTAACGATAAAGATGGCACGCCAACTTTTACTGTTGATTTTGCAAAAAACGTTAAGCTGCTGATTGAAAACGAATATTGGGGCCTGTATAATTTGGTTTGTAACGGTGAAACCAGCCGCAGAGAAGTTGCAGAAGAGCTAGTTAAGATATTGGGTTTAGATAAAGACGTCACTTTTCATGAGGTTAGTTCTGATTATTTTAAAGAGAGCTATTTTGCACCGCGCCCAACTTCCGAGCGTTTGATCAATCGTAAATTAGAGCTCCGCAACATGAATATTATGCGCGATTGGAAGGTTGCTCTAAAAGAATACGTAGAAGACTATTATAGCGACTTTCTAAAAAGTACCATTCCGTCTTATGCTGGAAGCGAGGACGTTTCTGTTTTGTAACTGATGCGTATAGCTGCATTCGGTTTTCGTTCAATACCGCCTTCTAAAGGCGCGGCCGGAGCAGATAAATTTGCCATTGAATTGTTTCCACGCCTGGTTAAACGCGGGCATGAGGTTATTGCCTATAATCGCCGTTATCCTGATGTATTTGTAGATGTAACAGAATACAAGGGTGTTAAGATCAAAACCATTACTACTACAGCCAAAAAAGGTTTTGATACGCTTTGGCACTCTTTTAAATGCACCTTAGATATCATTTTGAATAACACCGCCGATGTAGTGCACATCCAAAACGGTGGTAACAGTATTTGGGCAATACCTTTAAGATTATTCGGCAAAAAGGTTTTTATTAGCCAGGATGGAGTAGATTGGAAACGCGACAAATGGCCCTGGTATGGAAAGCTATATCTTCGCTTTTCAGCTTTTCTTACCGCGCATTTACCTAATGAGGTGATATTTGATAATATCATTGCTAAGCGCTTATTCGAAGAAAAATTTGGTAAGCAATATAAGTTCATTCCTTTTGGCAGTGAGGTTGAATTTGTCGAACAAAACTTAGAAGTATTGTCAAACAACAATCTCGAAAAAGGTGGATACTATCTTTTCGTTGGCCGCTTTATACCGGATAAAGGCCTTCATTATTTAATCCCCGCCTTTAAAAATTCTAGTTCAAAGCGTAAGCTGGTTCTGGTTGGAGGCTCACCTAATCCCTCGCCATATGAGCAGGAATTGTACGCCATGGCCGATGAGCGCATTTGTTTCCCAGGTTACATTTATGGCAACGACGTAAATACGCTAATGGCCAATTGCTATTGCTACATTCAACCTTCGGATGTAGAAGGGCTCTCTCCGGTTGTTTTAACAGTGATGGGATTAAACGTGCCATTAATAGTTAGTGATATTGAAGAAAACCAATATGCTGTACAACACACCGCTCGAATGTTTAAGAAAGGTGATATCGAATCGCTGAAGGAAGAAATCGATTATGCCGAAACCCATCATGCAGAAATGCTGGCCTTAGCTAAAAAAGCACAGGATCGTGCCTTAAGTGTGTTTAACTGGGAAAAGGTTGCAGATGAACACGTCGAGGTGTTCATGAACGCTTAGCCGCTTTTTTAAAGATCTCTACAAGTTGCAGCGCCGCTTTGTTCCATGAAAACTCCGTTAACCTTTCGCGGCCTTTAACAATCATCTCGGTTCTCAGTTCCCCATCGTTCAGTACCGATTTGAGTTTAGCAATAAGGTCGTCTTCAGACGTCGGATTAAACGCAATAACGGCTTCTGCGCCTACTTCAGGCAGGCAGGTGTTATGTGCTACCAAAACCGGCAAACTGTGTTTAAAAGCCTCTAAAACGGGTATGCCGAAGCCTTCGTTTAACGAGGGGAAAACATAAAGCAATGCTGATTGATAAAGTTCTGCCAATTGTACATCTGAAAGATATCCGGGCATGATCACTTCATTTTCAGTCCCGGTTTCTGCAATAGTTTGCCGGATACGCTCAAAGTCGCTTTCTGCGCTGCTAACTGCCGATGGTCCGGCTAAAACTAATTTTAAGTTGGGGTAATCTGCTTTAATTCGAGCGAATGCCTTTATCAAAAAAGGTAAGTTCTTTCGTTTAAACATGGAGCCTGCGTGTAATAGATAAGAGCGTGCTTTTAAATTGAACTTTTCCACCACTGAAAATTCTATTTGACTTTTATCATCAACATCTGTAGTTTTTGGCGCTTCGTAAACTACCGGTAGCTTTTCTATCGGAATACCTGTAAAGTGATGAATTTGTTGCTGGGCGTAGTAGGTAGGGGTGACCACAAAAGGCGAACGTTTTGCTGCAGGCAAAGCGGTGCGTTTATATAATGCTAACCATAACTTACCATAATTCTCAGGATTTTCAAAAAAGAAAGCATCATGAAAAACCGGCACGGTTTGATAGCCCCAATGCAACAGCGGAACGAAATTATCTGTGCAAAAAACTACCTCACAATGTTTGCTTAACGCCTTCATGGGTAAGCCAACTTGTTTCCACCATTGGTATTTTGCATGCTCCACCAATTTGAGCAGTTTGTTGCTGCCTTTGTAAACCGGTAAGCCGCTATCCAGGAAATGGAACTTCAATTCGTCGGATTCTAACTTTCTAAACTCTCGGCACAGTTCTTCCAGGTAGGTCCTGATGCCGGTTTTTGAAACCCGGAGATCGCGAATATCAACGCCAATGGTAAGCGGTTTGGCCATAGTTAACTGTCAAAACGACTTTTAATCATCTTTGCGGGTACACCACGAATGATAGAGTTTTCAGGCATCGACTTAGTTACTACGCTTCCGGCCGCTACGACGCAACCCTCGCCAATAGTTACGCCAGCCAGGATGGTCGCACCACCGCCGATCCAGCAATTGTTGCCAATAAACACCGGTTGTTTAGTAACGCCCTGTTCCCTAATGGTTAGCACCGGATCTGAAAAATCATGATTTTCGGAAAATATCTGAACGTTTGGCCCCATGATTACGTCGCTGCCAATAGTAATACCGCCCTGGCCGGCAAAATAAGCCCTCGCACTAATACCGGTGCGGTCGCCAATAACAATACCTTTTCCTTTTTGAGAAATAATCCCGGTACAAAACAAGATCGAATCGCGCGCGATGGAAACCTGATTGCCAAAAATAATTCCATCTGCGGAAAGCGCGTTTATACTAACATTATCCTCCAGTATCAGATTTTTACCGGCGGTGATCTGGTAGGCATGTTTTACTTTAACCCTGCGGCCAACAAATAATAAACCTGATGACTTTTTTAAAAAAAGTTTTAACCATGCTCCGCGTAAAACCTGCATTGTACGGGTAAAGCCAACCACCATCAAATCGCGTGAGCTGTGCGTTGCTTCCCATTTGTAGTTGGGGTCATTTTTTAATTTCCTGATAATTTTTTCAAGCATATGCAGGTTCAATGGCTTTTGTATCGGCTAGTTCTTGCTGGGTTCGGGGTTGCATAATTACAGCGACCAGTAAACCCGATAAAAACCAGTTCATGTAAGATATGTATGATGATGACTCCACCTCAGAGGTTAATAAAGGTATAAAAAATCCTACCTTCATCAGTAAAACGGCCATACAAAGCTTGCGCTCGCGACCTTTTAGATATGGCAACCATTTTAAGCTGGTTTTAATGAACATGACAAAAATGCTAACGTATAATCCCACCGCAATTAACCCAGCCTGTACGCCAATGATGATGAACTGATTTTCTCCGCCAACGTTTTCGCTAACAGTAGCTGCTACCCGGCCAGATGATCCTAATCCCATACCTAAAGGATGCTGCTGAATAGCTACGATACCCTCGGCCCACTGCTCGATGTGCCCTACGCTGGATGGGTTGCTGAAATCTATGGTACTCATCACGACAGCCATGATTCCCGACGTCGTATTTTCAAAGCGGACAAAAAGATAGATAATATACAAAGCCACCAATCCTAAAGCGGCGTGAATGGTGCGTGTAAAAACCTTTCGCTTGGTAATTAATGCATAAACATATACAACCAAACAATAGCTTGCTAAAGGCGCGCGTGATAGGGCCAGTATAATACACGCTAAAGAGGCAATTATGCCGATAACGCCCATGCTGTCGAAGCTGAATTTGTTGTCATCGCGGGTGTAAAGCCCCGCCATAACGGATAACGCCAAAATTGTAGCGCCGGCCAACTCTAATGGATTAAAAAAGAAACTGCCATAACGTGCATACCCGCCCTCCGAGTCAAAAGTTGTCCCTAAGCCAGTTTCGCCACTAGGCTCCTGGTTAAAAAAGTAATAGTTGTAGTCGGCGTAGCCGGTAGATGATTGTAGTTGCCACCCTAATATCCCTTCAACCAAAACCAAGGCACCGGCGGCAATGGTCAATATCACCAGGAAATTAAAGTACTTGCTTACCTGCAGTGTCTTTGGATCAACCAGTCTACCAGCAAAATACACGACTATAAAAAAAGACATGCTCTTTAAGGATAACAAACGCGTAACAAACCCCGATTCGCCCAACGGTAAAATGGCATATAAAGCCATGTAACCCAGGTACCCCAATATCAGATAATCTAACAAATGAAACCTGGGCCGCTTTTTTAAATTAACTATGCTTAGTATCAAAGTGGTGATTATCAGTATTTCTTTAAGATATTGAAAAACCGGAATGATGCTTTTTAGTCCGTACATATAAGCTACAGACATGGCGGTGCTGTAAATAGACAACCCGAAGATCATAAACACGAGCACGCCGGCGCGGTTACCCATAACTACGTCTCTCAGGGCAACGATAAACGAGGCGATGAAGATCAAAAGGAATATGATCATGTTTGGCTTGGGTATTTATCGGGCCAAATTAGGCTTTTCGGTGTAAACATTCCTTCTTTAACGCCCTTAATCAGCATGCGCGATTTTTCATTTCGGCCCCGTAATTTAAAATAAAGCCAAACAGCGCTGTAATAAAAAAGCCCCCCAATAAAATAAACGGGATAAAACAGCTTTACGCCGTACTCGCGCAAAAACCAAATATGGTTACGGGCGAAATAATAGTGTATCACCGGGCTTAAAAAACCTTCGCCTTTTTCGATTTTAGCGGATACCCCGGCTTCATGATACATTTTTACAGAGGGTAAATAATGTACCTCATAGCCATTTCTGCGGAAACGGAACGATAACTCCACATCTTCATAATAAAGAAAAAATTGTTTGTTGAGCAATCCGCATTTCTGCAAGGCTTCGTTTTTGATCAGCTCACAGCAGCCGGTGTTCCAGCTTGCCTTTTTAAAATCAAGCGAACCATTTCCCGGCGGGAATTTATTGTAAGTATAAGTTGTGCCCAAAACAGGGCTAAAACACCCTTTGCCATTCCAGATTCTGCCGCGATTATGCATCCAGAATATAGCCGGCTGCACGGAGGCCGCTTCAGGGTGTTGATCTAAGTGTGATTTCAGGCCAGTAACAATGTCCTCATCAACCAGTGTATCTGTATTTATCAGCAAAGAGTAGGTATAACCATTGGTTATACTATAGGTTAGCGCTTTGTTATTTCCCTCGGCAAAACCTAAGTTTTCGCCATTTGTAATGAAAGTAATATCCGGAAATTCGGCTTTAAGCAATTCGAGCGAATTGTCAGTTGAGCCATTATCGGCCACAATGATATCAAATAGACTTGCATCACCATATTGCTGTAAAGATTTGATGCAGTCTGCGGTGTGTACCGGGGTGTTCCAGTTTAGTAAAATAACAGCAACAGCTTTTGGCATTCTACAATGATAGGCGCTTTAGATTTAATTCATGCAGTTAAACAAAAATATGTTTTAATAGTTAGCGTATAGCCGAATTATTAGTCATAAAGCCACATATTAATTACATTTGCCAATCAACAAAAACGTGATGAATTTTATCAACCCCAAAATAAAGGACCTTCAACAATTTGCTTCCGAAAAAAAAGAAGAGTACAAAAATGCCAGGCCCTTTCCCAATATTGTTTTCGACGATTTCTTTGATGTTGATATCCTGAACAAAGTTGCGGACGATTTCCCCGATCTGTCTAAACGTAAAGACGTGATCACTTATAACACCCAGGACGAAAAAAAACTGGCTGCAAAAGGCGAATCTAATTTTAGCGATTCGGCTAAAATATTTACGCACTATTTAAACTCAGAGCCGTTTCTGAAATTCCTTCAGGAACTGACAGGTATAAAAGAAACCTTACTGCCAGATCCATATTTTGATGGGGGAGGTTATCATGAAATTAAACCGGGTGGCTTGTTAAAAGTGCATGCCGATTTCAATAAACAGCAAGCTACTATGCTTGACCGCCGGTTGAATTTGCTGGTTTACCTTAACCGTGATTGGGAAGAAAGCTACGGGGGGCATTTTGAGTTGTGGGACAAGGATATGAAAGGTGCGGAAAAGAAAATTTTACCCTTGTTTAACCGCGTTGCGATATTCTCTACCACCGATTTTTCATACCATGGCCACCCTGACCCGCTAACCTGTCCGCCGGATAGGAGCAGAAGATCTTTAGCGCTATATTATTACTCAAACGGTCGCCCAAAGAGTGAAATTAGCACCCGCCCGCACGCTACGTTATTTAAAGATCGTGCAGGTAAGAAAAACGATACAATTAAAGAGCCTATTACTGTTAAGGACGTGCTGTATGAAATTACACCTCCAATTTTGGTTCGTGCCGCAAAAAAACTGGTAGGCAAGGGTTAAACTTTTAAGCGGATGGCTAAAAATTACCTGTATAATCTGCTGCTTACTTTAGCCAATCTCTTGTTCCCAATTTTGAGTTTTCCTTATGTTTCGCGGATATTAGGCCCCGGAGGCATTGGTACGGCTCAATTTGTTTTTTCATTTGCGCAATATTTTGCACTGATAGCCAATTTCGGCATACCTGTTTATGGAATGAAGGAGATCGCCCGTCATCGTGATGATAAGGAAGGGCGCTCTAAAGTCTTTTCAGAATTAATGATGATTTATATGCTCACCAGCGTATGCCTTTCGGCATTTTACCTGGGCGCTATAAACCTGTTCCCTTATTTCTCTGCCGATAAGCAAATGTTTAACGCGGCGCTTTTGCTAATATTAATTGGGTTTTCGTATGTAGAGTGGGCTTATACCGGGATGGAGGAGTTTAAATCCATTGCCCTGCGCTCGGTACTATTCAAGGTAATAGGCTTGCTGCTGATGTTCGTTTTTATCAAAACCAAAGCCGACTACCCACGCTATCTATACTTAATGATGTTCTCATTTTTAGGTAACAATATCTTGAGTTTGTTCCTGCTGCGAGGCAAGTTGAAACTTACATTTAGTAACCTCAATTTAAGGCAGCATATAGTGCCATTGTTGTTCATCTTTGGTACCACCATAGCGGCCAGCATGTATGCAGATTCGGATACCGTGCTTTTGGGCTTCTTGTCGGATAAGCAGACGGTGGGTTTATATACTGCAGCAGTTAAATTGAGCAAGATCAGTATCCCAATAGTAACTTCCATGGGCGTTATTTTGATGCCGAAGATCGCTAAATTCTTTGCCGAGCAAAATATGGCGGCGGCGCAGTATACGCTGGACCAAACGTTCCGTTTCCTGGTATTTTGCGGAATACCCATTGCTTTTGGCTTGTCGTTTTTAGCGCCTGAGTTTATAGCTGTATTTTCGGGCGTGCAGTTTACCGCTGCCACGCAGAGCATGCAGAT
>Ga0209026_1000978_pt1 | contig 14273 bp, 11 predicted proteins | sample AraplaCL_Col_mCL_FD_184262 | JGI IMG/M metagenome (GOLD analysis project Ga0209026, IMG submission 184262) | Arabidopsis root microbial communities from the University of North Carolina, USA - plate scrape CL_Col_mCL (SPAdes) (version 2) | ecosystem: Host-associated > Plants > Roots >... | reverse complement strand
GGCTTTTTCTTCAACATTGTGTGCTACCCACGTAAACGACAACTGATAAAGACATACAGCCGCCAGCAGAATAGCAAAAAATTTAATAACCCCTTTACCTTGCATCGTGTATTTAGTATATATAATTAATTAGTTTTTAAGCTTTTTTACAAGACGGCAAATCTAATAAAATTTCGTAAGCATGAAATTTTAAATTAAACAATTTTCGTTACGGCTTGTATAGCGGTATGTGTTGTTTGATGTGCCTGATTAAGTGTGTTGATTTTTAATGAATTAAATATCGGATGGATGCGCTAAATAATACCAGTTCTCTCCAGTGTAATAAACGAATAAGGTATATTGTTTTTTTCATCAACGCTATGGTCCTCACGAAAAACTTCGTTCCACTCGCTGCTTTTTATGACCGGGAAAAAGCTGTCGGCGTCAAAATTTTGGTGCACAATGGTTAGGTAAATGCGATTGGTAAGGTGCATAGCCTGTTTGTAAATTTCGGCCCCGCCCACAATAAAAACCTCATCTTCATTTTGGCATAATGCTAATGCAGCTTCGATGCTGTTTACCACTTCGCAGCCTTCAATAGTAATATTTTGCCTGGTAATGATAATGTTGCGCCGCCTGGGCAACGGCTTACCCACAGACTGGTACGTTTTGCGCCCCATGATCACGGTACCACCGGTTGTGATCTCTTTAAAATGTTTCAGATCATTTGGTAAGTACCACAAAAGTTTATTGTCTTTGCCTATGGCATTATTTTCGGCAACAGCCACAACAATGGTTACGATCATTAATAATTTTGGTTTTAAAGGCCGCTAATATATACAATCAGATAACAAAGTTACCATTATTGGCGTCGACAATTGTTTTCTGAGTAATTTTGAGGATGCAGCAACAAACCAACAATCCGCTTCACGGCAAAACTTTAGAAGCGATACTCAATGAGCTGGTAGCCAAACTGGGCTGGCCCGAGATGGGCTACCAGATACGGATTAATTGTTTTTTGGTTGATCCGAGTGTGAAATCAAGCTTGAAATTTTTGCGGAAAACACCGTGGGCCAGAAAAAAGGTTGAAGACCTTTATATCGAAACTTTTAAGTAAGGGAATAAAATAAATTAGAACGTCATGCTGAATTTATTTCAGCATCCCACAAGCAAGTGCGCATTACACAGGTAAACCGTCTGTTTGAGAGATCCCGATCCGTCAGCCGACGGACGGGATGACGTTTTCAAGTCCAAAGAATAACTTATACTTTTTTAGGGGGAAGGTCGAAAGCTATTGCATTATGCTCAAAATGACCTTTATGTGATCCGTCGCAAAACGGTTTATTTGCCGACAATCCGCAACGGCATATTGACACGATAGTGCGGCCCTGTAAACCGTATTGGTTACCTTCCATGTCTACAATTTCAAAGTCGCCGTCAATTTTTACCGATCCGTTGTTGTTAATAGTAAGTTTTGTTGATGCCATATAGATGTATATTTCTGCAAATATAGCCTTATCGGTGGTTTTTGCGTTGGCAAAGATAATTTATGCCAATTGTTGCTGTAAATCGGATCTGACGCCATTTTCCCATTCGTCTATCAAAATGCTCAATATTATCGAATCGCGCCGTGTACCATCATGTACCGGCATATGGCTTCTGATGATACCTTCGGGAGTGCAACCAATACTTTTCATAGCGGCAATACTGCGGGCGTTGCGCGCATCGGCCCTAAACTCAACGCGTTGCATTTGCAGTGTTTCAAACGCAAATTGCAACAGCAAAAATTTGCAGTGTTTGTTTAGTCCTGTCCCTCTAAAACGTTCGCCATACCAGGTATAGCCTAATTGCAGCATTTGGTTATTGGGCTGTATATCATAGTACCGGGTGCTGCCCGCATATTGCCCGGTTTGTTTATCAAATACAATAAAAGGGTATTGGTTACCGGCTTGCCGGGCAGCCACCGCTTCGGCAATGTATTTTTTCATCGCGTCCGCGCCTGCGGCGTTGTTTTGCGAATATCGCCATGTTTCCGGTTCATTTAAAGCGAAGGGCAATAAGTATTCTTCGTCAGATGTCAGCAATGGCCGCAGCAAAGCGCGTTCATTTTCCAGTATATAATTTGCTTCCGGGTTAAAAATCGCTGTCATTGCAAGCAGTTCAGTTTTGTTATTTAATATTGATTTAATAATTCAAAAATATTTAACCAACTTCGTCGTGGCGAAAGGTACGCAACAAAAAAAGGTTTCATAAAACATATATGCAGAAATATAAAAATCAAACGCGTGTTTTAGCGGCTATTGATTGTATCATTTTTGGCTTTGACGGTGCCAATATCAAACTATTGCTTATCCATCGCGGATTTGCGCCCGAAAAAGACCATTGGAGCTTAATGGGGGGCTTTATAGGCCCGGATGAAAGTCCTGATGATGCTGCAATACGCGTGTTGGAAGAATGCACCGGCCTTAAAAATGTATATATGGAGCAATTTCAGGTTTTTGGTAAGCCAGACCGCGACCCGGTTGAACGTACCTTATCCATAGCTTATTTTGCTTTGATCGATATTCACCGGTACGAAAATCAATTGAGTGATACTTACCGAGCCGAGTGGATACCGCTAAAAGATGTGCCAAAGCTCATTTTTGATCATGATGAAATGGTGAAGCTGGCCAAACGGCAATTGCGTTATAAAGCAGCCCTGCACCCTATACTTTTCCAATTACTGCCACCAAAATTTACAATACCGCAGCTGCAGGCACTTTACGAAGGGGTTTACCAAACCAAGTTTGACGATCGTAACTTTAGCCGCAAGCTTTTATCAACCGGGTTGCTGGTTAAACTTGGCGAAAAGGATAAATTATCGTCACGTAAGGGCGCGTTTTACTACGAGTTGAACTCATCTAACTATGCCAAGAACTTCGACTCGTTTTTAAACCTGGTACCCAACCCTGATAAGTTTTTTTAATACTTATTGCAGGTCTTTTGGCAATGTTATGGTAAAGGTTGAGCCCTTGCCCGGCGTTGATTGTACGTCAATAGTACCCCGGTGCGTTTCGATGATACCGAATACTATAGACAAACCCAGGCCGGTACCTTCACCAATGTCCTTAGTAGTAAAAAAAGGCTCAAATATGCGTTGCCTAACCTCGTTAGACATCCCTATGCCGGTATCCGTTATTTTAATCGAGATATGATCCGGTTCGTCTGTGGTGATAATCGTAATGCTTTCAGCTTTATGTTCGTCTTTGGCTTTGATAGCCTGGATACCGTTGTTGATCAGGTTTACCAACACCTGGTTTATTTTACCCGAATAACAATTGAGCGGCTCAATATCATTTAAAACAGTTTTTATATCGATATAGTAAGGGATAGAGCTGCGCAGTAATATCAGCGTGTTTAATATTGCGGTATTAATATCTGTAGGCTTAAGTACAAGCTCGTCCAGGCGACTAAAGGTGCGCAGGCTTCTCACAATTTCAGACGTTCTGTTCGCGCCATCCTCAATACCGTTTAATAGCGTAATGATCTCGCCCTTCACAAATTCAGGATCAATTTTTTGTTTGTATTTTTCTATTTCGGCTAATACGGCCGGATCTGGTTTGTTTATAGCACTTTCATATTTATCCAACAAAACAAACAACTCGTTAAAATCAAGTTTTAACGGTGCCACATTGGCGCTTACAAAATTTATAGGATTATTGATCTCGTGCGCCACCCCGGCTGTTAATTGCCCCAACGATGCCATTTTTTCGGTCTCGACCAGGTGCAATTGAGCCGATTTTAAGTTCTCAATACTCAATGAAAGGTTTTGGTTTGTTTCTATCAACTCTTGCGTGCGTTCTTTTACCTTGTTTTCCAGCAAGATATTTTGTTCGGTTATCAATCGCTCGTTCTCTTTAGCAATGGCCAAAGCCGCAAATTGCGATTGTTCCTGTTGAAAACGATAGAAGTTGATCTTGTCTGCCAATGCCACCGAGAACAGCACCAGCTCGATAACCGCGCAGTATATCACAACGTTAGACATAATGTGGCTATATGGCACCACGCCGGTATTACGGCCTACCGACAAGATAATAGCGGATAAAGATAACCCCCAGCCAAGCATAAAAAATTTTGCAGGTTTATAACCCTGTCGATACAACAATAAGCCTATCAGGAGCAGTGCTATTGAAACCATAAATATCAATATGGTAATAAGCAAAAACGAGGTAGCAGTCCACCCGATAATTGCAGCTAAAAGTGGTGATAAATATAAAATATAAAAAAACCTGTATATCTTATAATACCTTTTGAGGTTTTGTTTCAACTGTAAAAACTCTTCCGAAAACAGCAATATAGAATAACCAAAAAGTATCCTCGAAATCGGGAATACATAGTTGTTTAAAGTGGCTTTATCATAAACAAACAAGTTATTGCCATAGCCCAAAATTAACGTTTGACTTACACCTAAAGCCACAATGTAAAAAACGTAGTATAAATAACTACGGTCATTAACGGTTACAAAAAGCATAAGGTTATAGAGGGCCATAATGACGAATATGCCCATGATGCCGCCGTTCACGATGTTTTGAAGGTCGTTTTCCTGTCCGAACTGGAATGCGCTATGAACCTCGACAGGTACTATTGCCGATGCTTTGCTTTTTATTCTTAAAAATATGGTTTGGCTACCCCCTGGCTTTATAGAAACGTTAATGAAATTGAGAGTCTGGGCAGTGAATGTTTGATTAAACGCAGGATCGAGCGACGAGAAATGGACGATAGCTTTGGTTGCCGGATTGATGTAGTAAACATCAAACTCGTCTATAATACTCCGCCCGATGCTAATGGGGATGATCTTATCATTTGAATTATTTGAGACCGTGAATTTTAGCCAGTTTACAGACTTGTAATACTTTATCGCAGGGAAACTGGAGCTTGTTTGTTGAAAGTCTGTGCTTTTGATCACATCGGCAACATCCATATTGTTGTCTTTTTCAACCAGTTCGGTAAAATATTGGCTGGTTAAAAATTGCGAGTCGTTGTTCGATATTTTTATAGTGTCTGATGGTTGGGCAAAAACAGGTTTAAGGCTGTAAAAAAGAATTAAAAAAAGTAATATTTTCTTCATTTTGACGTATTTGCAATTTATCGCAAAATTTTTGACAATAAAAATGCTTGTAAAATTAAACTTTTCGAGAAATTAAAGTCTAATTTGCTTATCCCTAAAATAATAACCGCAATGAATGGATTGGGTCTACTTTACGTTGACGATGAGATCAACAACCTTAATAGCTTTAAAGCCGCTTTCAGGCGCGATTTTAACATCTACACGGCGAGCTCGGCCAAAGAAGGACGAAAGATTTTAGATACTTGTGAAATTGGCGTAATTATTACCGACCAGCGCATGCCTGGTATGACAGGTATTGAGTTTTTAGAGTCGATAATTCCCGTCTATCCCGATACCATCAGAATATTATTGACGGGTTTTTCAGATATTAATGCTGTTATGGATGCCATAAACCGGGGGCAGGTTTATAAATACCTGGTAAAGCCATGGCAAAACGACGAGTTGAAAATGTATATTGAAAACGCGCTCGAGATTTACCATTTGCGTAAAGAAAATAAAGAACTTGCGCGTAAATTGCACCAAGCCACTTTACAGTTAGAAAGCCTTACCAAGCCAATTATTTAATATTATAATATTTATCATAAACCTTGTATATTGCGTTTTGGCTTTTAAGCCGGCAATTATAACCCCTAAATTAAAATATTGTTTAATAGGTGAAGGCAATAGGTAATATTGTATTAATACCCTTGTTGCTACTGGCATTTAGCATAAGTAGTTACGCACAAGGAACCACTAATAAAGGTACCGAGTTCTGGACCTGCTACATGGATCATATTGCGCCACCTACAAATGGCGGCGGAAGCAGTATGATTTTATATATCACATCTGATATACCAACTACCGGCAATGTTGCACTTGCAGATGGCACTTGGTCGCAAGCATTTACAGTTACTGCAAATGCAGTAACCTTCGTCTCAATACCAGCCAGTGCTTTTCTTGGTAGCGAAGGGCAATTCTTAAAAGGCATACATATTACATCGGCAAACCCAATAGCGGTTTATGCACATATTTACGCATCGGCTGTCTCCGGTGCCACATTACTTTTCCCGGTTAATGCTATGGGTAAAAGCTATATGTCAATTAACTATAAGCAGGTATCAAACTCGGGCGATAAGACGCCGTCTTATTCAACCTTTGCTGTTATTGCTACAGAGGATTCAACCACAGTTTCAATCACTCCGTCTCAGCCGTTGTCAAGTGGTAAAGCGGCAAATACCCCGTTTACAATTACCTTAAATAAAGGTGAACTCTATCAGGGGTTGTCGGCAACGGATTTAACGGGTACTAAAATACAATCAGTAAGCACAAGCACCGGGGTTTGTAAAAGAATAGCAGTGTTTTCGGGTAGCAGTAAAATTGGCATTGGTTGTTATTCGGGTACTGATCTCAATACCGCGAGTTTGTCTGCGGATAATTTGTTTCAACAGGTTTATCCAACATCGGCCTGGGGGAAAAATTATATTGTCGCGCCTTTAAAATCAAGGCCATATGACATATTTCGGATTGTACTAAGCAACCCTAATACAAATGTAAAAATTGATGGCACCGTGATTCCATTAACTTCATTTGTGAATAATTTATATTATGAATTTAGCTCCTCCGGCCTAACTCACGTTATTTCTGCTGATCAGCCAATCCAGGTGGCTCAATATACTCCAACAGAAAATCAAGAACTAAATTGTGTTGCTATTAAAACCGATATAGGCGACCCCGAAATGATTTATTTAAGTCCGATTGAGCAGGGGCTTGATCACGTTACGCTTTATTCTACGGGATATTATGCTATAACACAAAGCTATATCAATGTGGTTATCCCAACCTCGGCCACCTCGTCATTTACATTAGACGGGGTTCCCTATACTTTATTCGCTAAAGTAGCCAATGATACCAGCTATTCGTATGCTCAAATTCCGGTTACATCAGGGCCGCAAAGCACTGGTAAAGGCGGTACCATAACATCAGGTACACACAATATCAAGGCATCCGCACCGTTTAACGCAATAGCCTACGGTTTTGGTAGTGTAGAATCATATGGATATGGAGCAGGCACCAACTTGGCGGATTTAAATGAATATGTTAAATTTATAAATCCGGTAACAGATACCACGCAGATAAATGGTTGTGCAGGCGTTAACTACAACCTGCAGCTTACCGTGCCTTACCAAACCACTAAAATTACCTGGAATTTTAATGACGGTAGTACGCCTTTTGTGGATAATACCCCTCAGATACAATCACAAGCAGTAAAGGGCAGTCAAACGCTTTATACTTATGCTTATCCTAAAATGGTTAACTATACTGCGGGCACCCATACCATTGTTGCTAATGTTTTAAACCCGGTATCAAACGAATGCGGTTCGACTGATAATGTTGAATTTGATTTTACCATCACCAATCCGCCTGTGACGGGTTTTTCGGCGCCGGCCAATACCTGTCTGGGCGATACCACCAGATTTAAAGATACTACGACAGTAACATTGGGCAATTATGAAAAAAAATGGCTATGGGATTTTGGCGATGGCACAACTTCAACCCTTCAAAATCCTAAACACGTTTATGCCGCAGCCGGAAATTATACCGTAGCATTAACAGTTACCGATAACAATGGATGTGCCGACGTGGCAAACCCGACAACTATTCATATCTCAAGTTTACCGGTTGCAAATTTTACGGTTTCTGCTCCTGATTGTGCTAATCAAAATATAACATTAACAGATAAATCCACATCGGCAGATGGTACTATTAATAAATGGATATGGAGCTATGGCGATGGTAAAACGGATACGCTTACTAAAAACCAACCCTTTATACATGTTTATGACACTACCGGGGTTGACACTGTGAGGTTAACCGTTATAACCGATAAGGGGTGTATAAGCAGCACGTACCAGCAAGTGGTAGCAGTACACCCATTGCCTTTGGTTGATTTTACACTGCCGTATGTTTGTCTTGATGATGCGTTTGCGCAGTTTAATGATAAAACCACCATAGCAGACAGCACCCAATCGTCATTTACTTATCTATGGAATTTTGGCGACGCAACTTATTCAACGGTGGCCAATAACACATCAACGCTTCAAAACCCCAGGCATAAGTATAGCCACCAGGGTAGCTATACGGCTACGCTTACAGTAACCTCAAAATACGGTTGCGTGGTATCCAAAAGTCAAACTTTTACGGTAAACGGGGCTACTCCAAAAGCGGGTTTCGCAATTGAAAACCAAAATGCCTTATGCAGTGCCGATAGCGTGGTATTTGATGATCAGTCGACAGTTGATTTTGGGAATGTAACAAAACTTGTATGGTATTTTGATTATAATAATCACCCTACAGATAGTGTTGTTTACACTGCTGCAACCATGCCTGCCAATAAAAAATACAAGCATTTTTACGGGCTAAACAGCACTACCTCATCTAATAGCTACCAGGTGCAGCTATTTGCCTATTCGGGCGCCACATGTTTTAATCCTGTTCAACAAAACATTACTATTTATCCTAACCCTGTTGTCAATTTATCACCGGCAGGGCCGTTGGTGATCTGCCAGAACGCTAGCCCAATTCAATTCAGCAGCACTTCAAATATTCCGGGCGCTGGGGTATATAGCGGTCCTGGTGTATCGGCGTCGGGATTGTTTGATCCTAAAGTTTCGGGGATAGGTACTTTTACCACTAAATATCTTTTCACCGCGTCAGCAACCGGCTGTACCGATTCGACATCGGTTAAAATTACCGTTAATGCTGTGCCTAAACTTGCATCAAGCGCGCAACTGGTATTGCTCGAGGGCGGACAGGTAACACTTGATGCCACATCATCTATCAGCGCCGGAACGATGACCTATAAATGGGCGCCGGCTGTATTTTTAACCCAGGCAAACACCTTAAACCCGGTTGCAAACCCCACCAGCGATATTACTTATACACTTACAGCAACATCCAATGCCGGTTGCACGGCCACTACAACTATTTTTATAAAGGTTTTAAAAGAACCCACTGTCCCCAACGCGTTTACACCTAACGGTGATGGTATAAATGATACCTGGAACATTAAGTATTTAGATCAGTATCCAAATGCCACCGTCGAGGTGTTTAACCGTTACGGCGAAAAGGTATATTTCTCTAACCGGTATCCTGTTCCGTGGGATGGAACTTATAAAGGGGCAAACCTTCCGGCAGGTACATATTATTATATAATAAACCCCAACAGCGGCCGTAAAGCGGTTACTGGATATGTATCGATAATTAGATGAAAAGGCAAACAAACAGGTTGAGTTTTGCGTTTAAATAGCGGCGTTAAAATAAGAATAGCGCTGCTTTTTGTTTTATATGTACCTTTATCTGCCTTTAGTTCATTGCAATTAGCTTGTTGTGGCGCAAGCGCACCTATATGAAAAGATTTTTACCCCTGATCGAGATCATATTGTTAATATTTTTGTCGAATGCCTTGCTCGCTAAATCTAATGCGCCGCCCCCGCCGGTAATTGTAGTGAGCAGCGTTTCGGGCAACAATTCAACTTGTGCCGGAACGCCATCGGCTTCGCCAAGTATTCAACAATTTAATGTCTCTGGCAATAATTTAACAAGTGATATTACAGCAACGGCCTCGGCCAATTTTGAAATATCACTTAACCCAACAACTGGTTACGCTGGTGTGCTAACGCTTACTCAAACATTGGGTACTGTTAGTCCAACCACCATATATGTACGTTTGGCAGGTACTGCGCCTGTAGGTAACTTGTTGGGAAATGTGACTTTGCAGTCGGCCGGTGCGGTTGATCAAGGAGTTACCGTTACAGGTATAGTAGCAATAGTTCCAACCATAAACCCGGTAGCGGGGCAAGTTGTTTATAACGGGTACCCTACATTACCTGTAAATTTCAGCGGTACAAATGCCAATACTTTTAATTGGGTAAATGATACGCCAGGTATTGGCTTGCCTGCTTCAGGATCGGGGAATATACCGGCATTTATAGCGGTTAATAAAGGAACCAAGTCGGTGGTTGCCACTATCACTGTCACATCATCATTTGCGGGGTTTGCTTATATTGCAAATACATCGTCAAACACTATTTCGGTTATTAATACATTAACCCAGCAAGTTGTGGGCACTATTTCAGAGTCGGGTATAGGGCCTCGGGGGGTAGCAGTTAGTCCTGATGGCAGTCGTGTTTATATTGCCAATAGTTCATCAAATACTTTGTCAATTATAAGCACCGCAACCAATACCGAAATTTCAAATAATTCGGCATCGGTGCAAAACCCAAGCGGAGTTGCAGTAAGTCCCGACGGCAACACACTATATGTTACCAACTATCTATACAACACGGTGTCGGTGATCAATGCATTAAACAATAATTTGATAGCATCTGTTTTCGTCGGGAAAAATCCTTTTGCGGTAGCGGTTAGCCCCGATGGAAGCGAGGTATTTGTAGCTAATAACGGCACCAATACGATATCGGTTATTAGTACCGCAACCAATACCGTAAGTGCCACAATTGTAGTTGACCTTGCACCGCAGGGTATAGCCATAAGCCCTGACGGCGGTACTGTGTATGTAACCAATTCAAACGCCCAATCGGTATCGGTTATCAATGCCAAAACCAACACCGTGACTGCTACTATTCCCGTGGGCATAGATCCATGGGGAATTGCGATGAGCCCCAATGGCAATACCGTATATGTTGCAAACAATGGCTCAAATAGCCTTTCGGTAATTAATACGGCCACCAATACCGTTACCAATACCATTACTGTAGGCGTACATCCGTTTGGGGTATCGGTAATGCCAGACGGATCGGCCGTTTACGTGACCGATTATGGCTCAGACCAGGTTTCGGTAGTTGATGCCACCAACAACGTAGTTTTAAAAACTTTAGCTGTTCAGTCAAATCCCTATTCGTTAGGCAATTTTATTGAGGGTGACAGCGCTTGTCCGGGTGCGCCAATTAAATTTAATATTGTGGTTGAACCAACGCCGCCAGTTGTTATCCGAAACACCTTTACGCCCAATGGCGATGGCGTAAACGATACGTGGGACATTCAATACATCGAGGCCTATCCAAAATGCAAGGTGCAAATATTCAATCGTTACGGAATCCGGCTTTTTTATTCAATCGGATATCCCAAGCCATGGGACGGCAATTACAATGGGCGTAAGGTACCTGACGGGACATATTATTACGTAATAGATCTTGCCGAGGGATTTAAGCCGTTGTCGGGCTATATTACAGTAGTGAGGTAAAAAAAAATAATATTAGGCAGCTATAGAAAAAAATCTATCTTAGTAAATTCTTATTTTAATCTATACTAAAATTACAAATGAGGGTTTTAAACTATTTATTGGGCGTTTACGTTGAAGGGTAGTGTTTATATAAATGAAGCGGACTTTTTACCTATTACTCTTTCTTGGTTTATGTTTTAATGTGGCAATAGCCCAGCAAAAACCGCAATATACGCAATACGTTTTCAATAATATCTTGTTAAATCCCGCGGTAACGGGGATTGAGAACTATGTTGATTTAAAACTTGGCTACCGTAGCCAGTGGACCGGCTTGCAAGGTGCGCCGGTAACCAGTTATATCACAGTGAGTGCGCCGATAGGGCAGGATTTTATACAGGGAGATGCCACTTCGTTTTCGGGTTTGGCAGGCAGTCCGTATAGCCGTTCTTTTGTGCAAGACTATAGAGCTGCCGAGCCCCATCACGGTATTGGCTTTACGTTGGTAACCGACCAGGCGGGGCCCATTACCACAACTAATCTTGATATTAATTACGCTTACCATATCGGGCTTACCGAAAGGTTGAATTTATCGCTTGGCGTGGCCGGTGGTTTTGCCCGTACCAATTTAAATACCTCGCTTATTACGCTCGAAACAGCGCTCGATCCGGCCATTAGCAACGGTGTTAATGCACAGTGGAGCCCAGATGTTAATGCCGGTGTCTGGTTATACGGCGCTAACTTTTTTGTTGGTGTTTCGGCCCAGCAAATATTGCCTCAAAATTTATATTTCACTACTTCAAGATCAACCATCGACGCAAGCAAAACCGTTCCGCATTATTTTGCCACCGCCGGGGCCAGGTTCTTCCTGTCTGACGATCTTTCGCTGGTACCCTCACTCTTGGTTAAAGAAATTCAGCCGGTGCCGCTTACTTATGACGTCAATTTAAAAATGATGTTTCAAGACAAATTTTGGATAGGTGGTTCATACCGGCATGCGGATTCGTTCGGTGCGCTGGTAGGCTTCAATTTAAGCTCGTTTATTAACGTAGGTTACTCTTACGACATCACTACATCGTCGTTAAACACAGTTAGCAACGGTACGCACGAAATTGTGATTGGCTTATTGCTGAATAACCGTGCTAAGGTAACCTGTCCGCAACACGGATTATAACCAACAGAAACCAATAAAACCATCTGATGTTCAGATCAGAGAAAATGGGTGTAATACTTTAAAGGGGGTTATAATTCTTTTCTTAACCTTGCCACAGGTATGTTCATCTGTTCGCGATATTTGGCAACAGTACGTCGGGCAATATTATAACCGGCATCTTTTAATATTTCGGTAAGTTTCTCGTCGGCAAGCGGATGGCGTTTATCTTCTTTGCCAATATGCTCTTCCAGTATCTTTTTCACTTCTTTGTTTGATACTTCCTCGCCGCTCTCGGTTTGTATCGCTTCAGAGAAGAATGATTTTAACAGGAAAGTGCCATGTTCTGTTTGTACATATTTTGAGTTTGCTACCCGCGATACTGTAGAAATATCCATTCCTATTTTATCGGCAATATCTTTCAATATCATAGGTTTAAGGTTCTTTTCATCGCCCGTTAAAAAAAACTCATACTGATATTGCATAATAGCATTCATGGTTTTCAGCAACGTTTGCTGACGCTGTTTAATGGCATCGATAAACCATTTAGCCGAGTCGAGCTTTTGCTTAACAAACTGAACAGCTTCCTTAAGCTTTTTGTCGCGTTGTGATGCCTTATCATAATGTTGAAACATTTCCTGATATGACCGGCTCACCCTCAATTCAGGTGCGTTTTTCGAGTTTAGGGTTAAAATAAGCACACCATCGCTGTTTTTGATGTGAAAATCAGGAATTACCTGCATCTGCTTACTGTTAACCTCGTTCGAGTCGCCGGGTTTGGGGTTCAGTTTCAATATCTCGCTAACTACGCCGCGCAGCTCTATCGAAGTCATATTCAGCGCCTTTTCCAGTTTATCGTAGTGTTTGCGCGTAAACTCATCAAGATATTGCTCAACAACTATAATTGCCTTTTTAACAATCGGGTCATTAACATCTTTCTTGCGCAACTGAATTAACAAACATTCTTGCAGGCTGCGCGCGCCTACGCCAGCCGGATCAAAACTTTGTATAACCCTTAGCATATCTTCCACTTCTTCATCACTGGCCATCACATTTTGCGAAAACGCCAGATCGTCTGTGATCGACATTACCGGCCTGCGCAAATAACCGTCGTCATCAAGGCTGCCAATAATTTGCTTGCCTATCCTGAAGTCTTTGTCAGATAACGGGAGCATGTCTAACTGCGCCTGCAGGCTTTCAAAAAACGAGCTTTGAACCGCTATTGGTATTTCTTTGCGTTCATCCTCGTCATCGCCGTTTTGGTCATAGCGTGATCCGTAATCATTTACATTGTCTTCCTGTAGATAGTCGTCAATATTAAATTCATCTATTTCACCTTTCTCATCGTCACTATTGTAAATCTCTTCATCCGGGTCGTGATCAGGATATTGTTCTTCCGGTTCGTTTAAATTAGTTAAGCTCAGGTCTTCAAGGGCTGGATTTTCTTCCAATTCCTCTTTTATTCGGGTATCTAATGATACCGTTGGAACCTGCAACAACTTAATAAATTGTATTTGTTGCGGCGAAAGTTTTTGTAAGAGTTTTTGCTGGAGATTTTGTTTTAACATAGACGGTGCAAAAGTACATCAATTACCCCTAACATAAAAACTAACTTGGGGCAATGTGTATTCATGTAAATATCAAAAAAAACAATTTGTTTGGCGACGCTATAAAAATATATATCTTTAATAAAAATACTGATCTTATATGGCGTTTGTTAAAGAATTTAAAGAGTTTGCCATGCGTGGCAACGTTGTCGATTTGGCGGTAGGTGTTATTATCGGCGCAGCATTCGGAAAGATTGTTACCTCTTTAGTTGCCGA
>Ga0209026_1000975_pt1 | contig 14283 bp, 14 predicted proteins | sample AraplaCL_Col_mCL_FD_184262 | JGI IMG/M metagenome (GOLD analysis project Ga0209026, IMG submission 184262) | Arabidopsis root microbial communities from the University of North Carolina, USA - plate scrape CL_Col_mCL (SPAdes) (version 2) | ecosystem: Host-associated > Plants > Roots >... | reverse complement strand
GCCAGTTGCCGACGACCAGGTCGACCTCACCGCGCGCAACATGGGGTTTCTCCAGGAGCAAGACCTGGCGCCGGCACCGATCCACGGCGATGCAGGGCGGGGAGGGCATCGCCTCTACAACAGCGCCGCTTTCGCCCACGCGGCGTTGATTGGCGCGCTTCATTTGGCAGGTTTCGAGCTGATGGCGGCGGCCCGGCTGGCGGGGGCGCTCGCTGACGATTTTGGGTCGATGTATGGCCAGCTGCACTCCAACGTCAAAAACCAGGCGCAGTCCCACAGGTCGCTCTTTTCAGGGATCGGCGCAGGCGCGGCGCTGGACGACGACTTCTGGGTTTACAGCCGGCTGGTGGACAGGCTGGACGACTATCGGCCCGATCTGCCCGAGCGCGGCGACGCCATCCTCGAGATCGCCGACCACGAATTCGTTCTGACATCGACCTTCGGCTGGAAGGGCCGGACAATGTGGATGGGCCTGAAGGACGGGGTCGACTACGTCCCCGAGTATCGCATTGTGGGCCGCGGCCCGGGCGTGAACGTCATGTCGTTCGTCGATGAGATCGGAAGCCTCGACTTCGAGGTCTACCCCGAAAACCGCATCCACGCGCACGAGCTCACCCACCAATATCTCGCGGCCCGCGATAACGCTGTGGCGCTCGTCCGGCTCAACATGTCGCTGGCCATTCGCAACGCCTTCGGCCGCATCCTCAAGGACCGGGCGCGCGTCGCGGCTTAAGCTCTACCGGGTCTTGGCTTCCGACCGCTATACTCAGTCTGCGGCCGGGGAGGGCGCTCTATGGCGAAGGCCGCGGTCAAGGGGCCTAAGGGCAACTCGCTGACCGATGCGGAGGTCGGCGTCATCAAGGCGCTGATCGCGGCTGGCCAGCATTCCAATCAGGAGATTGCGGGGCTGATCAACCGCGCCCGCGGCGCCCCCGCCAGCGACATCAGCTCCGGCCGGATCTCCAACATCAAGAACGGCCAGATCAAGAAGTACGCCAACATCCCGGCGGGCGGCGCTGCTGAGGTCGCGAAGTTCATGGCCAAGGCCGCGCCGCCGGCCCTAGTCGACCGAGGGCCGCTCAGCCCGGCGCGTCTCGCCAAGCTCATGCCGCCCAAACCCGGTGGGCCTGGCTCGCTGGCGATCACCGAGACCGACCAGGTTGAATGCAAGAAGTCGGTCAACTTCGTCATGAAGACCATCGCGGCCTTCGCCAACAACAAGGGCGGCTACTTCCTGTTCGGCGTGGAGAACGGAACGTTCAACGTCCTGGGCTTGCCGGACGACAAGTTCGAAAGGTACGATCTCAACAAGCTGAACCAGAACATCCGCGACCAGCTGGGCATCGGCTTGGAGATTCAGCTGGCAACACACCTGATCGACGGCAAGAAAGTCGGCGTGGCCTACATCGGCGAGGCGCACACCAAGCCGGTCATATTCATTCACAATGCTGATGGGGCGATCCAGGGCCATATCTATTATCGCTACCCGGGCGAAGATCGCCTAATCAGCCCGGCCGATCTGCAGCGCCTGATCGAACAGCGCCTTCAGCAGCTGTCGCAGACGATCCTCTCCAAGCACCTCGCGAACATCATGCGCTTCGGCATCGAGAACGCCGCCGTCATGAACCTCGCCACCGGGGAGATCGACGGCAAGGCGGGGTCCTTCCTGATCGACGAGGCGCTACTGCCTCAGATCAGCTTCGTGAAGGACGGCGAGTTCGTCGAGCGGTCCGGGGCGCCGACCCTCAAGCTGATCGGCGAGGTCGCGCCGATGGCGGCGCCTATCGTCGCCGTCAAGGAAGTGCTGGAAGGCTATCCGCTGACCTACACCAAACTATCTAGGCGGGTGCGCAAGGCCACGGGCGCGAAACAGGGTGCGATGGACGCGATCATCAAGGCCGAGAAGATGAAGGCCAATAAGGCGTTCGCCCACTACGCCTTCCGCAACAACGCCGACCGCGTGGCTTACGAAAAGACGGGCGTCGCCAAGAGGGGTGCAGCGTCCAACTACAACGAGGCCGCCGTACAGTTTCTCATAGAGAAGCTCAGAGTTCCATTATTAACGTAGGCTCTTATGTTGTGATGATACGCAGCGAAGGCAGGCACAGATACTGCCATTTCTCTGATTTTAACTATCGACACGCCCCGCCACGGCTACCCAATCTGGAACTCGGCGGCACCGCAATGTTCGAGCTTGGCTCTCAGCCTGAACAACGCCGAACTGACCTCATCACCCGACCGCCGCTAGCCGCCCTTCTTCGCCGCCTTCGCCGGCTTGGGCTTAGGCGCGGGCAGCTCCGCCGCCGTCGCGCGCACCAGATCGCTCAGCCAGTCGTGATCCTCCCAGCGCTCCGCATCGATCAGCAGGTAGGGCTTGGCGCCGGGGTAGGGTGAGGCCTCTTCGGCGTCGGCGGCCAAGGCGCGGCCGGCCGGGGTCGGTTTGATGAAGAGCTGCCCGTCGCCGATGATCGCGACCATCTTGCCGTCGCAGTAGACGCCGTACTCCCCGAACATCGGCCTGGCGGAGACGGCGCCGGCCTTGGACATCTGGTCGACGAGGTAGCCTACGGTCTTGCGGTCGGTCGCCATGGCCTATTGTGATCCGTGGGCGGCCGGTTGACGAGCCTGGAACAGCCGATGTCGCCTTCACGATGCGGCCTTGGGACTGCTACTGGCGCGGGGCTGACGGAGTGCGGGCGCGGATCGCCCGCGCGCCCCCGCGACAGCACGACCGGATAGCGTGGATTGAAAGGACGGCGACATGGCTTTGCTCGACGGGCTCAAGGCTGACCAACTCGCGGCGCGGAGGTCGAACGACCGTCTGAAGGCCGACCTGCTCACCACCCTGATCGGCGAGGCGACGCAGATCACGACCGAGGAGTTCAAGCGCGGCGTGACCGACGTCACGGACGAAAAGGTCGCCGCCACCGTCGCCAAGTTCTCGAAGAACACGAAGCTGACGCTGGAGAACCTGGCGAGCGAGCGCGCGCGCCTGGTCGAAGCCGGCGGCGACGCGTCGAAGGTCGACGAGCGCACCAAGGCGGCCGAAACCGAACTGGCGATCCTTGCCGCCTATAGCCCGAAGCAGATGTCGGAGGCGGAACTGCGCGCGGCCATCGACGACTTCCGGGCCAAGAACCCCGACGCCAACGTCGGGAGCATCATGGCCCACCTGAAGACCAGCTTCGGCGGCCAGTACGACGGCAAGCTCGCCAGCGCGCTGGCCCGGGGCTAGGCGCGGAGCGCCCTGCCGCGGACCCTGCGGGCGTCGGGACACATCGATGCCGCGGGCCGCAAGCGCAAGGGCCTGCCGGTCGGCGCCCAGCTCATCGGCCCCCACGCCGGCGACGCCAAGACCCTCGCCATCGCCCAGGCCATCGACGAGAACATCCGCGGGTTCGTCAGTCCGGGGGTGTGAGGGGGGCGATCTTTTAGAAGAAGTGGCGGCGGCCAGAGTTGAGTCACCGAATTCAGGATATTCGCTGCAAAAGCGCGACACATGCCGGTATTTTGGCGGGAGAAGTAGGGATGAGGTTCGATAAGGTCAGAATCCAAAACTACAAAGGATTTGCGGACTCGGGCTTCATAGTATTGCACCCGGCATGGAATGTCGTTGTCGGGCAGAATAACGCGGGCAAAACTGCTTTCATGGAATTCTTGAGGTTGTCAGGAAATCCGGACAAACCCCACAGAGATAGTAGATACGACCGCGATCACCCTTGGCCACCCCAGTCGATCTTCACAGTCGGCATCACGTTGGATCGCCAATGGTTACAGAGGCAGTCCTTACGATCTGGCGATCCGTTTTACCTGCCGGTCGCCTCTACGGAGGTGCAAGGCGGCGCCGAACCTTCGCACTATGCCGGCTTCTGGGATGGGGAGCCGCTGAACGTGGAATTATCCTTCACTCAGGGCTCCGCGAGCTCAACTTACCCCTCGCATGGGATGTTTCAGGAACTCAACAATAGATATCAAGTTGTATTCGGAGTAAATAGACAGGAAGCACGCCACCAATTATCAACATCGTTTAGTGGTGGGGACAATGACACGATACCAATACTGATAAACAACATTAAATCTCGCTTCGTCTATCTTTTTGAAGCCAAGCGTTCAGCTCGCGGTTTATCTAGCCACGGAAACGCAACCGACCTTCGTTCAGACGCCGGCAACCTGCCCGAAGTCCTTCACTCTCTAATGGCGAACCCCGATCTATTCGAAGAGTATAAAGAGACCGTCCGAGAGATATTTCCAAATATACAAAGCATCACCGTTCCGCCCTATGGGCAAAACAATCTCGAAATCAGACTTTGCCCAGTTCCCGAAAGTGAGAGGCGCATCGATCTTTCGATCCCGCTGGATGAGAGCGGGACCGGCGTTGGCCAAGTAATGGCCATTCTCTACGTGGCAATGAACGCTGAACCAAGCGTGATTGGCATCGACGAGCCAAACTCCTTCCTCCACCCCGGAGCCGCCAAAGCGTTAGTCCAAGTCCTCAAGCGATATGATAGACATCAGTACATCATCTCCACCCATTCGCCGGAAATCATTGGAGCGGCACAGCCTGCAGCTCTTCACCTGATAAGAAACGACGGAATTCAGAGCACGGTCGAGACTTTTGCGGAAACAACTGTAGATGACCTGCGGCTGATGTTGGAGGAGGTCGGAGCCTCCATTTCTGACATCTTTAGCGTGGATCGGGTCGTCTACGTCGAGGGACCAACCGAGAAGGAGTGCTTCGATGCCATCGTCAGGAGGAAGCAGGGACACGACGAGGTCGGCTTCGCCTTTGTCGCCCTTCGAAACACCGGCGACTTTGAGGGCCGATCCGACACCAAGACCGTGCTCGGCATCTACGATGCTCTCGAAGGGTGGCTCAATCCTGCCCGCTCGGGTCGCCTTCAGCTTCGACAGCGAAGGCAAGAACGAAAAGCAGATTGCCGAACTCAAGAGCCGCTGCCAGGGCAAAGGGCACGTTCTCCCAAGGCGGATGACGGAGAACTACCTGCTATCGCCCACAGCCATCGCTTCTGTCTTGACGGAGCTGGATGAGAGAGTCGTCACGGCCGGACGGATTGAGACCTCTTTACGGAAGCACGGGGGAAAGTTCATGCCCGAGAAGATTCCGTTCGAGTACGGGAGCGAGTTCTATCTCAACGCGGTTCACGGCGGAAAACTCCTCAGAGAGGTCTTCAACGACGTTACAGAGGCGCGCGTCGACTACGACAAAGTTCGCCACGGAGTCTTGGTCCTGAAGGCGCTATTCGAAGAGAACGATCCGAACTCCATCGACGAGTTGACCAGGTACGTCATGGGGCTGGTTGAGACCACGAAGTGATCGGCGGGTCCCCGCCTGCCGTACGGCTCTGCGCCAACATCTCCATCCGGCACGAACTCGACCATTTCCTGAGATGTTAGGCTTACCTCATGGAAGAATTTGACCTGCCAGCGGAGATCGAGTCGCTGCTAGCCGCGCGAGATAGCTTGAGGCAGCGCTACGCTGCGTCCGGGTTGCGCTTTACCCTCGATGGCAACTTGGTCGGCGATATTGGGGAGGCCGTGGCTGCTGAACTCTTTGGCCTAGAGCTCACCACTAGGTGTGGTCCCGCGATCGACGGGTTCACACCAGGGCCAGTCCGCAGATCGGTGCAGGTGAAGGCCAGCGGCACGTTTCGAGGTCCGGTGTTTCGTAAGCTGGAGCTCGGTGCCGATCACCTCCTCTTCTTCCATTTCGACTTCGATCAGCGTCGAGGAAGGGTGATTTTCAATGGGCCCGAGTGGGTAGCCCTATCCAGAATGCCAACCAGTTGGACCGGTCAACGAACAATCTCCTTGAAACACCTTCGGGATGCCTACGACGCCCTGGCTGATCAGGACAAGCTGCCTCGAGTACGCTGAGCGTCCGCTATTGGGCCTGCCCCCCAGAGCGCCGCGCCAGGACTTCCAGGAGGTGTAGACGCGCTCATCAGGAAAACGCGCGCAGGGCTTCGGTCTAGCCCTGGGCCAGCAGGCGCGCATAGCTCTCGCGCTCCAACGCTGGCGAACCCCCTCCACCACTGTTACCCAAGCGTCGGGGGGCTCTGCTCATGATCTCGGACAACACGCGTCGCGCGGCCCTCGGGGCGGTCTTGAGCGTCTGTCTGTGCGGCCTAGCCCAGGCGCAGCCGGTCTTTGTAGGCGTCGCCCCCAATCCTGCGGCGCCGGACACGCTCAGCAACTACAAGGGCGCTGACGCCGGGCGCCTCATCGCGTCGACCTCGACCACCGCCTTCAGCCTGACGTCCGCGGGCGCGGTCCGGGTGCAGGTGCTGTTCCGCCGCCTGGACGGTCCCGGGGAGGGCCGGGTCCTCAGCGACTTCGACGACCCGACGTTCAAGGAGCCAACGGCCATCGAGCTGGCGACCGGCGCGGCGCTGGCGGCCGACGGCCTGGCCTATTCCAAGCGCAAGTACATCGGCGCCGTCGCCAGCAACAGCCTGCCGCCGGGTCGCTACGCGGCGACGGCGATCGTCCTGTCGACGCCCCAGGCTGACCAGCGGATCGAACCCTTCGCCATCCCCTTCGAGATCAAGCCCGGCCAGGCCACCTATATCGGCGAGTTCCGCGCCCTGGAGCTCTGGAAGAAGGGGTTCGGGATCTTCGGCTACAACGTCGTGCTCACCGACCAGAGCCAGCGCGACATCGCCTTGCTCAAGGCGCGCCAGCCCGACCTCGGCCCGGTCGCCGTGAACGTGCCTGACGTCAGCGGCCTGGGAATGCGCTTCCTGAACGCCCGGCCTTAGCCGCGGCCGGCCGCGAAAAGGGGTCTACCCCTCCACCTCCACCCAGACCGCCGCGTGGTCGCTCGCGCCTTCGCGGGCGCGGAAGGCGCGGTCCACGCCGGCGTCCTTCAGTGTCCGCGCCAGGTCCGGGCTCAGCAGCAGGTGGTCGATGCGCAGGCCCGCGTCGCGGGCCAGGGCGCCGCGCCAGTACTTCCAGAAGGTATAGACCGGCTCGTCCGGGAAGCGCGTGCGCAGGGCGTCGGTCCAGCCCTGGGCCAGCAGGCGCGCGTAGCTCTCGCGGACCTCGGGATGGAACAGGGCGTCGTCCGTCCAGCGCTCGGGCGCATAGACGTCGCGCGGTTCGGGGATGATGTTGAAGTCGCCGGCCAACACCACCGGGTGGCCCGAGGCGATCAGGCCCGCGGCATGCGCCTCCAGCCGCGCCAGCCAGGCTTTCTTGAACGCGAACTTCGGCCCCGGCTGGGGATTGCCGTTGGGGGCGTAGAGCGAGGCGACGATCACGCCGTTCACCGCCGCCTCGACATAGCGGCTCTGGATGTCGGCGCGATCACCCGGCAGGGCGCGGCGGGTCTCGATCGGCGTCGTGTCCCGCGCCAGGATCGCCACGCCGTTCCACCGGCTCTGGCCGTGCCAGATCGCGCCATAGCCGGCCCGCGCGATGGCGCCCTCGGGAAAGCGCTCCTCGGGGGCCTTCAGCTCCTGCAGGCAGACGACGTCGGGCTGGGTCTCGGCCAGCCACGCCAGCAGGGCCTCCAGCCGGCCGTTCACCCCGTTCACATTGTAAGTCGCAATCCGCACGCAGGGGTGAGAACCGCTGCGGCGGCGGGCCGTTCCGTCAGGCCGCGCCGGTGGATCCGAAGCCGCCGGCGCCGCGGGCGGTCTCGTCCAGGGTCTCGACCTCGGTCCAGGTCGCCTGGACCACCGGGGCGATGACCATCTGGGCGATGCGGTCGCCCCGGCGGATCGTGAAGGCCTCGGGGCCGTGGTTGATCAGGATCACCTTCACCTCACCGCGATAGTCCGCGTCGATGGTGCCGGGGCTGTTCAGGCAGGTGATCCCGTTCTTGAACGCCAGGCCCGAGCGCGGCCGCACCTGGGCCTCGAACCCGGCCGGCAGGGCGAAGGCCAGGCCCGTCGGCACCGCGAACCGGTCGCCGGGATGCAGCACCAGCGGCTCGTCCGCCGGGACCGCGGCCCGCAGGTCCATCCCCGCCGCCTGGGCGGTCTCATAGGCCGGGAGCGGAATGTCCTGGCCGTGGGCCAAGCGGGTGACGGGGACGTTGGGGGACACTCAGAATTCCTCGGCGATGCGGGCGGCCAGCCGGCGGGCGACGTCGCCCTTGGCCATGCGGTCCCATCGCTCGATTCCACCGCTGGAGACTATGGCGACAGCGTTGTCGTCCCCGCCCATGGTGCCCGCGATGCTGACGTCGTTGGCCACGATCCAGTCGCAGCCCTTCCGCTTGAGCTTGGCCTGGGCGTAGGCCTCGACCGTGTCGGTCTCGGCGGCGAAGCCCACCACCAGCTTGGGCCGCGTGGAGGACGCCTTCGACAGCGTCGCCAGGATGTCGGGGTTCTCGACCAGGGCGATGGCCGGCGGGCCGCCCTCGCCCTTCTTGATCTTGCCGGTCCCGACGCTCTCGGGGCGCCAGTCGGCGACGGCGGCGACGCAGACGGCGATGTCGGCGGGCAGCGCCGCCTCGCAGGCGGCCAGCATCTCGCGGGCGGTCTCGACGTTCACGCGGTTGACGCCGGGCGGCGCGGTCAGGGCGGTGGGGCCGCTGACCAGCGTCACCTCGGCGCCCAGGGCGGCCAGGGCGCTGGCGATAGCGTAGCCCTGCTTGCCGGACGAGCGGTTCGAGAGGAAGCGCACGGGGTCGATCGGCTCGGCGGTGGGGCCGGCGGTGACGATGGCGCGCTTGCCGGCCAGGGGGCGGGCGGCGGCGCCGGAGAGGGCGGTGAGGATCGCCTCCAGGATCGCCGGCGGCTCGGCCATGCGGCCGGCGCCGAACTCGCCGCAGGCCATGGCGCCTTCGTCGGGTCCCACGAACAGCACCCCGTCGGCCTTGAGGCGCTCATGGTTGCGGCGGGTGGCGGCGTGTTCCCACATGCGCACGTTCATGGCCGGGGCCATCAGGACGGGCTTGTCGGTGGCCAGGATGGTGGTCGAGGCCAGGTCGTTGGCGTGGCCGTTCGCGGCCTTGGCCATCAGGTCGGCGGTGGCCGGGGCGACGACCACCAGGTCGGCCGAGCGGCTGAGCTGGATGTGGCCCATCTCGGCCTCGTCGGTCAGGCTGAACAGCTCGGAATAGACCTTGTCCTCGCTGAGCGCCGCCAGGCTGAGCGGGGTGACGAATTCGTGCCCCGCCTTGGTCAGGATCGGCCGCACGCCCACGCCCGCCTTGCGCAGCAGCCGCGTCAGCTCCAGCGCCTTGTAGGCCGCGATCCCGCCGCCGACGATCAGAAGAACCCGCTGCTCGGCCAAGCCCGACACCCCGTGCATGAGGGCCTCCATCTAGGTCATCCGAAGAGACTCGACAAACGCCAGAGGTTGTGTTCCTTCTTTGTTCCAGCTCGACCATGGGTAGTGGGGCAGTTTGAAAATTCTACCGGCGATTAGTGATTGCCAAGTGTTCGCAGGAACAAACGGCCCACGGCACAGCTTCTTGTGCGAATTATTAGGGAACAATCGCCGTTTCGGAGCTCGAATCGCTTGATCCAGGCCCCCGAGGCGCCGCATTAACTTGGGTGGCGCTCGTCGCTTTCTTGTCCACTCCCAACGCTCCTAGTCGCTTGACGGCGGGGCGCATGGGGCGTCCGGAGCACCTGGCTCAGTCCAGGCCGGAGAAGATGAGATGGCACTTCGTGCGATCTGCTTCTGGCCGAGGGCGGTTTCGGTACGTCAGTACCTCCGCTTTCGGTTCGGCAAGTGGGAGTCAGTGACTACCCACTGCCGTAGTTTCCCTAATCGTTAGCCGCGAGCCGGGTCACTAAGAGGAGCGGCGGGCGCCACCCTCTGGGGCCACGTTGAATCACATGTGGTGTGGTCACGTCCACCGCAAATGCGGTGGAGGCCACCGTTCTGTTGCGAGCGCCGCTCGCATGCGAACCCGGTTCGCTAGGCGGCTGTCTTTACTTTGTAGGGGCCGCGCTTGCCCGGCTTCTTCTCTGCCGCGTCGATCACGGCCACCAGATCGGCCATTTCCCACAGGCGGTCAGTGACACCAGCGGCCATGGCCGGGGTCACCTTCAGCGTCCGGTGGATGCGGACGAAGTTGTAGTAGGCGAAGTGCAGGGCGATGGCGTTGACGTGCGCCTCGACCTTCTTCGAGAAGCCGTTTGTCAGCCGCGTGAACCGCCGCATGTGCATCCGCATCGTCAGGTTCTGGCGCTCCACGTACGACGTGCTGATGTGGGCCTCATCCGGGTCGCCCTGGATCGGCGTAGCCTTGGACGACACGAACTTCGGGGGGCTGTACCGCCTCACCCCTTCCGAAGGCGTCCCGTAGATTTTGACGAGCTGGGCGTAGTCGACCTCGGCGTCCAGCGCTTCGAAGGCGGCCGCGCCATAGGACTGCATGCCGTCTGAGGTCAGCTGGAAGCGTCCCGTCACGCGGTCGCGGACGTCCTTCAGGAACTCGTAGGCGTATTCCGCGTCCCGGCCGCCGACGAGCACGGCGAAGACAAGCTTCGTGTCGGCGTCGATGGCGGTCCACGTCCACGTGTCGCCAGCGCCCTCCGGCGCGGCCTTGGCCTTCTCGACGTTCTTCGCCTTGGCGTAGGTGAACGACCAGATTTCATCGACTTGGACGCGCTTGCACGCCAAGTCGCGGAAGGCCTGGTCCTGATGGGCGCCGAGAGCCGCGCCAGCGTCGTTCAGCAACTTGGAGATGGTGTGCTTGCTGGCTCCGGTCATCCGCTCGATGGCGCGGATGCTGTTGCCCTCACAGAGCATGTGAAGGATGCGGGCGCGGGCCTCTGAAGACAGCTTGTTCATAGGGGGGGAATGTAGTCCGACTCCCTTGAGCGGTCAAGCAAAAGGGGCAGTTTGACTCTTGACACTCGCCGCCTTGAGCACTAGATATGCTCAAGCAGGTCAGATGATTGTTCGCGGAGCGGACGACGGGATTCGAACCCGCACTTGATAGGTGGGCGCCTATACGTTCTGCCGTTGAACTACGTCCGCGTAGCGCGATGGTGGGTGAAGAGACGGCCGGGGCGGCGGTGCAAACGTTCCCCGGTCGTCTTGATTCAGGGGCTCATCGCAGGTGCTCCAAATCGGGATCGTCACTCTCTTGAGAGAGAATTTCCGACCATCGCTGAGCGCGGGGTGCCGGAAGGTCGCCCACCGAGCTGACTACAGCGTCGAAATCGGCATCTCGCTCTAGCTGTTCCTCAGAGACATCTACCGCAGCCTCCTGCATCCGAAGATGCTCGCGCTCATTCTCCGGAACGAAGAACCAGTTCTGTCCGCGTCGCTGGACTTTGTACTCGTTCTTAAGCCGGTAAAGCGTCATGCCGGCGGTCTTCCAATGGAAGTTCCGCCCCAGGCGGATTTGCGCGAAGTGCTGGACTTCTGCCGCCTTGAGCGACTTGGGGTAAACCTCGGCCAAGAGATCGAGGGCGACATCCTTGAACTGATGCCCCGTGCCGTCCTGCCCTGCCAAACCATCTTGGATGGCGGTCTGGACAGATTTTCCCGCCGCCGCGACGGCGGCTCCCACGGAGGAGAGAGCCGCACTGGCAGCGAGCATGCCGGGAGGCACTGCTAGGGGGTTGGGGGTTGCGGAGGTAGCAGCCACGGGAAGGCCGAACGCCTTCGCGCCGCGGTCGAGATCGTCAATGTTCTCTTCGATTTCGACTAGGCGCTTCTGCATGCGCTCTATGGCGCGCTCGGCCTTGGAGCGCTGGCCCAGCAGATCAGCCCGCTTGGCGCCATACTCGGCTGCAGCGGCCTCACGCCAATCAGGCAGGGAGCGAACGTCGTTCATTAAGGCGTAGGTAGCGCCGTGGAAGCTGAATCGCAAGTAGTCTCAGACTACAGAGATTACTTTTCCCCAGATTCCCTTGCCCACCGGGCGGCGGCTGCCTTCTGGGCGATCTCAGACCGCCTCTCATCGCTCAGGCTGGCGGCCCTGGCGGCCCCACCCTTTAGACCGCCCCGGCGCCCGAGTTCGACGGCTGCCGGGAGCTTTCCGGCGGCGGGTTGAGCGTCGGGTACTTCGCCCGTGGCGATGTCCACAATGCGCTTGGCGAGTTCGTTGGGATCGCGGGGACGGGAGGGATGCTTAGTCATCGTTCGCGCCCAGCATCTGAAGGCGAGCGCGCCAGTAGTCGGCGTCTTCCTCAGCAAGCTTCTTATGCTGATCGGTAACATCGGTCATGCCGGCAGCGGCGGTCCCGCGATGCCATCGCATACCCTTGTCAAAGTCGCTGATGGTGTTGAGCGCTCTGCGCAGCTTCGTGCGGCAGAACTCGATTTCATCCTGGGTCTGGCTCATCCTCGGAGCATACGCGCCCTGCGCGGATCGCGCGACGGTGGTCAACCCAAGAACATTTCAAATTGCCCCACTACCCGACCATGGGATGGGGACCGAGAAGGTGAAATCGACGATTGTTCTGCTGCTGGCCGGCGCCGCCCTGACCCTCACCGCCTGCGACAACGGCCCCTCGGCCGTGGCCCAGAAACAGGCCGCCGGCACACAGATGGCGCAGAGTGCAGGCCAGACCTCGTCTGCGACGACCTATGCAGATGACGAGGCCGCCCAGACCGACCATCGGCGCGACCCCGTCCCCGAGGTGGACGGCAAGCCGATGTGGTCGGCCAGCCGCAAATTCTCTGCGCAACAGAACGCCCAGCGCGCCTTCGACCGCAACGGCGAGGCGTTCGGCGCGGGCAATATCGACGAGTTCGTGCAGAAGGCGCACGGCTTCGTCAGCCACCCGCCCAAGGGCACGCTGACCATGACCCGCAACAACGGCGACAAGCTGTTCTACGACCCCAAGGGCAACGTCTTCGCCGTGGCCAGCAAGGCCGGCGCGCCCCGCACCATGTTCAAGCCGGACGACGGCATGGCCTACTGGGAGGAACAGAAGGCCAAGGAGGCCAAGCGCCAGGCGTCTCGCAAGTCGCGCGACGACGACGCCTAGCCCAGCCAGCTCCCGGCCAGGAACGCCGCCCCCGCCAGGGCGGCGCCCAGGGCGAACCAGAGGAAGCGGCTGGTCTTGGGCAGCTCGGGCTCGACCACCACGGCCGGTTCGGCCAGGCGGGCGATGTTGCGCAGGGCGGCCTCGGCGTCGGCGGCGAACTGTTTCACCCGGCTGACCGGCGACAGCTCGCGGGCGATCCAGCGGCGGACCACCGGCTCCGAGGCGGCCCAGATGTCGTGCTCGGGGTCGATCCGCCGGGCGACGCCCTCGACGGTCATCATGGTCTTCTGCAGCAGCACCAGCTCGGGCCGCAGGTGCATGTCGTAGAGGGCGGTGATCTCGAACAGCTGGGTCAGCACCCGGCTCATGGCGACGGCGTTGGCCCGCTGGCCGAAGACCGGCTCGCCCACCGCCCGCAGCGCCTGGGCGAACGAGGCCACGCTGTGCTTGCGCGGCACATAGCCGGCGTCGAAGTGGACCTGGGCCACCCGCGGATAGTCCCGCTGCAGGAAGCCCCACAGGATCTCGGCCAGGTAGCGCCGCTCGACCGGCCCCAGCCGGCCCATGATCCCGAAGTCCACCGCCTGCAGCCTGTCCGGCGCGGCGGCGAACAGGTTGCCCTCGTGCAGGTCCGCGTGGAACACCCCGTGGTCCAGCGCCTGGGCCAGGAACGCCCGGGTCAGGTTGTCGGCCAGCGCCTTGCGGTCCAGCCCCGGCTGGCTCAGCGCCGCGTCGTCGGACAGGGGCATGCCCTCGGCCCACGTCATGGTCAGCACGCGCTTGCCCACGCCCTCCCACAGCACCTTGGGCGCCGACATGTAGCCGTCCCGGGCCATCACCTCGGCCAGCTCGTCGGCGCCGGCGGCCTCGAGGCGCAGGTCCAGCTCCAGCTCGGTGGCGCGCACCACGGTAACAGCCAGCTTCACCGGCTCCAGCCGCCGGATCGGCGCGGCCCACCGCTGGATCAGCGCCCCGGCCAGGTTCAGCACGGCGCCGTCGGCGGCGACACGGCGATCGATGCCGGGCCGCAGCACCTTGACGGCGACATGCCGCCCGTCGGCCAAGGTCGCCTCGTGCGCCTGGGCCAACGACGCGGCGGCCACCGGCGCGCTGAGGCTCGAGAACACCTCGTCCACCGGCCGGCCCAGTTCCTGCGTGATCACCGCCCGCGCCTCGGCCATCGGGAACGGCGCCAGCTTGTCCTTGAGGTGGCCCATGTCCTCGGCGAACTGCCGGCCGAAGATATCGCCGCGGGTCGAGAGCAGCTGGCCCAGCTTGATCGCCACGGGCCCCAGGCCCTCCAGCGAGCGCGCCAGCCGCTCGCCGGGTCGGCCCTGGCGGCGGGTGGCGAACA
>Ga0209026_1000974_pt1 | contig 14288 bp, 13 predicted proteins | sample AraplaCL_Col_mCL_FD_184262 | JGI IMG/M metagenome (GOLD analysis project Ga0209026, IMG submission 184262) | Arabidopsis root microbial communities from the University of North Carolina, USA - plate scrape CL_Col_mCL (SPAdes) (version 2) | ecosystem: Host-associated > Plants > Roots >... | reverse complement strand
GACCACCGGCGTCACCTCGTAGGCGGTGACCGTCTCGTTGTCGAACTCGGCCGGCGGCGCAAGCGCCGGGTTCTGCCGCGGGTCGCCCAGGTTGCCGTTGAAGCCGCCAGCGCGATAGGCCGAGCCGATCTTGGCATAGACCATCATCTGGGATGTCGGCTTGTAGGCCACGGTCGCCGTGTACGAGACGTTGCTCTGTGTGCGCGAGCCAGTCGGGTTCAGGCTGGCCGTCGTGACAGGAACATCGCTGACGAACAGAAACTGGCGCGACAGGAAATCCCGATCATCGTGCGTGTAGCGCAGATCGCCCGAGACCTTCAGCTGCTCCGTGAGATCGTAGTCCACCGAGCCGTAGACGGCGTAGGAAGAGTACCGCGACCGGCCGCGCGTGTTGGTCCCAAAGTTGTTGCTGGCCGCCGTCGGCGTCTTGCCCAGGATGTTCGACGTTGTGTCGTTGAGCAGATACCACTCACCGCCCGCCACCCAGTTGAACCCGTTCGTCTCACCGACGAGGTGGGCGTCGTAGTAGCTGATCCGGGCGTGGTCGATTTGCGCGCCGCCCGCATTGTAGTCGGCCGCCCGGATCGCCGCGAGGCCGGCGGTCGAGACCCGGCCCGGGATCGCCGACAGTTCGGTGAAGAAGTCGCGCGAGAGGCCGTCACGATCGTACTGGTTCTGGCCCCGACGGTCGCGCAGATTGACGATCGTCGACAGCGTGGCCCAGCCGAGATCGGTGGAGGTCGTGAACTCCAGATTGCTGAGGCGTTGCTTGCCCGTGGAGTCAGTGTTCGTGGGCAACTGGTATTTGTCCGTGACATAGCCCTGCGGGAAGTTGGCGTTGGCGAACGTCACGACTTGGAAGACGAGGCCCGGTACGTTCTCGTTCGCACGCTCGACCATCAGGTTGGCGGTGAACGGCCCGTTGTCATATCGCACCTGCCCCCGGAAGAACTGACGGGAGGTGGCGTCGGCGTACCGATCGATGACGTATGCGTGGTAGAAGCCCTTGTCCTGGTCGCCCAGGGCCGCGCTGAAGCGCGTGGACCAGTTGTCGTTGATAGGCAGGTTCACCGCCATCTCGACTTCGCGCTTCTGGTTCGAGCCGACCGTGCCAAGGACGTAGCCCTCCAGCTTGTCGGTGGGCCGGGCCGTGACGACGTTGACCGAACCGCCCGAGGCGTTTCGGCCGCCCAGGCCGCCCTGGACCCCACGCAGGACCTCGACGCGCTGGATGTCGAAGAGGTCGATGCCCGTAAACGTGCGTCCGGCCACGTTGCCGCCGCCGATGTACGCCCCGTTGCGGAAGAGCCCGACGCCGGCCTCAGCGTTCGTGGCGCGTGACGTTCCTGAGCCGCGGATCGAGACGTCCGAGGTCAGCGCGTTCGAGGTGTTGGCGAAGTTCACGCCCGGCGAGTTGCCAAGAAGCTGCTGAGCGTTGGCCAGCCCGCCCTGGTCGCGGAGCTCCTCGGCGCCGAGCGCGGTGGCGGCCACCGGTACGTCGCGCAGCCGCTCCTCGCGCTTGCGGGCGGTGACCAGAACCTCGTCCAGCTCGTTGCCGGCAGGCGCCCCGGTCTGGGCCATGGCGGGCGCGGCAATGGCGCAGCAGATGGCGGCGATGGATACGGTCTTCAGGGCCTGGAGCCTTGTCATGTTCTTTCCCCCCTGTCCCGCGTCGCGCCTTAGGCTGTTACTGCGCGGTGACAGCGAGGCGGAAGCTAGCGACTGAGAACCATGATTTCCAATGCCTGCAGGGCTTGGAGCCATAGCGCGGTGTCCGCTTGACGCCCCGCGCCCGGGCACGAGAGTGGCCGCCATGACCATCGACCGTAGGCGCTGGCTCGCCGGCGCGGGCGCATCCCTCGCCCTCCCCGCCATCGCCAAAGCGGCGGAAGGAGCCCGCGTGTACGACTATCTGTTCCTCGATCTAGACGCTGCGCCGGGCGCGCCGCCGTCCAAGGCCTACGGCGATCTGGTCAAGAGCCGCACGGTCGCCATCGCCGCGGCGGGCGGCGAAGTGCTGGGTCTCTTCACGCCGCAACTGGGCTGGCATGCGCGGCAGGCGGCGCTGCTGGTCGGCTGGCGACCCGATGCGCCGGGACGCGAGGCCGAGATCTCAGGGCTATCGAAGGCGCAAGGCGTCCTGCAGGGCGAGCGCCACCGCCTGACCCCCACCGCGCGCCCCACCGCGACCGACCGGCCGAAGCCGGGCGGCATCTACGTCCACCGCTGGTTCGTGATCGGCGCGGAGACGCAGGACGAGGTCGTCGCCCTGTCGGTCGAGGGCTGGCGCGACTTCGAGGCGCGGTTCGACACCAACATCTTCGGCCTGTTCGCGGCCGAGCGGTCGGCGGCCGACGAGGCGGCGGGCGTCACCCGCCTGCTGCTGATCACCCGCTACAAGGACCACGGGGTCTGGGAGACCTCACGCGATCCCTCCACCGCCGCCATGGCCGCCTTCATGCGCCGCCAGAAGCTGACCCGCGACACCTGGGCGGCCAGCACGCTGCTGACGACCTTCTAGGGCGCGAAGCTGGACCGGCCCTGGATGCCCCAGCGGCCATCCAGCTTGGTCACGATGTAGATGCTGTCGAAGCCGCCGATGACCGTCCCGTCCTTGCGGAAGCGGCTGAAGCGGGTGTCGATGTGCACCTTGTCGGCGCCGGCGTGGATCACGTCACGGCGCTGCCAGGCCGAGTGGTCCCAGTCGCTCAAGGCGCCCGTGGTGAACATCTCGGGCTTGTGGAAGCCGGGGTTGATGATCGTCACCTTGCTGGACGCGAACCGCACGTGCGGGAAGTTGAAGGTGTCTTCGTAGGCGGGGATGTCCCGCGCGTTGAAGGCCTTCATGAAGGCGTCCAGCCGGCCCTGGGCGGCGGCGATCTCGGCGGCGAACTTGGCGTGCTCGGGCTTCACCGGCGGCGCGACCACAGACTGGCCCAGCGCCTCCGAACCGGCGGCCAGGGCGGCGCCGGCGATCCCGGCTCCGATGATGGCGTCCCTGCGGCTCACCATGGCGATCCTCCCGTTTCTGTTCTCGTTCAAGGCAACCGTCCCTCGGTGTCGAAAGGCCATTCCTGCTCTGGCGAATCCAGGTTGAGCAGCTCGGCCGCGTTGTGGCGCCAGGCGCGCATCATCTGGCCGCACCAGCGCACGAAGTGCTCGTCCCGCGCCGGATCGCCCCGCTCGACCCAATAGGCCAGGGCGTCGTTGCAGAACGAGATCATCGGCTCCAGCGACAGCTCCAGCAGGTCTGGCCGCTCCGCGCGGGGCGGCGGCGGGTCGGGATACCAGAGCAAAGCCCGCAAGCGCTGACCGGTCCGGTAGCGCAGCGCCGCGTGCGAGGCTTTGTAAGCGGGATCCTGGTCGCCGTGCCGCACCAGCAGGATGAAGCCATCCTCGAACGAGCGCGCCGCCTCCAGCGACTTGCGCATGCCGTTGCCGTAGCCCTTCCACGCCCGCACATCACCGATCTTCAGCCGCCGCAGCGTCTCGGCGAAGATCGCCAGGATCAGGGCGTCCTTGGAGGGGAAGCGCCGATAGAGCACAACCTTGGTGACCCCCGCGGCGGCGGCGACCTGTTCCATCGTGGCGCCCGCCAGGCCGTGCTGACGGAAGACGCGCGCCGCCACCCGCATGAACTCCTCGCGCCGCTCCACCTCGCGGGCGGAAGGCGGCGGCCCGGCTTCCTCATTGGCGGCGACGAGGGCTTTCGGCATACGCGACGGCTTTCGAATTCCTGGTCCGGCGAACCTCGCACAGCGCGCGGCCGGCCGCCACGCCATCGCTGGATAGCTCCCGGCTATGTCGGTCGCGCCCACCTCAGTCGTAGATCTTCAGGACGACGCCATCCTGCTTCTTCACGGACTGGCGCATGCTGGTCCATTGGGGCGGGACGTTGCCCTTGTCCCACGCAGCGATCTTGGCCTTCAGCGCGGCGACGACCCTGGCATTCGCCTTGGCCACGTTGGACGTCTCGCCCAGGTCCTTCTTCAGGTCGAACAGCATCACATGCTGGCCGTGCTCGGACACCGTCGCGTGCGTGCCGTCCGGGGTGATGTTGGCGGCGTTGGTCGCGGTGTCGGACGGGTCGGCGATGTTGGCCTCCCACAGCTTCCAGTTCCCGTCGCGGATCGCGAAGTTGGGGCCCGCCCGCCAGAAGACCGTGGGGTTCGGCACGCCCTTGTTCGCGCCGCTGACGAACGGCATCAGGTTCACGCCGTCCGTACCCTTGGGCAGGCTGGCGCCGGCCAGCGCCGCGGCCGTCGGCACGATGTCCAGGCTGGAGACCATGCGATCGTCCACCTGTCCGCCTTTGATCTTGCCCGGCCAGGCGACGATGTAGGGGATGCGGACGCCGCCCTCGAGATGCGTTCCCTTGTAGCCGTTCAACGGCGCGTTCGAGCAGGCGCCCTGGATGTACGAGGCGCAGCCGTTGTCCGACAGGAAGACGATGACCGTGTTCTTCTCCAGCCCCTCGGCCTTCAACTTCGCGCGGATGGCGCCGACGCCGTCGTCCAGGGCCGAGACCATGGCGGCATAGACGCGCTGGCCGCGGTCGGGCACGTCGCGATAGCGGTCCAGGTACTTCTTCGTCGCCTGCAGCGGCGTGTGCGGCGCGTTGTAGGCCAGGTAGAGGAAGAACGGCTTCTGCTTGTTCGCGTCGATGAACTTGACCGCCTCGTCGGTGAAGACGTCGGTCAGGTAGCCGTCCACCTGCACCACCTGCTTGCCGCGCCGCACGGTGGCGACGCTGCGGACATAGGCCATCCGTTCGTCGTCGGTGGCGGTGGGCGGCAAGGGATCGTTGGCCGTCGCGCGGAACGAGGCCTCGGAGCCCGGCGGGTTGTAGGTGTCGTCGCCGGGCTGGCTCTTGGTGAAGAAGCTGGTGGCGCCGGCCGTGATGCCGAAGAACTCGTCGAAGCCGCGGTCGATCGGCTGGTAGCCCTCGGCTTCGCCCAGGTGCCACTTGCCGACCATGCCGGTGTGGTAGCCCGAGGCCTTGAGGATGTTGCCGACGAACGGCTCGGCCAGCGAGACCCCGCCCCGCCGGTCGCGGCCCACCGGATTGAACTCCCAGCCGAAGCGCTGCTGGTAGCGGCCGGTCAGGATCGCGGCGCGGGAGGGCGCGCAGACCGGATGGGTCACATAGCCGGAGGTGAAGCGCACGCCGTCCGCCGCCAGCGCGTCGATATTGGGCGTCCGGATGATCTTCGAGCCATAGGCCGAGGTATCGCCATAGCCCAGGTCGTCGGCGACGATGACGATGATGTTGGGACGCGGCGCGGCCTTGACGGGATCGACAGCGATCGCCGGCGGTGCGCTTGCCGCGGCGGCCAGCGACACCATCGCAGCGACAAGCAGGGACACGCGCTTCATCCGGAAACTCCTTGGCGCCTGGAAACTAGCCGGATCGCGCGCCGCGATCTGCCCATCTGCGCGACGTGGTGCTATAGCCCCCAGGCATGGAGCTCAGGCACCTCGAACAGATTCTGGAGATCTGCCGCGCGGGCGGTTTCAGCGGGGCTGCGCGCAAGCTGCAGATCTCGCAGCCGACCTTGTCGAAGAGCATCGCCCGCCTGGAGGCCCAGCTGGCGCTGAAGCTGTTCGAACGCACGGGCGGCGCCGCCCGGCCCACCGCCTATGGGGCGTTCGTGGCTCAACGGGCCGAGACGCTGCTGCAGGGCGTGGCCGCCCTCTCCCGCGACCTTGAGCAATTGGCGCGCGGCGAGGAAGGGCGCATCCGGATCGCCGTCGGCCCCGCCTCGCGGCTCAAGCCCCTGCCCGAGTTGCTGCGCCGGATCGCGGTGCGTTTCCCCAAGCTGCACGTCGAGACGATCCAGGAGACGGGTCCGGGCGTGATGCAGGCGCTGAACGACGGGCGGGTCGACATCGCCTTCGGCTATTCCGAGCACGCGGCGCGCTATGGCGAGCTGATCCGCAAGAAGATGTTCGAGGACGCCGTCATCCTGGTCGCCCGCCCCGGCCACCCGGCGCTGACACTGCAGGACGCCGGCCCGCGCGAGCTGCTGCGCCACGCCTTCGCCCTGCCCAGCATCCTGCCCGGCGTCGCACAGTGGGCCGGCGAGATGGAGCGCCACGAGGCCGACAACCTCAAGGCCTTCATCAGCGACGACTATTCCCTGATCGTCGAGCGGGCCTTGCAGACCGACTCGATCGCCATGGGCGCCTCGTTCCTGTTCGAGCCGCAGCTGCGCGACGGGCGCCTGGTCCAGGTCTCCTCGACGCTGGACGTCCGCTACGCCTGCTGGATGCTGACCACGGCCGAGCGCTGGCGCTCGCCACTGATCAAGGCCATGGCCGAACTGTCCAAGGCCGCTGTCACCGACAGCCCGCTGACCGCCGCCGCCTGATAGCCGCCAGCTATGCCTTTTTGGCGAGGCCGGCCTGTTCCATCCGCCACTTCATCTGGTCGAAGCGGTCCTGGCCAAAGAACGGCTCGCCGCCGAACACCATCATAGGCACGCCCCAGTGGCCGGCGGCGCGCTGGTCGACCTGGTTGGCCTCGACGATCTTCGCGAAGCGGTCCGGATCGCCATCCACGGCCGCGCTGAGCTCGGCGTAGTCCAGGCCGGCGCGGGTCGCGGCCTGGGCCAGGTGGTCGCCCTCGTGCCAGTTGTCGACCTCGCCGCTCCAGATGGTGTGGCTGGCCGCCTCGAGGAACGCCAGGCCCTTGCCCCGCTCGGCGGCCGCCACGCCCAGGTGGGTCAGGCGGTGGATGTACGGCTGCTCCATCCGATAGCCCACGCCCGGCGCCTGTTGCACGGGATCCGGCCGCGCCCAGCGGAACGGCAGGCCCAGGAAGGCCGCCTCGCGGAAGACGTCCCGCATGAAGTACGGCGTCCATAGCGGGTCGCGGGTCTCGAAGAACTCAGGCGTGCGCACCGCCAGCGGATAGACCGGCCGCACGTTGCAGACGACGTCGTATTCGGCCTCCAGCGCCGTCAGCCTGGGCATGACCATGTACGAATAGGGCGAGCGGAACGACCAGTAGAGATCGTAGCTGAGCGTCATGGCGTCTTCCCTCCCCCGTGTTTTGCCGAGCTCTAGCATGGCGCCGGCGTTCCGGTTCGCCTTTCGGGATGCCGACCTGCCCAGGATGAGGACGCCCGCGGCGTCCACGCTTCATATCTTCGTATGAGCGGCGCCGCCGTCCGGCCTGTGTCATAAGACCGCAGCCACGCCGACCCGAGCCCCATGCCCGAAGCCGCGATCGTCCATGTCGTCGATGACGACGCCTCCCTGGCGGAGGCGTTGGCGAGCCTGTTCCGCTCGGTCGGGCTGGAGCCTCGGCTCTATGGTTCGGCCCAGGCCTTCCTCGACGCCGACCTGCCCGACCAGCCGGGCTGCCTGGTGCTGGACGTGCGCCTGCCCGGCGTCTCTGGCCTCGATTTCCAGGCTCAGCTGTCGCAACTCGGCATCGGCCTGCCCGTCGTGCTGATGACCGGCCATGGGGACATCCCGATGTCGGTGCGCGGCATGAAGGCGGGGGCCATCGACTTCCTGCCCAAGCCGTTCCGCGAACAGGACATGCTGGACGCCGTCACCGCCGGCATCGAGCGCGATCGCCAGCGCCGCGCCGCCGACGGCGGTCGCCGCGCCCTTGAGGAGCGGTTCGCCACCCTCTCGCCGCGCGAGCGCCAGGTTATGGCGCTGGTCACCGCCGGCAAGCTGAACAAGCAGGTGGCCGGCGACCTCTCGCTCTCCGAGATCACCGTGAAGATCCACCGCGGCGCCGCCATGCGGAAGATGGGCGCCCGCTCGCTGGCCGAGCTGGTGAAGATGGCCGAGGCGCTGCAGGTCTCGGCCTGACCATACGTGCGTATGATTCACGGGACGGCGCCGGCGTGCGAAGCCGTCATCATGAGTACGGTCGACCCGTTGATCTCCATCGTCGAGGATGACGAGTCCCTGCGCCAGGCCATGGTTGGGCTGGTGCGATCCCTGGGGTATCGCGTCGCCAGCTATCCGAACGCCGAGGACTTCCTGGCCGCCGACGCGGGCCTGCATTCGAACTGCGTGATCACCGACATCCAGATGCCGGGCCTGTCGGGCATCGACCTGAAGCTGCGGCTGGCCGCGGACGGGGTGACGACGCCCGTCATCATGGTCACCGCCCGCGCCGAGCCGGCGCTGCACGAAAAGGCCATGGCCAGCGGCGCCTGCTGCCTGCTGCGCAAGCCATTCACCGCCGAGGCGCTGATCGAATGCCTGGACCGGGCCCTGGCGGCCTGAGGCGTGGACACCGGCCCCCGCACTTCGGCTAAGGTCGCGGCGCTGGGGGAGTCGCCGATGGATCAGGGCGAACGGGGCGATCTCTTCGACCTCGTGCACGAGAGCATCGTGGTGCGCGACCTCGCGGGGCGCATCACCGCCTGGAACGCCGCCTCGGCCGCGCTCTACGGCTGGAGCGCACACGACGCTCTCGGCCGCGCGGCGGCGGACTTGCTCGGCGATCTTCCCGCGCCGGATCTGCTCGAGACCGGGCGCTGGGAGGGCGAGCTCAAGCGGCGCGCCGCCGACGGCCGCGACCTGGTCGTCGAGGTGCGCTGGACGGTCCGCCGCGATACCGCGGGCCGGCCGCTGGAGGTGATCGAGACCGGCCGGGACATCACGGCGCGCCGTCAGACCGAAGCCGCCCTCAGCCTCAGCGAGCATCGCTATCGCAACCTCTTCGCCGCCATGGCCGCCGCGTTCTGGGAGCTGGATTTCAAGCCGGTGGGCGACATGCTGCGCGACCTGCGCTCTCAAGGCGTCACCGACTTTGCGGCCTACCTCGCCGAACATCCCGAGGTCGCGCGCGCCATGATGCGCGTCACCACCGTGATCGACGTGAACGACGAGACGGTGGCGCTGTACGGCGGCCAGACCAAGGCCGACCTGATGGGCGACGTCGAGCGGTTCTGGCCCGAGGCCAGCACAGAGGTCTATGCCGCGGCCGTGGTCGCCGCCGCGTCCCGGGCCGCCAGCTTTTCGCGCGAGACCCGGTTGCGCAAGCTGGACGGCGAGGAGTTCGACGCGCTGTTCACCGCCTGCTTCCCGCGCGAGAGCGTGGGGCGCGGCACCTTGCTGATCGGGGTCATCGACCTGTCCGCCCGTGTGCGGGCCGAGCGCATGCTGCACGAGTTGCAGGCCCAATTCGCTCATGCTGCGCGGGTGTCGATGCTGGGCGAGCTGACGGCGTCCATCGCCCATGAGGTCAACCAGCCGCTGGCGGCCATTTCGACCAACGCCTCGGCCGGCATGCGCTGGCTGTCGCGGCCGCAGCCGGACCTCGAGGAACTGCGCGCCATCAACACCCGCGTGGTGGCCGACGCCGAGCGCGCGGCCAGGATCATCGGCCGGGTCCGCGACATGGCTATGCGCCGCGCGCCGGCCACCGAGCCGCTGTCGATCAACACCCTGGTCGAGGAAGCCGTGCTGTTCCTGCGCCACGAGGCCCAGGGCAAGGGCGTGATGATGGACCTGTCACTGGCCGCCGACCTGCCATCGGTGCTCGCCGACCGCACCCAGATCCAGCAGGTGGTGGTGAACCTGGCCGCCAACGCCATCCAGGCCATGGCGGCCGCCGAGGGCCCTCGTCAGGTCGGGGTGCGCACCGCTCTGGCCAGTGACGGCCGGATCGCGGTGACCGTATCCGACACCGGCCCCGGTATCCGCCCGGACGACCTGCCGCGCCTGTTCGAGAGCTTCTTCACCACCAAGGCCGACGGGATGGGGATGGGCTTGCCGATCTGCCGGTCCATCATCGAGACCCACGGCGGATCGATCGCGGCCTCGAACAATGCGCAGGGACCCGGCGCCTCTTTCTCGTTCAGCCTGCCGGCCGCCGACGCCTGACCGCCCGGGTCCGCGGCCTCATACCAATGTATGTGGCGAGACACCGCACGTTGAATTGAGACCGTCACCGTTGAGGCGCAATTTGCTCCCACCAGCCGCACGCTGAAAAGGAGCCCCCCGATGCCCACGATCACCACCAAGGACGGCGTTGATATCTTTTACAAGGACTGGGGTTCCGGCCAGCCCATCGTCTTCAGCCACGGCTGGCCGCTGAGCGCCGACGATTGGGACGCCCAGATGATGTTCTTTGGCGCCAACGGCTATCGCGTGATCGCCCATGACCGCCGGGGCCACGGCCGCTCGACCCAGACCTGGGAGGGCAACGAGATGGACACCTACGCCGACGACCTGCGCGCCCTGGTCCTGGCGCTGGACCTGAAGGACGCCATCCACGTTGGCCATTCCACCGGCGGCGGCGAAGTCGCCCGCTACCTGGGCCGCCACGGGACCGACCGCGCCGCCGGCGCGGTGCTGATCGGCGCCGTGCCGCCGGTCATGGTCAAGAAGGAGAGCAATCCCGAAGGCCTGCCGATCGAGGTGTTCGACGGCTTCCGCGCCGGCCTGCTAGCCGACCGCGCCCAGCAGTTCCTCGATGTGCCGACCGGGCCGTTCTATGGCTTCAACCGGCCGGGCGCGAAGGTCAGCGAAGGCATCATCCGCAACTGGTGGCGCCAGGGCATGATGGGCGGCGTGAAGGCCCACTACGACTGCATCAAGGCCTTCTCCGAGACCGACTTCACCGAGGATCTCAAGAAGATCGACGTGCCGGTCCTGGTGCTGCACGGCGACGACGACCAGATCGTGCCCTACGCCGACGCCGCGCTGAAGAGCATCAAGCTGGTCAAGGACGGCACGCTGAAGATCTATCCCGGCCTGCCGCACGGCATGGCCACGACCCATGCCGACATCATCAACAACGACCTGCTCGCCTGGCTGAAGGGCGAGCTGAAGGGGACGACCGGTTCCGAGGCGGCCCTCGAGCCCGCCTGACAGCCCCCACGCCATAGACCGGTCCCAGGCGCCGCCGTTCCCCCGAACGGCGGCGCCATCATTTGCACCACATCCACAGAAGGGGCTGACGCCGACCACGATTGCCGCGATTGTGACCCGTCCGCCACGTCACCGCCGCTTTGCGGGACCAGATCGGGCGGGTCGAGTGTCGGGAACAAGCATGCATCTCAGGAACTGGATCGGCCTCGTCGCCACGGCGCTGATCGCGAGCGGCTGCGCAGGTGGCCGTGGGGACGGTCCCCCGCCCGGCTTCGGTGACGATGACGGGCCCGGCGGCGGGCCGCCGCACGCCCGTGCGCAGTTGTTCATCAGTCCGGCCGGCCAACCCTTCCGCGCCCCGGGCGATCGCCCCTATCCCGTGGCCGACTGGTTCGCGAAGGCCGACGCGAACCACGACGGACGCCTGACGCGCGACGAGTTCCGCGCTGACGCCGACGCCTGGTTCAAGGTCCTGGACGCCAATGGCGACGACCAGATCAGCATGCCCGAGGTCACCCGCTGGGAAGAGGAACTGGTTCCCGAGGTCAGCCGGGTCGGCGCCGGGATGAGCGGCGCGATGGGCCGGCGCGGCGGCTCCAAGGGCCAGGGTGTCGACACCCGCATGCAGGGCGCGGCCGCCTACAGCCTGATCAACGAGCCGCACCCGATCCGGGGCGCCGACGCCGACTTCTCGTTCAGCGTCAGCCGCGCAGAATGGCGAACCGCCAGCGATCGCCGATTCGACCTGCTGGACACCGATCACGACGGCGTCCTGCTGTTGGCGGACCTTCGGCCAACGCCGGTGCAGGCCATGGGCGGGGCCCCCGGCGGGCGGCGCGAGAGCGGTGGCGGGGGTCGTCCAGGCGCCGGCGGGCCGCCGCCGCGACGCTGACACGCTTGCGCCGAGGCGCCAAAAACCCCATTATACCAAGATCAAATATCGCTTTGGCTCGCCTGCGGTTCTTGCTGGTCTTTCGACAACTGCACGAACGCCCGCGTCCGACCTCTTCGAAAGTTTGATCCCACGGCGCCGTCCGCCGCGAGACAGATTTTCCGGGGCCAGAGCTGCCAAGACGACGACGGGCTGGCCAGCGCCGGCCCGTTTTCACATGTCCAAGGAGTCTACATGGCGAAAGAAGAACTGATCGAATTCGAAGGCGAAATCGCCGAACTGCTGCCCGAAGGCCGGTTCCGCGTGCGCCTGGAAAACGATCACGAGGTGCTGGCCTACACCGCCGGCAAGATGAAGAAGAACCGCATCCGCTCGATGGTGGGCGACCGCGTGACGGTCGAGATGACCCCCTACGACCTGGACCGCGCCCGGATCATCTTCCGGCACCGCGACGCCACGCCCCGCGTCGGCGGCGGCGGCCCGCCCAAGCGCCCGTTCCGCAAGCGCTAGGACCTCGGGATCGTGTCGCGGCGACCTGGCCGCGACACCGCAATGCCTGCCGTCACTTGGTTTTCGGCAGGTCGATAACGCTGCGGCCGTAGGCGCCGCGGATCCGCCCGTCGCGGGCGAAATCGCGCATCATCGCGAAGTAGCCGGCGGGAAAGCGCGTCGAGACGCGCTCGCCATCGGCGCCAACCTCATACTCCGTCATCCCGTGTTCGGCGCCCGGATAGACCGCAAGGGTGATCGGCCGCCCCTGAGCGATCAGGCCGCGCAGCCGCTTGCCGGTCTCGGCGCTGGGCGCTTCGAAGTCGTCCTCGCCCAGCACCCAGAGCTGCGGCGTCGTCGAGGCCCGCAGGGTCGGCATCGGGTCGTATCGCCAGGGCGTGCCCCAGTCGAAATCCTTGGCCATCGCCCGCAGCTTGGCCTCGTCGTGCGGCAGCAGAACCCAGGTGTAGTTGCCGTGGAGGTCCTTGTACCAAGGCTCGCTCCGGTACTTGGCCCGCAAGGCGTCGAACCGCTCGAAGCCCTGGCTCATGCCGCTGGAGATCACCGTCTCGGCCGCGTCCGCGACCTCCAGGGCCTTGGCGATGTCCTCGGGTTTGTGTCCCTTGGTCCGCATCTCCAGTTCGACCTGCTGCTGGTCCTCGTCGATCACCGAGACGGCCAGACCGAAGCTCACGATGGCGAAGTCTACGGGCGCCCGTGCGGCCGCCATGGGAACGACCCATCCCCCCTGGCTGCCGCCCTGATAGCCGACCCGGCCCGCGCGTGGCCCCGCCAGGCGGCGCGCCTCACGCATGGCGGCGACGGCGTCGTCGGCCAGCATGTCGAAATCCTGACTGTACTTGCCGCCCGAACCGCCGGTGCCGCGCTTGTCGTACACGAAGACGCCGACGCCCTGGGCGGGCAACAGCCGCTGCAGGGCATAGCTCTCGCGCGCGGCATTCCGTTCGGCCCCGTGCACCAGCACGACGATCGGAACCGCGCCGGCGCCCACCGGCAACACCAGCCGGCCCACCAGGTTCACATCACGCCCCGCGAACGTCGTCTCGGTCACCGCAAAGGGTATGCGCTTCCCGGCGTTTCCGGCGAAGCGGATCGTCCCCGCCGCACAGTCCGGCAAGGTGACCACGACGCCGTCTGGCCGCCCCGTCCATCCGTAGGTGCTGGTCCAGGCGTCTCCCGAAGCCGGGCGCTGCAACGCACCGGTCATGCCGTCGAACATTCGCCAGCGCAGGGCGCCCTCGCCGGCTGGCGCCAGATCGACGATGCGGCCATCCGCCAGGCGATACGCGCCCACGTGGCAGTCGGCGGCCTCTGCCGCCTCCAAGCGCTGGGGCAGGACAAGGGCGGCGCAGGCCGCGAGAGCCAGGTATGACAGGGTGCGCATGCCGCAATTCACGGCGCGCGCACGGGTCGGGCAACTTAACTCGCCGTAAGGTCGCGCACCGCCTGCGCCTTGGGCGGACCGTCCGACTGCCGGCGGACCAGCGTGAAGTCGTGCAAAACGTGCAGATGCTGCGGCGCGTCGCCCGCGCGACGGCGGCGGATCTCATTGGCCAGCAGGGCCACCGCCTGCCGGGACATGTCCGCGATCGGCTGGCGGATCGTGGTGAGCTCCGGCCAGACGGTCGTGGCCAGGGCGCTGTCGTCGAAGCCCACCACGGTCAGGTCGCGAGGCACGTCCAGGCCGCTGCGATGGGCGACGGCGATGCTGGCGGCCGCCATGTCGTCGTTGCTGGCGAAGATCGCGCTCACCGCGGGCCGGATCGCCACCAGTTGCTCCGCCGCTTCGAAGCCCGAGCGATAGGTGAAGCGTCCGTCGACGATCAGGCTCTCATCCGCCGCGACGCCCGCCTCGGCCAGGGCCGACAGATGCCCCTCCAGCCGGCGTCGCGTCGCGGTCTGGTTGGGGTGTCCCTTGATGAAGCCGATCCTGCGGTGACCCAGGCCGATCAGGTGGCGGGTCATGGCGCCGGCGGCGGCAAAGTCGTCGATGTGCACCGCCGCGATCTCGGCCGGCGGCTGGCCATTGGCGACCGCC
>Ga0209026_1000972_pt1 | contig 14307 bp, 8 predicted proteins | sample AraplaCL_Col_mCL_FD_184262 | JGI IMG/M metagenome (GOLD analysis project Ga0209026, IMG submission 184262) | Arabidopsis root microbial communities from the University of North Carolina, USA - plate scrape CL_Col_mCL (SPAdes) (version 2) | ecosystem: Host-associated > Plants > Roots >... | reverse complement strand
CGTCGTTTTTTTCATTTTCTTCCATGCGCAAATTTATTAAATCTCAATTGTATTAAACTTGTTAAATTAGCCGTTGCTATAAACACCGATTTGATTTTGAGGCGCGCCGGCAAAAATTCTATCTATCATACTATAAAACAGGCTAAAATTCTCGTTCCTGTTATTGCCGTAGCGATGTTTTCCGCTTGTGCCTTTCAAAACAAAAGTAAGTTTAATGCTGCTATGCAGAATTTAACGGCGCATTACAATATTTTGTTTAATGCCAATGAGTTGCTGCGTCAAAAACAAGAGGCCTACGCCTTAGCCTTTGTTGATAATTACGGCGATATATTAAATGTATACCCGGACACCACCACAAGGCAAGCCAACGCAACCATTGATAAGGATATGGATGCGGCTATTACCAAAGCCAACAACATCATTAACGAAAAGGATCAGAGCAAATATATCGGCGATGCCTATGTGGTATTAGCGAAGGCGAATTTTTTAAACGGTAATTATTTTAATGCAGCCGAGTTCTTCAATTATGTGATCCATACGTATCCCGAAAATATCTCTTTAGTACAAGAAGCCGAGGCCTGGAAAGCGCGCAGCCTCATCTATCAGCACGACTTGAAAAACGCAAAACTTACGCTGGATACTGCCATCCGTAATATCAATTTAAAGAAAGGTAATGTTGGGGGTATTTATGCCGCCCGTTTGCAATATGATATTACGGTGCAGGATTATACCGAAGGTGAACAGATGGCTAAAAAAGCCATTCAGTATGGCAGCACCAAGGTACAGCGCCAACGGATGACCTTTATTTTAGGGCAGTTGCAGGAGCTGAACCACGAAACGCAGGCGGCTATTGCCAGCTATAATGGGATAGCAAATAGTAACGTGGCTTTCGAAATGGCGTTTAATGCTCAATTAAATACCATCCGCATACAAAATCAGTTAAATGGTGTCAAGGTAAGCCGCATAGACCGGTTATTGAGTCTCTTAAAAAACGAGAACAACAAAGACTTTACCGACGAGATTTATTACCAGGTGGCAGAATTGTACATGCTGGACGGCGATATTACTAATGCGCTGAAGTATTATAAAATGTCGGTGAGGGCCAGCACCCGTAATCAAAATCAAAAAGGACTATCGTACCTGCGCATTGCTGATATCAACTTCAAATACAAGGCAGATTACGTAACCGCCAAAAAATATTACGATAGCACGCTAACCAATCTGTCGCCAACTTATCCGGGCTACCTGGCTATCCAAACCAAAAACAATAACCTTAAACTGCTTGCCGATCGTTTATACATCATTGGCCACGAAGATACCTTGCAGCGTTTAGCCAAAATGGACGAGAAAACTCGCAATGCGCAGATAGACGCCATGGTAAGTGCCGAGATGCTGCGGCAGCAAGCCAATATGACTGCTCTGCAACTGGCGCAGCAATCGGCTAATAACTCACCATTGCAAAATGCTATTAGCAGCGTTCCAAATGGCAGCAACTTCTATTTTTATAATGTAAATGCGGTTAGCCAGGGCAAGATAGATTTTCAGCGAAAATGGGGTAACCGAAAATTGCAGGATAACTGGCGACGCAGTGCAGCGGCAGGTATTGCCATTAATGCCGCTGTAAATAATCCTAATACACCGTCATTTGCCTCACAACTAACTGAGCCGGGCGCAGTACCCGGATCGCCGGCACGATCCCAATCAACTATTACTTCCGGAAATTATCGTCAGAAACTATTGGCTGAACTGCCGCTGACCGCCACGCAGGTAACCGAATCAAACACGCGTATTTATGGCGCTTACCTGGACATTGCCAATTTTTACCGTGACATATTAAAGGACAATAAAGAAGCCATCGCTAATTACCTGGCGTTGTTAGCCCGCTTCCCTGATGATCCAAATAAAGCTAATATTTATTATAATTTATACCGTTTGTACAGCGAAAGCGACGTAGCTAAATCAAATGACTATAAAAATCGCATCCTGAAAGAATTTCCCGAAACTGCTTACGCGCACGTTATCCAGGATCCGGACTATGCACAACACACAGGCGACAAGGATGCTGCTTTTAACACGGCATACAATAAAGTGTACGATGAATATGCACGACAGAAATATGCGCAGGCAATAGGCGATATTGATGTATTACTTCAGCAAAATGCCGGCAATCCCTTCGTTGCGCAATTGTATTACCTGCGCGCGCTGTCGGCAGGGCATCAGCAAAATCTAGCTGCTTTTCAGGCCGATATGCAAAAGATCGTCAATGATTACCCCAATGATGCTTTGATCACCCCGTTGGTTAAACAACACCTGGCCTACATCGAGGCAAACAAAGACCAACTATCTCAGCAACAATTCGCGTTGATGGATAGCGACACCACCGGGCAACGCTTTATCCCGCCGGTGGTTTACAAAAAAGAAACGGCGTTTAACCGTGGTCGTGAGATACCAAACGTAGTACAAACCCCGGTAGAAAAGAAACAGATAATTGATCAATCGGCGAAAACCCAGCAGATCATAGCAGAAAAGCCAAGATCATCCGCAAAGACTGCAGAACCTGAAAAACCGAAGGCAGCACCATCTATTTTTTCAATGCGAGACAGTACCAATTATTATTTTGTGGTTAATGTGTCTAATTCAACAGCTGATATTGCAGCCTCAAGGTTTGGCTTCGGGCAGTTTAACCGTACTAATTATCCGCCAAACGCCATATCGCACCAATTAAAAGCAGTCGGTGATGAAAATCAGTTGATATATGTCGGGCGTTTTTATAGCTTAGAAGAAGTAAAAAAATATGCACGCGCAATTGTGCCGCTATTGCCTGAGATTATGAAGGTGCCAAAAGACAAATACAGCTTTTTTATCATAACACAGGAAAATCTGAATAAATTAGCCGACAAAAAAACGTTAGATAGTTATTTTGACTACTATCAGCACACCTATTAATAAGCAAATAGCCAAAGGCACAAAGCTTATATTTAGTTTTCAATTAGAAAATTCCAATTACTATTTAAGTAATGAACAACAATTCAAGATCAAACAATAACTCTAAATCAAACCTTACACCGCAAGATATTAAGCGGTTTAACGGTTATATATGGAAGTTTTTCATCAGCTGTTTTGCACTGGTGGCTATCCTTATCGGGTTAACCTCTCTTGGCGTATTTGGCGATCTGCCGACCTTGGATCAATTGGAACACCCCAAAAGCGACCAGGCTTCACAAATTATTTCGGGCGATAATAAATTATTAGGCACCTGGTATAAATCGGCTAATCGCGCTAGCGTTACTTATAACCAAATTAATCCTTGCGTTTTCCAGGCCCTTATTGCCAAAGAGGACAATCACTTTTATGCGCACTCTGGTATTGATTTTTGGCGTGTTTTTAGCTCCATCGGATACACTCTTACCGGTCATAAGCAGGGCGCCAGTACCATTACGCAGCAGTTGGCATTAAATCAATTTTCGGGCGAAGAGAGAGCTAAAAACCCCATAAGCCGCTTTGTGCAGAAACTCAAAGAGCAGATCATCGCTATCCGTTTGGAAAAGCATTACAGCAAACAAGAGATCATCACCATGTATTTAAATGCGGTTGATTTTGGTAACAATGCAACAGGTATAAAATCTGCGGCAGCTACCTATTTTAACACTACGCCCGACAAGCTTACACCGCCGCAGGCCGCAACACTGATACAGATATTAAGAGGCACTACACAGTTTTCGCCAATTAAACACCCTGCCAAGGCCCGCCAGCAGCGCAACTTTACACTAATGCGTATGGTTGCCGAGGGATTTTTAACGCAAGCCGAAGCAGTAGCGGACACAGCAAAGCCTTTGGGACTTAAGTTTCATCCGGCAAGTGAAGGGTTAGCGCCGTATTTTTTAACCGAATTAAAAAAGCAGGTTCAAACTATATTAACTGAACGTGATATTTTAAAGTCTGATGGATCAAAATACGATCTGTATCATGATGGTTTAAAAGTTTATACCACTATAGATTCGCGCATGCAGGAATATGCAGAAGAAGCGCAAAAGGAATACATGAAAGTGCTGCAAAAGCAATTTAATGATCAATGGAAAGGATATAACCTTTCTAGAAAGATCAATAACTATGATCTGTTGATCAACCGCGGCATGACCATGTCTGATCGTTACCGGGAGCTAAAATCGCAAAATCTATCTGATGAAGAAATAAAGCAAAACTTTAACACACCGGATACCATAAACCTGTTTACGTGGCATGGGGTTGTGGATACCATTATGAAACCTATCGATTCGGTGTTGTATTGCCAGATGCTTTTGCGAAATTCATTAATGAGCATGGACCCTACCACAGGGTACATCAAAGCCTGGGTAGGCGGTATAGATTACGAACATTTTAAGTACGACGAAGTAAAGTTGGGTAACCGCCAGGTGGGCTCAACGGCAAAGCCGTTTACTTACGCAGTTGCTATTAACAATGGTTTCTCGCCGTGCCTGCAAGTGCCAAATACGCCCGTAACTATAACGGGCTATGGACCGGATTGGACACCGAAAGAAAGCCCTCAAGAAGTGGCCGCGGGGCCGATATTGACCCTGCGGAAGGCCTTAGCTAACTCGATAAACTATGTTACCGCCGAATTGATGAAGCAGATAACCCCCGAACCAGTACAGCAAATGATCACAAATATGGGGATAACCACTAAGGTTGACCCATATCCTTCAATTTGCCTTGGTGTGTTTAACGCATCGGTATATGAGATGACGGGGGCTTATTCGGCATTTGTAAACCATGGTAAATGGACAAAGCCGGTTTATTTACTGCGTATTGAAGATAGAAACGGGCATGTGTTATACAACAATGTCCCTATAGTAAAACCAGCGCTAAGCGAGGAAACCGCTTATGTAATGACGGATATGTTAAAGTCGGTTATTACAGAGGGCACCGGTGCGCGTTTACGTGGACGCTACGGGCTAACTAACCCAATAGCCGGTAAAACAGGTACCACTCAAGAAAATTCAGACGGTTGGTTCATTGGTATGACACCGCAGTTGGTAACGGGCGTGTGGACAGGTTGCGAGAACCGCGATTTCCACTTTATTTCTACCACCTACGGCGAAGGTGCCAACAGCGCATTGCCAATTTTTGCCGGCTTTATGAAACGAGTGTATGACGACCCTATGCTCGGTATAAAGAAAAATATCGACTTTGAGCTGCCAAAAAAACCGTTGGGTACCCAGTTAGATTGTAATTTGTATAATCAGCAGATAAAAGGGACACCAACAACGGTGGATAAGAAACTTAGTTTCTAATGGTTTATTAGTTCACTGGTTCATCAGTTCATTAGTGAGTAAGTTTGATTATAAGGAGGCGTTAAAGAACATCCCGCATAAGCCAGGTGTTTACCAGTACTGGAACGAGGAGAAGGAGCTGATCTATATCGGCAAGGCTAAGGATCTGCGCAATCGCGTAAGTTCTTATTTTGTAAAAGATAATCAGGTAAATGCCAAAACGCGGGTGCTGGTTTCCAAGATCCGCAATATTACCTTTACTATTGTTGATAGCGAAGTTGACGCCTGGCTGCTGGAAAACAGCCTGATCAAAAAACATCAGCCACGTTACAACGTGATGCTGAAGGATGACAAGACCTATCCCTGGATCATCATCAAGAACGAGAACTATCCCCGTATTTTCTGGACACGCCGCATTGTTAAAGACGGTTCAAAATACTTAGGCCCATATGCATCTGTTAGTATGATGCATGCTATTTTGAGCTTGATCAAAGAAACCTATCCGCTGCGTACCTGCAATTTGGCATTAACACGACCAAACATAGATGCCGGAAAGTTTAAAGTCTGTTTAGAGTATCAATTAGGCAATTGTAAAGGTCCCTGCCAGAATTTTCAAACTGAGGAAGACTACGCCAATAACATCGAGGAAATAACAGATATCCTGAATGGCAAGATTGGTGGTGTATTGCGCAAAATGAAAAGCGAGATGGATAAGGCCATTGCCAATATGAACTATGAGCATGCGCACCGCCTAAAGCGCAAGTTTGATCTGCTGGAGAATTATCAAAGTAAGTCGACGGTAGTTAACTCATCCATAACGGATGTGGATGTATTCAGCATTGCTTCTGAAGAAAAGTATGCGTTTGTTAACTTTTTAAAAGTAATGAATGGCACCATCATCCAAACGCAGACCATTGAACTGAAAAAGAAGTTGGATGAAAGCGATGAAGAACTATTAACGCTCGCGATATCAGAATTTAGAAGCCGGTATAACAGCAGTTCAAAAGAAATTATCGTACCGTTCCATATTGACCTGGATGATACTGCAAATATTAAGTTTACCATCCCAAAACTCGGCGAAAAGAAGAAACTACTGGAGCTATCGCAAAAGAATGTGCAGTTCTTTAAAAAGGAAAGGATAGACCAATACGAAAAGCTGAACCCGGATGTAAAAACCGAACGCCTGCTAACGCAGATGATGAAGGATCTGCGAATGAACCAGTTGCCAAAGCATATCGAGTGTTTTGATAACTCCAACTTTCAGGGGAAATACCCGGTATCGGCCATTGTAGTTTTTAGAGATGCCAAGCCATCAAAAAAAGATTATCGTTTCTTTAACGTGAAGACCGTTGAAGGGCCAAACGATTTTGCGACAATGGAGGAAGCTGTTTTTCGCCGCTATCGCCGGGTGCTGGATGAAGACACCGGATTGCCGCAATTAATTTTAATTGATGGTGGTAAGGGGCAACTCTCCGCGGCGATGAAAAGTCTGAAATTATTAGGCATCGAGAAACAGGTAACCGTTATCGGTATTGCTAAACGTTTGGAAGAATTGTACTATCCCGGCGATCAATATCCGTTGTACCTGGATAAACGTTCAGAAACATTAAAGATCATTCAGCAGTTGCGCGATGAGGCGCATCGTTTCGGCATAACTGCTCACCGTAAAAAGCGAGACAAGGGCACTTTGGCTACAGAGTTAGAATTGATTGAGGGCGTTGGCAGAACCACCGCCGAGAAATTGTTGAAATACTTTAAATCCGTAAAGAAAATACGCGAAGCCACACCCGAAATGCTGCTGGAAGTGGTAAATACTAAACAGGCAAAAGCTATAACCGAGTATTTCAGCGCATAATACGTACAATTCGTCTCATTTATTTGTACAGAGTGCACTAAAGCAGCATATTTACAATAAGTTAGTTGTTAATACCCCTGCTTAATTGATGAATTATTTAAAAATAACCGTTACCCTAATCCTTATCAGTTGCTTTGGAATTGCGGACGCGCAAACCCAGGGCAATTCTTTCGAGCAAACGCTCGCCAAAAAATTTGACTACTACAAAGCCAAAAAACAACAAGGTGTGCTGTTCGCGCACTTCGATAAAACCATTTATTCGTTTGAAGAATACGCCTGGTTTACCGCTTATCTCATCGACGGTAAGCCCAACAACGATGTAGTATCCGTCATTCTGGTGAACGACGAAAACCGCGCTATTGTGATGAAGGATAAATTCACGATGGATTCGGGCTATTCTTCAGGTAGTATGTTTTTGCCGGATAGCATTCCGCCGGGTAGTTATAGTTTCATCCTATATACCAATCGCGTAAAGGATAATCAGCCCGAGAATGTATTTGTACAGCAAATCACCTTGAAGGGTAGAGCCTCTGCAAATTATAAAGCTAATCTGATATTACAGGATACTGCGAAAATTGCCCCCGCAACCGGGCGCAAGGTTTTGTTGATGACAGATATAGCAGGCGCCCATATCGCTTCCGGAGCTACCATAAATTATTTCCTGGGTAACAAAGATAAACCTGCTATGAGTGGTTCAGCGAAAACAGATGATGCAGGTCAATATACGTTTATCATCCCCTCAAATAAGATAACAGCTGGCAATAATGTGCTATATGCGCAGGTAAACTATAACGGCGAAGTTAAAAGCCTGAAAGTCACCCTGCCCGTACAGACTATGCCAACCGTTAGGTTTTTTCCTGAAGGTGGCAACCTGGCCGATGGCGTTGAAAGTGTAATAGGTTGGGAGGTGAAGAACACCGCAGGCGCTTTCCGCGCGGCAAAAGGGACTTTGTATAAAGACGGAACAGCCATCGATAGTGTCTCGACCAATGAATACGGCATGGGTAAGTTTAAGTTAACGCCACAGACCGGCGCTAACTACTATGTAAAGCTAAACACCGAGACCGCTACAGATTCATTGCATAAATTGCCCGGTGTATTAGCCAACGTGCCGGTATTAACTATCCAAAAAGCCGTTGCTAATGATAGTTTGGTACTAACGCTTAAAAGTAAGTCGGCAGGTAAATATTTTGTGTTGTTGCATAACTACCAACAGCTATTTTCATCTACAGAAGTGCAGGCAGATGGTAAGAGTGTGTTTTTTGATTTAAAGGATATTCCGCGCGGTATTACCGAGGTAACTGTTCTGGATGAGCAGGAGCGCCCCGTGGCAGAGCGTTTGTTCTTTGCACATTATAATCTGCATAACGTCGCTAACATTACAACGGATAAAGAAGAATATAAAACCCGCCAAAAGGTAACCGTTAAGGTTAATATATCTACTCCTACCGGCGCAAAAACTACGGATGGTTTTGTTTCTGTAGCTGCTGTACAAAGCAGTAGGTTAGATCCCATTAAAACCAACGACATTGAAAGCTATTTTTATTTAAATAACGAGTTGGGTGCTTTCCCTGTAAAGCAAAACTATTTTAGTGGCAGCGCGGCTGACAAGAATTTCCTTGAAAACATATTGTTGATAAAGGGCTGGCGCCGGTATAGTTGGCCCGAACTAATGCAAACTACCGTTGCAGATACTGCAGTTAAGAATGAGTCGCTGGTTTACACCGGCAGCATTAAACATTTAAACAAACCCGTAAAGGTTGTTACGCCCTTTACACTGACCCGCGATTCGGCACGTAACTCGTTTGTCAGTCTGGCTAACGGAACTTTTACGCTGCCAAACGATAAAATGTACGTGAGCGAAAATGAAAAAGTGCACTTATTTGTTAACGGTAATGAATCGGCAGAATATCTCTTTACGGTGAATGATCCGTATGTAGCCATCAATAAACAAATGGCGGCAACCTTTTCTTTGCCAACTTACGATTACGTAATCAACAAACCTGCAGAGCCGGTATCAATGAAAGGCTTTGAATCCAGCATCCAGTTAAAAGAGGTGGAAATTCGTGGCAGCAATGATACGTTGATGAATGCCTGCGGCGATTACTATTGTATCAACGGTATATTAAATTGCCCCAACCATCATCACGATAAACAAAACCACGTGCCAATAAAAGGTAAAACCTATTATATCTTCAATCCGTTAACGCAACAGAAAAAACCTTTTGTTTATCAGGGCTGCAACCCGGATGATAACAACGCCGAGAAAGGTTTCGCAGGCATTCACTATAATATCGACTTTTATCCGGCCGATTACTCGGTAGATAATCCAACCGAACCGGACCTGTTGTCAACTTTATATTGGAATCACCTGTATAGCGCCGATTCTGAAAACAAAGCCGAGATCAGTTTCTATACCAGCGATATTACCGGGCAATTTAAGATTGTGGTGCAGGGCATGACTGACAAAGGCGTTGTTTACGGAGAAAAAACCATCAACGTAGTGAAGTAAAACAACACTGATTTACTGATGTTATGAGATTATGCCATCGTATAACATCATCTATACTTCGCCGTCAAATGAAATTTATTTGTGGAGTGGGCGTTCGTTAGATCGGTTAAATGCCAAAGAACGCACAGTTTTAAAATACAGCGGCAAATCTGTTAAAGACGACGACGTGAGCGAGGCGATAAAGCAGTGCCGCGAAGCAGTGCAGTTATTATTCCCCCGGGATGCCAACCCACAAGTGCAGAAAGTGCAGTTAAAAGTGTCGGCTTAAGTCGGGTTATTTCCCACAAAACTACCGCATCCAAAAATTGTTGCTACTTTTGGACCTCTAAAAACCCGTACATTTTGGATAAGGAACTTGTTGATCCGTTTATATTAAATGCCCTGAAGGAAGATGTGGGCGACGGCGACCATACTTCGTTAGCTACCATTCCGGACAATACGCAAGGCAAGGCACGTTTAATTGTTAAAGATCATGGCATATTGGCCGGTGTAGAACTGGCCGAAGAGATATTTCGCCTGGTTGACCCGAAACTAAAGCTTAACGTTTTTATAAAAGACGGTGCGGAGGTAAAACCAAAGGACATAGCCTTTGAGGTGGAGGGCGACGTAAAATGCATTTTGACAGCCGAACGCCTGGTGCTCAATTGCATGCAGCGCATGAGCGGTATCGCTACACAAACTGACCATATTGTTGATTTACTAAAAGGTACCAACACCCAGGTATTGGATACCCGCAAAACTACGCCCGGTGTCCGTTACCTCGAGAAATGGGCCGTGCGCATTGGCGGGGGGGTGAATCATCGCTTCGGTTTATATGATATGATCCTGATAAAAGATAATCATGTAGATTACTCAGGCGGTATTAGCCGGGCTATTGAAAATACTCAGGAATATATGCGCATGCACAACAAAAAACTGGCTATTGAAATTGAAGTACGTAACCTGGACGAGCTGGAGGAGGTTTTAAGAGTTGGGGGTGTAGATCGCATCCTGCTCGATAATTTTAACTTCTCTGATCTGAAAACAGCAGTGAATATTATTGAGGGGCGTTATATTACCGAGGCATCAGGCGGTATTACCATTGATAACGTGCGCGAGTATGCAGATTGTGGAGTTGATTATATTTCTATAGGAGCTTTAACCCATTCGGTTAAGGCATTTGATCTAAGTTTAAAAGCCGTGCGAAATGGCAATTAAAAAGCAATAGCCATTGATTGTAAATTAAAGGACTACTTGTTTATACAATTTTGTAATATTGAATAAATGTTAACTGTCTACTCTGTCTCGGCACTTATCGCGGCCTATTTATTCGGGTCCATTCCTACCGCCGTATGGATAGGCCTTGCGTTCTTCAACATAGACGTGCGCGAATACGGCAGCGGCAACGCCGGGGCCACTAACACCTTCAGGGTTTTAGGAAAAAAGGCGGGCATCCCGGTAATGCTGATCGATATTTTGAAGGGATTTACTGCAACAAGTCTGGCTTATTTTATTGGTGTATCTACAACCGGGGCATATGGTTCTACCTCGTATACCAATTATGCGCTGGCGTTAGGCTTTGCTGCAGTCATGGGGCATCTGTTCCCAGTTTTTGCGGGCTTTCGTGGCGGCAAAGGTATTGCAACTTTGTTTGGTATGGTATTGGCCATTGAGCCGCACGCCGCGCTGTTGTGTGTTTGCGTCTTTATAGTTGTTCTGCTGACGACACGTTATGTTTCGCTAAGTTCTATTATATCAGGATTTACCTATACCATTGGCGTTGAATTTATCTTCCCGAGTAATAAATCCATTGTGATCTACGGCATGTGTATGTTTTTGCTGATCCTTATTACTCACCAGAAAAATATCGAGCGATTACTTAAAGGCAAAGAGTCAAAGGTCAATCTCTTTAAACGAAAAGTGCCGGTAAATTAAACGCTATGGCTAAGCGCACTTTTCTGAAAGCCAAATGGCAAAATCTTATTATGCTTAACTATGAGGTGCCTGCCGAAGTGCTTAAACCTTACCTTCCTCCCGGTACCGAATTAGATCTGTGGCAAGGCAAATGCCTGGTTAGCATGGTTGGTTTTATGTTTAACGAAACCAGTGTGATGGGTATTAGATGGCCGTGGCACGTATCATTTGAAGAAGTTAACCTGCGTTTTTATGTGCGATATAATGATAATGGCACCTGGAAGCGCGGCGCTGTATTTGTAAGCGAGATCGTTCCAAAACCTGCAATAGCCGTCATCGCCAATAACCTTTATAAAGAACATTATCGCGCATTGCCCATGCGGCACGAAGTAACTCCTGTGGATGCCGGCAGTACCCGGTTTTCGTATGAATGGAAGTTAAAAGGCAGATGGAACAAGATTGAAGCTACGGTTGAAAATCAGCGGCAACCTATACAAGCAGGCAGCGCCGAAGAATTTATTTTAGAACACTACTGGGGATATAATTTATTGACACAGGAAAAGACAATGGAATACCAGGTTGAACATGTTTCGTGGTTAACCGGTAACATAACCAATTGCTTGTTCGACGCAGATGTTGAGGCATTGTATGGACAGGAATTTGTGCCATATCTGCAAGGCAAGCCTTACTCTGCCTTCTTTGCTGATGGATCTGAAGTTGGTGTCAGGTTCGGTCAGAAAATTCTTGCCCCAACACCTGTAATATAGCCTTTGCCTTTAACAGGCATTCTTCGTATTCTTTTTCCGGATCGGCATGGTAAGTAATGGCGCTGCCCGCAGAAAATGACAAGTATTTATTTGCCGAGTTATAAAGCAGCGATCTTATCACCACGTTAAAATCAAAGTCCCCATCCGGACTGAAATAACCGACAGCGCCTGAATAAACACCACGTTTGGTGCGCTCATATTCTTCCATCAGTTGCATTGCGCTCACTTTGGGTGCTCCTGTCATGCTGCCCATAGGAAAAGTGTTTCTAATGGCCTCTATTTCGCTTACGCTGGCAGCTAACTGGCAAACAACCGTCGAGATCATTTGGTGTACCTGGCTAAAACTATGGATGTCAAAAAGATCTTCTGTTTTAACCGTACCTTGTTGTGCAGATTTGGTTAGGTCGTTGCGCACCAGATCAACGATCATCACATTTTCCTGAAGCTCTTTTTCCTGGTTACGTAGTTCTTGCTTAATGGCTTCGTCTTCAGTTTCAGTTGCGCCTCTTTTGGCGGTGCCCTTTATAGGTTGAGAAATGAGTTTATCATTGCGCTTGGCCAAAAATCGTTCTGGCGAGGCACACATTACGTACTTATCCTTTATCTTAAAGAATGCGGCAAAGGGATTGGGCGAAATATCATTTAACGCCTTGAAAACTTCTATCGGATTGATATCCGCATCTTCAACAAAAAACTCCTGGCAAAAGTTAGTGACATAAATATCGCCCCGAACAATATGGTCCTTTATCTTTTTTACGGTAGTGACGTATTCCTCACGATTGAATCGTTTTTGCAGTTGGCTGATGTTAGTTTTTACAGGGCCGGTTAGCTGGTAGTTTTCAATCTGATCTAAAATACCCTCTGCATCATCACCGACAATCTCAACTTCGTTTCCGTTTACCGTTATCACATATCGCGGTGCAAAAAAATATAAATCGGGGAAACCTAACCCATCTGTGCCATTTGATTGCAGGTTTTCAATTTCGTTTTTTAAATCATATCCAAAATAGCCGAATAACCATCCCGCGGTAGCCATTTTAAAGGTCTCTAATTGGTCGAAAGCATCGCCCGCATCGGCCTTTAATTCTTTCTTTGCACCGGCGGCTATCAGCAGGTCATATTTTGAATAGCGATCTTTAAAATCGTTAGAATCAAGAACGCAGGCCGTATCAAAGCCAGCTGCCCATTGCAACGCTTTTTGTTTAAATATGTTAATGTCTGAGATAATTGTGATCACTATAGAAATGCAAAAAGACGCCTTTTGAGCGTCTTTGCGAAATTAAAAGTAAATTTCTAATTCAATGTCAGCGTCTGTATTCTATCCGGGCCAACCGAAAGGTATTTTACGGGAACGCCTAACTCTGCTTCCAGGAAATCCATGTATGAGCGTAAACTGGCCGGAATTTGGCTAATTTCTGTAATGCCGGTGATGTCTTCTTTCCAGCCTTCAATCTCTTTCAGAATAGGTTTTGCTTCAACCGAATTGATGTCATACGGCATGTAGTCTATCGTTTCGCCTAAGTAATTGTAATGAGTGCAGGCGTATATCTTGTCGAAACCACTCAAGACGTCAGCTTTGGTCATTACCAGTTGAGTAACGCCATTTAGCGTAATGGCAAATTTTAAAGCCGGCAGATCAATCCAGCCGGTACGGCGCGGGCGACCGGTAGTAGCGCCAAATTCATGACCAATGCGGCGTAGTTCTTCGCCGGTTTCATTATCTAATTCAGTAGGGAACGGACCGCCACCAACACGGGTACAGTACGCTTTAAAGATGCCTATAACCTCACCAATTTTGTTCGGCGCAATGCCTAAACCGGTACAAGCGCCGGCAGTGGTAGTATTTGACGAAGTAACGAATGGATATGAACCAAAGTCGATATCCAGTAAAGTGCCTTGCGCGCCTTCGGCTAAAACGGTTTTACCTTGTTTCAGGTAATCGTTTACCATGCGCTCAGAATCAACGAACTCAAATTGTTTGATCACATCAATGGCTTCAAAGAAGGCTTG
>Ga0209026_1000971_pt1 | contig 14316 bp, 17 predicted proteins | sample AraplaCL_Col_mCL_FD_184262 | JGI IMG/M metagenome (GOLD analysis project Ga0209026, IMG submission 184262) | Arabidopsis root microbial communities from the University of North Carolina, USA - plate scrape CL_Col_mCL (SPAdes) (version 2) | ecosystem: Host-associated > Plants > Roots >... | reverse complement strand
GCTCGACCTCCTTGATTTTGTCGGGGTCGCCGTTCGGGAAGTTGATGTTCAGGATCACGTCCTTGGGCCAGCCGATCTCGACCACCCGCCGGATGATCCCCGGGCCATAGGTGTCGGCCGGATCGAAGCTGGTCCCCTCTTCGTAGAAGCCCATCTGCGACAGGGCGATCGAGGGGATGCCCAGGGCCATGCCCTCGATGGCGCCCGCCACCGTGCCGGACATGGTCACGTCCTCGGCCAGGTTGGCGCCGCGGTTCACGCCGGACAGCACCAGGTCGGGCTTCTTGCCCTGCACCAGGTCGTTGACGCCCAGCATCACGCAGTCGGTGGGCGTGCCGGTGGTGGCGAAGCGCCGTTCCGACAGTTGCCGCACGCGGATCGGGTCGGCCAGGGTCAGGGCCCGGCTGGCGCCGGATTGCTCGTACTCGGGCGCGACCACCCAGACGTCGTCGCTGAGCTTCGCGGCGATCCGCTCCAGCGCCTCCAGGCCGTCGGCGTGGATGCCATCGTCGTTCGTGATCAGAATCCTCACGCGGCGCCGCCGATGTGCGTCAGGCCCGGCAGATAGGGATGCAGCGCCTGCGGGATGGCGATGCGGCCATTCTCGTCCTGGTAGTTCTCCATGATCGCCACCAGGGTCCGGCCCACGGCCAGGCCCGAGCCGTTCAGGCTGTGGATGAAGCGCGTGCCCTTCTCGCCGGCCTTCTTGGTCCGCGCATCCATGCGCCGGGCCTGGAAGTCGCCGCAGTTCGAGCAGGAGCTGATCTCGCGGTACTTGCCCTGGCTGGGCAGCCAGACCTCCAGGTCGTAGGTCTTGCGCGCGCCGAAGCCCATGTCGCCGGTGCACAGCAGCATGGTGCGGAACGGCAGCTCCAGCCGCTTCAGCACCGCCTCGGCGCAGCCGACCATCCGCTCGTGCTCTTCCTCGGACTTCTCCGGGGCGACGATGGAGACCAGCTCGACCTTGTAGAACTGATGCTGGCGGATCATGCCCCGGGTGTCGCGGCCCGAGGCGCCGGCCTCCGAGCGGAAACAGGGCGTCAGCGCCGTGAAGCGCAGCGGCAGCTCTTCCTCGGCCACGATCTGGTCCATGACCAGGCTGGTCAGCGGCACCTCGGCGGTCGGGATCAGCCAGCGGCCGTCCGTGGTCTGGAACAGGTCCTCGGCGAACTTCGGCAACTTGTCGGTGCCATAGGCCGCCGCGTCGTTCACCAGCAGCGGCGGCGAGACCTCGAGGTAGCCGTGCTCGCGGGTCTGCAGGTCCAGCATGAACTGGCCCACCGCCCGCTCCAGCCGGGCCAGCTCGCCCTTCAGCACCGTGAACCGTGCGCCCGACATGCGGGTGGCGGCCTCGAAGTCCAGCAGACCCAGGCCCTCGCCGATGTCGACGTGGTCCTTGGGGTTGGAAATGGCGAAAGGCTCGCCCCAGCGCCGGACTTCGACGTTGTCGTGCTCGTCCGCGCCGACCGGGACGTCCGGGAACGGGATGTTGGGCAGCGAGGCGAGGAGGTTCTTCAGGCTCTCGCCGGCCAGACGCTCCATCTCGGCATGGTTGGCCAGGTCGCCCTTCAGCGCCTCGACGCGCTCCATCAGCGCCTGGGCCTCGGCCTCGTTCTTCTGGGCCTTGGCCTGGCCGATCTTCTTGGAGGCTTCGTTGCGCTCCGCCTGCGCCGCCTGGCCGGCCGTCTGGGCGGCGCGCAGGCGGGTGTCCAGGTCCAGGATCTCGGCCACCTTGCCGGACGAGCCCTTCACGGCCCACGCTTGCTCGTAAAGCTCGGGGGTTTCGCGAATGGCTCGGATATCGTGCATGGTCGCCGCTGGGATCAGAGAGAAGCGGTTTCTCTAGAGCGCGTCGGAAGGGGCGCCAAGCTCAGGTGGCGACGATGTTGGTCCCCGCCGAGGCGTCATCCTTCTTCCGCCGCAGCTCCATGATCTTCACGCAGCCGATCGACACGAAGTAGAGCAGCACGATCGGCGTCGCGAGCATCAGCTGGCTGATCGGGTCGGGTGGGGTCACGATGGCGGCCACCACGACCACGGCGAACACGGCGTAGCGCCAGCCCTTCCACAGCATGGCCGAGTTCACGATCCCGGCCAGGCCCAGCAGGGTCAGCACCACCGGCAGCTGGAAGCAGAGCCCGAACGCCAGCAGCAGGGTCGTGACCAAGGTCAGGTAGTCCGACACCTTGGGCAGCAGCTCCACGGCGATCCCCGCGCCCATGATCTGCTGGCTCAGGGAGAACCAGAGCACGAACGGCAGGATCATGTAGTAGACCAGCGCCGCGCCCATCAGGAACAGGATCGGTGCGGCGATCAGGAAGGGCAGGAAGGCATAGCGTTCGCGCTTGTAGAGGCCCGGAGCCACGAAGGCGTAGACCTGCCAGGCCAGCACGGGGAACGTCAGCACCACGGCGCCGAAGCCGGCCAGCTTGAGCTTGGTGAAGAAGAACTCCAGCGGCGCGGTGAACATCAGGCGCAGGTCGCCCGTGGCGACCGGCGCCTCCTTCAGCCCCAGCAGCACGAACAGCAGGTCGAACGGGCCCGCCGCATGGCCTTGCTTCGATGCGGCGTACATGGCCGCCGCCATTTTGAACGGGTGCAGCAGGAAGTAGTAGATCTGGGGCGAGAAGGCGAAGCAGACCGCGAAGCCGACGATGATCGCCGCGACGCAGATGATCAGCCGCTTGCGCAGCTCGATGAGGTGATCCAGCAGCGGCGCGCGCGACGCCTCGATCTCGGCTTCGTCGTGGTCGTAGCTCACTTGCCGCCCTCGACGATCTTGGTCGCGCGCTTGCGGGGCTTCGGCGCCTCGACGATCTCGGCGGCGGCCGTGGCCTTGGCTTTCGGCGCCGTCTTCTTCGCCGCGGGCTTGGCCGCGCCGTCGGCCTTCTTGGCCGCCGGCTTCTTCGCAGGCGCCGGCGCCTCGACCGCTGGCGCCTCGGAAATCTCCAGCGGCGGCGGCGGCTCGGTGGTGGTGTCGTACTGGTAGCTCATCGGCGGATGCAGCTGCACGCCCACGTCGGACATGCTCGATTCGATCTCGCCGATCGTCGAGCGCATCTCGTGATTGTAGTCCGCCCCGTCGCCGAACTGGCCGCGGCGCATGGCCTCGACCTCCTTGCGCAGGTCGTCCAGCTCGGACTGGCGGGCCATCTCGTCGAAGCTGGCGCGGAACTCATTGGCCATGCCGCGAAGCTTGGCCATGAACTGGCCGAACCGGCGCAGCAGGATGGGCAGGTCCTTCGGGCCCACGACGATCAACGCCACGATGGCGATGACGATGAGCTCAGACGCGCCGACTTCGGGAAGCATGGCCGTGGCCTAAACAGAAGCGCCGGCCACGATCAAGGCGGCCGGCGCAAATTGCAGTGGAGCGGCGGGCGCTTAGCCCCGCGCGCCGTCCTTCTCATCCTTGGGAAGCGGCTTGGCGGCCGTATCCTGCGGCTCGTCCTCGCCCTTCAGGCCTTCGCGGAAGGCGCGGATGCCCTTGGCGGTGTCGCCCATGAGGCCCGAGATCTTGCCACGACCGCCGAATAGGACGGCCGCCACGACGACGATCAGAAGGATGTGCCAGATGCTGAGTGCGCCCATGCGCCGAACTCTCCTTGGGCGGTGAATCGCGGCCCCGATGCCGCACGCCCGTTGTCTCGGGGGGTTATATAGTCCGTCCGGCGTCGCCAAGCCAACGCGGCATGAGCGCCTTAATGCGTCGGTTCGTCCTCGCCCAGGAAATCGACGTGGAATTCCGGCGCATCGGCCTCCAGAGGGTCCTCGTCGGACGCCAGCGCATTGGGATCGGGCATGGCGAAATCGGCCGGGATATCCAGTGAAAGGAGCCCTGCCGCCTTCATTTCCGCCATCCCCGGCAGGTCGGCCAGGCTGGCGAGGCCATAGTGCTCCAGAAAGGCGTCCGTCGTGCCGAACGTCACCGGGCGGCCGGGCGTGCGCCGACGGCCGCGCATCTTGACCAGCCCGAGCTCCAAGAGGACGTCCAGCGTGCCGCGGCTGGCCTGCACGCCCCGCACGGCCTCGATCTCGGCCCGCGTCACGGGCTGGTGGTACGCGATGATGGCGAGGGTCTCCTGGGCGGCCTTGGACAGCCGCCGCGGTTCGTCCCGCTCCTCGGTCATCAGCCAGGCCAGATCCTCGGCCGTCTGGAAACGCCACGCGCCTGCGACATTGGCCAGCACCACGCCGCGCCCCTCGTAGAGGGCCGACAACTCTGCCAGGCCGGCCTCGACGTCCGCGCCCTCGGGCAGTCGCCGAGCCAGGTCCTCGATCGTCAGCGGCCCGGACGCGGCGAACAACAGGGCTTCGATCTCGCGGGCGGTGTCGCTCATGCGGGCGCCGCTCCGGCCTTGCGGGCGCGCAGATAGATGTCGGCGAAAGCCTCCAGCTGCCGCGCGTCGAGCGCGCCCTCCTTCACCAGCTCCAGGCTGGCCGAGAGGGTCGAGGCCACATAGGACGCCCGGCTGGGCCCCGCGGTCGGCGTGCCCATCGGCGCAACGCCCGTCAGCGGCGTCCAGCGCTCCAGGTCCGGCAGCAGCCGGCGCAGGCGGTCGCGGGCGTCTTCCAGCGCATAGGCGACGGGGACGTAGGGCCGATAGCTGCGCTGCGCCTCCTTCTGGCGCTGGGCGATGTAGGCGCTCATCAGCTCGTACAGGTCACCCTCGATGCGACCCGATGGCACGATGCGGATCGCCTCCGGATCGCCCCGGCCGAAGACGTCGCGGCCCAGCTGAGGACCGGTCACCAGCTTGTCGGCGGCGTTGCGCATGGCCTCCAGCTTGGCCAATCGGAACGCCAGCCGCTGCGCCATCTCCTCGGCAGGCGGCTCCTCGGCCTTGGGGCGCTCGGGCTTGGGCAGCAACAGGCGCGACTTCAGGTACGCCAGCCACGCCGCCATCACCAGATAGTCCGCCGCCAGGCTGAAACGCAGGCGACGCGCCTCCTGCACGAACGCCAGGTACTGCTCGGCCAGCTTCAGGATCGACAGCTGCAGCAGATCCACCTTCTGCGTCCGGGCCAGCGCCAGCAGCACGTGCAGCGGGCCTTCGAAGCCGTCGATGTCGACGATCAGGGCCTCGCCATCCTCGACCGCATTGTCGACGGCCGCGAAGTCGAGACTGGGTTGGAAGCCGCCGCTCATGCCGCCAACGCCCCGAAGGCCGCCGCGAACCGGGCACGGCCCTCGGCGACGTCGAAGGCCTCGGGCGCCGGCCTGCGCGCCAGCGCCGCGCTGGCCCGCCTCGCCGCCGCGCCATCCAGCGCGCCGCACCCCGTCGCCACGGCCGTCATCTCGGCCCTGTCGCCGTTGCAGTGCAGGACCACGTCGCAGCCGGCCGCCCGCGCCGCCTCGGCCCGCTCGCGGAACCCGCCGGCCAACGCCTTCATGGACAGATCGTCGGTCATCAACAGCCCGTCGAAGCCGATCGCGCCCCGGACTATCTCGCCGATCACTGTCTTCGAGACGGTCGCCGGGCGGTCCGGATCGAGGGCGGCGTAAATCACGTGGGCGCTCATCGCCATGGGCATGTCCGACAACGCCCGGAACGGCGCGAAGTCGCGCGAATCCAGCTCAGCCAGCGACGCTTCGACCACGGGCAGCGCCTCGTGGCTGTCGGCGCGGGCCCGACCGTGGCCGGGGACATGTTTGATCACCGGCAGCACCCCGCCCGCGATCAGGCCCTCGGCGGCCGCCCGGCCCAGCCGCGCCACATCGTCGGGCGTGTCGGCATAGGCCCGATCGCCGATGATCTCGTGACCATCGGGCGCGGGAACATCCAGCACCGGCAGGCAATCCACATCGATCCCGACGGCGGCCAGGTCATGAGCGATCAGGCGAGCGCCCAGCCGGGCGATCTCAGGCCGCCCGAGAGCGCCACAGGTCCGCGCCGCCGGATAGGCCGGCCAATGCGGCGGCTTCAGGCGCTGCACCCGGCCGCCCTCCTGGTCGATCAGGATCGGCGCATCGGGCCGGCCGACCGTCTCGCGCAGCGCCGCGGTCAGCGCCCTCACCTGCTCCGGCGTCTCGATGTTGCGCCCGAAGAGGATGAACCCCCACGGCCGGACATCCGAGAAGAAGGCCTTCTCGGCCTGCGTCAGCACCGGCCCGGCGCAGCCCAGGATGCAGGCGCTGTCCGTCACCGGACGAAGCAGCTCTTCCCGGCGGCCGTGAGCTTGGCGCAGAACGCCTGGGCGTCGGCCTTAGAGGCGAAGCCGGTGACGGCCGTGCGGTAGAGCGTGCCGCCGTTCTTCTCGATCTTCTCGACGCTCTTGCCCTTGCCGGCGCCCAGGCCCGGCGCGGCCGCGACCGCATCCTTCCAGGCCTTGTCGGCCAGGGCGGTCGAAGACACCGCGCCGATCTGCACCACGGTGCCGCCAGAGGCGACCTTGGCCGGCGCGGGGTCTTCCTTCTTGGCCGGAGCCGGAGCCGGCTTGGGCGCAGGCGGCGCGGCGGCGACCTTCTGTACCGGCGCCGGCGGCGGGACGACCTTCTGGACCGGGGCGGGCGCCGGCGCCGCGGCCGGCAACGCCGGCTTGAGGGCCTGGGACGTCGCGGCGGGCGGGGCGGCCTGGACCGGCGGCGCCTGGGTCACCACGACCTTGGGCGTCGGCATGGGCCGGGGCGCCGGCTCTTCCGGCGGCGGCGTGAAGTTGGGGGCCACGGCCTCGGGCGGCGCGCCCTCGTCCGAGCGATAGATCTGCAGGCCCGCGGCGGGATCCTGCGGTTGGGCCTCGGCCGGCGCGGCCGACTTGATGCCGCCGACCGGCGCACCGACCGTCTGGGGCGCCTGGCCGGCCTGGCGCACGCCCGACTGGTAGAAGACGAAGATCGCCGCCACCAGCGCCGCCAGCACCAGCACGCTGAGGATCAGGGTGAAGGGGATCGGCCGGGCGCCACGCACCGGCTGGCGCGGATCGAAACTCAGCGGCGCGTCGGCGGTGGGGGGCGTATAGGCGCCGCGCTCATGGTCGGACATCGCGAGGGCTCCGAAAGGCTCCGTCGGCGCGAATCGCGCACGTATCGGAGACAGTCTATCGAACGTCGCAAGGACCGGAGTGTGGCGGCCGGTCGATTTCTGTGGGCGACATCAGCGCCCCAGATTCTCCAGGTCCGTCGTATCCATGCCGTAGCGGTGGAACAGCGAGCGCAGCTCACGCAGCTCGTCGCTGGACGCCTTGCCGGGCCTTAGCTGGATCTCGACGTTGAGGCCGCGGTTCGACGCCCGCTGCACGGCGGCGATCTTCTTCAGCCACCAGAAGAAGGCCCCCTCGTCGCCCGGCGAATGGAAGATCGGCCCTCGGACCAAAAGCACGCTCACCCGTCAGTTCCAGACGTCGAGATGGAACAGCTTCTTGTGCTCCTCGATGGCGTAGCGGTCGGTCATGCCGGCGATGTAGTCGCAGACCACCCGCGCGCGCCCGGCTTCGTCGCGGCCCTGGGCGCGGGCGAACCATTCGGCGGGCAGCACGTCGGGCTCGGCCATGAACAGCTGGAACATCTCGGCCAGGATCCGGCGCGCCTGGCTGCGGGTGCGGTTCACCTTCCAGTGCCGGTACATCCGGTCCATCAGGAAGCGGCGCAGCGCGCCCAGATCCTCGACCATGTCGCGGGAGAACGAGACCAGGGCGTGGCCCAGCATCCGGACGTCCTCGGCGGACTGAACCTTGCCGTCCTTCGCCCGCCGCGCGGTCTCCGCGATGACGTCGTCGACCATGGCCCCGATCATCCGGCGCACGGCCTCCAGCCGCAGGATGCCGTCTTCGCAGTCCGGATAGTCCTTTCGCGCGCTGATCACGTGCGGGCCGATCAGTGGCACCGCCGACAGTTCATCCAGGTTGAACAGGCCGGCCAGGACACCGTCGTCCACGTCGTGGTTGTTATAGGCGATGTCGTCGGCCAAGGCCGCCACCTGGGCCTCGGCCGACGCCCAGGTGTCGAGCCGCAGCGCATACTGGGCGTCGAATTCCGAGATGGCGCTCCACGACGGCTTGGACAGCTGGTCGATCACCGGGCCGTTGTGCTTGATGACGCCTTCCAGCGTCTCCCAGCACAGGTTCAGGCCGTCGAAGCGCGGATAGCGGCGCTCCAGCTTGGTCACCACCCGGAACGTCTGGACGTTGTGGTCGAAGCCGCCGAAGCCCTGCATCTGGATCTGCAGCTCGTCCTCGCCGGCATGGCCGAACGGCGGATGGCCCAGGTCGTGCGCCAGGGCGATGGTCTCGGCGAGGTCCGCATCCAGGCCCATGGCCGTCGCCAGCGAGCGGGCGATCTGCGCCACTTCCAGGCTGTGTGTCAGGCGTGTGCGGAAATGGTCGCCCTCGTGCGCCACGAAGACCTGGGTCTTCTCCTTGAGGCGGCGGAAGGCCGTCGAGTGGATGATCCGGTCGCGGTCGCGCGCGAAGTCGGTGCGCGTGCGGCTGTGCGCCTCGGGGATCTTGCGGCCCTGCGAAGTGGCCGGGTTCTCCGCAAACGGAGCGCGAGCGGGGATAGATGACGCCATCAAACCATTCTATGCATGGCCCCTTGGTCGGGGCCGCTCAGGCCCTCATATAGGCTACGGCAGACATTCGTCTAACAGAGCATGACCACAACCGACGTCACCCTCTCCTCCGCCGCGGCGGACCGCATCCTCGCCATCGGTGCCCAGGAGGGCCGGCCCGTGATGCTGCGTGTGGCCGTCGATGGCGGCGGCTGCTCGGGCTTCCAGTATGTGTTCGACCTAGTGGACGAGGTGCAGGACGACGATCTGAAGGTCGAGCGTGACGGGGCGGCTGCGCTTGTGGACGTCGTCTCGATGGCCCTGCTCAAGGGCTCGGAGATCGACTTCGTCGACGAACTGGCCGGGGCCGAATTCCGCGTGCGGAACCCGAACGCCAAGTCCAGCTGCGGCTGCGGCGTCAGCTTCTCAATTTGAAGGAATGATCCCGAGCGGCGGCCCCTCGCCCTCGGTGATCGCCACGTCCGTCGGCGGCCGGAACAGCTCCGGCTGGTCTGGCAGTCCGACCTGATAGTCGTCGTAGCGCAGGATGAAGACCGCCCGGCCTTCGCGGCCATAGGTGATCATCAGCGGAACGCCCCGGCGGTCGTCCATCAGGATCGCCACCTGCTCCGTCCCGACCGCATAGGTGTGGATGCCGGCGTCGATCGCGCCCCAACGGACGGTCTTCTGGGCCATCGGCGCCCGCACGGCGACGAACTCGGCCTCGCAGCCGTACTCCAGCGCCATGAACTGATGCGGCGCGCTGGTCGGCAGGATCGGCGCCCTCACCTCGAACACCGGCCCCTTGTCGACCGAATGGCGGCCGCTGCGGCTGGCCTGATCGATCATCCAGATGTCGGGCTCGGAGACGATCACCAGCGCCTGGCGGGTGGTGACCGCCTTCGGGTCCTGGGGCGTAGCGGCCAGCACCGGCTGATCCAGGCTCCGCAGGAAGCGCGCACCTTTGCGCCACATGCGCTTGGGCTGGGCCCTCGGGTCGGCGGCCTGCAGGCCCGGCGTGACGTTGCGAACGGTCATGGCGACCAGCGAGGCGGGCCGGCAGGGCGGCGTTTCCGTCAACACATCCGGCCGCGGCGGCTCTGGCATCGGCGGCAGATCCTGGGCCCCGGCCGCGCTGGCGGCGAAGGCGGCTGCGATCGCAAGGGGGCTGAACCGCGCCATGACCGCATCAGGGGCCACGGCGCGCCGCGACGGTCAAGCCGGCGCGCCCCGGCGAAATCGCCCAAGGCCGTTGAGCCGGGCGGCGCACCTCCCTAGGTTCACCGCGTCTTCGCTGGAGCCCCCGATGCGCATCGCCACCTGGAACGTGAACTCGGTCAACGCCCGGCTGGAGACGGTGATCCGGTGGTTCGAGGAGGCCAAGCCCGACGTCGCCTGCCTGCAGGAGATCAAGTGCATCGACGAGAAATTCCCAGCCGAACCCTTTGAACGGCTTGGCTATAACGTCGCCGTCCACGGCCAGAAGACCTACAACGGCGTGGCGCTGCTTTCGAAGACGCCGCTGGAGGACATCCGGCGCGGCCTGCCCGGCGACGACAGCGACGAACAGGCCCGCTACATCGAGGCGGTGGTGTCGGGGCCCGAGCCGGTGCGCGTGGCGTCGATCTACCTGCCCAACGGCAATCCGGTCGCCACCGAGAAATTCCCCTACAAGCTGGCGTGGATGGCGCGCCTGAACGCCCGCGCCCGCGACCTGCTGGCGCTGGAAGAGCCGTTCGTGCTGGCCGGCGACTACAACGTCATCCCCGAGCCGCGCGATGCGGAATTCCCCAAGAACTGGGTGGACGACGCCCTCTTCCAGCCTGAAAGCCGCGCCGCCTTCCGGGCCCTGAAGAACCTGGGCCTCACGGAAGCCTATATGCAGGCCGACGGCGCGCCGGGCGCCTATACCTTCTGGGACTATCAGGCCGGCGCCTGGCAGCGGAACAACGGCATCCGCATCGACCACGCCCTGCTCTCGCCCCAGGCGGCGGACCGGCTGGCCGGGGTTTCGATCCACCGCGACGTGCGCGCCTGGGAGAAACCTTCGGACCACGTGCCTCTAGTTGTGGAACTGGACGTATAATCGCGGTCGCAATTCTGTCGGCTTCGCGCTGTAGCGAAGCTTGCAGGCAGCCGGAGATACCCATGCGTCGCCTCGTTCCGCTCGCCGTCGCCCTCTGCGCCATGGCTGGCCCCGCCCTCGCCCAGGACAGCGCCCAGGACGGCTCGAAGGCCGTCGGCGCCGTGTCCGAGGCCACCGCCCTTCTGGGCGCCTCGGGCGTGAAGACGGCTGTCGGCGTCTCGGCCGTCCCGGTCAGCGTCGCCGCCGGCGGCGCATCCGTCGTGGCCGTTGGCGGCGCCAGCGTGGCCGTGGCGGCGGCCGACAGCGCAACCGGCTCGGTCAAGGCGGCCGGCGGTTCGGCGAAGACGGCGCTGAAGGTGGACGACGACGTCGTCGTGGCCGCCGACCCTGCGCCCAAGGTCCCGTACCAGCCCGCCAAGAAATGAAACACCTGGTCGTCGCGGCCTTCGCCGCTTCGCTGAGCCTGGCCGCCGTCCCGGCCGCCGCGCAGGATTCGTCGGCCAAGGCCGTCGCCGCGCACTTCACCGCGCCCGAGGCCGCCACCTTCTCCAAGCAGATCGAACGCGATCTCGCCGCCAAGGACGCCCGCATCGCCCTGGTGTTCCGGACCGGCCGGGCGCGCGACAAGCTGCCCGAGGGGATCGCCTATACCCACGGCGCGCTCTGGATCTATCGCACCATCCAGACCGCCGACGGACGCAGCGTCTCGGGCTATGCGGTCTACAACCTCTACGCCGGCGATGGGCCGAACTGGCCGCGCACGGAATCGCGCCTGGTCCAGGACTATCCGTTCGATTTCACCCGCGGCTCGGCCGTGGACGACGTGGCGATCATCGTCCCCTCGCCCGAGATGCAGCGGCGCATGCTGGCGGTCGTGGACGGCCCCAGCTACGCCCGCCTGCACAACCCCGCCTACTCGCTGGTCGCCAACCCCTGGTCCCGCAAGTACCAGAACTGCAACAACTTCATGCTGAACGTGGTGGGCGCCGCAGCGTGGGAGACGGACGATCCCGCGCGCCTCACCGCCAACTTCCGCGCCCACTTCCAGCCGACGATCGTGAAGGCCGGCGGCCTGATGCGCCTCTTCGGACCGGTCGCCGACCCGCGGCTGCGCACCGACGACCAGAAGGGGCCGATCCGCACCGCGACCTACGAGTCCATGAGCGCCTTCATGCGCGACAACGGCCTGCTGCAGGAGGCCTACACGCTGAATTTTCGCCGCCCTTAGCCGACTCAACGAAACGGCGTAGCCTCGTTCCATGGACGAGGTCGCGCGGCTCCTGACGCTGCTGGCGCTCCTGGGCGTCGCGCTGACGCTCGCGGGCGGCGCCTGTGTCTGGTTCCTCGATGAAAGCCGCCGGATCCGCCGGACCCTGGTCCAGGCGCTGGAGGCCGAACCGCAGCCGATGCTGATCGCCCGGGGCCGCGGCGTCGGGATCGGCTTCGACCTGCCCAAGGCTCTGGTGGTCGTCACCTGGGACCGCGGCGGCTGGCAGCTGACCTACCGGCTGGACGAACTGACGGGCGCCGAGCTGATCGTCGACCGGCAGGTCCAAGCCCGCGCCTTCCGCGGCGAGGCCCGGCGCGCGCTGGATCAGTTGGCCGACCCGCAGGAGCGCGTGCGCCTGCGCTTCGTGTTCGACGATCCGGCGCACCCCGATTTCGAGATGGACCTGTGGCGGCCCGAGGACGACGGCCGGCGAGGCCGGTACCAGGCCGACGAAGCCCTCCGCGAGGCCAATCGGTGGATGGCGCGGATGGAATCGATCCTGCGCCGTCAGGTGACGCGCCCTGCCCCCGCCGCGCCGCCGCCTCCCGTCGCGCCGCCCGTCGCCCAGGCGCCGCGCGCCCCCGCGCCGCGGCCACCACGCGAGCCGGTGGGCCCGCTGTTCGGCGACGAGGCGTTCGACGACGACGAATACGAGGACGATATCGAGGACGCGCGCTAGCGCCCGTCAGGCCAGGGCCGCGTCGACAGCCGCCGCAACGTGAGCCAGCGCGGTATCGACGGTCGGCAGGTCCATGGCGTCCGGGTCCAGCAGAATGCCCACCTCGGTGCAGCCGAAGATGATCCCGTCGGCGCCCGCCGCGCGGGCCTTGGCGATCATGCCCAGCACGATGTCCTGCGACTCGGGGCGGACGACGCCCTGGCACAGCTCGTCGTAGATGATCGCCTGCAGCCGGTCGCGATCGGCCTGGTCGGGGACCAGCACCTCCAGGCCCGCGGCGGTCAGCCGGTCCTTGTAGAAGTCCTTCTCCATCGTGAAGCGGGTGGCCAGCAGCAGCGGGCGCGTCACGCCCTTCGCCGCCAGGGCGGCGGCCGTGGCGTCGCCGATATGGAGGAAGGGAATCGCGATCGCCCCCCGGATCACGTCGGCGTTGAGGTGCATGGTGTTCGTCGCCAGGATCAGCAGCTCGGCCCCCGCGCCCTCGAGGCGACGCGCCGCCTCGGCCAGAATCGCGCCCGTGTCGTCCCAGCGATCCGCCGCCTGCAGCTCTGCGATCGGGGCGAAGTCCACGGACCGGATCAGCAGTTCCGCCGAATGCAGGCCGCCCAGGCGCTCGCGCACCAGGCGGTTCAGCTCGCGATAATAGACCGCGGTGCTCTCCGCGCTCATCCCGCCCAGGACGCCGATGGTTTTCATCGCTGTTGTCTAAGCGCCCGGGCGGCGGCGCGGAAGTCCCATCGAACCGGCGCTCAATACCACTTTCGCGTGCGTGGCCCGGAAGCGCGCGTAACCATGTTGCACTGCCGGTAACACGGATCCGCGAGATACCCGCGATCCCTTATTTCATAAGCCTTCTAAGTTATTTCGCGATTGCGAAATTGAAGCTCAGGGAGGGCATATTTGCGGCGATCTGAAAACAAAGAAGGCGCGCCAGCTGCGCGCCTTCAGGTTGTTCTTGGGATGAACAAAGTCAGAAGCGGGGAGAGAATTGCTCACAAACCGACGACTTACAAGTCTCGATTCCGATCATCTGGCCCCACCGTCAATGTAACTGACACATCGTCAGTTATCGTCCGTCATTTGCGTTGACGGCCCGTTTTTGCTGCTTCAGCTTGCCCGACAAGCGCAGTCAATAAGCGCTCATCAGCTGCGGGGAGGCAGTCATGAAATTCAGACCCACACTGCTGGCGACCAGCGCTCTGCTGGCCGCCTCCATAGGCGCATCGGCGCACGCCCAGGCCGTCAACGTCATCGAGGAACTGGTCGTCACGGCCGAGAAGCGGGAGCAGAGCCTTCAGGACGTGCCCGTGGCCATCTCGGCCTTCACCAGCAAGCAGCGCGACCTGGTCGGCATCAGCACGGTCCAGGACCTGACCAACTTCACGCCGGGGTTCACGTACCAATCGGCCAATGACCGGGCCAGCATGCGCGGCATCGGCCGCCTGACGAACGTCCACTCGGTGGACGGCGCCGTGTCGATCTACATCGACGGCCTCTTCACCACCTCGACCGTGCTGGCCGGCGGACCGCCGCTGGACGTGGAGCGGGTCGAGATCCTGCGCGGGCCCCAGGGCACGCTGTACGGGCGCAACGCCATCGGGGGCACGGTGAACGTGATCTCGGTGCGTCCGACCGAAGACTTCTACGCCGAGGTCCGGGCCATCGCCGAGAACTACGGCTTCACGAACTTCCAGGCGGCCGTCTCGGGCCCGATCGCCGAGAACCTCCAGTTCCGGGTGTCCGGCTACAAGCTGGACCAGCGCAAGGGCTACTACGACAACGTCGCCGGCGGCCC
>Ga0209026_1000969_pt1 | contig 14324 bp, 10 predicted proteins | sample AraplaCL_Col_mCL_FD_184262 | JGI IMG/M metagenome (GOLD analysis project Ga0209026, IMG submission 184262) | Arabidopsis root microbial communities from the University of North Carolina, USA - plate scrape CL_Col_mCL (SPAdes) (version 2) | ecosystem: Host-associated > Plants > Roots >... | reverse complement strand
CAATAGTACCGTTGTGATGAAAAGGTTGCGCATAGCGTTAAACTTTTTAGATTATCTGCCTACATTTTTGCCGCCTCGGCAAGCACCTCTTTATTTAGCCGGATATATTCGGGGTTCGGTTCTTTTTCGGCCAATTTCAAACCTTCGTTGGCACTGGCAACAGCACCGGCTTTGTCACCTTTTTTTAACAGGATGCGGGCTTTCCAGTATTTCATGTTGTAAGCATCCGGACTGGCTTTATCGGCCTGGTTTATCCAGTCGAGCGCCGTATTCATATCCTTGTTGTGGTTGTAATAATAAATTGCCGCAAAGTAGTAAGGCTTTTTATCTGCCTTCATGGCCTGTGCTATGTTGCCCATTACCCGTGCATCAACATCGGTAACAAAAGGAATAACCACATCGGTATTTTCCCATAATAAATGCAGATCTGCATGCTCCGGCGAAGTATCGCTAAACATCATGGTGAATGTTTCGGTAGCTTTATCCAGTTTTTTGGGTTTGACAGTAAAGCGTAGCACATCCTGTTTGGCATCATAGCTGTAAGCGCCCCATTGCTTTGCCACTTTATTTAAGATGATGGTCCACTCATCTTTACCCGGTATAGAAAACAGGCCATAGCTGCCCGGCAATACCTGGTGCCCGGCCATGGTAACGGTATCGCTAAATTTAATTACTGTAGCATTATTTGCGCCAGTACGCCAAACTATGCCGTAAGGTTCCATCCCATTAAAAACCTTGCGGCCTTTGGCATTTGGCCGCGAATAAGCGATGGAGATAGTACCCAAGCCAAAATCCTGCTCTATTTTTTGCAGGGTACTGGGTTGCGGTATTTTTAAATCCTGTGCATAAGATACAGATGAGCCAATAGCCGATAAGAACAGCAGGCTGAGTAAAGTTTTTTTCATAAAGATGACGACGAAGCTTCAATATTACTATTGAAGCCTACACGTACTATCTACAAAAAAGGTTGCCAGCACTTAACCATCTAACATAGATATTACACAGGTTGGTGATTTTAGCATATTTACAACTCGGCTTGTAATGGGATTTGGTAATTCGGGTGATGGCTAAACACCGTGTTTTAACGGTAGTAAAACTGGTGTTTTACCAATCAAAATCAGTGTTTTGCGAATAGGTTGTCAAACATCATCATCTTACTTTTATTGTGCGATAGTTTATAAGTTAATCTTAAAATATGTTAGACGAGGAAGCACAATTGCAGTACGAGCGTTTTTTAACCAGGTATTTTTACAAGGTTACCAGTTCTGTTTTTAGAGAGTTTATTGGCAATAATTTTTCAGAGATCATCAGTACCGACGGCAGGTTACCTAATTTGGCGGTTGAAATAAGAAAAATGGCGACGCATTTAAACAAAGAAACGCCTTCGGCTGCCGATCGCGATAATGGAATTGACTGGAAAGGAGAAATTACGATTAACGCAAGTGAGATACGGACTATGCCCTGGACAGACGACTGGTTTGAACAGGAAAATATTTTAGCCGAAGCTGAATGGACAGAATGGATGCCATTTACGTGGATAAGTTTACTGCTTGTACACCAGTACAATGATTGGCGCATTATTGGGCTCGTTAACTTTCATAGTAAAATATCAACCCGGGCACTTAACACCAGGCACCTTAATTCACTCTTCCTCAAGCCGGTAAATTAATAATTAATTGCTACGGTCCCGATAGGGCCCTGGTGCAGGGCTAAATCTTTACTCCGCCTCTGCTTCCTGCAAATACATTTCCTCAATCGCCTCGGCGTATTTCTTTTCGATCACCTTGCGCTTGGCTTTCATGGTCGGGGTTATCTCACCTTCATCCATGCTGAAAGGGTTGCGTTTGATCTTAAAGTTTTTGATGCGCTCAAACTTGGCCAGTTCGTTGGAGTATTTGCGGATGTCCTGCGCTATCCAGTCGACGATCTGCGGGTCGTCGATAAACAGGTCTGAGTTCTCAAAAAATTTGTCGTCGAGTCCGAAGGTTTCCTGCATGGTTTCCCTTGCCGGGATAACGATAGCCGTAATGTATTCGCGCTTATCGCCAACCAAAAACATGCCTTCAATTTTAGGGCTCTTGAGGTAGGTATTTTCAACCGGAGTAGGGTACACGTTTTTGCCGTAAGCGTTCACCAGCATGTTTTTTAAACGGTCGGTTATTTGCAGGTTACCTTTAAAAAAACGGCCGATATCACCGGTGTGGAACCAGCCGTCGGTATCAATAGCAACGGCTGTTTCCTGCGGCTTGTTCCAGTAACCCTTCATTACGCAATGTCCGCGTACGATGATCTCACCTTCTTCGGATTGAAAGCCTTCGTTAAACGATTCATGTGTTTGGATGGTGTGGATATGCCCGGTATCAACATTTTGTATAGCCACCTCAATACCCGGTATTATCCGGCCAACGGTGCCATAAACCTGGCGGTGATATTCGGTTACCGACATTACTGGCGATGTTTCCGTCAGCCCGAAACCTTCCAGTATCTTAATGCCCAGATCGCCAAAAAACTCGCCGATATTTTTAGGCAGCGCGCCGCCACCCGATATCATAAATTTTAAACGCCCGCCGGTACGCTCTTTTATTTTACTGAACACCAGCTTATTGGCCAGCTTAAATTGCTGTTGCAGGATGATATTTGGTTTTTTACCGGCTTCAAGTACCAAACGGTGTTTACGGCCAATGCCCAGCGCCCATAAAAATATTTTAGCCTTGGCGCCACCCGCGGATGTGCCGTTCTTCATGGCCTTATCGTGTATACGCTCCAGTAAGCGCGGTACGCAGTTCATTACCGTCGGCCTTACTTCGCCCATGTTTTTGGCTAACAGGTCGAGGCTTTGCGCGAAAGCAATTTTACAGCCTTTTGCTAAACAAACATGGTAAGTTGCGGTACGCTCAAATACGTGCGACAGCGGCAGGAACGACAGAAAAGTTTCGTGCTCATCGATCACCGGGATCTGATCCAGGCAAACGCGTACGTTCTCAACCAAATTGGAGTGCGTCAACATTACACCTTTTGGTGTACCCGTTGTGCCCGATGTATAAATTAAACACGATAGGTCGCTCGGGATAATGGCTTCGCGTGCAGCGTTAATGGCTGTGACGTATTGAGATGTAAGCGCAGTGCCTTCGTCGATAACATCCTTTAAGCTAACTACACCTGCATTGATATTTACCTTATCAGTATGTTTTTCAAAGTCATCAAAAGCCGGTATAATGCGCAGCAACTCTGGACAATTATTGGCTATCTTAACTATCTTGCGCAGTAAGAAAGGGCTGCCAACTAAGATGGTTTTCGCGCCCGAATCATTCAGAATATATTCAATATCAGCTTCGCTCAGGGTGGGATATATGGATGCATTAACCGCCCCGATTTGTTGTAGCGCCTGGTCGTAATACACATAATCTGGTCCGTTTTCGATGATCAGCGCCAGCCGGTCGCCCTTTTTAATGCCGATGTTTAAAAACCAGGCCGATATGGCATCGATCCTGGTTAAGGCTTCACGATAGCTGATCTCAACCCAGGCATCTTTAACCTTATGGATCAGAAAAGTATCGGTATCAGGGTGGATATTAGCTACAGTATTACGGATGAGGGTTGGAACGGTTGATTGTATAGTTACCGGATTCATCAATTTTCGGGGCTTGGTTAGTTAAATGTAAAACCAAATTTAGTGTATTTGTAACTAATACCTCAAATATGTTTCGTCTTTTTTATACCTTTAGTTTATTAAGCAGCAATGCTTTGCCGGTTGCCCCACCCGCTTTAACCTGTTGTAAAAACTTATAATACGTACGCTGACCTTATTAACTAAATCAATCCTAAACAATGCCTCAACGCAACGTTAAATCAGCATATACCAATTTTATACTGCTATTTGTTCTTTTCAGGATAGTATTAAACGCCTTCGCTTTACCACATTACGGCTTTCAGCGCGACGAAATGCTGCACCTCGCACTAGGTGATCACCTGGCCTGGGGCTTCAAAGAAGTACCACCTTTTATTGCCTGGATAGGGGCTGCATCAACCTGGTTATTCGGCACATCGGTGGCCGCGGCGCGTATATTTACCACCCTCTTTGCCGGGCTCATTATTTTATTTACAGGTTTAACCGTCGTAGAGTTTGGCGGGCGCAGGTTCGCCATTACTGTAGCCTGCCTGTCGTTAACATTCGCTCCCGCGTTTTTAGCTTCCGATTACCTGCTGCAACCCGTCATCTTCGATCAATTCTGGTGGCTACTATCGGGATACTTATTGGTTAGATACTTTAACACCAAACTGGTAAAATACCTGTACATTTTAGGTGTAGCTATAGGCCTGGGCCTGCTCACCAAATATACCATGGCCTTTTATACGCTGGCACTTGTGGTTGGCATCTTGTTAACCAAACATCGTAAAGTATTATGGAGCAAGGGTGTGTGGGTTGCTGTCGCGATAGCGGTATTGATTTTTCTGCCCAACATCATCTGGCAGCTTACCAATCATTTGCCATTAGTTACCCACATGCGCAACCTGCGCGCCAGTCAGTTGGATTATATTAAACCATCCGATTTTTTGGTGCAACAACTGTTAGTTAACGGCTCGGCGATACTGGTATGGCTACCCGGATTATTGTGGCTGCTGTTCTCGTACAAATTGCGCGCATACCGCTTTTTAGGTTGGGCATACCTGGCTACGCTGGCGCTATTCTTGCTGCTTAACGGTAAAATTTACTACCTGTTTGGCGCGTACCCGGTGTTGTTTGCCGCTGGTGGTTTTGGTATCGAAAGGTTTTTAAAAGTGCGTGGGCCCGCTTTCCGGACTGCAGTTTGTCTTGTGCTCATTATACCTAACTTTTTGCTGTTCCCGCTGGTGCTGCCCGTAGTGCCAATTAAAACGGCCTTGCCTTTATTCAAATTCGCGGGCGAGAAAATGGGCTTTGGCTTTGCCCTGAAATGGGAAGACCAAAAAATGCACCCCCTTACGCAGGACTATGCCGATATGCTTGGCTGGGACGAGCTAACCGAAAAAGTGGCTAAGGTTTATCACAGCTTGACACCAGAACAACAAAAGCAAACTATTATTGATGCAGATAACTATGGGGAAGCGGCGGCCATACACCATTATGGTAAGCTATATAACCTGCCCGAAGTAGTGTGTTTGAACAGCAGCTTCGCGTTATGGGCGCCCGAAAATATAGATGCTAAATATATCATTTATGCCGGTCGCGATTTTACCAACGGCGAAAAGCTGATCAAGGCAAACTGTATCGGCAGCTACAAAAAGCTTGGCGAAATCGAAAATTCGCTGGCGCGCGAACAGGGTACCATCATTTTACTTTTTGAAGATATTAAACCGGCAATACAGGAGCGTTATCATAAAGAGTTACTGAAAACCAGGTTGGAATAATATGCCCGTCATCTGTATCAAAACCCTTATCAAAGCGGATATAGAAACCTGCTTCGACCTCTCACGCAGTATTGATCTGCACCTCGAATCAACCAGGCAAACAGGCGAAACAGCCGTGGCCGGACGAACCACCGGTTTGATAGAAATAGGGGAAAGCGTTACCTGGCGGGCAAGGCACTTCGGCATCCGGCAAACGCTTACTTCTAAAATTACGGTGATGCAGCGCCCGGTTTTATTTGTGGACGAGATGCAGCGCGGCGCGTTTAAATCTTTCCGGCACGAACATCGTTTTGCGGAGTTGGAAGGTGCTACTTTAATGACCGATGTTTTTACCTTTCAATCGCCATTAGGGTTGCTTGGCGCGATAGTCAATAAGCTCTTCTTAATCAGGTACATGACTAACTTATTGCTTCAGCGAAATGAGGTGATCAAGGCCCATGCCGAGGGCAGATAAAGCAGGCCGGATCTGAAAACTAAAACTTTAGTGTTAAAGTATGTTAAATAATATTGACTTAACATGCAATCATTTATTTTTACGTCACTAAATCATTTACCCATCAAACACACTTCGTTCTTTATGTAAATAATTAAGGTCAGTTAATAGAAAATTAAAAAGAGAAAGCCCGTTTGACTTTCTCTTTTTTTGTTTTTGTAGGACAGGGCCTGTCATGGTGAGCTTGTCGAACCATCGTGCGTTGGGCCGCCCGCTATCCTTCGACAAGCTCAGGATGACACCCAGTACACGTTCAGCCTGTCATGGTGAGCCTGTCGAACCATAGCGCGTGGGCCACGATACTATCATACTTTTGATTTCGATAATTCGGGAAGTTGATCCCAATTACCGTTGATTATAGCTTCTTTTTTTTCTCGTCTCCAACCTTTTACTTGCTTTTCAAATGCAATAGCCTGGTTTATATCATTAAATACATGATGAAATACAAGTTTAACAGGCCGTCTTCGGTAGGTGAAGGCTTTTATGTCTGTCCCTTTCTGATGTTCTAAGAGCCTGTTTTCAATATTATTGGTTACACCAACGTAATACTTGCCATCGCTACAAAGCAATATATAAACATAATATAAATGCATTTTATTTTATTAATATAAACTAAGCCCAGCCTGTCATGGTGAGCCTGTCGAACCATCGTGCGCAGGCCGGCCCGCTATCCTTCGACAAGCTCAGGATGACACATAGTATAGGTCCCGCCTGTCATGGTGAGCCTGTCGAACCATCGTGCGTTGAGCTGACCTGGGCTTACTTCTCCAGCTCAAACCCCCACTCTTTTCCTTTATCAACGGCAGGTACACCTTTGCTCATCCATACGGGCATCGGAGCGCCCTTTAAAAAGTGATCAAAAAATTGCTGCTCGCGTATTTGGATATCCTTACGGTTTTGGCGCTGTACCAGGTTATGTGCTTCGCCGTTGTATTGCAGTAACCAAACCGGCTTGTTTAAACGGCGCATTGCGCTAAACAGCTCAATACCCTGGTACCATGGTACGGCGCCGTCGGCATCGTTACTCATGATCATTAACGGCGTATGCACGTTAGGTAAATGGAACAACGGTGAGTTAAGGATGTACAGGTCTGGTTTTTCCCACAAAGTAGCACCAATCCGGCTTTGGGTATGCTCGTACTGAAACTCCCGGCTTACACCGCTTTCCCACCGGATACCACCATAGGCCGATGTCATGTTGGCAACGGGTGCGCCCGCCCATGCAGCGGCGTATATATCGTTAACCGTAACCAGATAGGCAACCTGGTAACCGCCCCAACTTTGGCCCTGTATGCCGATGTGAGCACCATCAACCCAGGGGTTTTTCTTTAAAGCTTCAACGCCAGAGTTGATGTACTCAACTGCCGATGGGCCAGGGTAACCGTTATCATAGGCGATATCCGGTGCAAAAACCAAATAACCGTTGCTTACAAAAAACGAAATATTCAACCTTGATGGTGTTGGCGCAGGTACCTGGTAGCTGTATAAACCATCCGACAGCTTCTCATAAAAATAGGCGATCATCGGATACTTTTTATTCGGGTCAAAATTCTCCGGTTTGTATAAAATTCCTTTTGATGTGTGGCCCTTTGGCGTGGTCCAGGTCACCAGTTCGGCAGTGCCCCAGTTATAGTTGGCCTGCTGCGGATTGGTGGCGCTTAGCTTGGCTTCCTTTTTAAAGTTGGTGGTAGTATACAGATCCGGCGAAAGCTGATAGCTGGCCTTAGTATAAATATAACTATCCGCGTTTTTGGCCTTGCCTATAGGGCTGTACTCAAACGGACCCATTACCACTTTTTGTGGCTCTTTATCGGTGCCCACAACTTTGGTATAGTAACCCCATTGTTTGGTTTCTTCATCCTGCACACGCATCCAAAACGTTTGTTTAGGCGTTACATACCTCTTTTCAGGATCGGTGGATACATAGCGCATAATGAGTTTTTGTTTGCGACCAATACCATTGGTGAAATTGGTGGCTAAGCCGGTTGCCGGGTCGATGCTCCAGATATCATATCTGTCATATATAAAAATTTGCTTGTCGCCTTCCGTCCAGGTAACCGAGCCGTATTGTGCCGGGTCGTCGGGCTGGTCGTTCAGCTCGTCGCCAAATTTAACCGGGATATTTTTGGTGATGTTGGTGGTGGTTTGTGTGGCGATGTTATAGGTATACCAGTTTTGACCTTTAAAATCGAACCAGAAAATATATTTATCTCCCGGCGAAACGGTATAATTTGCCCTTATTTTACTGCTGATCAGTTTGCGTTCACCGCTATTCAGATCGATTAAAAATGCCTGTTTAACAGTCGGCCCGCCTTCCCATTGGGTTTGTACACGCGAGCCGGTATCGCTTAAGCCTAGGGCGTAACGGGCGTTTTCGGGTATAACCAAATCTGGCACAGCTATATCAGCCACCTGGATCATATCTGTGCCTTTGGCTGGGCGGATAACCGCGAGGTAGCTGCGGCGCAGATCGCGTTGCAGTGTATTCAACTGCTGCGGCTGCATATAGTCGTCCTTATAGTTCCATATATCCAGTTTAGCTACTTCAAAATCTACAATGGTGGTATCAACAGGTTTAGGTATGGGTGCGGTGCTAAAAAACAGGTCGTTACCGTTTTTGCTGAAGTACACCCGTCCATCGCCGCTAACCGCCCATTTTTTTGGCATAGCGCCCATATTATTGGCAGCAACTACGTTAGCACTATCTTTAACAAAATCATAATAATAAAGCTTGTATAGTTTTACCAGCGCTTTTTCAGGGTTCTTTTCGGCGGTAAATGCTGCCTGTTTACCCGCATCATCAAAAGTTAAGCTGCGGTAGGTGCCTTTGCCGGTGCTAATGGCCTTAGCTGTATCTTTCGCGGCATCATACACATAAACGCCCGGTATTACCTTGTTATTTTTAGCCGGTGCGGTAACTACAAACAATACAAATTTGCCGTCTTTACTGATCTGGTAGTCGGTTACAAAATTGTAGGTATGCTGTTTACCATCAACCAGGTTTTTAATGGTCATGTCGCCACCCTCGCGCGATGCCGGTGCTGCCGGTCCGCCAGCTGCCGCGCCGCCACGCCTTCCACCCGCAGGGTTACGTGCAGGGGCTCCAGCCGGTGGTGTTACGGTTGGGGTAGTGCCCGCCGGCATTGCCGATGGAGTTTTTTTAGCGGTATCTGGCGCTGCGTTGGCCAGGTAAGCGATCACCGAAGCCTTTTCGGCTATCTTAAATGATTTTACTGATGGTATTTTTGTTACATCGTGGCTGCCCAGGGTCACCAGGCCCAGGGTATCCTTGGGCATATCATCCGCGCTTTTCTTTTTGATTTTCGCCATGCGGGTATCCTTGTAAAACGGGCGGATCAGGAAAATGGCGTATTTGGAGTCGCTGGTGAGGCGTACGGTATCGGCCCGCGGCACTTCCATTTTATTGGTTTGTTTGGTATCGGTGATTACCAGGTTGGCATCCCAGGCCTGTGGCTTAACTACATAAACAACCCATTTGCCATCATCGCTGATGTGATCGTTACTCAGGCTTTGCCAGGTATCGTAAACCGAATGATCGAGTGGTTTTTTGGAGGGCTTTTGTGCGAATGCCACAGTTGAGCAAACGGCGAGAACCGAAAATAGCAATATTTTGCGCATGATAGAGGTCAGGTGTTAATTTATACTAAATATGATAAAATTTGGTCGACCAACTAAATTAGCAATAAAAAAGTTACAAAAGGAGCATGAAGCTAAAAGCTTAAAGCCCACCCGAAGGGAACGCTCTGTTAGGAGCAAGTAATTAGTATTAGTTAGCAAGACCCAAAGAAAATAGTATTTGATACCTGATACTTGCGACTTGATACCACTCTAAAATACCCACCATCTAATTCTCATTAAAATTCATCAATTTTGCAACCAACTAACCGCCAATATGAACCTGGAATTTAACAAGAACGAAGACGTTAACAAACAGCTTGTTTACGAGCTGAAAACCAAGCTGAAAAAAGTATTTGCCGGTGGCGGCGAAAAGGCGGCAGCCAAACAAAAAGAAAAAGGTAAAATGCTGGCCCGCGAGCGGGTGGCCTACCTTATCGATAAAGACAAACCCTGGCTCGAAGTCGGCGCGTTCACCGCCGAAGGTATGTATGCCGAATTCGGCGGCTGCCCCTCGGGCGGTGTCGTTTGCGGTATTGGTTATGTGAGCGGCAGGCAATGTGTTATTGTAGCTAACGATGCCACGGTAAAGGCGGGCGCCTGGTTCCCGATAACGGCAAAAAAAAACCTGCGCGCGCAGGAGATAGCCATGGAAAACCGCTTGCCTATCATCTACTTGGTTGATTCGGCAGGTGTGTTTTTGCCTTTGCAGGATGAGATCTTTCCGGATAAAGAACACTTTGGCCGCATATTTCGCAATAATGCGATGATGAGCAGCATGGGCATTATCCAGATCTCGGCGATTATGGGTTCGTGCGTAGCGGGCGGCGCTTATTTGCCGATAATGAGCGATGAAGCCATGATAGTCGACGGGACAGGCTCGGTTTTCCTGGCGGGATCATATCTCGTAAAATCCGCCATTGGCGAAGACGTGGACAACGAAACATTAGGCGGCGCTACTACACATTGTGAAATATCGGGCGTAACCGATTATAAAATGCCAAATGATGCCGCCGCGCTGGATGCCATCCGCAACATCATGGATAAGGTTGGCGACTATAACAAGGCCGGTTTCGACCGTATTAAACCGGTAAAGCCCGCCTTGCGCGAAGAGGATATTTATGGCATCATGCCCGAAGGTCGTGATAAGCCTTACGATATGAAAGAGGTGATTAAACGCCTTTTGGATAATTCCGAATTTGAAGAATACAAGGAAGGTTACGGGCAATCGATAGTTTGCGGCCTCGGCCGTGTGGATGGCTGGGCGGTAGGCATTGTGGCCAATCAGCGCACCGTCATCAAAAATAAAAAAGGAGAGATGCAGTTTGGCGGGGTCATCTATTCCGACTCGGCCGATAAAGCCACCCGCTTTATCATGAACTGTAATCAAAAGAAAATACCCTTAGTCTTTCTACAGGATGTTACCGGCTTTATGGTAGGCAGCCGCAGCGAGCAGGGCGGTATTATTAAGGACGGCGCCAAAATGGTAAACGCCGTTGCCAACAGCGTTGTACCCAAATTTACCATCGTAATAGGCAACAGCTACGGCGCAGGCAATTATGCGATGTGCGGCAAAGCTTACGATCCGCGGTTGATCTATGCCTGGCCATCGGCAAAGATCGCTGTAATGGGTGGCTCACAAGCTGCCAAAACCTTGCTGCAAATGCGTACCTCGGGCATGGTAGCCAAAGGCGAAGTGATCACCAAAGAACAGGAAGACGCTGCATTGAAAGAAATTACTGACCGTTACGACAGCCAAACCACACCTTACTACGCCGCCGCACGCCTATGGGTCGACGGGATTATCGACCCGCTCGAAACCCGCAAGGTCATATCGATGGGAATTGAAGCGGCTAACCATTCGCCGATTGAGAAAGCGTTTAACGTTGGGGTGATACAGACTTAACCAATTAATTTGTTACAAGCTTTACTATTTTTCAAGATTTTTTATTAGTATATTAGACGGTAAATTTATTCGGTAACTTATTGGTTAGTACAACATTTTCAATAGGTTACACGTATAAATAAGCAGGCAATAGTGATGAGAAAATTAACGGTTATAGTTTGGCTGATTGTCCTTTTTTCGGGTGTAGGGGCATTGTTTTGGTATAATGAGCTAATTTATCATTTACCCACACCCGTCCCCGAGAACTACAAGCCGGTAAATAACGGTACGGTTATAAAATTAAGCAGCGAGTTCGATTCAGATCTTGGTAAACCGGTTTTTCTGCATTTTTTTAATCCCGACTGCCCATGTTCGCGCTTCAATATTACCAACTTCAAATCATTGGTAAAGCAGTATGGCGGGCAGGTAAACTTTATCGTGGTAGTTATCAATAATAAAAAGTATACGGCTAAAGCCATACGGGATAAGTTCGATTTAAACATTCCGGTTGTGTTTGATGCTTCTCTGGCTCCGGCATGCGGGGTATATTCTACACCACAAGCTGTATTGCTGGATGCGCAGCATACACTGTATTACAGGGGCAACTATAACCAGAGCCGCTATTGTACCGACGAAAAAACCAGCTATGCCAAAATAGCGTTGAACGGCCTGCTGCACGACCACGCCCGGTTGGTTTTTAACTCATTGGCCCTAAGGGCCTATGGCTGCAGCTTGCCCGATTGTAAAAGATAAAGGGGAGGATTCCCAATGAATGATGAGCTTACTAAATACTATATGCATACTAATATGTTCCAGTTAGAAGTAAAAAAACGGTCAGACGGATTAATGAATTACTTTTTGGCGGGATATTTTGTCATCGGGTTAATACTGGCTCCTTTTTATGGCACCTGGCTAATCGCTATCGGCGTAGGCGGTTTGTCGTTAGTGGCTTATTACTCGGCCAAAATAGCCTTGCCTGATTCATCCTTGTATCAATACGTTTTGAGTGGCGTACTGGGCATTTTTATGGCGCAGTATATCTACCAGATGCATGGCTTGTTCGAGATGCATTTCTTTGCCTTTATCGGCAGCGCTATCCTGATCACTTACCAAAAATGGAAATTGCAGATCCCAATGATGATCGTGGTAACATTTCATCATGCTGTTTTTAGCTACTTACAGAACATTGGCGTTAGCGGCATTTATTTCACCCAATTAGATTATTTCGCATTTCAAACGTTTGTTATCCATATTCTTCTGTCGGCGGCGATATTTCTTATCTGCGGCTTATGGTCATACCAGCTCAAAAAATATAACGAGATGCAGGTGATTCAAGCCCTGCAGGTAGCCGATCTGCAAAAAGAGGCTCAGCTTTCGCTGGAGCGGAAGAAAAATGAAGAAGTGCTTGAATTGGCAAACCAGGAGCTGCGAAGATCAAATCTTGAGTTACAAAAAGCCCGTACGGAAGCTGATCAGGCTAATCAAGCCAAAAGCATATTTCTGGCAACCATGAGCCACGAGATACGCACACCGATGAACGGTGTAATAGGTATGGCGGCGTTGTTGAACGAAACTGAACTGACAGATGAACAACAGGTGTTTACCGAAACCATTACAACCTGTGGCGAAACATTGATCAATGTAATTAACGATATCCTGGATTTCTCGAAAATTGAATCGGGCGGCCTGGAGCTGGAAAATGAAGATTTTAACCTGCGGCAATGCATTGAAGATGTATTGGATATTTTTGCCACAAAAGCAGCGCAGATAGGTCTCGAACTCGTATACAAGATCGCCGAAAATGTACCCCTGCAAATCGTTGGTGACCATTTGCGACTTAGGCAGATACTCATCAATCTGGTGGGAAATGCCATTAAATTTACCGAGCAGGGTGAGGTTTGTATCTGTGTTAACCTGCATAACCCGGCCGATAGTGAAGCAATGGAGTTAAGGTTTGATGTACGTGATACCGGTATTGGTATCCCCGAAGAAAAACTGCACCGCCTGTTTAAAGCGTTTTCGCAGGTCGATTCGTCTACTACTCGTAAATATGGTGGTACCGGTCTCGGTTTAGCTATTTCCGAAAAATTAGTAGGTTTAATGGGAGGGGAGATCAGCGTTAAGAGCAAGCCCGACCGGGGTTCTATCTTTTCGTTTACGGTAAGTACCAGCCCCGGCACTAAGGTACTTGTACCCTATACCCACTACAATATGGACGATCAGGAAGGGAAACGTATCCTGGTGGTAGATGATAATACGACCAACCTGTCTATATTAAAGCGGCAATTTGAATACTGGAAACTTGAACCGGTACTGGCAGTATCGGGAGAGGAGGCACTGAACATACTGTCGAAAGACGCGGCGATCGACCTGGTGATCACCGATATGCAAATGCCGGGTATGGATGGTATTATGCTGGCAAAACGCGTCCGCGAACAATATGCCAATATCCCTATCATCCTCTTAAGTTCTATCGGCGAAGATTTTAAAAATGAGTCGGAAGGGTTGTTCGTTTCGATCATGACCAAGCCTATCAAACAACATCTATTAAGTAAGCATATCCTTAATGCCTTGCAGCAGCATCCCGCCGTTCCTCAGGAGCAGGCTGCCAGGAAAAAACTGTCGACCGATTTTAGCCTTAAATACCCGTACGATTTATTAGTTGCCGAAGACAACCAGATGAACCAGCATGTTATAGCGCACGTGTTGTATAAACTCGGTTACCAGCCCGACCTGGTTAAAAACGGACAGGAAGCTATCGAGGCCGCCAACAAAAAAGATTATGGCCTTATTTTAATGGATATGCAAATGCCCGTTATGGATGGGCTGGAGGCAACCCGTATCATCCGCAGTACGGTAGTAAAACAACCTGTCATTATTGCGCTTACGGCCAATACCATGCCCGGCGATGAACAGGACTGC
>Ga0209026_1000967_pt1 | contig 14329 bp, 14 predicted proteins | sample AraplaCL_Col_mCL_FD_184262 | JGI IMG/M metagenome (GOLD analysis project Ga0209026, IMG submission 184262) | Arabidopsis root microbial communities from the University of North Carolina, USA - plate scrape CL_Col_mCL (SPAdes) (version 2) | ecosystem: Host-associated > Plants > Roots >... | reverse complement strand
CAAGTATTTGCCGTCCCGTTGCGCGCGGCTCTTCCCAAAACGCAGGTCACCCTGTTAATCTTGCGCTGATATGGGAGACAACAAGAAAACGGGCTTGATATTGACCGGCGGCGGCGCCCGCGCTGCGTACCAGGTCGGCGTGCTCAAGGCCATCAACACCATCTTGTGCGAAGCCGGCTGGAAGCCCGAGCGCAACCCCTACGAGATCATCTGCGGCACCTCGGCCGGCGCCTTGAACGCGACCGCGCTGGCTTGCCATGCCGACGATTTCGCCACCGGCCTCGATCAGTTGCTGCACGTGTGGGAACACTTCGAGGTCGAGCAAGTCTACCGCGCCGATTCGCTCGGCGTGATGCGCTCCGGCGCGCGCTGGCTCTCGTTGATGTCGTTCGGCTGGCTGCTGCGCAAGTGGCACGCCAACCCGCCCAATTCCCTGCTCGACAATACCCCGCTGGTCACGCTGTTGAATCGCCTGCTGAATTTTCCGCGCCTCGACGCAGCATTGATCGATGGCTCGCTGCATGCGCTGGCGGTGACGGCGTCTTCCTATACGGCCGGGCAACACATCACGTTTTACCAGACCGAAGCGCCGATCGAGCCGTGGATACGTTCGCAGCGCCTGGCCATGCGCGCGCAGATCACGGTCGATCACTTGCTTGCGTCGTCGGCGATTCCCTTGATCTTCCCGGCCACGCCGATCTATTGCGATGGCCGGCGCGAATATTTCGGCGACGGGTCGATGCGCCAACTCGCGCCGATTTCGCCGGCCATCCACCTCGGCGCCGACCGGGTGCTGGTGATCGGCGCCGGGCGCCTCGCCGAGCCCGCGCGCGAAACCGGCGCGCAGGCGCATTATCCGAGCCTGGCGCAAATTGCCGGGCATGCGATGTCGAGCATCTTCCTCGACAGCCTTGCCGTCGACATCGAGCGCATGAACCGCGTCAACGTCACGCTGTCGGTCCTGACCGAAGAGCAGAAGGCCCGGACGCCGCTGCGGCCGATCGAGATGCTGATCATTGCGCCGTCCGAACGCTTGGACGACATTGCCAGCCGCCACATCGGCAGCCTGCCGCGCCCGATCCGCATGATGCTGGGCGGCATCGGCGCGACCGAGGCGCGCGGTTCCGCTCTCGCCTCGTACCTCCTGTTTGAAGCGAGCTATACGGGCGAATTGATTGCATTAGGGAAAAAAGACGCCATGGCACATCGCGCCGACGTCCTGGCGTTTTTCGGCCTGTAAATTCCGCATCAGCCGCGTTTTGCTTTGCTGATTGGAAATATTGTGGGAAATAATATTTCCAGTTTGTCCTTTTGTCGCTTTCCGCGAAATCCAGTCCGTTTGAAGCGGTTGATTCGTTTTCCACAACACGATAACCTATGCCATTGCGCGAACTGGTATTGGTCCTGCCACGTTTGCAACGCAAGGTCGATCATTAACCGTATCTGGACGCGCCACGAACTCCCCTCGCCCGCAAGCGGGAGAGGGGTGGGGGTGAGGGAGTTCGCCAAGGCAATTGGTCTTGACAAGCCCCCTCACCCCTGCCCCTCTCCCGCCCACGGGCGAGGGGTTCTAGGTCGTGCATGGAAGGCAATTGTGAATTTCGCATTCAAAAAGATGGCTAAATTACTCCAGGCGTGGCTACTGGTCTGTCTGCTGTTCGGCCTGTCGAGCCAGGCATACGCCGCCGACAGCATTGCGGCCGCCGATTTGCCGCGCGAGGCGCAGCAAACCCTGGCCCTGATCAAGCAGGGCGGTCCGTTTCCCTATCCCAAGGATGGCGTCGTGTTCGGTAATTACGAAAAGGCATTGCCGGCGCACCAGCGCGGCTATTATCATGAATACACGGTCAAAACGCCGGGTATCAGGGGGCGCGGCGCGCAACGCATCATCGTCGGCGGCGGCGTTGAATACTTTTACACCAATGATCATTATTCGACCTTCAAACGGATACAAGAGTAATCGATGCGCACAGAAACGCTGAATTCATCGCTGAATTCCTCCAGCACCTTTTCCGCCACTGCGCCCACATCCGTGCCGACTGCCTTGACCACTTGCATGCTCGCCAACGTCCCGCCCAACCTCGTGCAATCGATCCGCGCATTCCGGGTGGTCGATTTGCAAAATGCCGCAGCGGATTCCGGGCACCATTTTCTCTATGCCCATCTGGGTGCGGCGACGACCAAGACCGAGGTTTTGGCGGCCATCGGGCGCGCTTTCCACTTTTCCCGCGCTTTCGGCAAGAATTTCGATGCCTTGCGCGATTGCCTGACCGATCTGACCTTCAAGGCAGGCGCCCAGCCCGGTTTTGTCGTGGTGCTGGAGCAATTGCCGAATGCCGCGCAATTCGACCGCGAAGCGCGCGAAACGTTACTCGACGTATTCCGCGATGCGGCCGATTTCTGGGCCGAAAAAGGCATCGCTTTCCGCGTCTTCTATTCTTGCCAATAAGACAATTATTGCGCGAGCAAAGCGGGTCCGCATGACGCGGTGCGGTACAATGCGCGCCATGAGAAACATCGTTATTCTGATTTCCGGTCGCGGCAGCAACATGGAAGCGATTGTGAACGCGGCGAAGGCCGAGCATTGGCCGGCCCGTATCGCCGCCATCATCAGCAACCGCGACGACGCCGAAGGCTTGCATTTTGCGCAACAGCAGGGGATTGCCCATCACGTCGTTGCCAACCGCGACTATGCGACGCGCGAGGCCTTCGATGCCGCCTTGCGCGTGCTGATCGATCAATACGAGCCGGTGCTGGTGGTGCTGGCCGGATTCCTGCGTATCCTGACGGCGCCCTTCGTCGAGCATTATGCCGGCCGATTGTTGAATGTCCATCCGTCCCTGTTGCCGGCTTTTCCCGGCCTGCATACGCATCGGCAGGCGATCGAGGCCGGCGTGGCCAAGCATGGCGCCACCGTGCATTTCGTCACGGCCCAGCTCGACCACGGGCCCGTCATTGCCCAGGCCGAAGTCGATGTGCTGCCCGGCGATACCGAGGCGACCCTGGCGGCGCGGGTGCTGGAACAGGAACATATTATTTATCCGCGCGCCGTGCGCTGGTTTATCGAAGGGCGCTTGGCCGTGATTGACGGCAAGGTCCATATTGCGCATGAACGGCATGCAGACAGGAAGGCTACACCATGAGATTACCCCCGATGATCGCCACGCACACCGAAGAGGTGTTGCGTGAGATCCTGCGCTTTACCGGCCCGGCCGATGGCACGCTGTCGCATTATTTTCGCGAGCATCCGAAGCTGGGGCCACGCGAGCGCGGCTTCGTCGCGGAAGCCGTGTACGGCCTGCTGCGCAACAAGCTGGTCTACGCCAGCTACGCCGAATCCGGCGTCGGGGCAGCCATGCGGCGCCTGAGCCTGCTGGGCTTGGCCGATGCGGTCGGCGTCGAGTCGCTCGGCGGCTTGTCGGAAGAGGAACATGCCTGGCTCGAACGCGTGATGCAGTTCGACCGCAGCAACCTGCCGCCATCCCTGCGCGCCAACATGCCGCCTTGGCTGCTGGAAAAATTGACCGCGCAATTCGGCGAGGCCGAGGCGCTTGAACTGGCCGCTGCGCTGAACATGCCGGCCCCGCTCGACTTGCGCGTCAATGCCCTGAAAGCCAATCGCGAAGACGTCATGGCCACGCTGGCCACCGCGCCGATCCTGTGCGAAGCGACGCCGTATTCGCCGCTCGGTATCCGCGTGATCAAGAAACCGGCGCTGCAAAACCTGCCGTTATTCAAGGATGGCGCAATCGAAGTGCAGGACGAAGGCAGCCAGTTGCTGGCGCAGATCGTCGGCGCCAAGCGCGGTGAGATGGTGGTCGATTTTTGTGCCGGCGCCGGCGGCAAGACGCTGGCGCTGGGCGCCGTGATGCGCAATACGGGCCGCCTGTATGCATTCGATATTTCCGAAAAACGCCTGGCCAAGCTGAAGCCGCGCCTGGCGCGCAGCGGCTTGTCCAACGTGCACCCGGTGCTGATTGCGCACGAGAACGATGCCAAGGTGAAACGTCTCGCCGGCAAGATCGACCGCGTGCTGGTCGATGCGCCATGCAGCGGCCTGGGAACTTTGCGCCGCAATCCCGATGTCAAATGGCGCCAGACGCCGCAGGGACTCGACGAGTTGAACGCCAAGCAGATTTCCATCTTGAATGGCGCGGCACGCCTGGTCAAGACCGGCGGGCGCCTGGTGTATGCCACCTGCAGCCTGTTGCAGGAAGAGAACGAAGCCATCGTCGCGCAATTCCTCGCCACGCACGAGGGCTTTGCGCTGGTCCCGATGAAAGACGTGCTGGCGGAACACAAGATTGACCTGGAGATGCAGGATTACCTGAAGCTGTATCCGCATCGCCACCAAACCGATGGCTTTTTTGCTGCAGTCCTTGAAAGAAAATGAAACCCACGTTCCTGTCCGGTTTGCTGCTTGATTTCTGGTCCGACGTCAACGACCTGGGCGATCCCGGCTTGCTCTGGCAAATCCTGACGCTGCTGGTCTGCATCGCCGCCGGCTCGGCCTTGGCGCGCTTCATGCGCGCCAGGTACCTGAAGGAAAACCCGCTCGCGCAACCCGGCGTGGCCAGGCTTGGCGTGGACAGTTTTTCGCGCGTGCTGTCGCCGTTGCTCGGACTGTTGCTGATCGAACTGGCCCGCCCGGTGCTGGCGCGCTGGCACCATGTCAACGTGCTGCGCCTGTTCACCCCGCTGCTTGCGTCGTACGTGATCATGCGCGCCGCGTTCTACATCATGCGCCGCATCTTTGCGCGGCAAGGCCAAGCCGGCGCCGTGCTGCAGGTCGTGGAGAAAGTGGTTTCCGTCATTGTCTGGCTCAGCGTGGGCTTGTACATCACCGGCTGGTGGCCCGACGTGCTGCAATTCCTCGACGACACGGTGGTGCCGGTCGGCGCGCACAAGATTTCCCTGCTGGTGATCCTGCAAGGGGTCGCCTCGGTGGGCCTGACGCTGGTGGCTGCGCTCTGGTTCGGCGCGGCGCTGGAAGAGCGCCTGATGAAGATCGACACCATCCATTCGTCGATGCGCGTGGTGCTCGCGCGCATGGCGCGTGCGCTGCTGGTCTTGATTGCCGTGCTGGTCAGCCTGTCGCTGGTCGGCATCGACCTGACCGTGCTGTCGGTCTTCGGCGGCGCGCTCGGCGTCGGACTGGGCTTCGGCTTGCAAAAAATCGCCAGCAGCTACGTATCGGGATTCGTCATCCTGCTGGAACGCAGCCTGGCGATCGGCGATCTGGTTGCTGTCGATAAATATTATGGCATCGTCACGCACATCAATACGCGCTACACGGTGCTGCAGGGCCTGGACGGGGTGGAATCGGTGGTGCCGAACGACGTGCTGATTTCCAATCCGCTGCAAAACTATTCGTTGACCGACAATGCCTTGCGGTTGTCGACGACGGTAACAGTTGGTTACCAGACCGACCTCGACGGCATCCTGCCGCTGCTGGAACAAGCTGCGCTTGACGTGGCGCGCGTCTCCAGGCTGCCTGCGCCGCAGGCCGTGTTCGTCAAATTCGGCATCAACGGATTCGACCTGGAGCTGGGTTTCTGGATATCCGACCCGCAAAACGGCCGTTCCGGGGTCACGTCCGACGTCAATCGCGCCGTTTGGCGCGTCTTGAAAGAGAAAAATGTCGAATTGCCATCGCCGCAGCGTGACATAAGGATAATGAACGCCGAGGAACTGGCGAAAAACACCGATAAAGCACTCGATATGCGGGCAAAAACACAGATCGAAGCAGAGTAAACAGCGTACAATTCTGGACCATACGTAAAAGCAACTATTTGGCCAGGTTTTCTGGAGCGAGTTGCTTCGGAATTACTCTGGAGTCGTCAAGATGTTGAATACCGTTTTTGATGCAATCGTGAATCTCCTGGCCCATGGTTTGACCAATGCCAGCGGCTGGCAGATGGTGGTTTATACCCTGGTCGTGACCCACATCACCATCGCCGGCGTGACGATTTACCTGCACCGCTGCCAGGCGCACCGCGCGCTTGAACTGCACGCCATTCCGAGCCATTTCTTCCGCTTCTGGATGTGGCTGACCACCGGCATGATCACCAAGGAATGGGCCGCGATTCACCGCAAGCACCACGCCAAATGCGAAACCGTCGACGACCCGCACAGCCCGGTCACGCGCGGCATCAAGAAAGTTTTGCTCGAAGGTTCGGAACTTTATCGCACCGAATCGAAGAATCTCGAAACGCTCGAAAAATACGGCCACGGCACGCCCGACGACTGGATCGAGCACAATCTCTATTCCAGATATTCCTGGCAGGGCGTCGGCTTGATGATGATCATTAACATCCTGCTCTTCGGCGCGATGGGTGTGACGATCTGGGCCATCCAGATGTTGTGGATCCCGATCTTTGCCGCCGGCGTGATCAACGGCATCGGCCACTTCTGGGGCTATCGCAACTACGAGTGCAATGACGCGGCAACCAATATCTTTCCGTGGGGCATCCTCATCGGCGGCGAAGAACTGCATAACAACCATCACACCTTCGGCACCTCGGCCAAGCTGTCGTCCAAGTGGTTTGAATTCGATATCGGCTGGATGTATATCCGCATCCTGGAAACGGTCAAGCTGGCCAAGGTGAAGAAGGTTGCTCCGGCCCCCAAGTTCGACCGCGAAAAGATGGTGGCCGACCTGGAAACCCTGCAATCGGTGATTTCCAACCGCTACGACGTGATGGCCAAGTATGCCAAGTCGCTCAAGCAGGCTTGGCATGAAGAAGTCGAACACCTGAAGGCCAAGGCCCAGCTCGAAGCGTCGTTCCTCAAGTCGTCCAGGAAGCTGATGCAGCGCGAACCGGCCAAGCTCGACGGCGCGCACAAGCAGCAACTGACCGAGCTGTTCTCGCATAGCACCGTGCTGGAAACCATGCACGAAATGCACAAGGAATTGATCGCCATCTGGGATCGTTCCCACGCCACGCGCGAGCAGCTGCTGCAGCAATTGCAGGACTGGTGCGCCCGCGCCGAGGCATCCGGCATCCAGGCCCTGCGTGAGTTCTCGCTGCGCCTGCGTAGCTACGCGTAACTGACCACCGCAATACATGGCGCGCTTTCGCCGTGATAAAAAAATCGACCTTGCAGCGATGCAGGTCGATTTTTTTTGCCCACCTGTTCTTGGTCGGGCGTTTCCAGATTCCAGCCTAAGTTCAAGCCTGCACAGGCTTTTGCACGTCCACCGTCTGTTTCGTGATCGGCTGCAACGCCGAGAGAAATTGCAGACTCGCATCGGCCCAGGAAAACCTTTCTGCATGGGCGCGCGCGGCCTCGCGCGATATGCTCAACGCGCTCAGGCAGGCGGTGCGCAAATCATCATGCATCGCACCGGCATCCGACGTGCCGATCACGTCGATCGGGCCGGCGACCGGGTAGGCAGCGACCGGCGTGCCGCACGCCAACGATTCCAGTATCACGAGGCCGAACGTGTCAGTCAGGCTGGGGAAGACCATCACATCGGCACTGCGGTAAAGCGTGGCGAGGCTCGGTCCGTCCAGCACGCCGAGCCAGCGCGCCTTGGGAAAGCGCGCTTTCAGGCGCGCTTCCGCCGGGCCTTCGCCGGCAATCCATTTTTCACCCGGCAAGTCGAGCGAGAGGAAGGCTTCGATGTTCTTCTCGATCGCCAAGCGCCCGACGTAGAGAAACACCGGCTCGGCGCCGCGCGGCAGGCGTTCGCCCTCCGGGGAAAACGTGCCGAGGTCGACACCCCGGCTCCACAGCCTGGCCTGGCTGAAGCCGCGCTGTTTCAAATCGGCCACGATGGCCGGCGTCGGCACCAGCATGCCGCGCCCGGCATTGTGAAACGCGCGCAGCACGGCATAGCTGATGCCGAGCGGAAAACGGATGCGCGCATGGATATATTCGGGGAAGCGGCTATGGTAAGCCGTGGTGAACGGCCAGCCGCGGCGCCGGGCCACGGCGCGCGCCATCCAGCCGAGCGGCCCTTCGGTGGCGATATGCAGGCAATCCGGGCCGAACTCATCGATGCGCCGCGCCACCTCCGCCGGCGTCGTGATCGACAGGCGGATGTCGGGGTAAGTGGGGCAGGGGATGGAACGGAAACCCTGCGGCGTCAGCAGTTCGACCGTATGGCCAAGCTTGCCCAGTTCGCGGCTGGTCATCTTGAGCGTGCGGACCACGCCGTTGATTTGCGGATTCCATGCTTCGGTGACGATCAGGATCTTCATGCCGACTTAGCCCAAAAAGCCTGAATGTAAATGACAATTAAGACAACGCAATGACATCAGCAGGCAGCAGGGCATGGCTGAATTGATCCTGCCTCCGACGTTTGCCGCCGGTTATATGGCGCGTGGACGAATGCGATTCTATCCAGCTATTGACACAGACGGGCCGGAATCCCCAGCCGATTGCCGCCTTTCGCAGCCGCCACAATTCTGGTGTGGATAAATGCATGGCGGCGATACTGATAAAAAAACGCGGCAGGATTAACCCCGTCTCCTTTCCTCGAACGTTTCATTCAACACATCGAACACTTCAAGGAGTCCCCATGCGTAGTTCTCTCATTACTGCCGTCATTGCCTATGGTTTTGCCTGCGGCATTTGTTCCGCACAATCTGCTACAGCGGAAACCAGCGTCACCGCCGCCGCCCGCACCGCCATTGGCGTCACCATTTACAATGATGGTGAAGCGCTGGTGCGCGATACCCGCACGTTGCCGCTGCATGAAGGCCAGAACAAGATTGCATTTCGCGACGTCGCATCGAGCATTCGCGCCGAAACCACCAGTGTGCGATCGACCAGCGGGGCAGGCTTTACGCTGCGCGAACAAAACTACGAATTCGATCTGCTGACTCCCGCCGCATTGCTGAACAAATACGTCGGCAAGGAAATCACCGTCATTCACGCCAACCCGGCCACCGGCGTCGAGTCGTCGGAGAAAGCCACGGTGCTAGCCACCAACCAGGGTGTCGTTTTGCGCTATGCCGACCGCATTGAAACCGGCATCTCCGGACGCATCGCCTACGGCAGCGTTCCCGCCACGCTGCGCGACCGTCCTACGCTGTCACTGCTGCTCGACAGTAATACAAGCGGCAATCAGGAAATCGAGCTGATGTACCTCACCAAAGACATGGGTTGGAAAGCCGATTACATCGCCAGCATCAATACCGCCGGCGACCGCATGCAACTCAATGGCTGGGTGACGCTGACAAACAGGTCCGGCACGGCGTTCGAGAATGCGCGACTGCAATTGGTGGCCGGAAAGCTGAATCGGGCGCAGGAGCCGGCACCAATGGCGGCGGGCATTGCTAATTATGCTCTCGCGCGCAAGGTCGAAGCGCCGCAGATGCAGGAAGAAAAGCTGGGCGACTACCACTTGTACACCTTGGACCATCCGACCACGATACTGGAAAACCAGACCAAGCAGGTGGCCTTGCTGTCAGCCGCCGAGATTCCCGTGAAACGGGAATACGTGTTGCAAACCGATAACGCCTACTGGTGGTACCAAGGCGCCCATCCCGACGCGCAAAAGGGCTTGAAGCCGAGCGTGTTCCTGCGCTTTGAAAACAAAGGCGGCGATTTGGGCATTCCGCTTCCTGCCGGCGTGGTACGCGCTTACGCAAAGGATTCGTCCGGCGGCGCGCAGTTCATCGGCGAAGACTCCATCGCGCACACAGCCAAGGGTGAAAAAGTCGGCATCCGTCTTGGCGAAGCATTCGATCTGACCGCCGACCGCATCCAGACTGACTATAAAGTGCTCTCGTCACGCTCTTCCCAATCGACTTACCAGATAGAGATTCGCAACGCCGACAGCAAGCCGGCTACGGTCACGGTGCGTGAGCCGCTAATGGGCGACTGGAGCATCACCAAGGAATCGCACAACCACACCAAGGAAAGTTCCGGCTCTGCCGTTTGGCATGTGCAGGTGCCAGCGGAAGGCAAAGTAACGCTGGAATATACGGCGCTGGTGAAATGGTGAGTTCCTCGCCTATGGGATAGCAGCTTGCCTGGCGGCGCAGAACGGCATCCAAACGTCCGGCGGACCTGCCCCATGGCCGCATGGACGTCGCCAGCAGAAATCCATTGCAAACCGTTACAGGTCGCGAAATCGGCAATGCACGGCAACATTTGATTACCCTGTCTTAACCCTCGTCCGATCGCCATTTCCTACAATCAGACTTCGACAAAATGTCACTTGATGGGAGTGGATCATGCTGGATTCCGGCTTTGCGGGTTTGCGTTGGATGTTTCCGGTCTTGCTGCTGTGCGGCTTGCTTGAGGGCGTGATTTTTTCCCGGCGCCGGCCCGGCAGTTTCGATTGGCGGGAATATCGCGCGTCGCTGGCCATCGCGATCGGCAATCGCGTCATCGGCTTGCTGACCAAGGGATTGCTGTTCGCCGCCCTGATGTGGATCTGGCAGCACCGCCTGTTCACCGTGCCGCTCAAGACCTGGTGGGGCCTGGCGCTGCTGTTTCTGTTCGAAGAGTTGTCGTATTACTGGGAGCATCGCCTCAATCACCGCTCGCGCTGGTTCTGGGCCTCGCACGCGGTCCATCATTCGCCGACCCAACTACGCCTGTCGGCCGCCTACCGGTTGTCGTGGACTGGCGCCATTTCCGGCAGCTGGCTGTGTTTCGTGCCGATGGTGCTGCTCGGATTTCATCCGGCGGCGGTTGGCGCCATGTTGGCAATCAATCTGCTGTATCAATTCTGGCTGCACAATGAATGGGTGCCGAAACTGGGCATGGTCGAATGGATCTTCAACACGCCGTCACACCATCGCGTGCACCATGCCAGCAACGCGCAATATCTCGACCGCAACTATGGCGGCATAGTAATCGTATTCGACCGCTTGTTCGGCACCTTCGCCGAAGAGCATGAGGCATGCCGCTATGGGCTCGTGCATCCGATCGGCAGCAACAATCCGTTCAGGATCGTGTTTTCCGAATGGATCAACCTGCTGCGCGACGTGGCCGCCGCGCGGGGGTGGCGCGAGCGCCTGGGGTTTGCATTCGGCCATCCGGGATGGGGGCCGCGGCGCGGCGAACTCAGGATGGAAACACCGCCCACGACGTTTGAGGGTGCGCTGTAGCGACATGTGCCGGCGGGCATGGATCGCGATGCCAATGTGGTACATTGGAATGAGTTCTCGACTGGTTAATCGAAAGCTTTTCTGGATATGTCCGTCAAGATACACGGTAGACGCATGTGGTTTCGCGCCTTGATATTGTCGGCAGTCGTGCTGGTGTTTGGCGTATCGTTCAAATTGCTTAGTGCCGTCATTGGCATCACTTCGCCATGGCTGGCCCTGCTTTTGATGTTCTATTTTCTGGGCACCGCCAAAGTTGCCGAGCCTCTGTTCTCACTGAGCATGCCGAGCGCGCTATTCAAACTCCGCCGTTGGGAACAAGACGGCGACGTCCTGCGCATGCTTCATGTCTTCAGTTTTGGCAGACTGCTTCGTCGGACTCCGCTGCGCTACCTGAACTCCAGTGTTTACCTCGATCGACAGCTTGGGAGCCTTGCGAAGATTCGTCAACAGGCCGAAGCAGCCGAGGCCACGCATTTTTGGGCGGCAGTGCTTTTCACGCCATGTATCGTGTTTGCCGCAACAAGCAGCCAGTGGGGAATTTTCGCCTGGTTCTCGATAGCGCAGGTGTTCGTCAATATCTATCCGATCCTGCATTTGCGCCACATTCGCGGGCGCCTGGATCGAACGATCTGCAGGGCCAAGGGGAAAGTGCAGTAGACTCGCCGAAACCTGTTCGCCATAGTGCCTTTGTGAGGCGCAAAAAACAAAAAGCCGCTCTCGAAGAGAACGGCCTTTGTCACTGCAACTTGCTACAGAAAACGGCGATCAGTCTTACTTGATCTTGGTTTCCTTGTATTCAACATGCTTGCGTGCCTTGGGATCGAACTTCATGATCGCCATTTTTTCCGGCATCGTGCGCTTGTTCTTGGTGGTGGTGTAGAAGTGACCCGTACCAGCGGTCGATTCCAGCTTGATTTTGTCGCGGCCTGCTTTAGCCATGATAGTTCCTTTATTCTGCTAGTTAGACTTTTTCGCCGCGAGCACGCATGTCGGCGAGCACGGCATCAATGCCGATCTTGTCGATGACGCGCAGGCCGGCGTTGGACAGGCGCAGCGAGACCCAACGGTTCTCGGATTCGACGAAAATGCGACGATTTTGCAGGTTCGGCAAAAAGCGGCGCTTGGTTTTGTTGTTTGCATGGGAAACATTGTTGCCGACCATCGGCCCCTTCCCGGTGACTTGGCAGACACGTGCCATGTTCAAACTCCTTAAAAATTCCCGAAATTGGAAAAAAGGAGAGTATAGCGAAAAAAATGAGATTATTCAATGACTTGTGAAAATTAATTGTGTCTCGTGTTAATCTTAAAATTTAACAATTGAGGGGTGGAAAGGTAACGTTCCGGCGCAGTGCCGTGTTGTTTCCGAAGCATAACTTGGCTACACTGCCGCGATGCCCAACGATTTGTCCGACGACATGCTGATGCAACGCTATTGCGATGGCGACCTGCCGGCATTTCAGGAGCTGTATCGGCGCCACAGCGCCGGCCTGTATCGTTTCCTTGCCTGGCGCGCGCCACGGCGCGAATGGGTGGACGAGGTGGCGCAAGACAGCTGGATTGCGCTGCATCATGCGCGCGCAAGCTATAGCGCACAAGCGAGCTTTCGCACCTATCTGTTCCAGATCGCGCGCAACCGCCTGATCGACCTGATGCGCCAGCACCAGCTGGTATTGGCCAGCGACATGGGCCACGATGAATTTGGCGCGGAACGTTTCGACCAATTGGCCGATCTCAACCATGACGGACTGTCGCCTGAAGCCGAAATGATGAAGAAGCAGCAAGTTGCCGGCTTGCATGCGGCGATTTCCGCCTTGCCCGGCGAGCAAAAAGAGGCGCTGATCTTGCAGCAATTCAATGACATGAGCCTGGAGGAAATCGCGCAGTTGTCCGACGTGCCCGTGGAAACGGTGAAAAGCCGCCTGCGCTACGCCATGCGCAAATTGCGCGAAAGCCTGGTCAGTCCTTCGGCCACGCGCGAGGAGCACGCATGAGCATCGAAAACCAGCACGATAGCCCGCACGATAGCCCGCACGACAGCGCCGAACTCGAGCGCTTCATGCGCGGCGAGGACGAGTTGTCAGCCGCGCTGAAGGACTTGGACCAGCCGGTGCCGCCGCCCGCGCTCGATGCAGCCATCCTCGGCAAGATCGAAGCTGCGCTGATTGCGGAAAAAGCGGCGCTTGCGCCCAAGCCGGAAGCGGCCAACGATGCCGTCGATCCCGCCAACGCCGAAACGCCGCCGAAAAAGCGCTTCCTGCGCAGTTGGTGGCAAGTGCCGTTGGGATTGGCTGCCGGCGTGCTGCTGACCATTGCATTTCGTACCCAGTTCCAGGATGGCGGGGGGGCGGATACGATTGCACTGGTGGCGCCGCCGCGCGTCGCTGCGGTATCCGCGCCGCCGGCATTCGCGCCGCCGGCTTCGTCGGACGAGGGTGTGCCGTCGGCTGCCAAGATGGCGGCGAGCCCGGCTCCGGCAGCCGCCAGGCCAGCAACGGATACAGCGCAGGAAGTGTCCGCCGCGCGTGCGCTCCCGTCATTGGCTTATGTGCCACGACAGCTATCGCGAAGCGCGCCACCGGAACCGCCTCCGGTACCGACGCAGACATCCAGCGCGCCGATTGCATCGCACGCAATCGAACCAGGATTGACTGCTGCGAACGATATTCCGGTTCCGGTCCAACCGGAATTGAAAAAGCAGCGCGATGAGATTGCGCAAGTTGAGGCCGGCAAGCGGAATGAGGCCGCGAAGAAGTCGGAGAATGCGGACAATGCACTTGGGCGGCGCGCCGCCGATACCGAATCTCTCGTTGGCGGGGTGCCCGCTGGGCAACTTTATGGGAAGCTGGACGATCGCGCAGATCGTGCCGCAACGGTGGAGCGCGCGAAAGCCGATCGACAAGTGGCCGTGGTTACCAAACCTGAGCCGCAGGAATTGCCCAAGGCCGCGATCGCGACTGCCGCGCCGGCCTCCATGCCTGCGCCCATTTCGGCACCTGCGTCGGCACCTTCACCATCAGAGGTAGCCATCACAAGCGACAGCTCAGCGCGCAATGTCGTGCCACTGACTGCGGGCACGAGCTCGTCATTGGCGCTGGCGCCCGCTCCCGCTTCAGTGTCGCTCGCGGAGAACTATAACCGCGCGACGCCCGCGCGGCAGGCAAGCGAAGGATTTCTGGCCAGTAGCGGGTACGCGGGGGCGCCGGGCAAGGTCGCCGCCAATGCGCAAAACCTCTCAACGCATTTGCGCGCCGACGCCT
>Ga0209026_1000965_pt1 | contig 14338 bp, 13 predicted proteins | sample AraplaCL_Col_mCL_FD_184262 | JGI IMG/M metagenome (GOLD analysis project Ga0209026, IMG submission 184262) | Arabidopsis root microbial communities from the University of North Carolina, USA - plate scrape CL_Col_mCL (SPAdes) (version 2) | ecosystem: Host-associated > Plants > Roots >... | reverse complement strand
ACCGATACCACGCGCTGGTAGGCGTCTGTCCAAACTTTTTTGGTTTTTATGGATGCTAAAACCTTTTCGGCTTCTTTAGGATGGTCCCAAAAGTTGGGACCTAATGTTATTTCTTGTTCTTGTTGCAGTGCATCGAGTTTCTTGTCGATGTCAAAGATGCCTCCTCAGGGAAGTTGTTCTATCCCTTAAATCCTGAATTTGTTCTTTGGTCATAAGTGGTGCAAATATAAAAAAGCCCCTCAACAATTATTGTCGAGGGGCTTTCAAATCTTAAAATCTATAATTAGGCCATGGCCAGCATATTTGTGCTGATAGCGCCGCCGCTTACTTTTGACAGTAATGTGCTTAGAGCAAAATCTTTGTTTTGTGCGCTTTTAGTTTCTCTGATCAGTTCCTGCATCACCTGCGGAATTAACTGCTGAGAGGTTAACAAAGCAGTTTTAGGATCAAGACCATAATAATTGTTCAATTTATTGGCAAACTTATTAGTCGCTGCATTGATCAGCGGGTTTTCATAAATACCTGCAAATTGAAAATACTTTACCAGATCTTTTAACCGACCCGTTTCCACCTGTTTCTTCAAAACCTCGATGATAGAACTTGACGCGTCATTCAAAGCAGCCTCACGCAAATTCTCAGCAATTGCGGGGTTCTCCATAATCGCCGTCCCGGCGTTTACTTTGACAAGATTGAAAAGTTTTTCGAACATGATCTCAATTTTTAAATCAAATTAACAAAATGATGACGTATGATTGTTTTTGGTATCAACAACACAAACATAATAATAAAAAATTTTAAAATTCAAAACAAATTACGAAACCGTTTGAGAAATTCGTAATTTTATCGGTGTAAAACAAACACTATGTACAGTGTGTTGAATCAACACTATTTCGGCTATAACGATGTAGTAAAAATTAAACACGCACCGGATTTAAAATCCTACTTTTGCTTAATACAAAACTTACTCAATTATGCTGCCAAAAATTGATTTCACTACCACCCAAGCCTATAAGTATCTAACAGACCATTATGTTGATATGGCGCAAGCCAGTGTGAAGGAAATGTTTAGAACTGATAATCAAAGGTTTGAAAAATTTTCTGCCCAATTTGAAGAGATATTATTAGACTATTCTAAAAATAGAATAGACGATAAAACCATGGCGCTTTTACAGCAATTAGCTACAGAATGTAGTTTAAATGAGGCAATTAATGCCATGTTTTCTGGAGAAGTGATCAACGCTACCGAAGGGCGGCCTGTGTTGCATGTGGCTTTGCGTAACCGGAGTAATACACCAATTTATGTTGAGGGCAAAGATGTGATGCCTGATGTGAATGCTGTGTTGCAACACATGAAAGAGTTTAGTGAGGCGGTAATTTCAGGAACCTGGAAAGGGTACACCGGTAAAGAAATTACTGATGTAGTAAACATAGGTATCGGCGGCTCTGATTTAGGCCCGGTGATGGTAACCGAAGCTTTAAAAGCCTACAAAAATCGCCTCAACATGCATTTCGTTTCTAACGTAGATGCTACCCACATTGTCGAAACGTTAAAAGAGTGCAATCCGGAAACCACACTATTCTTAATTGCTTCTAAAACCTTTACTACGCAGGAGACCATGGCCAACGCCCATAGCGCACGCGATTGGTTTATTCAGGGTGGTGGGCAGGATAAAGACGTTGCCAAACATTTTGTTGCCCTCTCAACCAATACCGAAGGCGTTGAGAAATTTGGTATCGACAGCAAAAATATGTTCGAGTTTTGGGATTGGGTAGGCGGTCGTTATTCCCTGTGGAGTGCCATTGGTTTCTCGATAGTACTTAGCATCGGTTATGAAAACTTTGCTGATCTATTGTCTGGGGCGCATGCGATGGATAATCACTTTAAATCTGCCGAACATGACCAAAACCTGCCAGTGCTTTTGGCTTTGATTGGCATCTGGTACAATAATTTCTTCGATGCCGAGACGGTAGCTATCCTGCCATACGATCAATATATGCATCGCTTCTCGGCATACTTCCAACAAGGCGATATGGAAAGTAACGGTAAACATGTGGATAGAAATGGCAATGCGGTAGATTATTCAACCGGCCCAATTATCTGGGGCGAACCGGGTACCAATGGCCAGCACGCATTTTATCAGTTGATACACCAGGGCACTAAAATGGTTCCGTGCGATTTCATCGCACCGGCCCAAACCCACAATCCGCTGGGCGAGCATCACATGATGCTGTTGTCTAATTTCTTCGCCCAAACGGAAGCTTTGATGAATGGCAAGACCATCGAAGAAGTTGAAGAGGAGCTAAAGAAATCAGGCAAGTCAGCCGAGGAAATAGCCCAACTGGCGCCATTTAAAGAATTTGACGGTAACCGCCCAACTAACTCCATTTTGGTTAAGAAAATCACGCCGTACAACCTGGGTGCTTTGATCGCCATGTATGAGCATAAGATATTTACCCAGGGCATTATCTGGAACATCTACAGTTTTGATCAATGGGGGGTAGAGTTAGGCAAACAATTGGCCGGAAAGATATTACCTGAGCTTCGTAACGACGGCGAAGTATCGAGCCATGATTCGTCAACTAATGGGTTGATCAATCAGTATAAGGCCTGGAGGTAATGGGTAGTTTCAGTTAAAGTTCATTGCCGTTGGCTTTAGCCAACGGATAACAGATTCAAAATATTCGGGGCTTTAGCCAAAATGAGCGATTTGCTATTTTGGCTAAAGCCTCTTTTGTTTTGCTTTAAAACCGTTGGCTTAAGCCAACGGCAATGAATTAAAATCATCAATTATAAATTCATCTGCATCAATTTATGGCTGTCTATCTTGTACCAATGGCTTAAGCCAATGAATTAAAATCATCAATCTTAATTCATTGCCGTCCCATTTATGGGACGGATAATAATTATAGTTAGATTTGGCTTTAGCCTAACAACGCCATGTCATATGTAAGAATCTGGATCCATTTAGTTTTCGCCACAAAAAATCGCGAACCTTTGCTAATTAAGGATATTAGGTATAATATCTTTAAACATATTTCTGAAAACTGCCAGGAGAAGCAAATATTGTTAAAAGCCATCAATGGTTATACAGATCATCTCCATTGCCTTATCTCTTTAGGAAAGGATCAAAACATCGCAAAGATTGTCCAACTAATCAAAGGTGAATCTTCTTTTTGGATAAATCAGCAAAAGCTTACTGATGGAAAATTTAGCTGGCAAGACGACTACTTTGCCGTTTCGATAAGTGAATCACAAGTAGATGCTATAGTCATTTACATTAAAAATCAAGAACAACATCATTCAAAAAAATCATTTGATGATGAAGCGGCTGACTTTATGCAAAAATATAGCTGGCAACGGGTATCCGATTCCCATTAAATCATTTCTTCACCAACTTGATCTGATACACAAACGGCCATTTCTTACCAGTAACAAACAGGCGTTTACCTTGTGCATCCCAGGCTATGCCGTTAAGTACATTTTGGTCATTGTCAAAACCTTTTGGATGGTCTTTTAACGGCCAAAGATTGCTCATATCAACATGCTGTAAAACTGCGCCGGTTTTGGGATCAATAACAATGATCTCGTCTTTGGTGTAAACGTTAGAATATAGTTTACCGTCGATATATTCTAACTCATTCACCTCGTTTACCGCACCTTTATCATCATAAACATCTATGAAACCTGTTTGGTGATAATCGGTTTTATCCAAAAACCAGATACGGTTGGTGCTATCGTCCATGTAAAGTTTCTTGCCATCATAACACATTCCCCAGCCTTCAACCCCTACATTATTGGTAAAAGTTGAAGTTTGCTTTAGCGTGTTCTTGTCGTACACAAAACCTACCTTTTCGCGGTAAGTTAGCTGCACGAGTTTGTTATCGATGATGGAAATGCCCTCGCCAAAATATTTTTTATCCAGAGGTGCACTTTTCAATATCGGCTTGCCGGTGTTTACATCCACTTTGCGCACATCAGAGTGACCATAGTTACCTGCACTTTCATAAAAATGCCCGTCCTGATAAACTAAACCTTCAGTATAGCAACTTGTATCATGCGGAAACTTTTTAACAACCTGGTAAGTATATTCTTCAGGTGCTTTTGATGGAAGGATGTTTACATTGATTGACACTGCCTGCGGCGTACCGCCTTTGTAAATTTTTGCGGTAATGGTGCGTGAGCCTAAAGCCAGACTATCACTTTTAAGAGCCAGCGTTGTCGAATCCTTTTTTGAGCCAACCCGGGCAGAATCTAACAGATAAACAATCGAATCCGGGTTCATATCAGAAGGGTAGTTCACTTTTACCGGAATAGTCTGCCCGGTTTTGAAACTAGTCCCTGATTCGGGCGATAAGGTAATATCGCCGCCTGTTTTCTTTTCTTTACAACCGGCTGCAAAAAGCGCGGCAGTTGCAAATAACAGAACAAATTTATTTTTCATAAAAATTTTAGATTGCCGAAGGCCAAAACGCATCTTCTATATGTTTTAGTGTGTGATTTTTCTGTTTATCAAATAAAATAGCAATAATGTCAAACCGAACCTCGCCCTGGTGCTCCATCAGGTAAATGTATTCGTCCGCGGCTTCAACCAGCATGCGTTGCTTGCGTGCATCTACAAAATCCTCGGGTTCGCCAAAAAAATTGCCGCTTCGTGTTTTAACTTCAGTAAATATAATCACGCTGTCTTTATAAGCAATCAGGTCAACCTCGGCCTTGCCGTGCGTCCAGTTTTCGTCTAATATTTCATAGCCTGCCTTTTCAAGATGAGCTTTCGCTAATAGCTCGCCCGTGCGACCCAATTCAAGGTGTTGTGCCATTATTTCAATATTACCGAACCCAAATAGTCAACAATAGTCTTCTCCACCTTCTTCATCCGCATATATTGGTTAAGCAGAATCTCCTGATCGGCTTCACTTTGCGTGTTTTGCAATTCGGTGCGCAAGTTCTCCAACATCTTGCCAACCTTTTGTTTTTTAAGGTGAAATATGGCACCCAAAATGGTAGCCTTCATGTTCACTTGCTCGTCGGGTACCAAAATTTTATGCATCTCATACCAGTTGTCGCTCAGCGTATATTTGGTAGAGATCTGGGTAACCGCCAGATCAACAATGTCTTTTTCCGGGTAATGGATAAAGAATTGCTCATCGGGCAAAACGCCATTTTCAACTTCTTTACGATAAATGTCCACAAAGTTTTTGCATACAGGCTGCTCAAAATCTACGTCTCCTAACTCGGCTACCATAAACGGACCGATGTATGTATTAGCGATGCCGTCCCAATCAATCATTTTATTGCCGTAAAGGAGGAGCAGGCGGATGATCTCTTTTTCCTGGGTATCGCTTTCTTGCTTGGTTTCGGGCGCTATTTGGTCGCCATAAAGCGCCATCATTTCGGCTTCGGCGTCCGCATTTGTAGCGTCAGCTGCCGTTTTATCGAAATGTCTTTGGCCGTCCTTTTTAGCTTTGGCCAGGCGAATTTTATTCAGTTCTGATAATAAAGCGCGTTCATCAATTTGCAGTTGATAGCTGCATTCTTTAATAAAAACAGAGGCCTTTATCGAATCAGGTATTTTTGCGATACTCTCAACGATCTCGCGAATAACTTCCGCTTTTTTGATAGGATCGTTGCCGGCATCCTTCAATAGCATCTTCGTTTTGTAAAGGATAAAATCCTTTTTATTCTCGTCGATGTGTTTTTTGAAAGCGCTGGTACCTACTAAACGCACGTACGAATCGGGGTCATGACCATCAGGGAACAGAACGGTCTTTACATTCAGACCTTCCTCCAATATCATGTCCAATCCGCGCAGCGATGCTTTTATACCCGCTGCATCGCCATCATATAAAATGGTGATGTTTTTAGTTAAGCGACCGATCAACCGTATTTGTTCCACGGTTAACGAAGTACCCGAAGATGCCACCACATTCTCTATTCCCGCTTGATGCACCGAAATTACATCGGCGTAACCTTCTACCAGGTAGCAATTATCCTCATCGCGTATAGCCTTTTTTGCAAAGTGCAGGCCATATAATACGTTCGACTTATGGTAAATAAGCGACTCGGGCGAATTAACGTATTTAGGGACATTCTTATCCGTTTTCAGCGTACGACCACCGAAAGCGATCACCCTGCCCGTAAAGCTATGGATAGGAAACATGACACGACCGCGATAACGATCATACAGTGTGCCGTTGTCCCGTTTCATAGAAAGCCCGGTTTCCTCTAAATATTGCTGCTGGTAACCCTCTTTTAAGGCCTGTGCGCTAAAAGCCTCCCATTGATCGGGTGAGTAGCCCAACTCAAATTTTTTGATGGTCTCGTTACTGAAACCGCGTTCTTTAAAATAGCTCAGACCAATATTTTTGCCTTCTTCGGTATCCAGCAAGCTTTCGTGGAAGAATTTAGCCGCGTAAGCCGAAACGATCATTAGGCTTTCGCGGTGATTTTCTTCTTCGCGATTTTCTGTCGGATCAACCGTTTCTTCAACTTCGATGCCATATTTTTTAGCCAGCCATTTTAATGCCTCTGGATAGGTGAACTTTTCCAGCTCCATTAAAAAGGTAATGGCACTACCACCTTTCCCGGAGGAGAAATCCTTAAAAATACCTTTTGATGGCGACACCGTGAACGACGGCGTCTTCTCATTAGCGAACGGCGACAAACCCACAAAGTTGGCGCCGCGCTTTTTTAATTGCACAAATTCGCCAATCACCTCCACAATATCTGTGGCTTCCATTATACGGTCTATGGTGGGTTTGGTGATCATTATTCAAAGACGACAAAGGTAGGGCTTGCCCTTAAATTCCAGAGCGATAAGTTACAAATTATTTAGCTTGCGCGGCTTTAAAAATGTGACGGCAATACCCACCAAAACTATAGCGCTGCCAATCAACTCTTTGGCTTCCAATTTCTCGTTCAACATCAGCGCTGCTAAAAATCCGGCTATCACGGTTTGCATCAATAGCGAAACCGAAACTTTTGTAGCATCCAATTTCATAATGGCGTAGTTAATGGTTATCCAGCCCACTAATTGGCACAAAATGCCCATGCCGGCAAAGTTTAGCCAGCTGATGGTTGAGTAATGCCAAAGGTTATCGCCGCGGATCATACATATTGTCAGTAAAAACAATGATGAGGCCAACATCGACCAAAACATAAACCTGAACGTACTGATGCGCTGCAAAATGCCTTTGGTGGTGATGATGTATAAAGCGTAAAGAAAACTGGCTATCAGCGCAAGCACCAAGCCCAAATTGATTTGCAGGTGCGCCACGTTATTCAGTCCCACCAAGACAACCATACCGGTAATGGCAATGAAAGTGCCTATCCAAAATAATGCACCTGATTTTTTTCGTAAGAACAAATAACTCATCAACCCCACCCAAAGCGGCGCAAGGTTGGCTATTAAGGTTGAAACCGTTGCGCTGATGAGCATTAATGACATGTTCCAAACGGCAATATCGCTAGCGAAGATGATACCGCCCAGCAACGCCATGAGCAAGTCTTTTCGTTGCAGTTTGATCTCACCTTTGGCAATAGCATAGATCGCTAAAGCCACCCAAGCCATACTCATGCGGTAAAAGCCAGAAACTATAGGCGAAGCATCCGCCAGTTTTACAAAAATGGGCGAAAACGAGATGCAAATGATACCTATAACAAGGCAAAGTTTGGGGTTCACGTACAAACTTATACAAAAGAATTACGAAGTTTCTAAAACTTCGCAAATCTGAACCCCATTAGCCAAATAATCTTATTTTTGCGGTTCAAATAAGAATAATTTACACATGAGCCAGCGAGAAAAGATCAAAGCATTATTGGAAAGTAAACATACGGGGCGCGAAGTTACCGTTAAAGGATGGGTACGTACTTTTAGAAACAACCAGTTTATTGCTTTGAATGATGGCTCAACTAATAGCAATATACAGGTAGTTGTTGATTTTGAAAATACGGACGCTGCTTTACTAAAACGCATTACTACCGGTGCGGCGATAAGCGCTACCGGTCAGTTGGTAGAGTCTTTAGGTAAAGGTCAAAGTGTTGAGATCAAAGCAACCAACATCGAAATTTTAGGAGATAGCGATCCGGAAAAATACCCGCTGCAACCTAAGAAACATAGTTTAGAGTTTTTGCGCGAGATTGCGCACCTGCGTTTCCGCACCAATACTTTTGGGGCGATATTCCGCGTGCGTAACACCTTGTCATTCGCTATTCATCAGTTTTTCCAGGAGCGCGGATTTGTTTACCTGCATACGCCTATCATCACCGCATCGGATGCTGAAGGTGCCGGCGAAACTTTCCACGTAACCAATTTCGACCTGGCTAACCCGCCAAAGGTCGATGGGGAAATTGATTTTAAGCAAGACTTTTTCGGTCGCGCTACTAACTTAACGGTTTCCGGTCAGTTAGAAGGGGAGTTGGGTGCAATGGCCCTGAGCGATATTTATACATTCGGACCTACGTTCCGTGCCGAAAACTCGAACACTACGCGCCACCTTGCAGAGTTTTGGATGATAGAGCCGGAAATGGCATTTTATGACCTGGCAGACAACATGGACCTGGCTGAAGCGCTGCTAAAATATGTCATCAGTTACGCTTTGGATAAAAACAAAGAGGACCTGGAGTTTTTGGCACAACGTTTAGCCGAGGAAGAAAAGCAAAAGCCACAGCAGGAACGCTCTGAAATGGGCCTGTTGGAAAAATTGCAGTTCTGCCTGAATAACGATTTCCAACGCCTAACTTATACCGAGGCTATCGACATCCTGAAAGAATCGACCCCAAATAAGAAAAAGAAATTTACTTACCTGGTAGAAGGTTGGGGTACCGATCTGCAATCTGAACACGAGCGCTATTTGGTAGAAAAGCACTTCAAGAAGCCGGTTATTTTAACCGATTATCCAAAAGAGATCAAATCGTTCTACATGCGCCAAAACGACGACGGCAAAACCGTTGCTGCAATGGATATTTTATTCCCTGGTATTGGCGAAATTGTGGGTGGCTCGCAGCGTGAAGAGCGCTTAGAAAAACTGGAGCAACGCATGGACGAAATTGGCATACCAAAAGATGAGCTGTGGTGGTACTTAGATACCCGCCGCTTTGGCGCCTGCCCGCATGCCGGCTTTGGTTTAGGTTTTGAGCGTTTGGTGCTGTTTGTTACGGGTATGGGCAACATCCGCGATGTAATTCCTTTCCCTCGTTTCCCTAAGAACGCGGAGTTTTAATAGTATTATGTCATTCTGAGCGCCAGCGAAGAATCTTAACCTACCTGTTGCGGTGGATATTTCGCTCGTTTAAGATTCTTCGCTAGCGCTCAGAATGACAAGTTTGTACGATATGCCGGTCATAAAGCTTTACACCCGAATCAATGCCCCTATTGAGGTGTGTTTTGATCTAGCCCGAAGCATCGATCTGCATACCGATTCTATGCAGCACACCGGCGAAACTGCTATTGCCGGGAAAATGCACGGATTAATTGAACCGGGCGAGACCGTTACCTGGCGGGCAAAACATTTTGGTATATGGCAGAGTCTTACCTCAAAAATCACGGAGTTTGATCGCCCTAATTACTTTGTTGATGAAATGGTAAAAGGAGCGTTTAAACGTTTCAGACACGAACATAGATTTGAGCAATCAGGCGGTGCAACTATTATGACTGATATTTTTGACTTTGATGCGCCGTTCGGATTTTTAGGAAAGATTGTCGTTGTATTATTTCTGCGGAAATACATGATACAACTGTTGGAGCGAAGAAATGTGGAAATTAAGCAGACTGCTGAAAACCAACATAAAGCGTTGTCAGTCTGAGCCTGTCGAAGACTCGTGCGAGGGCCATTGCCGCCGTGCTTCTGCAAGCTTAGCATGACAGCCATTGCCCAGGTTGAATTACTTTTTATAATCCCGCTGCGTAATCAAAAAACTTGCACGTTCCGTTTGATGAAAAGGTATGTCCCAATTGCCTTGATAGCTTACCTTCACAGGTAGTAATTCGCCATAATAGCGATTTAGTTCAATATTCATCTGTATATCAAAACTGAACAGGAAATTGTGGTACTTCATGTCCACGTAGCGCCCTAATATCTTCATATCGCGCGCATCAAATATTGTCGTCATTTCGCGGATCATTACATCATCTTCGGCGGTGCTCGGTTTTTTAATCACCTTAAAACGATACACCGGGATACTATCCAGGTACATTCCCTTGGCGAATTGATATGAATAATACTGCTTCATATCACGCCCGAAAATTTCAGTCTTATTGCTGATGAATGGTAGTCCGGTTATTTTGCGGCCCGGTTCAAAAATGAGTGTTTTGAGTTTGCCTTTGTATGAACCGTTTTTGCCTCCCATAGTGCCGTGGTCGTTCTTTTCAAAATCGGTATTGTAAGCATTGCCGAAAATGAAATCAAACATCTCCACCGTGTACAATTCGTATTTGCCGTTTTTCTTATAAACAGAGCCGCTATCTGTTTTAGCCAGATATTCGGTGTGATGTTTGCCGTTTATTACACCATGTTTAATGCGCCGGTAAATCTTTCCGTTAACGTGATTTTTTTTATCATAGGTGTAAATGCGGTTGTCAGCAGTGAAGTCGTATAGTTTCATCAACCGAAAGGCGCGGTAAAAACTGGTATCGGTTACAATGGCGTTGATAAAATCCTGTGCATTCAGGCGATGCGAACGGATATTTACCGGCGAATCGATCTTTAAAGAGATGATCGTATCGGGGTTGAAACGGTGTATTTGCGCCTTTGAGCTTAGGGCCAGAAGCAAGAGGCCTGAAGCCAGAAGCAATAGTTTTTTCATTAATTAGATGCCATCAACTACGATCCAAAACTCAATTGCCTAATTGCTTAACCGCCAAATAAGCCATCAAGCCTACACTGGTTTCTAAGGCGGTTTCTTCAATATCAAAAGTTGGTGTGTGTACCGATGAGGTGATGCCGCGGCTTTCATTACGGGTACCTAAACGATAAAAGCAAGAATCAGCCACTTGCGAGTAATAGGCAAAATCTTCTGCTGCCATCCAGATATCCAGATCCTCAACGTTTTCTTTGCCCAAATAATCCTCTGCAAAACCACGAACAGCCGCGGTTAATACCGGCTCATTGATCAGGAACGGATAGCCTTTCATGATGTTGAACTCACAACTGCCGCCCATGCTTTCGGCAATGCCTTCGGCCATTTTTTTCATTTTGACGTGGGCGTCGGCGCGCCATCTCTCGTCCATCGCACGGAAGGTGCCTTCTAAATAAACTTCGTTAGGGATAACATTGGTGGCACCGTTAGCGATCACTTTCCCAAAGGATAACACTGATGGACTTTTAGGATCGGAAGTTCTGCTAATGATAGTTTGCAGCGCAGTTAGAATATGTGCAGTGATAATTACCGGGTCGATATTTTGTTGTGGTTGTGCGCCGTGCCCACCTTTACCGCGAACGGTAACATATAGTTCATCCGTAGACGCCATGTATTGACCCGAACGGAAACCTACTTTTCCCGCATCAATTAAAGGCATTACGTGCTGCCCGATAACCGCGCTTGGTTTAGGGTTTTCTAAAACACCTTCTTTTATCATTAAGCTTGCGCCGCCCGGTAAACGTTCTTCGGCAGGTTGAAAGATCAATTTAATGGTACCGCCAAATTCGCTTTTTAAAGTGGTCAATATCTTGGCAACACCTAATAGGGAAGAGGTATGCACATCATGGCCGCAGGCGTGCATCACGCCCTCGTTTTGCGATTTATAGGGAACGTCGTTAGCTTCCAAAATCGGCAGTGCATCCATATCACCGCGCAGCGCAATTACTTTGTCAGATGGTTTGTCACCTTTTATTAACGATACCAGTCCGTTGCCGGCCATACGTTCGTAGGTGAGGCCCAGTTTATCCAATTTTCCGGCGATGAATGCAGATGTCTCGTTTTCTTCAAAAGATAGTTCGGGATGGCTGTGTAAATGACGGCGATTGGCCACCACTTCGTTAAAAATATCTTTAGCTAATTGCTGTATGCGTTCTTTCATCTGGGCGGATTGATCTTTTCTGCAATAATAAATAAACCGGTAAACATAGACTGTAATTGCTGGCGAAATTTTTCTGCTTCCAATCGCGTTCGAAAGTCGCCGATCTTTACTTTAAAATCGGGCTCAATGTAGGTAACGTAAGTGCGGACGCCGGGATATTGCGCCTCAAACCTGGCTTGAGCAGCATAAGCTGCACTGCGAACATTGCCATTATAGATTTGCACCCGGAATCCATTTATAGCAGCTACGGCCGGGTTTTTGGCTTGTAAATTTTGACGGCGGGCAATCAGCGTATCAATGCGTGCATCTTTTAACACCTCCACTTTACCGCGTTCCTGAGCCATTGAGGTGAAAGCGAAAACTAGAAAGGTGAAAGTCAATAGGATGCGCATAGTCATAAAATAAAAGCGTCATTGCGAGGAACGAAGCAGTCTTCCTGCCACGCTTTTATATTATCAGCGCTTTAAGATTGCTTCGTTCCTCGCAATGACGAGGTATGATATTTGCCATCCTGTTAAGAATGGGCTTAATTCTGGCCTACGCCGTGACAGTTTTTAAATTTCTTGCCGCTACCACAAGGGCAAGGGTCATTTCTACCGATCTTTTGCTCAACGCGTACCGGCTGTGCTTTTTGCAGTTCACGCAATTCATCCGGTAGACCACTTGGGCCACCATCTACTTCTGCTTTTGAAGTGCGGCTATTTTTTAAATCATTATTTTGCTGAGGGCGCGCTTCACGCACCTCATCCGGCGCTTGCTGCTGCGCAATACCACCACGGAACAAGAAGCTAACCAGCTCTTTATTCAGGCTTGCCAATAATTGCCTAAACAATTCAAACGACTCGAACTTATAAACCAGCAATGGATCTTTCTGCTCATAAACAGCATTTTGTACCGATTGCTTTAATTCATCCATTTCGCGCAGGTGTTCTTTCCAGGCATCATCAATCAGCCAAAGCGTAGCATTCTTCTCAAATGATTTTACTACTTCAGCTCCTTTATTATCAACCGATTTTTTTAATGGAACCGCAATTTGAATTAACTGCATGCCATCGGTAAACGGTACAACAATATTTTCTACCAGCTTACCACGGGTATCAAATACATCCTTTAAAACCGGGAAGGCTTGTGCAGCAATAGCTTCCGATTTACGTTTGTAAAATTCACTAACCTGCAAGAATATCTTATCTGTAAGATTGTGGACATTAGAGCCGGTAAATTCTTCGTGGCTAATCTCCGGATCGACGGTAAACACGCGGATCAACTCCAATTGTAAACCATCAAAGTTGTTTTGTTCTTTGTATTCGGTAACAATATCTTCAACTACGTCGAAGAAGGTATTGTTCAAATCTACGTCCAGACGGTCACCAAACAACGCGTTTTTACGTTTAGTGTAAATTACTGTACGCTGTGAGTTCATCACGTCGTCATACTCCAGCAAACGCTTACGAATACCAAAGTTGTTCTCTTCAACTTTCTTCTGCGCGCGCTCGATAGAGTTAGAGATCATAGAGTGTTGAATTACTTCGCCCTCTTCGATACCCATACGCACCATTAAACTTGAAATACGTTCTGATCCGAATAAACGCATCAGGTTATCTTCCAACGATACGAAGAATTGAGAAGAACCCGGATCGCCCTGGCGACCCGCACGGCCACGTAACTGACGATCCACACGACGGGATTCGTGACGCTCTGTACCAATGATAGCCAAACCACCGGCATCTTTCACACCTTCGCCAAGCTTAATGTCTGTACCACGACCGGCCATGTTGGTAGCAATAGTTACCGTGCCAGCTTTACCAGCTTCAGCAACGATATCCGCCTCACGCTGGTGCATTTTTGCATTCAGTACGTTATGTTTAATGCCGCGCAGTTTCAACATGCGGCTTAATAATTCAGAAATTTCTACCGATGTGGTACCTACCAGTACCGGGCGACCGGCTTGTGTTAGCTTTACGATCTCGTCCGCAACAGCATTGTATTTTTCACGAACGGTGCGGTAAACCAGATCGTCCATGTCTTTACGGTGCGTTGGGGTGTTGGTTGGAATTTCAACCACGTCCAATTTATAGATCTCCCAAAACTCGCCTGCTTCTGTAACTGCTGTACCGGTCATACCGCAAAGTTTATGGTACATACGGAAATAGTTTTGCAGCGTTATGGTCGCAAAAGTTTGGGTCGCATCTTCCACCTTCACATTTTCTTTCGCTTCTATAGCCTGGTGTAAGCCATCAGAATAACGACGGCCATCCAATACACGGCCAGTTTGCTCGTCTACAATTTTTACTTTGCCTTCGTCAAGGATATATTCGGTATCCTTT